>WBZP01001838.1_pt2 | contig 18114 bp, 16 predicted proteins | sample 5204301 | NCBI WGS metagenome assembly WBZP01 (sample SAMN12412401, study PRJNA552823) | activated sludge metagenome | isolation source: activated sludge from nitrification reactor of wastewater treatment plant... | place: USA: Pennsylvania | collected 2017 | reverse complement strand
TCATGACCTCTCCCTTCGCTTCCGATGTCGGTGTGAATGAGAGGGTCTTAATTCGGTTAGACGATGGTGTCAAGGAAAACGTAAACGGCGACGGGGGGATGATTAATTCAGGACGGCCGATCTTCACCACAGCACGCAGATTAGTTGTGTGATTTCTGACGAAGTGTAGGCGACGTACTGGATGAAGCTTCAACTCTGTTTAGGGTTGGCGGAGGTAGCATTCCGCAAAGCTGTCCGCGGGCACGACCGCTTGTTTGACCGCGTTCCGCCCAGGCTTACTTTGCTGAACTGCTCGGTGCATGTGTGTCTTCCGCATCTTCGCTGTCCCACATGTCGCGGTAACTATGGACGTAGTACGCGGTGGCCTCAGGATCGAGGAAGTAATAGTGGTGCAGAGTCGGCGGAACAGCTCCACTGCCGGGGCATAGCCGCAGAGGTCGAGTAGGCCGTCAAGGGTCCGCCCAATCTGTTGCTTGTCGCGGCAGCGTGAACGGATCAGGCCGTCGACAATCGGTCGGTACTGGTCGGTGCCGAGCTTGTTCAGTTCGACGATGCGCGCAGCAATCACCGAGACCGATGCAAATAGGGAATCGTCGTCGCTCATGGGTCAGTACTCCCAAAGGTCAGGTCAGGCTGAGCCACTCCCATCAAATAACCATCAAATAAGAGAGGGCGGCCTGCATCCAGGTATTCCTCGTCGGAGAGAAGTGGCAGTACGCAAACCGAAGCCGCGCAGGCTCGGGTGAACTCTGGCCTGCCATCAAATGACCATCAAATAACGCCGGGATGGGTCACGCCCAGTACGGAAGGTACTTCGCGTACTTCTTGCCCTGCTCGGGGTCGTAGGGTTTCAACATTCCGTCAGTGATGGCATCGCGGATGATGCGGGACGCGATGGCGGCGTTGTGCTCCTCGATGCCAAAGCGCTCGCGCAGGCTGGCGTTGGTCATCGGGTCGCGCTCGACATAGCGCAGACATGCGTGCAGGTAACAGGCTCGGACTCGGTCTGTCTTGTCCATTTCGTTGAGCGCTCGATGCGCAAACAGAATGACGCGGGTGTTTCCTTCGGGGGTCTCAAACAGAGGTGCCGGAAGCTGATACAGCTCGGTCTGAAACACGACTTTATCGACGCCACTGCCGCGCTCCTCGCAGATGCCAGCACGCCGCATGAGAGATGCCAACGCTTCATTTCGCGAGCGCGGCGGTGTGTCCAAGAAACGCTCCGTCTTGACCAGCGGCAGCCCCGGATTCGGAAAGCACCAGAGCAACCGACCATCCAGGTGACCCCCCAAGTAGCGCCCAAACTAACCCCCAAACTAACCCCCCAAGCAACGCCCAAGCCAACCCCCAAACCAACCCCAAAACCAACCCCAAAACCAACCCCAAAACCAACCCCAAGTAGCCGGGAAGGCGGTGGGAATACGGGCACTTGCGACAAGAAGGTCCGCCAGTTTGGCCGTGCTAGATGGCCCCTGGTTTCTGGATTGGTTGGTGGCTTGGATAGGGGGTTACTTTGGAGGGCTTTTCAGATCACTTGGTCAAGTGGCCGCTGATCCACGGCTACTTTGGTTTGTGCTGTTGCATCGAGCGAAGCGCCATGTCCAACGAGCGCAGCCGACTCGTCAGCACTCCCGCTGCGATCATTAACATCGCGACGACCAACGCGAAGTAGTGCTGATGCGGCCACCGCGACCACAGCCAGCCCATCGCGCCGGCTACCCAATACCCAAGCGCCACGGACGCATACCACCAGCCGACCATTCGGCCTGCTCGGCCCGCTGGCGCAAGCCCAGTGACCAGCGACAGCCCCATCGGCGATAGCAACAGCTCACCAATGGACAGCAGGAAATAGAAGCATAGAAGCCAAAAAGGACTGACCAGCGCGCTGTGAGTATGGTTGTCCGACGATGCAACGATCATCAGACCAAAGGCTGCGGTCGTGAAGAAGAACCCCCAGGCAAGCTTGGCGGCGGTGCTTGGCTCGCGGCGGTGGCTCCGCAGCCGCTCGAAGACGCGGTTCAGAAGCGGCAAGAGCAGCAACACGAATAGTCCGTGCAGCGTCGCATAGTGACCGGGACGAAGCTCAAGCGACCACTTGCTCACCACGAGAAGTCGCGCGGTCTGGTCCTGGGCGAATAGAGCAAGCGGCCCGCCGGTCTGCTGGATGGCCATGAAGAAGACCACTGCGAGTCCGCAGACAAGAACTAGCGCATGTAGTCGTTGCTTCTCCTGCATTGGTGAGCGTTCCCCATGCGACACCACTGCTGGTTTGTGCCGCGACGCTGAGAGGTGACCACGCGCAAACATGGCCACTACCAATCCGCTGCTCATCGCCAGCATCGTGAGCAGCAGCACCGCAGACCAACCCCACTTGGCGCGGCACCATTCCGCGAGCAGCGGCCCACACACGTAGCCGACGTTGACCGCGAGATAGAACCACCCAAATCCTTCGTCGCGCAGCGGGTCGTTCGGCTCATATAGCGCCGCGAGTGCCGCCGTAATGCCCGTGCGGAACAATCCCATTCCGATGGTGAGCAGCATCAATGCAGGCCACAAGAGGAATAGACGGTCCAGAGCCAGAACCGAGTAGCCAAAGACGAGCAGTGTCAGTCCAAGGAGCGACGTACGATGCGCGGACAGGTAGTGGTCGGCCAGGTAGCCAGCGGGCACGCTCGATAGGTAGGTGGCCGCGAGGAGCGAGCTGCTGATGGCGATGGCATCGCCTTCGGCAAGGCCGCAACGCTCGTGCAGGTAGATCGCGAAGAGCGGGAACAGGGCGCTAGCGGCAAGTCGCTCGAAGAGTTCAACGAGGCAGAGCGACCAGAGCGCGCGGGGCTGCGCAGAGTTCGTCGACTGGTTCATCGTGAACACGCTCGTCCGGTGCTCGCGCAGTGCGGAGCTCGGTCCTTGGGCAAGGCGGTCGCCATGGGCTGGCCTCCAGCGGCGCGCACCTCGACCCTGCCGTTCGCCCTTGGATCGAGCGAGCGGCCTATGCGATGGTGCGACAGGAAAAAAGTGTCGCGCTGATAACTCAGAACTTTTTGTTCCGAGTTTCGAGGTTAGCTTAATGACGTCTGATAGTGAGTCAAGACAAAAAGTTCTTTCTTCACCAGCCCAGATCGCTGGTGCGCGCGAATATTTGGGACTCAATCAGGCGGAACTCGCCGTCGCTGCCGGCGTGGGCCGCACCACGGTTGTGGCCTTTGAACGGGGAAATCGCAGCGCCTACGAGTCGACCCGCGGAAAACTACAGGCCGCGCTGGAAGCTCGGGGCATCGTCTTCACCAACGGCGACAAGCCGGGCTTCTACTTCGATCGCGAGAAGGCGACGATCAAGATCCCCGACGAGCGAGATCGTCTCCGTCCGTAAGGTAGCAACCCAGGTGCGCCAATCTTGGCGTGCCGCTCGCCGTGAGAGTGTCAGTGGCTTGGCACCACGCCTTGTAGGGCGAATTCAGCGGCTCCTGCAATCGTGATGTGCCGCTCAGGAGCACACGGTAGCGGCATGAATTCTTGCAGGCTGCCGAGGGCTGTGACCTGATTGCACTTGTTGCAAGGGATACCGCTGAATAGTCTCATGGGCTCCACGGACTCTCCTCGGCCATGCGTTTTTCACTTCACGACCTCCATGAATCCGAGTTTGAAAAGCTCGTCACGTTGATCTGCCGAGAGGTTCTTGGCATTGGCATCACCTCGTTTGCCAAGGGTAAGGATGGCGGCAAGGACGCGAAGTTCGAGGGCACCGCGAACGCCTTCCCGAGCACAGCAGCGCCAGCCACTGGAAAGTTCATTGTCCAGGCCAAGCACACCAGTTCCCCGACGGGTTCGTGTTCGGACTCCGGCTTTGTGACGCTGATCAAGGGCGAGCTACCAAAGATCCAGCGTCAGTTCGACGAAGGCCGACTGACGCACTACCTTGTCTTCACGAATCGCCGCAAGCCAGGCGGCGCTGACGACGCCGTCATCGGTCTCATCAAATCGCGTACGAGCGTCCAGAATGTCTGGCTCCGAGGGTACGAGGACATCGAACGCGAGCTGTCACTTCATCCCCATTTGGGCAAGGTGCTTGGACTCGACAAGCTCCGTTCGCCGCTGCAATTCGTGCCCGAGGACATGCGGGATGTCATTCTCGCATTGCATGCTCAGCGATCGGCGATACCTACCGCCTTCGACAGCGAGCACGACTTTCAGAACTACCCCGGCCTACCAAAGAAGAACAGCATCAATAGACTTAGCGCAGCCTACGACAGCTACATCCGCCAGGACTCGATGATGCACTTTGCGACGATTCGTCGGTTCTTGGAGAACCCACGCAATGCCGACCTCGCCGACCAGTATCATGCCGTCGCCGATGACCTTCGCGGCCAGCTCATTGCCCATCGAGATCGCTTCGAGAGCTTTGATTCAGCGCTGGAGCACGTCTTTGTTCTGATGCACGAGCGCAGCCCGGAACTGGTGCCGCGCCGCAAGTTGCTGAAGACCGTACTTCACTACATGTATGTGGACTGCGATATCGGAGAGAAGGAATGATCCGTCCAGCCAAGCACCTCAATCTGAACACCTGCGTCCTCCGCGCAGCGAGCCGTCTGCTTGCCAGGCTGCAGCGCGAGCGACTGTGCAGTTACTCAGACTTGCGGGCCAGCCTGCTCGATCTGGATCCTGATGGTGACGTGGTCTTCCTTCCCACGGTCCATTTTCTCTACCTGCTGGGTCGAGTCGAGTACCACTCGCAGACCGACTCCTTCGAGTATCTGCAACCCGCACCGCAAGAGGGTGCGCGATGAAGCTCAGCCGCCTCTATTCGGATCAGCCTGCGCTGTTCGTGCCCATCGATTTCCGCGAGGGGCTAAACGTCATCCTCGCCAACATCCAGCGCCCGAAAGACCCAAGCGCCCTCGGTCACAACCTTGGCAAGAGCCTGCTCATCGACATCATCGACTTCGGTTTGCTGAAGAAGGTGACGAAGGAGCACTTTTTCAAGATCCGCTCGGATCTCTTCGCATCGTTCGTCTTTTTCTTGGAAATCCAGCTTCCTTCCAGTGGTTACCTCACCATCCGCCGCTCAGCAGCTGAACCTACCAAGATCGCGTTCAAGCACCACCAGCAGCGGCACCAAGACTTCACGTTGCTGCCGCAGGAGCAGTGGGATCACTGGCGAGAGTCTTTCGACAACGCAGTGAAGCTGCTCGATAGTTACCTTGCCTTTACCGCCATCAAGCCCTGGTCCTATCGCAAAGGTGTCAGCTACTTTCTGCGCACGCAGCAGGACTACTTCGACGTCTTCACGCTCGCCAAATACAGCGCTGGCAGGCACAAGGAATGGAAACCGTACCTCGCCCGCGTCCTTGGCTTCGATGACCAGCTGCTCACCGCGAAATACGAAGCTGCCGCCGACTGCGAGAAGCACACCACCGAGCAGAAAGAACTTCAGGCCGAACTTACCCTCAAACCCAGCGACTTTGAGAAGCTGCGGGCCAGCATTGCACTCAAGCGCGACGAGGTGGCAGGCAAGTTACGCTCCCTGGATGCGTTCGACTTCCTCGGCCAAGAGACAGCCATGGCTCGCGAACTCGCGGAGAGCATCGAAACCGAGATCGCATCGAACAACGAACTTATCTACAACGCCCGCCACGATCTCGCCCAGATCGAACGCAGCCTTGGCGATGAGATTCACTTCGACCTCGCAGACGTGCAGCGTGTCTTCCAGGAAGCCCAGATCACATTTCCCACACAGCTCGCTCGGGACTATGAAGACCTGGTCGAGTTCAACCGCCGCATCCTCACCGAACGCCGCGCTAGCCTGAGCGAACACGCCGCTACACTCCGAGAGCAGCTCGCCTCCACCGAGGAAGCCAACACCGCCCTTTCGGCCAAGCGCCGCGACATCCTGCAAGTCCTCGGTGGTACCGATAGTCTTCAGAAGTTCAAGGACCTACAACGCCAGCTGGATCAAGACCGCGCCAACCTCGCCATCATGGAGATCAAAGCGAGCAAACTCGAAGGACTTCGCGCTGTGTCTGAAAAGCTACGCGAGGCCAAAGCCGAAGCAGAGCGTCACACCGCCGCACTTCAGCAAATGCTCGATGCTGGCAACGCTCGATTTGCGGGAATCCAGCTCACCTTTGGCCGCATCATCCGCGACGTCCTGCACTGCACCGCCTTGCTCTATCTGACTCAGAACGGCGAAGGGAACCTCGATTTCCGCGCCGAGATCACCGAGATGGATCAAGCCACAGAGCAAGACCGCGGCACCAGCTTCCGCCAGATGCTCTGCATCGCCTTTGACCTCGCCGTGCTCATCAGCTACGCCCGCGAGCCATTCTTTCATTTCGTCTACCACGACGGTGGCCTAGAGCGCCTTCAGAACAAGCTCAAGCTGGCTCTGCTGCAAGTGATCCGTGACACATGCCGTGACTACGGGATCCAGTACCTGCTCAGTGTACTCAGCGAAGACATCGCCATCGCCGAAGACACTACCGGACTATGCCCAAAGCCCGAAGAAATCGTTCTCACGCTGCACGACGGCGGAGAGTCGGGGCGGCTGTTCAGGATGGGGACGTTTTGAGAGAGCGGCATCGTGTCCGTGCCGCCCCAGAATGCCCGTCTGCCTCGTAGGTACCCGTCCGGTGAGCCAGGCTAGCCGTTGCCCGCGTTGCTCTATCTCACTGCGAAAGCGCGAGCAGAAAGACGCATTCTCCTGCCCTGTGTCGTGGGGGAGGAACGCTCAGAGCGCCGTCTACTGTTGGTTGCTCAGGCTGTCGGCGGATAGCGGGCCACATGGGACCGTCTTACGAAGACTGACACGACTTCCCTCGACTGAACCTCCAGTTTGGCCTCGTCCCCCATGACGCCAATGGCAACCGCTCAACCGGTATCCCTTGCTCGCAGACCTGAGCGCTTTCCTACCGTGCTCGTTTCATCGCCCAAAATTCAGGAAAAATCTCTGAACCGTCCGCAAGGGGGGCGGCGTCTGTCGGTATTTTTACAGAACGTGAAGCAGAGATCTTTCCTGTCTGCGTGTTTCACGTTCTGTAAAAAAACAGTAGTAGTCTGAAGTCTCACACGGGACTTTTCGCGGACTTGCACGATTCCAAGATCGCGCCGCAAGCGCCTAGAGAACCTGCAACGCAGAAAAACTTGAAGCAATCCACCCTCCACGTTCGCGATCTGTAAAGCTCCGAAGAATTTATCTCGGGTCGCTCTTGTCTGCGCGAACAGATTCTGGGATCACCACGCGGGGGCGCTTTGGGGCACGAGCCAAAACGCGGCTCTTGTCTACTTACAAGGCCGCTAGTTCCCGGCGCGGTACATCGTCGGTGGATCCGTCGCCGATCCTCGCTCACCTTCGAGCAGTCCAAGCGCGGCGCTCTGCGGCTGAAAGTCTTTACGGCGGCTCGCCCGCTGGTGTCCATATCGGCCCCAAAGCAGGGCGGGTCCGCGACCGCGCCTGACGATCAGTCCATCAAGGTCGCGGCGATGATGGAAAGCATGCTCTGTTCAGCGTCGAGGAGTCCGACAGCATCTAAACCGCTATCGGACAGCAGAGTAGCCGAATCCTCATCCGATTCTGTGGCCATGATAGGGTTGTGGAACAGAGGCATCTATGCGCGATTCGGACACGGCGGAGCCACAGGAGCATCAAAGGGCCGCATCTTCATCGGCGTCCTCACAACCGCCAGCTCAGCCGTCACTGAAGCTGAGCGTGAGCGAATCTGCGCTGCTGCTGACAAGCTTTGTCCTGTTCGCACTCGTTGTGCTGCTTCAGCTCTGGAGTGTTGGCAGTCTGAGTTCTTTGGCGGGTCTTTGGCTGCTGGCCAGCTATGCGCTGTTGCACACCGGCGGTCTGATGCTCAGCGACGCTGCATTCCAGTTTGCAATGCAGGCTGGCGTAGCACTGACCTCGCTGAGTTTGGTTGGCGCAGCCGGGCGGTGGATCATTGGGCGGTGGAGTTCGGGAGACAAAAAGCAGCGAGTGATTGGTCCCGGTGGGCGGGTTCTTCGGGTCTTCTTTGAGCCAGAGCAGGCTCCGACGACACATCGCTATCTGTCTTGGCTGCCCGATTCGTCGACTGTGTTTTTCCTGGCCTTAGTCGTCGTTCGGGGTTTGGCCTGGGAAAAGCAAGGCACATTGCCCGCTGTCGTCTCATGCGCGCTGATCCTGGCCTGCCTCTACCTCTTCTCGCTGTACGCATTGCACTGGCTTGCGGAACTGTGGATTGAGCTGTGGACTGGGCTGTTTCGCTTTGCTCGCGGGTCGGCATTCCAAGCGGGGGCTGTCACCATGCTGCTTTTGGGAGTGGTCTCCTGGACGCTCTGGGCAGAAGTCCGAGCGGGAGAAAAACTACAACCCGGGTGGCGAGCGGCCGTCACGCAATCCATGGCGAGCGCCGATTTGAAGCAGGTGCGAAGCGCGACCACGGTCTACTCACTTCAACGGGAACTACTCTTTGCGACGGCTGAATCGCGATGGGAGGAGCCCGCTTTCGTAGCTGGCTTCCAGCGATTCCTGTCGCCGCTATTTGCAGCGGCACGGGGAGCCCGATGGTCGCAGCAGAATGTGCCCCTGCGGCTTGACGGCCCGCTGTACGCGATGCTCGGTGGCGCGGTCGAAACCTCGGAGTCACCAGAAACCGAAAAAGTTTTTCAGCTCTGCATGAAGGAATTGTATCCGCGCGAGACCAGTCGGGCCGAGCGTTACATCGTTCGAGAGTACCATCAGATCAAACGCGCCGATGGTTATGACATCGTGTTCCAGGCGCTGCTAAGCGTCTGCCACATTCACAGCACGCGTACTCGCTACGATAAGTTGACGGCTGCATTCTGGCGGGCAGCTAAGAATGAAGCCAACAAGCGCGTCGATGGTCGCCGCAAGTACAGCCGAGAGCTTTCTGAGTCTGCGCTGGGCGCTCCCGGGACCGACTGCGACGCTCTGGAGCCAACTCCCGTTTCGTGCCCGACGCCCTATGAGTCTCCCGAAGGCCGCTTGGCCGCACTGGAGACGCTGGCCGAGATCAACTGGCGTGAACTGGACCAAGAGCAATGCACGGTCATCATCCAGAAGGCGCTGCTGGGATGGACGGACCGTGAGATCGCTGAGTACCACCCGAACATGGATGTCACGCGAGCGAAAGATGTCTATCAGAACGCCCGGCGCAAAATTGTGAACAAGCTGGATGGCACTTGTCGTGCACCACTAGACTTCACGCTGCCCGAACTGCGCCGGCGCCTTCCCGAAAACCCGTGGAAGAACTCTGTTGATGACGACGATTAGGCCAGCCCCATCGACGGAGGCGAAACTATTTTTGTCATTTTTTACACAGGTTTGTGTCTCCCGGCTCTTGCAGGCACGTCGGCACTCGCCGACCTCCCTGCAACCCGGAGGACGCCATGTTGTCTCAGTCTGCTCTCAGTCCCAGCTCTCGTTCGCCCGCAAAGCCGGTTCGTATCGCAATCCTGGGTGGAGACGGTCGCCTACCCAGCAGAGTCCGCCTGCTGCTGCCAGCAAACGCTGAACTGCGACACTTCAAGGCGGGAAGATATGGGGGCGGTGGTGAAGCACGGGCGCTGGCTCAGTCGATCCGCACAGGTGGAATCGACCGGGTCATCGTCCTGAGTCGATGGAATGGCCACTCGGCGACGCTGGTCATTCAGCGCCTGTGCCGCCGACTTGATGTTCCGATTCAAGTAGTGAAGTAGAAAGCCCACAGACCGCAGCACAGGATCGACGGGCGGACCTAATGGCTCCGCCGGACACGTGCCAATACTTCCGATACGACGTCTTCAACGGCGCAGCGATCTGTCGCGAGGGGTTGAGCCACGAGCAGACCCCATTCTTCAGCCAAGAGCTCGGCCTTTTGTCCGACCGCGAGAAAAAAGCGGGCGCAGTCGGGAGGTCCAGGCTCGCTTTGACGACGGTGCAGCGTCTCTTCGCTGATGCAGAGCGGCTGCACAAGCAGTCCCGGTGTCTGCCGCGCCGCTGCCCGTACCATAGGAACCCAATTCTCAGCGACCGCCTGGCTGCGCAGAGATGCATACGCCATGTTGCCCGGATGCCAGGTCTCAATCACCCGACAGACGGTTCCGGGGACGCTGGCAATCTGCATATCGCGCGCCAGCTCGGACGCCAACACCTCCTCATCGAACATCGCCTGTGGCCGCAGCGCATGTGCATCCGGATTTCTTTTCAAAGCTGCACGGCGCAGTCGTTCCCCAATCTCATCATCAAAGCGCCAGCCGAGCGCCTCGGCAACGCGCCGCGCTACGGTGGTCTTGCCCGCGCCATGTGGCCCGATGAGTACCAAGGTTGTGATGGGATGAGGATGGTTCATTGGCCCCCTCCTGGTTGCAGAACGGGAAGACGGCGTGGTCCGACATGAATGGCAGGCGGCTCTCCGCCACGTAGTCTCAGATCGATGAAGCGCTGCCATGCGCCGAGTGCAGCGGCATGGCCTCGTTCAAGGAGGTCGCGAAGTGGAAGGCTGACATCCGGACGGTCCATACAGGGTTGAAGCTGCCCTCGGTGGGTGAGTCGGACCGCGTAGATGCCCTCGCGACAGCGGGAGCGCGCGACGCAAGTGGCGCAGTCCTGCCAGGGGGCCACCCGCCCCAGCTGGGATGTCTTGATTTCGACGTGTAATCCATCTGAAAAACGCAAGCGGGTCGTCGGTAAACTGTCTGGGTCGGGCTCTTCATACTGCTCGACCCACTGCCCGCGCAGTCGCAGCAACAGCGCGAGCAAGGTTTGTGACGATATGGCTTCGTTGCCCAGTTCGTCCAGGATGTTCACCAGCAGCGGCTTGTCTGCCGCCCAATCGAGCAGCGCCCGCAGGTCCGCTTCAGAAGCCGGTCCCGTGTAGACGTAGTTCAGCTTCACTGGTCGACCGCGAGAAAGCAGATCCTCGATAACTGCGGTACGCAACGCATGGTGTCGCGCCGGCAATCGGCTGCGTTCGGCAAAGGCGTCGAGGCCAAACCCATGGATGGATACGTTCATGCGGTCCAGGCCAGCGCCGAGCAACGCATCAACTGTAGAAAGCGGGGCAACGCCGCTCGTAATGACCGACAGGTCAGCCCCAGGTGCCAGCGCACGCAGTCGTGCGACGCGCTCCGGCAGATCTCGACGAGCAAGCGGTTCGCCTCCCAGAAACTTGAACTTGCGAATCCCCGCATCCACGGCTACAGCCAAGCAGGCATCTAGCACCTCAGCGGAAAGCTCCCACGCAGTGCCGTCCTGATGTGTGTCGCCTTCCATGTGACAGTAGCTGCACGACAGTGGACACTTAGTCGTGGCGACCACCCGCAGATAAGTCGGTGCCCGCATCATAGGGCACCTCCCTGCTGGACAAACGACGCGGCAACTGGCTCGGAGATCCTCCCTACCAAACGGCACGGTCGCCAAAATCCGCCTTCCGCGAGCCGTCGAATCGATTCGGCCACCGCCGCTTCTGCCGTGCACGCCGACGTATCTACCTCCAACCAGTGTCCAGCCAGTGGATGCCCTGCGCGGCGTCGGAATGCCGCCTCCAGCCGTTCGGACAGATCGGATGAAAGGCTGCGTCGATCTTCATCGCCGAATAGCCCGCGCGATTCCATACGCATGCGCCGCTGTTCGATGCTTGCGTGCAGATACACCGTCGCATCTGCGGGCAGTAGTTGAGCAGCCAACAGATCCAGCAGTTGTTGCGGATGCACTGCCCCTCGCATCACTTCCCCGTACGCGCAGGTGCTCAAGTAGTATCGATCCAGCACGACCGACCGGCCGGCAGCTCGGTAGGCCATGATCCGCTGCGATGCCGCCGCCAACGTCGCGCCGTAGAACAGCGTTGTCGCGAGCATCGATTCGGCGAAGCAGCGCAGAATGGCCGGGCGCAACTCGGCCATTTCTGCCGGGGGCGTGTGCAGCACCACAGCGCCCAGCTGATGAGCCAACTCCCGCACGACCGTCGTCTTGCCAACGCCATCGAGCCCTTCAACAACCACAAACACAGGGTGTTGTGTCCCGTTCATGGTTGCTCCTCCTTTGGGGCTGGCAAAACCGCAGCGACTTCGATCTCGCGCGTTCGACCGGCCTCCCGCACGGTCAGGACGTCCCCCGGTGCGGCACCTAGCAGACGGGCTGCCAGCGGCGCAGTGTAGCTGATGCGTCCCGCGTGCGGGTCGCCGTCATCGTAGCCAGCGATGTACAGCGCCAGCTCTCGTTCCTCTTCGAGGTACCGTAGTTGCACCTGCACGCCAAGCTGCACGCGCTGCGGGGTTGTTGACGAGGTGCAGGCCGGCACGACCTTGGTCCGGCCTAGGATGTCCTCCAGGTCGCGCACGCGCCGCGCCAGTCGATGCATCTGGCGCTGGTTCTCTTCATAGGCAAAGTTGTCGTGCCAAACCGACGAATCGCCGGCTTGAGCTGCATCACCGTTGTCCGCACACACGGCAAGGTATGCTGCACGCGCTTCGCTGATTCGTCCGCGCAGCCGGTGCAAGCCGGCCTGGGTGAGGAAGACTTCGGTGGGAAGCTGGGGGGACTGGGACATAACACGCCTCCTGGGCTGGTTCTAGGACCAGGGGCCAAATCGCCCTGGCCCCCCCAAGACCCAGAAGCTGCGGAAGCGTGTAAAAAAAGTTCAGAAATTTTGAACGGGCCGTAAGTCAGCGGATCTAGACGTCAATCTGCCGGGCAAGCCGTCTGCACCTGTACCCGCACGCGACGTAGGGTGTTGTGGTAGGTGTCGTGGGCTTGGTCGGTCGTCAAACCCAGCTTCTTGCCAACTTCGGCAAACGACGACTCCTCCATCCCTCGTGCAACCAGCACCTGGAGTTCCAAATCGGAGATGCCGCACAGCGCACGCCGAGCGACTTCCACCTCGGCATTCAAGCGAGCATTTGCATCTGGGGGCATCCAGGCTTGGGGTATCCGGCACGACTCTGCCAGATCCTCCACTGCTTCGCAGTTCAAGTAGCGCTGCCGATATCGACGATGGAACTTGTTCGCACGGTTTACGCCAGCGCGATAGTAGGCATTGCCCAGCGCTTGATAGGGCGTGCTGCTGTGCCGCACGCAGATATCCACCAGCGCAGAATAGGCAATGTCCTCGGCGTCCTCTTTCGCCAAACGTCGCTGGCCCTGGAGTGCGCCCAGAAGCATGTTGACGACCGACCGCCCGTCGTTCTGTGCTGGATTGGCTGCCATCAGGGCACGGATGCACTCTTTGAAGGGATCCGGCTCAGTCTCTCTGCGCCGCTCGGCGTTATTCTGAGCGATGGCTTCGCGACCAACATGAGCAGCCAAAACGGTCAGGCCGGCTGTCACCAACTTGCCAAGGAGCTTGCCCTTCGGCCCCGCTTCACACCGTCTTGGAACCATCGACCCCAGGCAGAGCACTCCCGCCAGCAGCGCCCAGAGAAATCGCGCTCCTACGCCTCTGCTCGGCGGTGTGTTCTGGCGTCTAGTGACCGATTGCTTCAGGACACGCAGCATCTTGGCCTCCTACGAAGTGGGGGGCATCATAGCCACGCTCGACAAACCTGAAAGCAACTATTAGGGGCTACTCCTGAAATGGGCAGCCATGGATTCCACACCAGCCGCGACTCCAGATCCTTCGACCGACGCCCGCGAGCTTCAATAGTCTGAAGGCAGGCGGCCAAGCGCAGATCAGAAAGCCAGCCGTCATGTTCGCGGGCCACATGGACAGTACGGTCAGCAGGCCGCAAACCGTCGACCGTTCACGGCCCATCCTGGATCCAACGTCCTCCCCACGCCGCCTCTGGCAGCCATACTCTTGTGCTACGGTGCGAGCATTCTCGGAATAGGTCACCTTGACCCAGACCACACGCCGAAGTACGTTCGGCGTTAGCAGCGACTGAGACGATCCTCAATGTGCTGTGCGTGCTCCACACGCTGTGGTCCACGTCCATAGCAGGCCGCCCACATCGACGGCTCGTACGCGGCTAAGGTCCAGGTCGAGAACGAAGTGTGTTCAGACCGCGTATTGTTGTTTCCGCCCGAGGGTGGAGTGGCCATCTGACGTAGTCGATCCGATGCGATGTGACGTGGGTTTCGGCGGCCTGCAACGAAGTCTGGTGCAGCCCCGCAGAGGCGTTCACGCGGTGCAGGTAGGATGCCGTTCTGTGCGTCGCTGGGTGCGCAGGCGCTGCGTGTTGTGGCGGCGAGTACGCCCCAGATCGCGCTTGGCACGGCAAGGGGTCACGCTACAACCTAGCTGAACGGCCCGCGACCTTATGGGGCGGGGGTGACAACCGTACTGCCATCGATGGTGACAGCCGTCTGCGCCAGCAGTCTGCCCTTGATAGACGCGCCGGTCCGCAGCGTGGCCGATGTCTGCGTCAGAATGACCCCTTCGCAGTGCGCGCCCGTTCCCAGCGTCACTGCGCCCGCGACTTGCCAAAAGACGTTCTTGGGAAGTGCGCCCCCCGCCAGGATGATCTTCGTCGCACTGCTCATGGTGAGATCCTGCGCAATCTGAAAGATCCAGACATCTGTTGCGCTGCCGGAGAGCGTGACGTCGGCCGGAATGAGGAGCCCGGAGCTCCACTTGTAAACGCCTGGGATGAGCGTCATTCCCCCGATGTTACCGGCGCCTAGCTCGGTGACGTCGGGGGCGCGCGCCGCCGCCTCCGTGAAGGCCAGCTCCATGTCGCCGATTGCGGTGGTCATTTTCGTCGGTGTCGGCTGGGCATAGTCGGCCGCGTACACCTTGCCGATGACCTGGGGCGACGTCGAGAAAGCGTTCGTGGCATCGGCGGTGAGTCCGAACCCCGTGATGTAACTGGCGGCTGCGGGGCTGACTCCCAAGTCTCCCGTGATGGCGGAGGTGGGCACTGTCGAGATTCGACTTTTGGCCAGAATGACAAAGCTGCCGGCCGTTCCAAGATTCACAGGAATGCCTGGCGCCTTGGTATTGCCGGTGGTGAAAGTCCATGTGTACTTTGCCGCCAGCGGCAGACCCAAGGAACTCTTGGCCCCGGTGGTGATCGTTGCGGAAAAGGTTCTGTTGCTGGCCAAGACTGCGGCGGGCCAGAAAACGGCGGTCGCATTGTCGTAGATCACGGTGCCCTGGACCTGGACTGGCGGCCCGCCGGAGGTCAGCGTGAACGTGGTCGCGTTCATCGTGGCGCTGTCCATCTCTTCGTTGAAGGTGGCGCTGGCGCTGGCGTTGAGAGGGACGCCCGTTGCGTCGTTGGCGGGAGTGCTGGAGATGACGGTGGGAGGGGTTCGTGGTGTGCTCCCGGCGTCGGATAGGTCTGACGTCGCGGACTGTCCGCAAGCGATCGCGCACGACAGCAGCAGCAGCGCAGCTCCTGCTGTCCATCTCTTCGACTTCACATGCATCCGCATTGTGGGTTTCTGGACTGTGACCATAGACATTCCCTTTCTTGCGTCGCGCTGGGGCGACCGAGTTGGCGTGGCGCTTGGCTGGTCCGGCCCAGGGTGGCGGACCCCAGAGTTCTTCATGCGGATAGAGCAGCTTTCAGGCCAATGCAAAGAGACGAGCAAGTTGAAACCCTTGCGTCGCAGAGGGGTTTGGGACGGCGCGCAAATCAATCAAAATGAAGTACTATCTCATTCAATTTGAATGGATAGGAGCGCCGATGCGGGCCGATGACTTGCAACACGAGGAGCTTCTGGAACTAGATCCGGAGGGCGGCGTGATCCGCTTCGCTGGCCAGCGCGCGCTCTTACTGGACGCCGTAGCGATGGGGCTTCTGCGAAAATATCTCTGCGAAAACTTCGGCCTGATCGCGGCTCGCACCGTGCTGACCCAGTTCGGCTTCGCCCACGGCTGGCGCATGGCCGAAGCCATGCAGGCGCAGTTCAGCTGGGACAGCTCAGAGGACTGGCGGCGTGCGGGCACCCGCATCCACGCGCTCGAGGGCCTCTTTCGCGTTGAACTCGGCAGCAAGGGGGCGCTCTCTAAAGAGGGCGTGACGCTCGTGAACTCCTACGAGGCGGAGCAGCACCTTTTGCACTTCGGTCGATCCGACGTACCTGTCTGCTGGACCATTGGCGGTCTCACCAGCGGCTACATCAGTCGCAGCGAAGGAAAAGAGATCTACGTCCTGGAAGACCGCTGCATGGGGAGAGGCGATGCGGCCTGTCATCTAGTCGGGCGCACGCGCGAAGAGTGGGGTGATGAACGCGCCGAGGAGCTGCGGTTCTTCGATTCGAGTCGTCTCCAGGAGTGCCTCGATGTGTCGCTGCACCGGGTCATGGAAACGCTGAAAGCGGCCGAGCGAAAGCTTCGCGAGCGTCGTCGTGCGCTGGTCCGCGTGGCGCGCGATGTCGAGGAGCCGCTGGGGATGATCACGAAGAGTCCTGCCATCCGTCAGCTTGTCGATCTGGCGCGGCGTGTGGCGAAGGTGGACTCTACCGTGCTGATCACCGGAGAGAGTGGAGCGGGCAAGGAGCGGATTGCGCGGTTGGTTCACGAAGAGTCGACGCGCGCTGCGGGGCCGTTCATCGCGGTCAACTGCGGTGCCATCAACGAGACGCTGCTGGAAAGCGAGCTGTTCGGACACGTGCGAGGCGCGTTCACGGGCGCGACGCAAGATCGACCTGGCTTGTTCGAAGCCGCAAACACCGGAACGCTGCTTCTGGATGAAGTCGGCGAAGTGTCACCGGGCATGCAGGTCAAGCTGCTGCGCGCGCTGCAGGAGCGTGAGGTCCGCCGGGTCGGTGAAAACAAAAGCCGACGGATCGATGTGCGGGTCGTGGCGGCGACCAACCGCGATCTGGCGCAAGGAGTGGCCGGCGGGACGTTTCGACAAGACCTTTACTATCGGCTCAAGGTCGTTGAGCTGCATGTGCCCGCGCTGCGCGAACGCAGAGACGACATCCTGCCGCTGGCTCGCGTGCTGCTTGCAGAGGCGGCGCTACGCATGAAGCGGAAGATCGCGGGCCTGGCCCCGGTCGTCGCGGATCAGCTGCTGCGTTACGACTGGCCGGGCAACGTGCGAGAGCTGGAGAATGCCATGGAGCGCGCCGTGGCACTGGCACGCGGCAGTCGCGTAGAGCTGGAGGACCTGCCCGAGGAGATCCGCCAAGCATTCCCCAAGCCTGTGGCCACCCGAGGGAGCGTGCGGCCCCTGGAGGAGATCGAGAAGGAGTACATTTTGGCGGCGCTGGAGCTGAACAGCGGAAACCAGACTCACACCGCGGACCAGCTTCAAATCGGTTCGGCGACGCTGTACCGCAAACTCAAGAGCTACGGTCGAATCGGCAGAAGCAAGGTCGGTGGAAAGCGCGCCGTCCCAGCATCCATCCTCAGCGCCAAGAAGCCATCTGCCGGTTCCTCGGCACGGCGCCCACGGAAGTGAGCACCTGGCCGTCTGTGGGCAGGATCGGCGCGGTGGGCGCTCGGGCTGACGCGACTCTTGCGCGGTGACCGCTGGCCGCGCTGGCGGCGACCGTGACGTCCATGCTGGCGCCGGCGATCAAGGATGGATCGGCAGCGTGAAGAAAAAGGTGCTGCCCACGCCAAGCTTGCTCTCGGCCCAGATCCGTCCGCCATGTCCCAGGACAATGCACTTGGCGATGTAAAGCCCAAGCCCCATGCCGCGGCGATCGTTCGCTGTGACCTGTACGAAGCGCTCGAAGATCAACTCCAGCTTGTCGGCCGGGATGCCCTGGCCGGTGTCGCTGACCGCGAAGCGGATTTCCGCACTCTGGCGTTCGACGTGAACGACAATTTTTCCAAGGGCAGGCGTGAACTTGATGGCGTTGCTCAGAAGATTGATCAGCACTTGCAGCAGCCGCGTCGGATCAAACACCGCCCGCCCGAGCGGAGCAGGGATCTCGGTCGTAAGCGAGATGTTGCTTGCCGCGGCTTGCGCCTTCCAGGTCTCTACCGCCTCGGTCACCACCGGTGTCGGGTCGCCGGGCTCACGGGTCAGCGCCAGCCCGCCGGCTTCGATGCTGACGATATCGATCAAGTCGCCAATGAGGCGGTTCATCCGCCCCCCCGAGCGCCGTATGCCTTGCGCGTACTTGTGGACCTGCGCGCCGTGATTTTCTTCCTCGACGCTTTGTTCGATGAGTGTCGCGAACAGGACGATCGCGTTCAGCAGGTTCCGCAGATCGTGGCTGACGATGCCAAGGAACTG
>WBZP01003166.1_pt1 | contig 18116 bp, 18 predicted proteins | sample 5204301 | NCBI WGS metagenome assembly WBZP01 (sample SAMN12412401, study PRJNA552823) | activated sludge metagenome | isolation source: activated sludge from nitrification reactor of wastewater treatment plant... | place: USA: Pennsylvania | collected 2017 | reverse complement strand
AGTTCACCGATTTCGCGAAAGTCATCACCAAGCCCGGCACGCTCCGCGTCCGCGAGGTGCGGACGGGCCAGCTGGCCCTGCGCGACCTCGCCGCCGGGATCGCACTGGATGGCACCAGCAAGATCGGGGTGAACCAGGTTTCGTTCAAGGCTCTCGGCGGCACGGTCTCGACCGAGCCGTTCAACTATTTCCCGGATCGGCGCGAACTGGAGACCGTGGTGCTGGTGGACGACATCAACATCGAGGAAGTCATGGCCTTGACCCGCGACCTGCCCGCGAAAGCCGAGGGGCGGGTGAACGGACGGTTTCCCCTCCGGCTCGATGACAGCGGCGTGCGGCTCGGCACCGGCTGGCTCCAGCTCAAGCCCGGCGTCCAGGCCCAGGTCCAGTTCAACGCCACGGGGTTGCTCACCGGCGGGGCCGCGCCCAGCAGCCCCAGCTACGCCGTCCTCAAAAAAATCGAGAGCGGCCTGCTCAAGCTGAAGGTCAGCGAGCTGCGCCTCGATATCCGACCGCCCAATGCCCCGGTCGGCCGCTCCGCCCGGCTGCACATCGCGGGCGAGCCGGTGGATCCGGATGTCAGGGCCCCGGTGATCCTCGACCTGAATGTCAACGGGCCGCTGGAGAAGCTCATCAATCTCGGGCTCGACTCGCGCCTGAGCTTCGGAACCAAGCCCTGAGTGGCACGGACCTCCGGTCCGTGATCCCCGCGCCACGGGCCGGAGGCCCGTGCCACCTTACCGTCAGAAAAATGCATTTTTATCCGTGCCCATTCGTGGAATCCGTGGTCAAATGATGACCCTCCCATGCACCGCCGACTTTTTCTCGCCGCCACCGCCCTCGGGCCGCTCCTGCTGGGCGGCTGCCTCAACGTCAAGACCGCCCCCATCGAGGTGAAGCCCATCCACATCACCGTGGACGTGAACGTGAAGGTGGAGCGCGCCCTGGATGATTTCTTCGGCGACCTCGACAAGAAGTCCGCCACCATCACGCACGAGGAGACCAAATGACCATGAAAGCCCGCATCTTCACCCTGTTCGCCGCGCTCGGCCTGCTCACGGTCGCGGCCTTTGCCGAAAGCGCCGCCGACATCCGCCGCCGCATGGAGCAGCGCCTGCCGCAGATCGACACCCTCAAGGCCCAGGAGGTCCTCGGCGAGAACAACCGGGGCTTCCTGGAGGAGCGCAAGAGCGGCATCGCCGGTGCCGGCAGCGTGGTCGCGGACGAGAATCGCGACCGCGAGGCGGTCTACGCCTTCATCGCCAGGGAAACCGGCGCCTCGGCCGTCTCGGTCGGCCGCGCCCGGGCCAAGCAGATCGCGACCAACAGCCGCCCCGGCGTCTGGGTGCAGGACGAGTCCGGCGCGTGGCTGAAGAAGTAGGCGCAGGCGGGAGTCCCGGCCCGGTGGCCGGGCTGTGGCAATCCCGGGATGGCACGCTATCCCGGCCGGCGGCCCGCATCCGGGGTTGAATTCAGCGGGGAATCCCGCAGTGTCCGCGCACAACCGCACCCCAACCCCCTATGGACCGTCTTCATGGCCTGATCGGCATCGCCCTCATCCTCGGCATCGCTTTTGCCTTCTCGAACAACCGCCGCCGCATCAACTGGCGGCTCGTCGTCACCGGCATCTCGCTCCAGGGGGTGATCGCGCTCCTCATCTTCAAGGTCGGTCCGGTCGCCAGCTTCTTCCAGTGGCTGGGCCACGGCATGGAAAAGCTCGAGCAGTTCGCCCGGCAGGGCGCGGCCTTTGTCTATGGCGGCATCATCGTCGACCAGTTTGGCAAGACCGGCAACTACATCGGCGGCGGCTTCGTCTTCGCCTTCAACGTCACGGCCACGATCATCCTGGTCTGCGCGCTGGTCGCCATCCTCTACCATTTCGGCATCATGCAGCGCGTGGTGGCGCTCATCGCCCGGGCCATGAACGCGGTCATGCGCGTCAGCGGCGCCGAGTCGCTGAGCAACGTCGCCAGCGCCTTCGTCGGCCAGGTCGAGGCGCAGGTGATGATCCGACCCTACCTGAAGGGCATGACCAACAGCGAGCTGCTGGCCTCGATGAGCGGCAGCCTGGCCTGCATCGCGGGCGGCATCCTCGTGGTTTACGCCAACATGGGTGCCGCCGCCGGCATGGACCTCGCGCCCAAGCTCATCACCGCCTCGCTCATGGCCGCGCCGGGCGCGCTGGTCATCGCCAAGATCGTCTTCCCCGAGACCCAGGAGAGCCAGACGATGGGCACGGTGAAACTCGAGGTGAAGAGCGATTACAGCAACGTCATCGATGCCGTGTCCCACGGCGCGGCCGACGGCTTCAAGATCGCGATGAACGTCATCGCCATGCTCATCGGCTTCATCGCCGTGATCGCCTGCATCGACTGGCTGCTCACCATCACCGGGCACCTCTTCAACCCGAACTTCGACCTCACGCTGAACTGGCTCTTCGGCAAACTCTTCTACCCGATGGCCTGGGCCATGGGCGTGCCGTCGGCCGACATCAGCAACGTCGCGACGCTCCTCGGCCAGAAGCTCACGATCAATGAATTCGTGGCCTTCCAGAGCCTGACCACGAAGGCCGTGCCGGTCGTCACCGAGAAAGGCCTGCTCATCCTCAGCATCGCCATCTGCGGCTTCGCCAATTTCAGCAGCGTCGGCATGCAGATCGGCGGCATCGGCGCCCTCGCGCCCGAGCGCCGCACGGACCTCGCCAAGCTCGGCCTCAAGGCGCTGCTCTGCGGCACGCTGGCCTCGTATCTGTCCGCGACCATCGCGGGCATCATCTTCTGAGCCGGAACGATGCAGTAGGACTCATTCGCCACAGCTATCCTGCTGGCTGGTAATAGGAGCCCTCCTGCATTGCCATCGAGGTTCCGTTCACCTTTCCGTGCCTGACTGTGGGAGCGAGCTTGCTCGCGACCTCGCCCAAAAAGTTGCGAGCAAGCTCGCTCCCACATTTGTCGACTGCATCGTTTTGGCTGAGCAGACGGCCCCGGTGGTGCTGGTGGTTATACCCCGGCGGCGGACGGCGGTCGTGTGAAGACCCGGTAAAAGCCCCGCCCGCTGCGGCGGGCCGGGCTATTTGGGCTGACGCGGTAACGGCGCGTGGCATTCAGCGTCTATGCGGTGAGGCGATTCCCATGAAAATCATCGATCTTGTCCTGATGGTTGGAGGCTTGGTGGCCGCCCTGGCGGTGAGTGCCGTGTGCGGGCTGGGGCTGGTGGTCTGGCTGGCCGGTCGCAAGTCGATCCCGCCGAAACCCGGTGCGTGACGAGTGCAGGCTTGGCGTGTGCCTTCGCCGGGTTAGTATGGGGGCATGGATATCAAGCAACGCCTGGCGCGCCACCTCGGCAAGAAACCCGACATCAGCAAGGCGACCTTTGTCGCCGCCAACGCCACGGTGATCGGCGATGTCACCCTCGGGGCCCACAGCAGCGTCTGGTATGGCTGCGTGCTGCGCGGCGACATCCACTCGATCGAGATCGGGGAGGGGACGAACATCCAGGATCTCGCGGTGGTGCATCTCGCCGATGACTACGGCGTGAAGGTCGGCCGTTACTGCACCATCGGCCACGGCGCCATCATTCACGCCTGCGAGATCGGCGACGAGTGCCTCATCGGCATGGGGGCGACCATCCTCGATGGCGCGAAGATCGGCGACCACTGCATTGTCGGCGCCAACGCCCTCGTCACGCAGCGCTTCGTCGCTCCGCCCGGCTCCATGATCCTCGGCTCGCCGGCCAAGGTGACGCGCCCCCTGAACGAGAAGGAACTGCTCGGCCTGCGCCCTTGGGCGGAGAAATACGTCGCGACGGCGAAAGCGCACGCGGGCTTGAAATAGAGTGTGGGCGGGGTGCCCACACCCCGCGAGGCATCACGTGAATTGCACCCGGCGGGGTGAGGGCACGCCGCCCACCGCATTACCGCTCCAAAATCGAGAACGTATACCGGTAGTTGGTGTCGTGGCTTTCGCGCCGCCAGGTCTCGCGCCAGGGCAGGTGCCGCCATTCCGGGAAGAAGGTGTCGCCCGGCACGTCGGCGTGGACCAGCGTGAGCAGCAGGCGGTCGGCGAGGGGCAGGGTCTCCTCGTAGATGCGCTGGCCGCCGCAGACCAGGATTTCTCCCGGCAGCGTTTGGGCGAGGGCGAGCGCCGCCGGCACGTCCGCCGCCACCCGCACGCGGTCCGAGGCCAGGGCGCGATTGCTCGTGATCACCACGGGCTGGCGACCATCGGCGAGCACCTGCGGCCATGTTTCGTAACAGATGCGACCCAGCACCACGGTCTGCCCGGCGGTCTGGTCGTGAAACCATTTCTTGTCCTCCGGAATATCGAAGGGGAGCTGGCCGGCCCGACCGATGACCCGGTTGGCGGCACAGGCGACAATGAGGGTGAGCGGCTTGGCCATCAGCGAGTTAGACAATCAGACAGCGCCGGCTTGTCGAGCCCGGTGAGGAAGGGTGCGTGCGACCGACCTCCGGGCCATATGCTCCTTTTGGCTTACCGCTCCGGGATTGCATGGGGGCGGCCAATCTCATGTCATCACCGCCTATGATTATTGGCGTCCCCCGCGAAGTGAAGATCGGTGAAACCCGGGTTTCGATGACCCCCAGCCTCTGCCGGCGCGTGACCACCCTCGGCGGCAAGGTGTTGATGGAAAAAGGGGCCGGCCTCACGGCTGGATTCACCGACGACGAATATAAATCCGCCGGTGCCTCCTTCGCGCCCACGGCGGCGAAGGTCTGGAAAAGCGCCGACATGATCCTGAAGGTCAAGGAGCCCCTCGAGTCCGAATACGGGCTCATGCAGCAGGGGCAGACCATCTTCACCTACCTGCATCTCGCCGCCGGCCCCGCGCTGGCAAAGGTTCTGTGCCGCAAAAACATCCTCGGCATCGCCTACGAGACCGTCGAGGGCGCGGACGGCCAGTTCCCGCTGCTCAAGCCCATGTCGCAGATCGCCGGCCGCCTCTCGATCCAGATTGGCGCCTATTTCCTCCAGTCCCAGCTCGGCGGCTCGGGCGTGCTGCTCGGCGGCATCCCCGGCACGATGCCCGGCCACGTCGTCGTGGTCGGCGCGGGCAACTCCGGCGCGCACGCCGTGCAGATGGCCGCCGGCATGGGCGCGCGCGTCACCGTGCTCGACCTCGACACCCGCAAGCTCGAGGCGCTCGACACCGAGTATCGCGGCCGCGTCGTCACCCTGATGTCCAATCCCGCCAACATCGAGCACGCCGTCGCCGACGCCGACCTGCTCATCGGCGCGGTGCTCATCCCCGCCGCCAAGGCCCCGATTGTCGTCTCCGGGAAGATGGTCGCCCGCATGCGCCCCGGCAGCGTCATCTGCGACATCGCCATCGACCAGGGCGGCTGCATCGAGACGATCCACGCCACCTCGCACACCAAGCCCACCTACCAGGAGCACGGGGTCATCCATTACGCCGTGCCCAACATGCCCGCGCTGGTCGGCCGCACCTCGACCATGGGCCTGACCCAGGCCACCGAGCCGTTCATCGCCATGATGCTGCAGAAGGGCGTCGAGCGCGCCCTGAGCGAGCACAAGGGCCTCGCCAAGGGCGTGAACACCCGCAACGGCCGCATCACCTACGACGCCGTCGCCAAGGCCGTCGGCTTCGATTCCTGAACAGCAACGCCATAGCCAATAAAAAACCCGGGGCGCAGGCCCCGGGCTTTTTATTGCTGGAAGCGATTCGCGGCCGAGCGGATCGGCACCGGCTCAGGCCTGTGCCAGGGCCCGCCTTACGACTGGGCCACGATCTTCACGCTTTCGAGCGCGACGCGGTCGATGGGCGTGCTCTTCTCGCCGCCGCCGCCGGACTTCGTCGGGACGTTGGCGAGCTGCTCGAGGACCTCGTCGCCCTTGATGACCGAGCCGAAGGCCGTGTATTGGCGGTCGAGGAACTTGGCGTCGCCGTGGCAGATGAAGAACTGCGAGCCGGCGGAATCGGGATGGGCCGAGCGCGCCATGGAGATGACGCCGCGGGTGTGGGATTTGGCGTTGAACTCGGCCTTGATCTTGTAGCCGGGGCCGCCGGTGCCGGGCATGCCGGTCTCGCCGGCCTTGGTGTTCGGGCAGCCGCCCTGCACCATGAACCCCTTGATGACGCGGTGGAAGGCCGTGCCGTCATAGAAACCCTCGTGGGCGAGTTTCTTGAAATTCTCGACGGTCTTCGGGGCCACGTCGGGCCAGAAGGCGATGGTGATCTCGCCATAGCTGGTCTTCAGCACGGCGACTTCGGAGTTGGAGGCGTTGCTCATAAAAGCTCACAACAAGCAGTCGGCCCGGCCCGTCGGCAAGAACCAAATGGTTGCAGCTGGCCGGCACCGGAGCGCTTGGGAATTGGTCATCCTGAGCCCCGGCGACCAAAGGGTGGACAGCGCGGCGGCACCTTGGCTGACTGGCCCGGTGCGCTTTACCAAGGTCACCCTCCAGGGCTTCCGGAATCTGCCGCTTGCCGAGGTGGCACTGGCGGGGAGGCGCACATTCCTGTGCGGCGCGAACGCGCAGGGAAAAACCAACTTCCTGGAGGCGGTCGGTTACGTGACGGCGCTGCGGTCGTTCCGCGGCGCCGAGTCGCGGGCGCTGCTGGGCCTTGGGTCGCCGCAGGCCGGGCTGGGCTACACGGTGGAGCACGAGACCTTCGGCGAGAGCCGGCTCACCATCACGCTGACCCCGCAGGACCGGGTGGTGGAGTGGGAACACGGCAAGGTGACGCGGCTGGCCGACTTCATCGGCAAGTTCCCGACCGTGGCGTTCTCATCGCAGGACAACCAGTTCCTGCGCGGGTCGCCGTCGCTGCGCCGGCGCTGGCTCGACCTCACGCTCGCGGCGATGGACGGTGCCTACCTGACGGCCCTGCAACGCTACACCCGGGCGGTGGCGGAGCGGAACGTGCTGCTCAAGCAGGGCGGCCGCGATGCCGGGGCGCTGGAAGCTTTCGAGCACGAACTGGCGGCGCACGCCGTGACGCTCGTCGCGAAGCGCACGGTCGGCATCGCCGGGCTAGGCGAACTGTTCCGCGCGGCGCACGCGCGCCTCGTGCCGGAGGGCGAGCAGGCCGGGCTGGTTTATGCGCCCGATACCGCGGTGACCGCGCCGGCGGAGTTTGCCGCGCTGCTCGTGAAATGCCGGCCGCGCGACACCTTGCTGAAAACCACCGAGCGCGGGCCGCATCGCGACGACCTCGAGCTGGTGCTCGACGGCCGGCCGGCGAAGCAGTTTGCCTCGGAGGGGCAGCAGCGGTGCCTCGTCATCGCGCTCCGGCTGGCGCAGGCGGCGTATTTCCGGGCCAAGGGCGGTGTCACGCCGGTGCTGCTGTGCGACGACGTGCTCGGCGAACTCGATCCGGGCCGCCGCGAGAAATTCTGGGCATCGCTCGAGGGCGAGCCGCAGGTCATCGCGACGGGCACGAGCCTGCCCGCCGACGCGGCGGGTTGGCAGGTGCTCACAGTCGAAGCGGGGAGGGTGCTGTGATTCTTGCCTGTCATCCTGAGCGCAGCGCAGGATCCATCAGCATGTGCGCTGGCGGACACCGTGATGGATTAGGATGTCGCTTCGCTCGGCACTTCGCTTCGCTCAGAATGACAAACCGGGGGAGGCACCATGCACTTTGAACCCTGGCAATGGGTGCTGCTGGTGCTCGGCGCGGCGGCGGCGGGATTCTCCAAGACCGGCATCCCCGGCACCTCGATTCTCTTTGTGGCGATTTTCGCCAACGTCATGCCGGCCCGGCAGGCGACGGGACTCGTGCTGCCGCTGCTGATCTTCGCGGACCTGTTCGCGTTTGCGGTTTACCGGAAGAACCTGGAATGGCCGCGCGTCGGGCGCCTGCTGCCGTGGGCGCTGGGCGGGGTGGTGCTCGGCTGGGCCGTGCTGGGCCGGGTCAACGACGCGCAGACCGCACGTATCGTCGGCGCGGTCATCGCGATCATGCTGGCATTGCACCTCTGGCGCAAGTGGCGGGCGCCGGGGGCTGCCGAGGTGAGCCCGCCGACGTGGCTCGGGCCGCTGGCCGGCGTGCTGGCGGGCTTCTCTACGATGGTGGCCAACGCCGCCGGCCCCGTCATGACGATCTACCTGCTGGCGATGCGGCTGCCGAAACTCGAGTTCCTTGGCACCAGCGCGGCGTTTTTCCTGCTCATCAACTGGATCAAGGTTCCGTTCGGCATCCAGCTGGGCATCCTCACCATGCCGAGCCTCGCTCTGAACCTCTGGCTGCTGCCGGCCGTGGCGGCGGGGGCGCTCGCCGGGCCGTGGGTGGTGAAGCGCGTCAACCAGGCGGTGTTCGAGAACGCGGCACTGGCCCTGACGGCCGCGGCGGTCGGGAAACTGCTGTTTTTTTAGTCACCACGAAATACACCAAACACACAAAAAATGGGGCCTTGGTTCTCGGCTTTTCTTTCGTGTATTTCGTGTGTTTCGTGGTGGCCAAAATGGCACGGCAATCCGTCAGGCAGATGTGGAAGGACAAGATCGAAGGCAAGACCTCGGCCAAGGCCTGGCCGGAGGTGCCGACGCTGGCGCGGCCGCCGTTTGCCGGCCGCGTGCTCGGCATCGACCCCAGCCTGCGCGGCACGGGCCTGGCGCTGATCGAGTTTGCGCCCGGCCGGACGCCGGTGCTGCTGCGCTGCCGGACGGTGAAGGTGGCCGCGAAGCTGCCGATGGCGGTCTGCCTCGGGGAGATTCACCGCGCGGTGGCGGCGTTCGTCGCGGACTTCGATCCGCGGCACGTGGTGCTGGAGCAGACGATCTACGTGCAGAATTTCCAGACGGCGCAGATCCTCGGCGCGGCGCGCGGCGCGGCGATCGCGGCGGCGGCTTTGCAGGCGAAGGAGATTTTCGAATACGCCCCGCTGCGCGTGAAGCTGGCGGTGGTGGGGCAGGGCCGCGCCAGCAAGGACCAGATGGCGCGGACGGTGATGACTCTGCTCGGCCATGGCCGGGCGCTGGCCTTCGACGAGGCCGACGCGGCCGGCGTGGCGCTGTGCCACGCCTTCACCTGGCGCGGATGATCAAGCCGCCGCGCCGGGGCGCGTCCGGTGGCGGTAGATGGCGTAGGCCACGCCGGTGATGCCGCTCAGTGCGGCCGGCAGCAGCAGCGTGTCGTAGCCCAGGCGGCCGTAGCCCACGGCCCCGGTGACGCCGCCGGCGAAAAACCCGAGCAGCAGCACGCCGTAGAGCCGGAAGCGGAACCAATCCACGGCCACGCCGCGCAACAGGTGGCCGCAGGCGATGCCGATGTCGGTCACCATCCCGGTCATGTGTGTGGTGCGCATGGCGGAGCCGCTGTAGGTGGTGGCCATCGCGTTCTGCAGCCCGCAGGCCAGCGCGGCGAGATATTCGCCGGCGATGGTGCCCCGCTGCAGCAGGAGCACCGCCCCAAACAGCGCCGCAGACTCCAGCGCGAGCGCCACGCCGTAGCGGCGGCCAAGCCGGAGCTGGCCTTGGGCGATGATGGCGCCGCTCGTCACGCAGCCGGCGAAAAAGGCCAGCAGGATGGAGAGCGCGTGGAGCGCGACGGAGTAGTGCCCGCGCGCGAGTTCCATGCCCAACACCGTCAGGGTGCCGGTGAGGTGGCTAAGCGCCTGTTGGTAGGCACCAAGAAAGCCCACCGCGTTGATCAGCCCCGCGATCAACGCGAGGATGAAGCCGCCCAGGTAAACCCAGGCCGGAGTGGCATGCTGCCGCAACATCGGGCCAGTTGACAGGGATCATGCCGGTGAGGCAAGTCCGGCAAGTGTGCGCTTGAGTTCCGGCGCCGAAAATACGTCCATGCTGCGCACCACAGATGGCCATGATTTCCGAGCAACCCCAGGCGGACGCCGATCTCGCGCCGCTGCTGAACCAGGCCGTGTTGCGGCTGAGCCCGGACTTGGGGGTGGCGGAGTTGTCGTCCGAGCGGCTGGCCATCAAATACCGGCCGGGCCGCCGTTACCTCGTGCTGTCGCCGGGGCAGTGGGCGATGCTGCAGGAATTCGGCACCGGCCGGACCGTGACGCAGGTGCTGTGCGCGGCGATCTCGGCCCAACGGTGTCCGTCCTTGCGGGAATTTTATGAACTGGTGGTGAAGGCGGTGCGGGCCGGGATCCTCCAGACTGAAGCGGTGCCGCCGCCCGCGGCGGAAACGCCGGCCAAATGGCCATTGCGGGTCAAGGGAGGTCTGGTCCGCTGGGCGACACTCCTGTTTGGGCTCGCGGCGGTGGTCTGCCTGTTCCTGCGGCCGGTCTATCTGCCCCAGCATCCCGTCTGGTTGTTTCTCGGGTGGCTGGCCGCGGGCGCGGCGTTGAGCGCGGGCTGGGCGCTGGCGGCCAGTGTGGTGCGCGCGGCGGGTGGCGAGGTTCATCACCCGCGCCTGGTGTGGAAGTCCCTGGTGCCGCATTTCGCCGCGGATCTCGACGACGTGTTGATGTGCGGGCGCGCGGCCCGGCTCAATGTCGCGCTGGCCCGGATGGCGCCGCTGCTGCTGGCGATCGCGCTGGCGGCCTGGCGCCTGCCCGAGTTGCTGGTGCTGCTGCTCGCCGCGGCGCTGCTGCAACTGTCGCCCCTGTGGCGCTCGCCGTTGCAGGACATGCTGGCGGTGTTCTACCGCGATCCGCAGCTGGCGACGTCCTATGATTTTGTCTTCGCCCAGGAGCGGCTCTTCGTCCTGTTGGGGCGGGCGCGCCGGCAGATGGCGGACGGGAAGTTCCTGCTGGCCTGCGCCGGCGCGACGGTCGCCTGGCTGCTGGTCACTTTTCTGGGCGGCTGCGTGCTGTTGCAGACCAATGCCACGGAGCTGCTGCAGCGTTTCCATGCGGCCGGCGGCTGGCGGTATACGGCGCTGGCGCTGCTGATTTTCGGCGGGTTGCTCGTGGCGGTGTCGGCGGGCGCGGTCGGCTGGATCGCCTTCCGGCATGTGCGGGCCTGGTCGCGCGAGCGGGCGGAGCGGAAGCTGCGGCCGTCGGCCGTGCTGGTGTCACCCGAAACCATCGCGCAGTGGCTGGGCCGGACGATGCTTTTCCGCGAGCTGGCGGCGGCGGATCTGGCGGCGCTGGCGGCGGCGGTGAAGCCGGAGGAGCACAGGAAGGGGAGCTACGTGGTGCGGGAGGGCGAGCCGGGCGCGCGGCTTTACCTGGTGCTGTCGGGCCGGCTGGAGGTGCGGCGCGATTACGCGCCGGGCCGGTCCGAGCCGGTCGCCGCGATGGGCGAGGGGGATGCGTTTGGCGAGATCGCCCTGCTGCGGGGCGGCGTGCGCACACGCTCCGTCCGCGCCCGGGAGCAGAGCATTCTGCTGGGACTGGACAAGGCGGATTTCGAGCGACTCGTGCTGTCGAAGCTCTCGCGCGAGGCGGTGGAGGACGCGGTGCAGAAGGTCGGCTTCCTGCAGCACCTGGAGCTGGCGCGCAACTGGAGCCAGACCACCCTCGCGGCGTTTGCCCGACGCACGAAGCTGCAGGAGTATGGCGAGGGGGCGGTGGCGGTGCAGGAAGGGGCCAACAACCACTGGCTCTTTCTGGTGCACCGCGGCGAGTTCACGGTGCTGCGCCACAAGGAGGAACTCCGCCGCCTGAAGCCGGGCGACACCTTTGGCGAGATGAGCCTTCTGGGTGACGGCATCGCGTCGGCCACGGTGAAAGCAGTGAGCAAGGAGGCGAGCTGCCTCGTGATCAGCGGCCGGGATTTCCTCGATTTCATGACGAGGGATTTCACCGTCGGGCTGGGCTGGGAGGCGACGCGCACCCAGCCGGTCAAGCGTTGAGCGGCGTTGAGCGGGCGACCCGCCGCAGCGGCCCCGGGGGAAGTTATTTCCCGAGAGCCTGGCGAATGGCCCGGTCGAGGTCGGCCGGGCGATAGGGCTTGCTCAGGTAACTGCGGTAGCCCGGGCCGATGAACTGGCGGGCGAGCGCGGCCGTATCGTAGCCGCTGGCGATGATGGCGCAGACCGCGGGATGCAGCTTGCGCAGTTCGTGGAAGGTTTCCTGGCCGCCCATCCCGCCGATGATGGTGAGATCCATGATGACGGCGTCGTAGGGCCGGCCGAAGCGCAGGGAGCCTTGATAAAGCTGGAGGGCTTCCGTGCCGTCCCGGGCCAGATCGCAGCGGTAGTCGAGACCCTCGAGCATGTCCTTGGTGAGCGTCCGGATCTGCGCGTCGTCATCCATGAAAAGGATGCGAGTCGCGGCGGGAGCCGCCTCCTGCCCGGCGGCAGCGCGACCCGGCTCCGTCGCGCCGGCGGCCGCCTGCATGCCGGGGATCATCGGCGGGCGCGAGTGGAAGCCGGCAGCGAAGATCTGGCCAAAAGGGAGCTGGTGATGGATCGGTTTCACGGGGTCGGCAGCTTGCAAGGCGGCATGGCTACCGCCAGCGCGATGTGCGTTCATACTGCTTGGGCCGTGTTGTTTATACGGCTTTTACGAGCACCTGGGGCGAATCACCCAGCAGCCGGACGGGAGTCACGCCGCGACTGGTGGCTGCTGCCACTGGCGGATGCGTTTCGCCAGAAAATCTATCCATACCGGCTGGTCGTTCAGGCAGGGAATGGCCGTGAAGGCCTGGCCGCCGGCGGCCGCGAAGTCCTCGGCGCCGCGCACACGGATCTCCTCAAGGGTTTCCAGGCAGTCCGTGACAAAGGCCGGCGTGATGACGAGCAGACGCTTTTTGCCCTCGGCGGCGAGGCGCTTGTATTCGAAGTCGGTGTAGGGCTCGAGCCAGGGCTCGTTGGCCAGCCGCGACTGGAAGGAGATGGACCACTTCGCCGGATCGAGGCCGGCGGCGGCGGCGAACGCCTTGGTGGTGGCGACGCATTGGGCCTTGTAGCAGGTGGCGTGGGCGGGCGAGCAAGTGTTGCAGCAATCCGGCACGACCTGGCAGTGCGCGTGCGAGGAGTCGGCCTTGGTCAGGTGGCGGGTCGGGATGCTGTGATAGCTGAAGAGCAGGTGGTCGTGCGGCTGCGCGAGGTGCGGCCGGGCGCTGGCGACGAGGGCCGCGATGTAGTCGGCATCGGAAAAATACGGCGCGACGCACTCGATCTGCATGGCGGGCGCGATCCGGGCGGCCTCGCGGCGAACCTTGACCACGACGGTCTCCCAGCTCGACATGGCGTAGTGCGGGTATTGGGGAAAGAGCAGGAGGCGGGACACGCCCTGCGCCTGCAGTTGCGCGAGCGCCGCCGGGATGGACGGGTTGCCGTAGTTCATCGCCAGGGCGACAGGCAGGTCCAGTTGCGACTGGAGCTTCGCCTGGGTGCGCTGGCTGGTGACGATCAGGGGCGAGCCCTCGGCCGTCCAGATGGTGGAGTAGGCGTGGGCGGAGGCGGCCGCGCGCCGGGAGATGATGAACCTGACCAGCAGTGAGCGCAGGAAGGCGTTGTCCGGCTTGTCGATCACGCGCTCGTCGCCGAGGAACTCGTGCAGGTAACGCTTCACGTCCGGAACGGAAGTGGAGTCGGGGGATCCGAGATTGAGGAGCAGGACGGCGGACTTGGCCATGGCCCAGTAGAGGTGGGGTTTTGGGTTCGAATGTCAACCGGCGGCGGGAGGTTTATGGTTGCCCGGCTTCGCCGGAAGCCGGACAACTGCGGCATGACTGCCAAGATTGCTCCGGTGTTGCTCGTGATCCGTGATGGCTGGGGTGCCAACCCCCATCCCGAGCAGGACAAGTTCAATGCCGTCCACCTGGCGAGGAAGCCGGCCGACGACATGCTCCACGCGAAATACCCGGTGACGCTGGTGAAGGCCAGCGGGCTCGACGTGGGCCTGCCCGACGGCCAGATGGGCAACAGCGAGGTCGGCCACGAAAACATCGGCGCCGGCCGCATCGTTGACCAGGAACTGGTCCGCCTGAACAAGCTTTTTTCCGAGAAACGCCTCGCGCAGAACCCCGTGTGGCTCGCCATTCTCGCCCGCCTCAAGGCCAACCCGGCCGGCGGTGTGCATGGCATGCTCGAGCACCTCTACGGCATCCTCCAGCAGGCCAAGGCTGATGGGTTGGCGGGCCGCGTGTTCATCCACTCCTTCATGGACGGCCGCGACACGCCGCCGCAAAGCGGCCTGGGCTACATCAAGGCCGTCGAGGCGAAGTTGAAGGAGATCGGCGTCGGCAAAATCGCCACCGTCTGCGGCCGCTTCTGGGCCATGGATCGCGACAACCGCTGGGAGCGCGTGCAGCAAGCCTACGATCTCCTCACCGGCAGGGCGGCCGTCGCCACCGCGACGAGCGCGGCACAGGCCGTGCAGCAGTATTATGACCGGCCGCTCAGCGACACGCAAAAGGGCGATGAGTTCATCTCGCCGACGGCGATCGTCGGTGCCGACGGCAAGCCGGTCGCGGCCTTTGGCGATGGCGATGCCGTGCTCTTCTACAACTACCGCGGCGACCGCCCGCGCGAGATCACGCGCGCCTTCGTGATGGATGACTTCAAGGGCTTCGCGCGCGGTGCGAAGCTCGACCTCTACTACGCCACGATGACGGAGTATGAGAAGGGCCTGCCGGTGCACATCATCTCGGGAAAGCCGGAGGCGTTGAAAAACATCCTCGGCGAGGTCGTGAGCCGGGCCGGCGTTGCGCAGTTCCGCTGCGCCGAGACGGAGAAGAACCCGCACGTGACCTTCTTTTTCAACAATTACCGGGGCGAACCCTTTCCCGGCGAGGACCGCGCCTGCCCGGCGAGCCCGAAGGTGGCGACCTACGACCTGCAGCCCGAGATGGCGGCGGCCGAGGTGACCGCGAAGACCAAGGAGGCGATCCTGTCCGGCAAATACGGCCTGATCGTCGTCAACTACGCCAACCCCGACATGGTCGGGCACACCGGCTCATTGCCCGCGGCCATCAAGGCCTGTGAGGCGACCGACGCCGGGCTGGGGGAGTTGCTTGCCGCCTTGGCGACGAGGAACGGCAAGGCCGTCATCCTCGCCGACCACGGCAACGCCGAGCAGATGTGGGATCCCGAGCTCAACGGCCCGCACACCGCGCACACGCTGAACCTCGTCGAGGTCTTCGTGGTGGGCGAGGGCTTCGCCGCCGGGAAGACCAAGATGCGCCAGGGCGGCCGCCTCGCGGACATCGCCCCCACCGTGCTGCACCTCATGGGCCTGCCCAAGCCGGCCGAGATGACGGGGGAGAGTTTGATTTTGGGCTGATTGGGTCCGTTGACGCGCGTCGTCTGCTCGACTGGAATTTGGCCATGCCGGATCTCTTCATCATTGCCGGACCAAACGGAGCGGGGAAGACGACCTATGTGAGGCGCTTTCTTCCGCAGGAGATGAAGTGCAGGGAGTTCGTGAACGCCGACCTGATTGCCGCAGGACTGTCGCCGTTTGCGCCCGATCAGGCGGCGTTCGAGGCCGGGCGTATCATGCTGAAGCGGCTGCGCGATCTCTTCGAGAGACGCCAGGATTTCTCCTTCGAGACCACGCTGACGGGTTACGGCTACACGCATCTGCTGCGTGAGATGAAGGAGGCGGGTTATCGCATCCGCATGGATTTTCTGTGGACTCCTGATCTCGATATCACGCGCAATCGAGTGAAGCAGCGCGTCCGGAAGGGCGGTCACGATATTCCCGACGAAGTCCAGCAGCGGCGGTTCGGCAAGGGATTGCGTCTGCTGCTGGAGCATTACCGGTCGCTGGTGCATGAGTGGCGCATCTACGATAACACCGGCCATGATCCCCACTTGGTGGTCGAGGAGAAGGACGGCCGGCTTTTGGTTCGTGATGCCTCCATGCTTGCGCAGCTCGAAGCCGCTACTAACCTGCGGATCATGGCAAACAAGCCCACGGATCGGGTCGAGGAGCCGGCAACTGCTGAACTCAGTTGGGAGACTCGCGCCTCGCTGCGCGCGATGCGCCTCGCCTATGCCGATGTCATTCTGGAAAACAAGGCCTGGGGCCTGCCGATCATCCAGTGGCGCCATGGCATTGGGGTTGTGGAGGTGCCGGCTGAGCAGCTTGAACCGCTGGCCCGGCGGATATTGGAAACCAATGGCGAGCCACTGCCCCCCGAGGAAGAGCGCGCGCTGCTGGCCCACTTGAAGATCTGACCGGGCAAGCCTGTGTCATAGGGGGCCAAAATCTGATTGCTCCGGGGTGGGGCGGGGCGTTTGGTTGGGCGTTCCGTCCCTATGAAACGCACCCATCACTGCGCCCAACTCACCAAGGCCAACCTCGGCGCCACCGTCTCGCTCGCCGGCTGGGTTGATTCCGTCCGCGACCACGGCGGCATCATCTTCGTCGATCTCCGCGACCGCGAGGGCGTCACCCAGGTGAAGTTCGACTCCGCGCTCCGCGCGCAGGCCGCGCAGCTCAAGGACGAGTCCGTCATCGGCATCGTGGGCAAGGTCGAGAACCGCCCGGACGCGATGGTGAACAAGAACCTGCCGACCGGGGAGATCGAGATCGATGCCACCGAACTCGTGGTGCACAACCTGGCCGAGACGCCGCCGTTCCCGCTGACCGACGCCGGCGGCGACAAGGTCAACGAGGACCTGCGCCTGACCTACCGCTACCTCGACCTGCGCCGCCCGAAGATGCGCAAGAACCTCGCCGTGCGCCACCGCGCGACGAAGGCCGTCCGCGACTACTTCGACTCCCAGGGCTTCTACGAGGTTGAGACGCCGGCGTTGTTCAAGAGCACGCCCGAGGGCGCCCGCGAATACCTCGTGCCGTCGCGCATCCACGCCGGCCAGTTCTACGCGCTCTCGCAGTCGCCCCAGCAGTTCAAGCAGATCCTCATGGTCGCGGGCGTGGAGAAGTATTTCCAGATCGCCCGCTGCTTCCGCGACGAGGACCTGCGCGCCGACCGCCAGATGGAGTTCACCCAGATCGACGTCGAGGTGTCCTTCATCGACCGCGAGGGCATCTACGCGCTCTTCGAGGGCATGCTGAAGAAGGTCTGGAAGGACGTGCTCAACCACGACCTGCCCACGCCGTTCCCGCGCCTCGCCTACAAGGACGCCATGAACCGCTACGGCGTGGACAAGCCCGACACGCGCTTTGCGATGGAGCTCGTGGACTTCAGCGAGCTGTTCAAGACCTCCAACTTCAAGGTGTTCGCTTCGACCGTTGCCGCCCACGGTTCGGTGAAGGCTTTCAACGCGAAGGGCCTCGCCGACGTCACGCAGGGCGAGATCACCGCCCTCGAGGAGGTCGCGAAGTCGCTCGGCGCGAAGGGCCTCGCCTTCATCAAGGTCGAGGACGGCGAGTGGAAGTCGCCGATCGTGAAGTTCTTCACCGACGCCGAGAAGGCCGAGCTGACCAAGCGCCTCAACATCGAGAATGGCGACATCATCTTCTTCGCCGCCGCCCCGTGGGAGCGCGCCTGCGCCATCCTCGGTCGCGCCCGGCTCGATTGCGCCCAGCTGCTCGTGAAGCGCGGCAAGCTGGCCCTGCGCGCCGACCAGTGGAATTTCCTGTGGGTCGTCGATTTCCCGCTCATGTCCTACGACGAGGAGAAGGGCAGCTACGCGGCCACACACCACCCGTTCACGGCGCCGGTCGTCGAGGACACGGGCCTGCTCGACACCGACCCGAAGGCCGTTCGCGGCCAGCACTACGACGTCGTGTTGAACGGCATGGAACTCGGCGGCGGCTCGATCCGCATCCACCAGCCCGCGGTGCAGGAAAAGGTGTTCAAGGACGTGCTCAAGATCCCGGCCGACGTGGTCGAGAGCCGCTTCGGCTACATGCTCAACGCCTTCAAGTATGGCGCCCCGCCGCACGGCGGCATCGCCTTTGGCCTGGACCGCATGTGCGCGCTGCTGTGCGGCACGACGAGCATCCGCGACGTCATCGCCTTCCCGAAGACCCAGAAGGCGCAGGACCTCATGGCCCAGAGCCCGACGCCGGTCACGGCCAAGCAGCTCAAGGAACTGCACATCCAGACGGTCATCCCGCCGCAGTGAGGTCCGAATATTCAGAAGCCAGAAACCCAGGAATTGACTGGGGATGGCTCTGTGAGCCCGTTCGAGTCTTGGCTTCCTGGTTTCTGAATTGGCAACGGATGTAAGCTTGCCCTAATTGCCCATTTACCGAATCTATCCACCATAATCCTTTTCCCCCATGAAGCTCATCACCGCCATCATCAAGCCGTTCAAACTCGAAGCCGTTAAGGAAGCGCTGACCAACGCCGGGG
>WBZP01003165.1_pt1 | contig 18118 bp, 16 predicted proteins | sample 5204301 | NCBI WGS metagenome assembly WBZP01 (sample SAMN12412401, study PRJNA552823) | activated sludge metagenome | isolation source: activated sludge from nitrification reactor of wastewater treatment plant... | place: USA: Pennsylvania | collected 2017 | reverse complement strand
CAGGCGTCGAGATAGATGCGATCCCAGACCGTGCCCGGCGTCCCCGCATCGAGCGCCCGATGCCCACCGAGAACGGCCTTGCCGGTCGGTCGAAACCGCGCCTGCGCCAGGCGGTAGAGGCGATGCACGCCATCGACGGCGAGCTGACGGACCAGATTGTCACGGTGGCGAACGAAGCGCACGCCGAGCTCGCTGCGTCGTGGCCAGCGTTCCGGCAGCAAGCGGGCGGTCGCCGCGTCAAGCGCGAAGACCGGACAGTCGCGCCGCACTGCACGCGCGGCGCCGTTTTCCAGCGGCAGCAGAAGAATGACGCGCTGCCCGCCGAGCGCGGCGATATCGACCGCCAGGGGAAGGTCGGCGGGCAGCAGGTGCGGCGCAAAAGCGCCTTGCGCTGCGGCGCTCAGCGGACGCGCCAGGACGGCCTGACGCGGCAGCTCGTCGCTGCCGTCGACCGCCTGGACGAGCACGAAGAGCGACTCGTCGTCGGCGGCCAGACCGATGACGCCGCGATGGCCGGGCAGCGCCTGGCGCCAGACGAAACGTAGCGGATCGGGTTCGACGGCAAGCGGCTCGAAACGATCGGCGCGCGGCGGGTAAGGCTGCAGCAGCGGCGCGCCGCTGCACAAGACGAGGTCGGTCTGCCCGACCAGCCAGACCTGGTCGGCGGCATCGACCCAGGCGCGCACGGCGCGCACGGGCGTCGCGCAGCGTGCCTGCCAGCGATGGCGCAGATGGACGGCGAGCAGGCCATGCACGCTGCCGCCATCGCTGAACGGCGCGGCGAGAAGGCCGCTGCCGCCCAGGTGCAGATCGGTGAAGGTGCAGCCGGGCGGTGCATCCACCGCATCGAGCGTACTGCCGGCCAGGTCGCCGGCGAGCGGATCGCCTGGCGCACGTGCGGCACGCAGGACATCCCAGCCGGTCGGCGGCCAGCCAAGGGCAAACTCGACGCGCCGGCGGTCGCCCGACAGGCGGGCGATCTGCCCGTGATCGTCGAGCACCCAGGGCGTCGCTGCGCGCCAGAGCGCCAGGGCTTCATCCACTGGCAGACGCGGCAGACGCGGCTGCCCCGCCGGCGCCAGCGTCAGTGCGCCGGCCTCGGCATCCCAGACGCACTGGCTGCCGCGCTGCCGGAAATCGGCCTCGCCGGCGAGCAGCAGAAAGCGGGTCCCGTTGCTGTCCATGGCTCAGCAGACGTCGGGAATGACGGGCACCGGCACTGCCCGGCCGGTCGCCGAACTGCCCGACGAGCCGACGGAACCCGGCAAGGCGGCGCTACCCGGCGCAAAAGCACGCGGCGGCAAGGGCTGATCCTCGCCGGCTTGCAGCGCTACGGCCATCAACTCCGGCAACTGGTAGTCCGTCAGCGGTAGCGCCTGGCGGTCGCTCAATTCAAGCCAGGCGAGCGTCGTCAAGTCCTGATAGAAAAGGCGCAGCGCGTTGACCGCTTCGACGCCGTCGACGCGCCCGGCCTGCGTGCGCAGTTCGTTGATTTCGACGCTCCGCCCGCGCGGCCAGCCCTTGCCGCGCAGGCCGTACGGCGGCAAGGCCCAGAGATAGGCGAGCAGCGCCTGCTCGACGGCGCGGAAAACCTGCTGCTCGCTTGCCGGATCGACGACTTCGAGCGACACGGCGATCGATAGCGGCTGGAACTGCGGACTGAGCACGTACAGCTCGCTGCCGAGCAGCGTGCGCGCGCTCAGATACTCGAAGACATCGCGCAGCGTGCCGGCTGTCGGCCGTGGTGCGGCGGCCATCGCCGGCTCGCCCGGCGGCAGGACGAAGACGCTGATCACGCCGGGCAGATTGCGCCGCACCGAAGCCAGGTTGGCGCCGGGAAAGAAGCCAGCCACCGCGTCGGCGCGCGCGATCGGGCGAAGCGGGTTGTCGCGCGCCAGTACGGCAAAGTCTTCCGCCGTCACGGCGCGTTCACGGTGGGCCAGGAAAGCCGGGATGCGGCGCTCGGCCTCGGCAATCATTTCGCCGTCGATGCCGCCACGCGTCGGCCACTCGTGGCGCACCTTGAGGCGCAGGCCGGCGATCGAGCGGATGCTGCCAGCCGGCAGGTTGCCAGCGCTGCCGCCGCCGAACCGGTAGGACGCAGCGCGAATGCGCGCGCCGACCGGCGGCCGCCGGCCGCGCACGCCGTCGCCAAAGCGCACCGTGCCGGCCTGGCCGTCGACGACGTAGACGGGACTGTCGGGACCGTGACCGGCGAAGTGATCGACCTGCCGCCAGGCGACGAAACGGCCAAGCTCCTCGACGTCGACGCGCACGTCAGCTGCGTCGACATCGGCATCGGGCAGTTGCACGACCTGATCCGGCCGACCCGTGCCGGCGCCGAGCATGAGGTCGCGCGCCACCCCCTGGCCGACAACCTCGACGCCATTGACGCCGAGCGTTCCGGCTTCGATGGGGTCGCCATCCGGGCTGCTCAGGCGCAGCCAGAACAACATCTGGCCGGCGACGAGATCGGCCGGCGGCTCGGGCGGCGTCTCGCCGAGGCCGGCGTACTGCGGGTCGATCGCCTCGCTGAGGCGCAGGAAATCCGCGCTGCGCGGCAGGCGCAAACGAACGACGCCCGTCTGCCGGCCGCCGCGCGTGCTGTCGGCGACGCTTTCCAGCGGCAGCCAACGGACCTCACCGGGCTTGTCGACCGGCGCCGGCCACCAGGCCAGGTCCCAGGCGAGGCGGCGCGGCGACAGGCTGGCCGCCAGCTCGCCGTCGATCTCTTCGTTCGGCGCCAAAGCGAGGTTGAGTATCGTTCCGGCGATCTGTCGGCGCACGCGATCGGCATGCGCGACGAGCACCTTGGGCAGCGCGAACGCCAGGTAGAGCGCGCCGTCCAGGCTGCCGACGGTGCTGATCGGGTCGTCTCCGGGCAGCAGGCTGAGCGGCCGGAAAGCCGCCGGCTCGACGCCGTATTGTTCGCGCAATTGGGTAAGCGAGATGCCTTCGGCGGCGAGTGCCGCGCCGTCCATGGCGTGCTTGACGAGCAGGCGCAGTTCGAGCGGCAAGGGCTGCACTTCGCCGTCCGTCGTGAACGTCAGGCGGCCTGCCTGCAGTGGCGTTTCAGCGTGCACCAGCGCGGGCAGCGTCGGGCCGGGCAAGGGGTCGAGGCAGACGACGCCGCGCGCCGGACGCGCCGGGCGGAGGGGGATCTGGAGCAGATTGAGGAAGGCCAGCCGCTGTCGGTCGGGGATGCGGTTGGCCCGGTAAATGACGGTTTCCGTCAGCCAGGCGAAAAGATCGACCAGGGCGTAAGCCGGATCGCCCGGCGAGAGCTGCGTCAGGTCGGGAACGTGCCGGTGCAGGCGCTGCAGCAGCTCGGCGACCAGGTCGTCGAAGCGGCGGTCATCAAGATCGGGAATCGGCAGGGGCATGATCGTCGTCCTATGGGCCGAGTTCGATGGCCAGGTCGAAGGTGTCCCGGCTGGCGTCCTGACGCAGCCGGTAGCGGATCGACAGATTGATGTGTGACAGGCGTTGCGGGTCGGCAACGACGCGCACTTCCTCGACGCTGACGCGCGGTTCCCAGCGCGCCAGCGCGCGGTGCGCCGCGTCGGCGATCAGTGCGCGGGTGGTTTCGTTATTCGGATGATGAATGAAATCGCGGATGCCGGCACCGAACTCGGGGCGCATCAGGCGTTCGCCGGGACGCGTGAGCAGAATGTTGAGCATGACCTCGCGGATGCTCTTGTTGCCGTCCTGCCACGGCAGGCGACCGGCGGCATCGACGCCGTCGAAGAGCGGAAAACTGACGATCGGCGGCTGCGGCAGGGTCATTCTCACTCCTTGAGCAGTTTCCCGCACAGCCGCGGCAGCGCCAGGATGGCCCACGGCAGCCAGCCAAGAAACAGGTTGAGCAGGTTGATCAGGATCATCAGGATGATCATCGCGCAGATCGTGACGACCGGAATGCTCAGGCTGATCATCCAGCACAGACCACAGCGATTGCCCGGACCGCCGTCGCCGGGCGGCATCTCGGGCGTGATCTTGAGCAGCTTGTCGGCCAGCGACTTCGGCGCCAGCAGCGCGACGCCGCGCGCCGCGCCGCGCCTGAGATCGTCGAGGCGGGGCAGGATGATCGCCTGTGGTCGCTGGAAATCGGGATCGAGCGGCGACGAAACGCGAAATGGCAGGCTCGCCGCGCCCCAGGCGATGCGTTCGCAACCGCATTCGTCCTGCCAGCGAACAAAGGGCACGACGTGAAAGATGTCGTCCTCGCCCTGTGCAAAGCGCGGCACGGCCAGGCCGTCGTCGTTGCGCGCCATGGCGCGCCGCCCGCGCGCCGTGACCAGCTGGCGCAGCAGCAGAGCCTGCTCCTCGCTCAGATAGAGATCGATGACGATCGGCGTCGTGAAAGGAACGCCGTCGGCCGTCGCCTGGTACGGCAACGGGCTGCTCGCCACCGACGTCCGACCGGCGGCGATCGCCGCCAGCCAGTCGAGGACGGCTTCCTCGCTGCGTTCCAGCCATTCGAGGACGGTGCAGCCGCGTTCGCTCCAGTTCGGTTCGCCGTAGCGGTCGTAAGGCTGCAGCGGCTGCACGAGTGGCGCGCCGAAAAAGCGGATTTCGCCCAGCAGAGTGCGCAGGGCTTCGTTATCGGAGTCACCGGCATCGGTAACGCGATAGCGCATGAGGACGCCAACCAGCTCGTAGAACGCTTGCCCGGCAAGGCCGTAGAGCACCGGACGACTGTCCTCGCGCCGCCACGCCCGGACATCACGCGCGCCGAAAGGCCAGGCCAGCTCCTGCGCCAGCGCCGCTTCGGTGGCGGCCGGTATCTGAACTTCGCCGCGCACGCGGTAATTGCCGCCGAGCGGCACGTAGCCCCAGAGCAGGGTGCGGCTGCGCGTGCGGCCCTCGCCTGCGCGGCTGTGCGTCGTCAGCGCGTGCATCGGGTAGGTTTCCTCGCCGCTGTACGGCGGTTCGGGAAAGCGCGGTCGGAGCAGGCCCCGCTGGACGTAACGCCGGTATTCGTCGGGTTCGCCTTCGGTCGTCGCACTGCCGGCCGCTTGCCAGCCGTTCGCCTCGCCGTCGTGCAGCAGCCAGCGCTCGGCCTGTGGACCGGGCAGGCCGCGGCGCACGACGAGGCCAGCCGAGCGTACCTTGGCCGGGTCGTAGGCGGGCTGGCCGAAGGTGTCACAGGAAACTTCGCAGCAGGCGATGTAGAACGCGCGGTGCATCGGGAGGCGCAGCAGCGGGTAGTCCTTGAAGCGCCCGACGCGGTCGCTCTGATACCAGAGCTGGTCGCGCGTCCCGCTCAGCCGGCCGCTTTGTGCTTCCTGCACGAAGCGCTGGACGAACTGGTCGTCGAGATAGCGGTGCAGCGTTGTTCCTTCGCGCTCGCCGGCAAACCACGGCGCGTGCGGCTTCGGCAGGTGGCCGGCGCGCGCCGCCGGCGGACGGTCGATCGTCGTATTCACCATAGGTTGCCCGCTCCCGGAGTGTAGCTGCTCGAAACAACGGCGTTGCTGATCAGGGTGTCGCACTGGACAACGCCGGAGAACTTGCTCATTCCCGCGTCGACCTTGACCATGCTCGCCGAGACATCGACGTTGGCGGCCTGGATGGTGACCTTGGCAGATGTACTGATGGTGATTCCCGCGGCGGCCATTTCGATTTTTTCGCTGCCTTTTTCGATCGTCACGGTGCCCGAACCCTGGTCGGTGATCGTCAGATGGTAGCCGGCCGGCGTTTCGATGCGCAAGCGCGGCGCCTGGTCGTCAAGGACGAATTTCAGGCCGGCGGGCGTCTGGATCAGGTAGCGCTCGTCGACCGGCGCAGCGTCCGTCGGCTGGCTGCTGGCGCCGGCCCACAGCGCGCCGATGACGAGCGGCAAGTCGGGGCTGACGAAGGCGATGACGACCTGTTCGTCGATGCGCGGCAGCAGGCTGACGCCGTATCCGGAACCGGCGCTGGCAACGATGACCGCCGCCCAGGTCTCCAGACCGGTCGCCGCCAGGCGCACCCTGAGGCGGCCGCGCGCGTCGGGGTCGGCATTGTCGAGCACCGTCGCCAGATGGAGTTCGTGCAGCGAGCCGAGGGTGTGTGCGTTCATCGTGCGCCCTCAGACGGCCCAGTCCGGACGCTGCACGTGCAAGCAGGTGCGTAGCCCGCTTTCGCCGTCGAACCGGTGCCGGCAGTCGACGACGCGATAACGCCCGGCGAGACGCGGCGAAACGTCGGCCAGCTCGATCTCGCGCCCGCTGCACAACTCGGGCGTATCGCGGCAGACGATTTCGCCGTACAGGAAACGTCTGGCCGCGCGCTGGAAGTGCTTGCGTGCCAGCCCGTCGGCCTCGCTCTGGCTGCGTGCGAAGGGATGGGCAATGGTCGATTCGCTCGTCCAGCCGAGGTTGCCGAGCACGGCGCCGGCGGTCTGCCCGGCCGGCGCCGGGCTGAGTGCGCTGTTGCCGGCGCTCACGTCGGCGTCGGTCGCCAGGTCGTAGCCGCTGACCGCAACGCTCGTCGGCTGCCGGTTGAGGTCAGCGATGATGCGGATGCGCTCGGCCTTGTCGCCAGGACGCAGCGTCACCGGATGAGCGTCGGTTTCTTCGTCGCGCGCACGCAGGCGGCCGTCGTGCAGGCGCAGGCCGATGTCGAGTGGCGCGAGCTGGCGCAGCAGAAAGGCCAGGTCGCTCTCGTTGTTCTGCAACCAGGTGGCGGTCGCCGACGACGCCTGCACGTCGGCCGACAAACCGGCGTCACCAGCGATCCGGCGAATGACATCGTCGAGACTCTGGTTTTCGTAAGCGCGGTTGCCGCGTTTGCGGGCAAGTTGGTGCAGCGCGTCCTCGGCGAGAAGGACGATCTGCGGTGCGCCGCTACCGTAATGTTCTTCGATGGCCGTGATCTCGCCGCTGAAGGCGGCGCTCGTCGCCGCTTCGCCGAGCAGAATGTCGAGACGCTGGCCGAGGCGGATGTCCTGAAAGACGAAGTCCGGCTGGCCGCCGGCACCGCTCCAGTTGAGCAGTCGCAATTCGGCGCTCGCCATGCCGCTGCGCGGCAGACGCAGCTCGAGCGTGAGTGCCGCCTGGCCAAGGTTGGCGCGCTCCTGGCCGTCGAGGCGCAGGCGAGGACGAACGCTGAGCAGCGGCGCAGCGGGGCTAGTCGACGGCAAGGCGTTGCTCCCGTTCGCGCGCCAGGGCGAGGAGTTCCAGCGTTGCCGCGGCGGCCGTGCTCTCCGCTGGCTGGATCTCGCCGCCGGCCCCGTCGACAGTCTCGGCGGTAATCTCGGCAGTCAGTTCTTCGATGATGACGGGCATCTGTCTTCTCCTCAGCCGAACAGACTGCGTGGTACGAGAACCCCGCCGTCGGGCGTGAAGCGGGGATTCTCGAGCTGGTTCAGATCGGCGACGCTGCGCCACTGGCGCGGGTCGGCGCCCGCTGCCTGCGTTGCCTGTGCGGCACTCAGCGTGCCGCCGCCGGCGGCGAAGGTTGGCTGTTGGCGTGCCGCTGCCTGTACGCGCTCGTCCATGTCGAACTGGTAGCGATCCTCCTTGAAGGTGAGCGCCAACGTCGCGCGCAGCGGGATGCCTTCCGGTGCGAAGAAGTCGAGCGTCTCGCCGTACGACGCCAGCATGCCGGTGAACATGAAACTGCCCCACTGGAAGCGACAGCGCTGCGGCGCGCGTGGGCGCGCCGAATCGGCATCGACCGGCTTCATGAAGGCCTCGGCGATCTTCCCGGTGAGTTTGCGCACGTCCGAGTTGGCCGGCGCACCCGGTTGCTCGAGCGTCGTATCGAACACCAGCTCGACGGCCAGACTGGACTCACTCTTGTCGACGTACTGCGCCGCCGGGCGACGCCCGCCGCTGCCGCCGGCGCTGTTCGCGTGCAGCGTGTTGGCTAACGTCAAGCGCAGCGTCGCCGGGTTGAACTGAACGGCGATATGCTTCGCTTCATCACTCTCAACCTGGTCGCCGTTCATCGGAATCAGGCGGGCGTGCGCGATCTGTGGGCCGGCCATGTCAGCTTCTCCGTTCGAGCACGAATCCTTCGTGCACCAGATGCAGCTCTTCGATCGCCACCTGCGTCGCCGTTGCCGAAAGGTCGGGCCCCTTGAACTTCGTCGGCAGGACCTGGTAGAGCCACCACTTGAAGTCGGGCGTATCGTCAAAAGCGCGCGACGGGTGGAAAACCTCGATCAGCCCGGTATAGCGCACGCCGTAGTTGGCCTGTCGGGTCAAGGCATCGAACCAGGTCCACAGGTCGCCGACCTCGGTGAAACCGCGCTTGAGGATGACCGGCGCGAACGCCGTCGGCCCGGAGAGCTGTACCTCGCCCCAGTTGCGGCCACCTTCCTTCAGCGTCTTGGCGCTCGTCGTCGCTTCCAGGCCGCTGACTTCGCTGAACGAGCCACGGCAAATCAATTGGCTGCCGGCTTCGTCGGCGTAAAAGGCAACGCGGAAACGGAAGGGGATGAATTCGCTCGCCACGGGATCAGCCATCGACGGCCTCCAGCAGGGTGCGCACGCTCGCCGTGTGGCGGTCTTGCAGGAAAGTGATGCGGATCAGATCAAGCGGATAGGCGGGCGCGATCTCGATGTCGCAAATCAGCGTGCTTTCGCCTTCGCTGCGCCGTGCCAGCCGGAAAGCATCTTCCGGGCGCGCGCCGCGCAGTGCGCCCAGCGCGTGCAGACGGTTGAAGAAGGCGCGCAGCGCCAGTTCCGGGCGCGGGTCGCGCACGTCGGCGTCGAAGACGAGGCGCTCACCGAGAATGCGCAGCTCGCGCTGCAACCAGCCCATGAAGCGCATGACTTCGGCCGACAACCAGTGTTCGCGGTGGCGCTGCTCGGCGTTCAGCCGGCGCAGCGCGACGAGCGGCAGGCAGGGCATGCACAAGCGTTCGTCATCGACGACATTGCCGTTCTTACGACGCAGGAGAACGGTGACGCCGGGCGTCTGACGCAAGCTCGTCGCTTCGTTCTGGCCCAAGGCCGGCCAGGGCAGCGAACGGCCGGGCAGCGGGCGCTCGCCGATCGAGCGCCAGGGTCCATGCTGTTGCGCGACGAGCGCCTGCATGCCGGCGATCAGACCGCTCGGCGAAGACAAGGGGCGCCCGGGAGCGCGCAGATAAGGATAAAGGAACTGCAGATGACGTAGCCCGCCGGCCGACTCGGCGTCGGCGGCAGCCTCGTCGATCGGACGCGCGACGAGTTCGGAGAGGTAGCCAAGGAACGCCGGGGCGGGCACCGGCAGTTCGCCTTCCGGGGCCAGGGCAAGCGGCACGGTGAGCAGGCAAAGCATGTCCGGGCGCAGGCGGGCGAGTGTGCGGGCGATCGGCGCAACGACGGCGGCGGCCGGCAGCGGCGCGGGCGGATGGGCGAGCGCCATTTCGTCGACGTTCCGCCGTTCGCGATGTTCGTCGTCAGGCTCGACGCCGCAGGGCAGGAAAACCGGCAACGGATTGTCCAGACGCAGGCGTGGTACGTCGGGCATGTTCGCCGGCACCTGCAGACGTTCCAGATCAGGCAGGAGTAGCAAACCGGCGCGCCGGGGCAGGAGCGCCCGTTCGAAAGCGCCGAGTGTCGCCGGATCGCTCGCATCCGCGCCGGCAACGGGCAGGAAAGCGGCCGCGCCTTCTTCCTCGGGGACGCGGATGACCCACAGCTTGAGCTGCTCGCGGCCGAGTGAAGTGCTCGCTTCGAAGAAGTCCTGCAGCGCTGCCGGCAGCCAGGCGCGGTCGCCGGCAAGAACGCTGACATGGTCGGTCGGCGTCTCGAAGGAGAACGGGAAAAGGACGCGGAACTGGCTGAGCGAGACGATCGGCAGCGGCAGACGGTAGAGCGCGCGCAGCGCGTCGTCAGCGGGCTCGGCGGCGCTGGTCGGGTCAGCAAGCAGTTCCTGCAGACGGCGCGCGGCGCGATGGAAGCCGAGTTCGGCGATCTCGCCGAGCAGAACACGGTCGCCGGCGACACGCTGCCACTGGGCGCCGCGGGCCGGATCGTCGGCCGGGCCGGGGCAGTGTCCGAGCATGACGACTTCCAGCACCGGCGGCGCCGGCGGCGCCGGACGGGCGTCGATCTCGATGCGGCGATCGGCGAGGAGCACGCGCTTAGTCCTGTTCCAGCGTCTCCACCGAAAGGACGAGCTCCTCTATCGCCACGTCGCCGCCACCTTTCGCCGTCAATGTCGGGCCGGTCCACTTGATTGGCATGGCACCGCGCAGCTTCCAGGTAACGACGGTATCGGCGCGATCCTCGGAAAGCAGCTTGATCACGATGTTACGCTTGGCATCCCTGAGGCGACCGCTGCGGCAAGCTTCCAGCCATTCGTAGAGATTCTGGGCGCCGATCACGCCGCGCTTGAGGGTCACGTCGCCGGCCTTGTGGATGCCTGGAACCTTCTGCACGTAATTGACGGCGTGATTGCCGGCGCGGTATTCGGCGACGGTGACTTCCGCATTGAGACCGGATACCTCGGAAAAGCCGGCCAGCACTTCGGTCCCCTGACCGGGTTCGAGGTCGACCAGAAAGTTGAAAGCAGAATAGGGAGTTTCACGAAACAGGGCCATGGCTCAGGTCTCCAGGGAATCAGGCGTCGGCCGTCTTCTGGCCAATGCGGAAAATCACGAACTCGGCTGGGCGCAGTGGCGCGACGCCGACAACACAGACCAGACGGCCGTTGTCGAGGTCGTTCTGCGTCATCGTCGAGCGGTCGCAGCGGACGAAGTACGCGTCCTTCGGGGCACCGCCGAGCAGCCGGCCGTTCTTCCATTCGTTGAACAGGAAATCGGCGACCGTGCTACGGATGTTTGCCCACAGCGCTTCGCCGTTCGGCTCGAAGACCGCCCATTGCGTCGACTTCTCAATCGAACGTTCGAGGTAGAGGAAGTAGCGCCGGACGTTGAGATACTTCCATTCCGGGTCGCTGGCCAGCGTCCGCCCGCCCCAGACGCGATGCCCGCGGCCGGCAAACGAGCGCAGGCAGTTGATGCCGTTCGGGTTGAGCAGTTCCTGCTGGAACTGGTTGATGTTCTGCTCGAAGCGCAGCGCGCCGAGAACAATTTCGTTTGCCGGAGCCTTGTGCACGCCGCGGTCGACGTCGGTGCGCGCGTAAACGCCTGCCAGGAAGCCGGCCGGCGGAACCGTTATTTCGCGCCGCTGGCCGGTCGGATCGCTGATCACCACCCAGGGGTGGTAAAGCGCCAGGCGACTGTCGTCGAAATCGTTGCGGAAGCTGCGCACCTCGCCGAGGCTCATTCCTTCGCGGCTGTCGACGATGCCGACGCGGTAGCGCATGCGGCGGCAGTGTTTGAGCATTTCCATGAGCACGGCGCTGTGCGTCTCGGCGTGCGCTGCCGCGGCCGGCACCATGACGATCGACACGTCCTCGACCGCTTCGAGCGCGGCCAGGCCGGTGCTGCCTTTGACTTCGTCGCTCTCGCCAGCGTAATCGATCGCCGCCGGGACGCCACCGTCGCTGCCGCCGGCCAGCGTAATCAGGTAACGCGGATCCTGCAGGCTGTTCGCCCCCGGTGACAGGGCCGGGCCATCGAACAGAGAATAGAGCGCGGCGAGCACCTGAGCGCCGTTGACACCGGCCTTCAAGGTGCAGGCGAGCGGTGAAATCAACGCATCCTGTTTGCGCTGCGGTGTCAGCGGCAGCACCTTGGCGAGGCTGCGGGTGCCGTCTGGCGAGGTGCTGAGGTTGCCGTAGACGTAGATGACTTCGCCTTGCGGACCGCCATTACGCACTTCGAGGTCGAAGTTGCGCAGCGCGACGACCGCGGACGCAGCGTCCGGAACGCTCGCCAGCGCCGCCAGCGGCAGGGTAAGGTCGGTTGCAACACCTGGGTTGAGGTGCGCGTCTGCCTTGATCGTCAGCACTTCGCCGGCGGCATCGAGCGTGCCGCGCAGGACCAGCAGGTTACCCCAGTGGTCGCCCTTGGTGAACGCCGACAGATCGGCCGGCTTCTTCAGCGTGAGAACGGCCGCTGTGCCGTTGCTCAGGCCGCCGGATGTCGGCTGGCGGGCGTAGAAACGTGCCAGCGTGGCGTTTGCCGGCAGCTTGCTCGGATCCAGCAGCGCAATCTGGTCGCCGCCGACGGCCGCCGGGTTGGCCGGGTCCGCCTTCGAGGTGATCACGGCGCGCGCCGCATCGATGCGCAGATTGGCTCCGTCGAGACGGACGACCGCCTGGAGGTCGACCGGGAACATGTCGGCAGCAATTGCGCCGGTAAGCTTGGCCGCTTCGCCGACGCCGCTCGCCTCCAGAAAGTACAACTTGTCGGCGGCAGCGACTTTCGGTTGCTCGCTCTTCAGCAGGTTCTCGCCGTCTCGCCAGACCACTTCGAGCGTGTAGTTGCCCTGCGCACCGGGGAAACGTGCCTTGAAAGTGACATTGCCGGCCGCGTCGGCGACGCCGGCCGCGATCGCCGAACCGCCGCTGCCGTCGGCGTTCGTGCTGTTGACGCCCTGCACGACACGGGCGACAAAGAGCTGCTTGCCGCCGTTGTCGAAGAAAGCGCGCGCTGCGTGCGAGGTGAAGTTGAGTTCGCTGCTACCCGCCAGCGTGAGATCGGACGCGTCGCCGTAAACCCGCTCGAACTCGGCGAAGCTGGTCAGTGCTTCCGGCGTGCCGCGCAGCGGGCCGCAGCGCGTCGGTCCAACGAGCGCTGCAACGCTCGTGCCGACGCCCTCGATGGATTTCTGGCGAAAGCTCGTCTCCTCGATGAAGACGCCTGGCGCGAGATACTCTGGCATGTTCGATCTCCTTCCTGGTTAATTCGGTTGCAGGAGCAACAGGTCTTGTCCTGGGCTGGTGATTCGGCTGACGACCCCCGGCGTGACGGCAAGTGATAACTCGGGGGAGAACTGGATGACATGCGCCGCATCTTCGCCGACGGCGACCTGATGCGCCGCAAGGTCGTCGGGATCGATGGGGCGCTCGGGCACGGCGAGCGAGGAAGCGAGAATGCTCAGCGTCGCCGGATAGGTCTTGACCAATGCGTCGACGCCGACCGCCGGCAGACGATCGAGCGGCAGGATGAACTCACCATGGGCGTCAGCCTGCGCCGTGAACTCGAGCAGGGCGCCTAAAGGCGGCGTGACGCGCACGACGATCAGCGACCATGCGGCTGCCTTGCCGGCCAGACGGATGCGTCCGAACAAGCCGCCGGCACGGCCGTAGCGCGAGCCGAACGGCGAACGGTAGAGGCCGATGCGGTGGCCGATGACCGCTCCGCAGGCGAGACTGAAGCGGCGCGGCAGATAGATGCCGGATGGGTCGTCGATTGCCCCTTCCAGAGGGTAGGCCGTCTGCGTCGGCGGCAGCAGGTCGGCCTCGCCAGCCCGGCCAGCGACCATTCCGGACAGTTCAGGCGGGCGCCGCCGCCAGAGGGCCGTCGCCGTATCCTTGTGCACGAGCTGCAGGTCGCGCGGCGCGCGGGCAAGAGCGATCTGCAGGCGGCCCGGCGCGATGCGCCGCAAAGCGGTGCCCGCGCAGCCGGAAGCCTCGTACCATTCAATGTAATCGCTGCCGTGCGCGAAGACCGTTTCCAGGATCATGCCCCACCCTCCGCCAGCGGCTGGCCTGTCGTGCCGGCCGGATAAACGATCGTGCGCACGAGGGGCGGCTCGGCGGGCTCCTCGTCGGGCGCCAGACGAACCGTCTTGATCAGGTAGGGGCTGGAGAGCCGGTAATCGCCTGGCAGGCTGTCCCACAGGCGCATCAGATCCTCCGTGCTCATCTCCTCTGGTAGAACCTGCACCGCTTCTCGCTCATCCCAGCCACTGTCTGCAGTGCTCAGGTGCGACACGTCGAGCGTCAGCGCGCTGCCGATGATCTGCATGGCGGCAGCCAGATAACCGATCTCGCTGTCGTTCTTCGTGCTCCAGCCAATGAGCAGGATGTGCAGATTGACCGGCAGCTCCGGGCGCCGCCGCCGCCGGTTGTCGGTTGGCGCCAGGTAGCGGTTGCGCGCGAAGGGATCGACGGCGATGCGATGCAGGTAGATCCCGAGGTTCTCTCCGGTCGGGGCCGTTGCCAACGCCTGCGAACCGAGGATGACGGCTTTCGGGTTGCCGCCGGCGAGCACCGGCAGGCGCAAATCAAGGCGCTCCTTCAAGGCCTGCAGGACGCCGAGGATTGCCCGGTGAGTCGCCATCAGCCCCCCTTGACCGCCGCCGCGCGGTCGCCGGGTCGGCGAAGGGCGTCTGGCGCACTCGCTGGCCGTGCCGGCTGCGGATCTGCCAGGCGGATCGCCCGGCAGGCAGCAGGCAGGCGTCCATCATCGTGCATGCAGCGGTCTGTCATGTTGCTTGCCCTCGCTGAAACGACCTTGCAAAGACGGCGGATGTGGTTCGGCGCGGCGACCGGCGTGAGGCGCGGGCAGTGTCCGATGCAAACGATAACGCTAGTCGCCGCGCAACGCTCGACATGTCGCGGCGGAAGCCGGAAAAACCTGCCGAGCGATGATACTGCGATTATCATGGCACAGTACGCGGCCGAGTGCAAAAAGTGCTTGCCGCCACAGGCAGTTCTTGAGCCAGACAAACGCAGCGCATGCCGCTCCGGCAAGTGTGCAGGCTAATTCGCTCGCCCGGGCACGCTCGTCTGGTAGGCTCCCGGCGACCAGAGGTCCGGGGCGATTCTCTGCGTCTGCAGCGGGTGCACGTACTCCTCTTCAGGCGTGAGGTCAACATCGTCGATACGACCAGCCGCCGATACAAGGCCAGGCAAGCGTGAGTCATGACGGGGCCGATAGTCGTCCTCGCCGCGCTGCAGAATGATGTCAGTCGACGTGCCTGTCTCGTTGCCCCGCCGGAGCGCCTCCCCCGCCTCAAGATTCATTCCCGCACCAAGCAGCAGGTTGTTGATCAGTACGCCCGTCGCGCCATTGCGCAAGTCGAGCGCGCGCACACCCTGCGAACGGTCGTTGACCAGGGTATTGTGGGCCAGGAACAGTCTGTTAACCGGCCAGCGGAGGCCTTCGGCACCCATGCTGACGATGGTCGGGTTCTCACTTGAACTGGCCTGCTGGATCAGGTTGCCTACCACAATCGCCCGACCTCCGGAGGGAAACTCGAGTTCATAGCTGGCTCGCCCCCCCATCTCGTCGGTAAGACGGTTGTAGTAAATCCGGCTCTCGCGCGCCCGAGATTTCAGGAGGTGCCCAACGCGCGCATGGTGGAAGTAGCTGCCGCGCACCTCAAGCAAACCGATGGCTCCGGCGTAGAGATTGTGGCTCTGCCCATCCCCCGCGCCGTTGTGGCCGAACTCGCTGCGCAACACGGTCAACGCTATCCGCTCGTCGCTGGCCGTCAGAATGCCGTTTTCGTTGTCGATGAAACGACAGTCGGCAACGACCAGCGTGCCGCTTTCGAGCCGGATGCCGGCACCGTTACGATGACGCACGCGCGCACCGGAGAATTCAATGTTCTCGATGTGTACCTGCTCGCCGCGCACGACGAAGATTCCCTTGTCCTCGGCGGAGACGCCCATGGCGAGCAGGCGGGGACGACCGCCAACGCCACGGATCGTGATGCGCTTCTGCGTCCACACGGCAACATCGCCACGATATTCCCCGTCAACGACTTCGACGGTGTCTCCGTCGCGCGCGCGCCAAGCGGCCTCCTGGAGCGTCCGGATCGCCTCCAACGGACCTACCCGCAGCGTCGCCGCAATACCTGGCGTAGCGCACACGGCGAGCAGCAAGGCGCCAGCAAGGAAAGCGATAGACCTCATCCAAGCCTCCTTCGTAACGCGCCACGACATCGCCGCCCGTTGTCACAAACGGCTCTCCGTGGCGCCAAGTGGTCGGCGGCCAACGCCTAGCGCTGCTTCTTGTCCATCTCGCGCGCAGCACGAACCATGTCCGCATCCAGTACGGCCGTATCTGTCCCATAGCAGCGCGGCATTTCGATTTCCTCGAAGACCGGCAGATCGCCATTCGTCCCGCTCGTTTCGCTCGCCTTGCCGGGAAGCGAGCCATATTGCTGGCCACGCCAGCGAGCGATGGTCAGATCCTGCTCGCTCAGCCCCGTCTTCATCCCGGGCGGCACCTCGGCGCCCAATTCGATCAGTGCCTTGATGACATCGGTGCGTGCCCCCCTTATCGCCATGGACAAGGGCGAGATCGGTTGTGCGTTGTTCGGCAGATTGACTTTCGCGCCGCGGCTGACCAGTTCGCGGACAATATCGACATATCCCATGAAACAGGCGACACCAAGGGGCAAGCCGGGATCTCCACGCCCGTCATCCAGTTCGACCGGCGCTCCGGCGTCGAGCACCCGACGGACTTCGTCCAACCGGCCAGTGCGGATTGCCCTCAGCAGGTCAATGGCAGCACTCACGAGCAATCTCCCTTCTATGCAAGCGGCAGTTCGCTGACGATCACGCCATCAGCGTCAGCGTAAAGCCACTCGCCCGGCCTGAAAGCCACACCGCCGAATGTCACGACGAGATTGCGTTCACCGACCCCCTTCTTGATGCTCTTCAGCGGATGGGTAGCGAGCGCCCGCAGGCCAAGATCAATGCCGTTGATGTCGTCGGAATCGCGTATGCAGCCATAGACGACGATTCCCTCCCAGGCATTCTTCTGCGCCAGGACAGCCAATTGGTCACCGACCAGAGCACAGCGCAGCGAACCGCCCCCGTCGATCACCAGTACCTTGCCCTGGCCGTTCTCGGCCAGCACTTCACGTACCAGGGAGTTGTCCTCGAACAGTTTGAGGGTGGCGATCCGTCCAGCGAACGATCGCCGGCCTCCGTAAGAGCGGAACATCGGCGCGACGACGCGGACGCTGCCGGCACACAGTTTATCTTCGTTGTTGTCAAGGAGATCAGGGGTCTTGAAACTCATCTTGCTTGCCTTTGTCAGCATGTCTGGTTGAAGAACGAACGGACAGGTCGCGTCGGGTCCGCCTTGCGACACCAGTGGGCAGTCCCGTTCAGCTTACGACCTCCGGCTGCTCCTCGAAGATCAGCTTGACGTTCCTGTCGTTGTCGAGGGTAACGGTGACATGTCCGCCGTTCGCCAAGCGCCCAAACAGGAGTTCGTCGGCCAGTGAAGAGCGGATCGTGTCCTGTATGAGCCTGGCCATTGGTCGCGCACCCATCAGCGGGTCAAACCCACGCACGGCAAGATGCTCCTTGAGCTCGGTGGTAAACACCGCGTCGACCTTCTTGTCATGCAGTTGAGCTTCGAGCTGCATCAGGAACTTGTCCACTACGCGCAGAATGACGTCGTGGTCGAGCGCGCGGAAGGAAATGGTGGCGTCAAGTCGGTTGCGGAACTCGGGAGTGAAAATGCGCTTGATCTCGGCCATTTCGTCGCCCGCCTGCCGCGTCACCGCAAAACCCATCGTTCCCCTCTGGATGGCCTCCTGCCCGGCGTTGGTTGTCATGATGATGATCACGTTGCGAAAATCGGCCTTCCGCCCATTGTTGTCAGTCAGCGTGCCGTGATCCATGACCTGCAGCAGAATATTGTAGATGTCGGGGTGCGCTTTCTCGATTTCATCGAGCAGGAGAACGCTGTATGGCTTTTTCGTGACGGCCTCGGTCAGCAGGCCACCCTGATCGAAGCCGACATAGCCCGGCGGAGCGCCGATCAGGCGGGAAACCGCGTGCCTTTCCATATATTCGGACATGTCGAAACGCACCAGCTCGTTGCCCAAGCAGTAGGCGAGCTGCTTCGCGACTTCGGTCTTGCCGACGCCGGTCGGTCCGGAGAAGAGGAAGCTGCCGATTGGCCGGGTCGGGTTGCCGAGGCCGGAGCGTGCCATCTTGATCGCCTTGGCCAGTGCGTCGATCGCCGCATCCTGTCCGAAGACGACGGCGCGCAAATCACGATCGAGATTCCGCAGGCTGGTTCGATCATCGCTCGACACATGCGTCGACGGGATACGCGCGATCTTGGCCACGATTTCCTCAATATCGATCTTGCCGATCAGTTTTTTCTGCCTCGACTTGGGCAGGATGCGCTGCGCGGCACCCGCTTCATCGATGACGTCGATCGCCTTGTCGGGCAAATGACGGTCTGTAATGAAGCGCACGGACAGCTCGACAGCAGAAGCGAGGGCCGCGTTGGAATACTTGATTCCGTGGTGTGTCTCGAAGCGCGACTTGAGTCCGCGCAGGATTTCAATCGCCTCCGAGCTCGACG
>WBZP01003164.1_pt1 | contig 18121 bp, 14 predicted proteins | sample 5204301 | NCBI WGS metagenome assembly WBZP01 (sample SAMN12412401, study PRJNA552823) | activated sludge metagenome | isolation source: activated sludge from nitrification reactor of wastewater treatment plant... | place: USA: Pennsylvania | collected 2017 | reverse complement strand
GGCGGTCGCGCACTTGTCAGGTCGGTATCGCGGGGCAAAGCCGCGCAGCCAGACAGTACTCCGCAGGCCAGGGCGACCACCAGCGGACCCAGCGCCGAGCGCATCCGAACCGACAATCAGGGAATGAACTTCTTGATCGCGTTGGCGAGTACTTCGTTCTGGGGATTGGCTCGCGCCGCTTCACGCCAGAGCTTCTTCGCATCGTCGCGCTTGCCCACCGACCACAACACCTCGCCGAGGTGTGCGGCAATTTCCGGATCCGGCCGCAGGCCGTAAGCCCGCTGCAACGGCGCCAGTGCACCCTGCGGATCGCCCTTGCGGTAGAGCACCCAGCCCATGCTGTCGAGAATGAACGGGTCGTCGGGCGCGAGTTCCAGCGCCTTGGCCACGAGTGACTGGGCTTCCTCAAGCCGTTCGCCGCGATCAGCCAGGGAATATCCCAGCGCATTGTAGGCATGCGCATGGTCGGGCTTGATCGCAATAAGCTTGCGCAGATTGGTCTCCATCACATCGATGCGATCGAGACGCTCGGCCAGCAACGCCGCCTCATAAAGCAAATCCGGTTGATCGGGCTGGCTGGCAAGACTCTTCTCGAGCAGCTCGTAGGCTTCCTTGGACTGGCCGGCGTCACGCAGTATCTGGGCTTCCGCGAGCAGGAACTGCACGCGGTCGCGGCTGCTTGTTGTCGCTGCCGCCTGCAGGGACCGGCGCGCTTCGTCGATCTTGCCCTGCTGGGCGAGAATGTGACCGATCCGCGTCTGCGCGGTCACGAATTGTTCGCCCGCCTCGACCGTGGCGAACCAGTCCATGGCCTCGTCGAGGCGCTTGCGTTCTTCGGCAATCTGGCCGAGATAGAGGCGGGCAAGATTGGGCTCCCGGTAGCCCAATTCCAGCAGCTTGCGGAAATTCTCGTTCGCCGCATCATAGTCGCTCAACTGCATCGACAAGACCCCGACCGCATACACGACGTCGGCATTGCCGGGGAAATCCTTCAGCAGCTTCTGGAACTCAGCGCGCGCCTCCGAGTATTGCTTGTCATTGACCAGCGCCCGCGCATACTGCAAGCGCACCTCGCGTGCCTTCGGGTTGCCTGAGAGGAAGGTGCGCAAGGTCTCGACCGATTTCTCGGGAGAACTCGCGCGTTGTGCCTGTGCCTTCACCAGCACCGCCTGCTCCCAGTTGGGGCGCATCGACAGCGCCTGCGTGGCTTCGGCAGCCGCAGTCGCATTGTCGCCCGCATTGAGCGCAGCCTCGCCCCGCGCGAAATGGGCCTCGCCAAGCTTCAGGTAGGGCTCGGTCAGTGCGTTGACGATGCGCTGTACCTGCGCCTTGTCGGCCTGTCGCGCAAACAGGCGGTTCAAGCGCAACAGCGAGCCGGGCAGGCCGGCGCCTTCCTGCTCGAGCAGGCGCGCCACATGCGCCTGGGCTTCGTCGAGCCGGTCGGCACTGACCAGCACGCCGGCCAGCATCTGCCGCGCCTGGGCCGAATCGGGGTCCAGTTCGTTCCATAGCCTGGCAGCCTCGATCGCGGCGTCGTTTTGTCGTGCGAACATCGCGATCTCGGTGGCGCGGCGCGCGATGCGAGGATCGCGCGTCGACCGTGCCAGATCGTTGTAGGCGCGTGTTGACAGCGCCATGTTGCCCCGCTGGCCGGCAATTTCGGCCACCAAAAGCTGATAGAGGATTTGCGGCGTCAGCGCTTGGTTCGGCAGGTTCTCGATCCTTGGCGCTTCCGCCTGCACCTGGCTGCGGCCCGGCGCTTCGTCATCGTCGTCGTCCTCGCCGTCGGCCGACGTTTGCGCCTGCACCGAAACAGCAGGCAACGCCTGCGCTGGCTTTACGCCCGCCTGCTGTGAGGCGCAGCCAGCCGCGAGCAGGGCCGCCATGACGGAGGCGAGCAACGGAAGGCGCAATTCGGAATCGGTAGCGAACACGGTGTTTGGAGGCCTGCTCTACAATTTGGTTCGGTCGATGTTAGCAGTTTTCCCCATGCAGCAAGCGTGCCGAGGCCGTCCTCGCATCGTCAATAACATCGCAACCCGCAAGGCCAAGATGCCGGAACTGCCGGAAGTCGAAATCACCCGCCGCGGCCTCGCCGCCCATTTGCCCGGCCGCCTGGTCAGCGCCATCGTCGTGCGCGAGACGCGACTGCGTCAACCGGTGCCTCCAGACTTCGCCGCTCGGCTGACCGGCGATACCCTGATCCGTATCGACCGCCGCGGCAAGTACCTGCTGCTGCGCTTCGCTGGCGGAACCGTGCTCGCACACCTCGGCATGTCGGGCAACCTGCGCCTGCTGCCCGCCGATGCTCCGGTGCGCAAGCACGACCACATCGACATCGTGTTCGGCGAGGTGACGATGCGCTTTTCCGATCCGCGGCGCTTCGGCCTGATGCTGTGGCTCGATGGCGATGGTGCAGCGCACCCGCTGCTCGCATCGCTCGGCGTCGAACCGCTCGGCGACAGCTTTACCCCTGAATGGCTGCATCGTGTGACGCGCGACCGGCGCTGCGCGATCAAGCTGATGCTGATGGACAGCCGCGCGGTGGTCGGCGTCGGCAATATCTACGCCTCTGAAAGCCTGTTCCGTGCCGGCATTCGCCCGCGCACCGCGGCCCGCCGGCTGACGCGCATGCAGTGCGCGCTTTTGGTGCATGCGGTACGCCAGACGCTTACCGACGCGTTGGCGGCTGGCGGCAGCACGCTGCGCGATTTCTTCTCCGCCGAAGGCCATCCCGGCTATTTCCAGCAGCAGTACTTCGTTTATGACCGTGCCGGCGCCCCCTGCCGGGTTTGCGGCAGCCCGATCCGCGGCCTCCGGCTGGGGCAGCGTTCGACCTACTACTGCCCGATCTGCCAAAAGTGAAAACTATTCCCTTCCAACGGCTTGGAGCATTGTGCTAGAGTCAATCGGAATGTATGACGGACTGCTGACGGACTGCTGATTCGCAAGCTGATCGGGTCCATGCAACCGACTGGAGAGCCGGATGAGTCTTGCCAAGCAGTTCACTGCCTATACCGACTGGCGCTCGGGCCTGATCGACGGCCTCAGGCGCCTGAAGATCTGGCTCGCCAACAACGACCTGGGCGACGCGCAGACCGACCTGCGCCTGGCCGCGATGATCGAGCGGCTGGCCGGCGATCAATTGACGGTGGCCTTTGTCGCCGAGTTCTCGCGCGGCAAGTCGGAGTTGATCAACTCGATGTTCTTTGCCGACTACGGCAGCCGCATCCTGCCGTCGTCGGCCGGGCGCACCACCATGTGTCCGACCGAGCTGCTCTACGACGCGAATCGCCCGCCGTCGATCGACCTGTTGCCGATCGGCACCCGTTCCGGCACCGCCTCGATTGCCGAACTCAAGCGCTTTCCCGAGGAATGGACGCGGATCGCGCTGGATGTCGACTCAAGCGAGTCGATGGCCGCAGCCCTCAAACGCGTCGGCGATGTCAAACATGTCAGCCGCAGCGAGGCCGAGGCGCTCGGTTTCATGATCGATCCCAGCGGCGAGGACGGCCACAAGCCGGACGCCGAGGGCAATGTCGAAATTCCCTGCTGGCGCCATGCGCTGATCAATTTCCCGCACCCGTTGCTGGAGAAGGGCCTGGTGATTCTCGACACGCCGGGCCTCAATGCAATCGGCGCCGAGCCGGAACTGACGCTCTCCCTGCTGCCCAACGCGCATGCGGTGCTGTTCATCCTTGCCGCCGATACCGGCGTCACCCACTCCGACCTGGCGGTCTGGCGCCAGCATGTTGCCGGCGCGCGCGGGGCGCAGCGCGGCCGGATGGTGGTGCTGAACAAAATCGATGGCCTGTGGGACGGCCTGCGCTCGGAAGAGGACATCGACCAGGAAATCGCGAAGCAGGTGCACAGCGTGGCAACCACGCTGGAGATCGAACCGAGCCAGGTATTCCCAGTCTCGGCGCAGAAGGGCTTGGTTTCGAAGGTCCATCACGATCCCGATCTGCTGCGCCGCAGCCGCCTGCCGGCACTCGAATCCGCGCTCGCCGACGAGTTGCTGCCGCGGCGTCACGCGATCGTCGCCGAGAACACGCGCAGTGACGCGCTCGACGTATTGGCGCGCTCGCAGGAACTGCTCAACGCCCGTCGCGCCGGCCTGCGCGAGCAGATGCAGGAACTGGTCGACCTGCGCGGCAAGAACCAGGGCGTGGTCGAATACATCATGCTCAAGGTCAAGGCCGAAAAGGACGAGTTCGACCGCAGCCTGCAGCGCTTTTACGCCGTGCGCAGCGTGTTCTCGCAACTGACCAACAATCTCTATGTTCACATCGGCCTCGACGCCCTGCGCGACGAGACCCGCCGCACTCGCGAGTCGATGCTCCATTCGAGCTTTTCCGCCGGACTGCGCGGCGCGATGAGCGAGTTCTTCCAGGATCTGCGCGCCAAGTTCGGCCGGGCCGGCCGCGAAACCACGGAAATCGCCAAAATGATGGAGGCGATGTACCAGCGTTTCGCCGACGAGCAGGGTACCCGCATCGCGCCGCCGCAGCCGTTTGCAATGCTGCGCTACGTCAAGGAACTCGAACGGCTCGACGAGCGCTGCGACCGCCAGTACAACAGCATGTTCAGCCTGCTGACCACGGAAAAGAAGGCGCTGACGCAGAAGTTCTTCGAGACAGTGGCAGTGCAGGCGCGGCGGGTTTTCGAGACCGCCAATCGCGACGTCGAACAGTGGCTGCGGGCCGTCATGGCGCCGCTCGAGACCCGGGTGCGCGAACACAAGATCCAGTTGAAGCGCCGCCTCGAGAGCGTCAAGCGCATTCATGAAGCGAGCGACACGCTGGAAGAGCGCATCGGCGAACTCAAGCAGGCAGATGCCACGCTGGTCAACCAGATCGCGCAGCTCGACGCGTTGAAGCGCGCGATCGATGAAGCACTGGCCGGTCCGGCCGAATCGCGATGAGATGATTCGCCGCAGCCCGGGCGCGCGCTTGCTGATTCGCTGTCAGGGCCGGCAAGGAACCACCGGGGCAGCCGCGAGCGGATTGGCAACATCAGAACCGTGAAAGCGCCTTACGAACACGCCGGCGAGATACTGGTTCTGGATGACGAGCCGGCCAACCTGAAACTGCTGACCGCACTTCTCACCGGGCAAGGCTACCGGGTGCGCGCGACATCGAGCGGCGCCCACGCGCTCGATTCAGCAGCGGCCAAAGCGCCGGACGTGATCCTGCTCGATGTGCGCATGCCCGAGATGGACGGCTACGAAGTCTGCTGGCGCCTCAAGGCCGATCCGCGCACCCGGACGATACCGGTGATCTTCATCAGCGCCCTGGGCGATAGCGCCGACATGGTCCGCGGTCTCGGGCTGGGCGGCGCCGATTACATCGCAAAGCCGTTCGAGCCGACGGAAGTTCTGGCGCGGGTCAAGACACATGTGGACCTGCGCCGCGCGCAACGACATCTGGAACTGGCTCATGCCGAGCTAGAACGGCGGGTCGAGGTGCGTACCGCCGAACTGGCGCACGCCACCCGCGCCCTGCAGGAGCGCGAAGAGCGGCTGCGGTTGGTGATGGACGCCACCAGCGACGGCGTGTGGGACTACGACCTGCAAACCAACGACGTGGTTTTCAGCGATCGGTGCTACACCATGCTCGGCTATCGGCCGGGGCAATTCGCGCCGAGCCACGAAGGCTTCCGCGATCGCCTCCATCCGGACGATCTGCCGCTGGTTGAGGCGGCGATTCGCGCCAACCTGGAGAACCGGGCGCCGCAGTTCGAGGTCGATTTCAGAATCCGCAATCACGCCGGCGAATGGGCGTGGATCTACTGTCGCGGCAAGGTCGTCGCCCGCGATGGCGCCGGAAAGCCGCTGCGGATGGTCGGCTCGCATCAAGACATCACTGAGCGCAAGCAGGCGGAGCAGGCTCTGCGCGACAGCGAGCACCGCCTGCGGCTGGTGGTGCACAACGCGCCCGTCATCACCTTCGTCCTCGACGCCGCGGGAACGTTCCGGCTTGCCGACGGGCATGCGCTCAGCCAGTTCGGTTCAGCGCCGGCGGCGTGGGTCGGACACTCGATCTTCGAGGTTTTCAGAGACTATCCGGCGCTGCTCGAGGACATCCGGCGGGCGCTGGCCGGCGACCTGAGCCGAACCGAAGTTCAGCTCGGCCAGACCACTTTCGAGACCGCCTTTTCGCCCTATTGCGACGACGACGGCCGCACCGACGGCCTGATTGTCGTCGCAGTGAACACCACGGAACGCACCCAGGCGCAAGCGCGCATCCGCGCCACCCTGGAGGAAAAGGACGTCCTGCTGCGCGAGATTTTTCACCGGGTAAAGAACAACCTGCAGGTCATCGTCAGTCTGCTCGCGCTGCAAAGCCGGGGAATCGCCGATCCGGCCGTGCGTGCATTCTTCAGCGAGAGTGCCGACCGCATTCGCGCCATGGCGCTGGTGCACGAACTTTTGTACCGATCCACCGATCTGGCGCGCATTCCCTTCGATACCTACTTGCGCCAACTGGTCGAGTACCTGGAGCGCCAGATGCGCAATCCGGCGGTCACGCTCGAACAACACCTCGCGCCGGTGACGCTGGGGCTGGAAACCGCCATTCCCTGCGGGCTGATCGTCAATGAACTGCTGGTCAACGCCTTCAAGCACGGGTTTCCGGCCGGCCGCGGTGGCGTTGTGACAATCGGCCTCGAACGCGACACCGACGCGACCATCCGCATTGTCGTCGCCGACACCGGGGTCGGATTGCCGGCGGATTTCGCGCCGCAACAGGTCGGCAGCCTCGGCTGGCGTCTGATCGTCGGGCTGGTCAATCAGATCGACGGACAGATCGGCATCGCTCCGTGCAATCCTACCCGGATCGAATTGCGTTTTGCGGACGACAATCGGGAGGCGAGGCGCTACGAACATGCATTGCAGTGATCGAAACCATGTTGCATCGGGGGCCGTCGTGCCAACCATCCAGGGCTCGCCACCGGCGCGACTGTCATGGCGTTTCGCACCGCGAATGCGAACCGATGGGGAAAGCGAGCCGTGTCTTGACTGAACCGACGAGGATCCTCCTGGTCGAGGATGAGGCCATCAGTGCGATGGACCTGCGACAGCATCTCGAGGAGTTTGGCTATCGGGTGACCGGCATCGCCGCGAGTTGCGAGCAGGCGCTGCGCCTATGCCAGCGGTCGCCGCCCGACATCGTGCTGATGGACATCGTCCTGCGCGGCGAGTGCGACGGCATTCAGGCCGCCACTTTGATCCGCGAGAAGCACGACATTCCGGTCGTCTATTTGACCGCTTATGGCGACGCAGACACCGTGCGGCGGGCGCGCGAGGCCATGCCCTGCGGCTTTCTCGTCAAGCCCTACCGGCCCGACGAAATCCGCGCGACCATCGAGGTCTCGCTGTTCCGCCACCGGCTGGAGCGCAAGAAGCTGCGCCAGAGCGAGCGTTGGTTCGCCAATACGCTGCATTGTGTCAGCGACGGCGTGATCGCGAGTGACGAGGCCGGCGTGCTGCGATTCATCAATCCGGTCGCCGAGGCCATCGTCGGCTGCCGCTACGACGAGGCCATCGGCAGGCCGGTCGCGCAAGTGCTGCGGCTGGTCGAAGAGAGCAGCGGGCGGCCGATCGACCTGCCGGTCGCCGCGGTTCTCGAAAACCGGCTCGCGGTGGTGCCGCAAACCGTTGCGGTCGCGCTCGGCGCCGGCAACTCGGCCTGTGTCGTCGAATATGGCGCGGCGCCGATCCTCGATGACAATGGTTTGGTGCTCGGCGCGGTCATGGCGATCCGCGACATCGGCAAGCGGCGCGAAGTCGAGCGTGCGCTGGCCGAAAGCGAGGAGCGCTTTCACTCGGCGTTCGAGTTTGCCGCCATCGGCATGGCGATGGTCGCCATCGACGGGCGCTTCCTGCAGATCAACGGCGCCATCTGCGCCATTCTCGGCAAGAGCGCCGCGGACATCCGCAACACCACCTTGAGCGCGCTGTGCCATCCGGACGATCGCGATCCGCTGGACGAGCAGTTGCGCGAACTGGTCGCCGGCGGTCCCGGCGCCATGCAGATCGAGCTTCGCTTCGCCTGCGAGGACACCCGCACCGCTTGGGCGCTGGTGTCGGTTTCGCTGGTATGCGATGGCAGGGGGACGCCGCTGTATTTCATCGTCCAGGTGCAGGATCTCACCGCGCGCCGCTCGGCCGAACAGCAACTGGTCCGCTTCGCCCAGTTCGACCATCTGACCGGCCTGTACAACCGCGGCCAGCTGCTGCGGCTGCTCGACCAGGCGATCGCGCGCGCGCAGCGCCAGGACGCCATTCTGGCCGCGATCTTCATCGACCTGGACAACTTCAAGGTGGTCAACGATACGTTCGGCCACGACAGCGGCGACACGGTGCTGCGCGCGGTCGCCCACCGGCTGCACCGATCGGTGCGCGATTCGGACATCGTTGCCCGGCTCGGCGGCGACCAGTTTCTCGTCGTCCTGACCGGCATCGACCGGGTCGCCACGGCGCGCATGGTGGCCGACAAGATCATCGTCGCCATGCAGGAGCCGGTTCCGGTTGCCGGGCGCAGCGTGGTGATCACGATCAGCGTCGGCATCAGTGTCTATCCGGACGATGCCAGCGGCGCCGAGCGCCTCATCACCACCGCCACCGACGCGATGTACCGGGCCAAGGAACTGGGCAAGGACGGCAGTGCCGTCTATTCGCGCGAATGGGGCCGGGAGATGACCGGCCAGTTGCTGCTGGAAGCGGAATTGCGCCAGGCGCTCGCCGCACAGCAGTTCGAGCTCCATTACCAGCCGATCCAGGATGCCGATGGCCGCCTTGTCGCACTCGAGGCATTACTGCGCTGGCGGCATCCGGAACGCGGTCTGGTCGGCCCCGACCAGTTCATTCCGGCGGCCGAGCGCTCGGGCATGATCATCGCGATCGGCGGCTGGGTGCTGCGCACCGCCTGCCAACAACTCAAGGCCTGGCAGGCGGCCGGCGCCGAGCGCCTGCGGGTGACCGTCAATCTGTCGGCGCGCCAGTTCCGCGATCCGAAACTGGTCGATGCCGTGACCGGCGCGCTAGAGCAGAGCGGGCTCGATCCCAGTTCGCTCGAACTTGAACTCACCGAATCGTCGATCATGCAGCAGCCGGAACAAGTGAACGCCACGCTGGGCAAGCTGCGCGAGAAGGGCTTGCGGATTGCGATCGACGACTTCGGAACCGGCTATTCCAGCCTCAGTTACCTCAAGCGCTTCCCGATCGATGCCTTGAAGATCGACCGCTCGTTCGTCAACGATCTGCCGCAGGACCGGGAAAACGCCGCGATCGTCACCGCGATCATCACCATGAGCCGCGCGCTCAACCTGGAAGTCATCGCCGAAGGCGTCGAGACCGCGGCGCAGCGCGACTACCTGCACGAACAAGGCTGCCGGTTGTTCCAGGGCTACTACTTTCACCGGCCCAAACCAGCCGCCGAAATCGCCGCCTTGCTCGGGCCGGGTTGATATACCCCTGAATACCTGTGCCCGGAGAGCCGCATGTACAGGCGATCTTCAGGCAGGCATCGCCAGGAGCCACTGTTCATGCGGCTTCCAGGCATGGCATGCCGGAAAGCAAGGTAGCGAGCGGCTTTCCGGCCATGTCGCCGCGCGACAATGACCAAGCGCGACATCCGATTCAAGTCCGGCGGCAGCCTGCCGTTATGGGTGTTTGCGAAGTCATGGCAAACCATAGCGGAGATCGTTCATGTTCGGCATCACAAGAAAAACGGCACAGCCCGACCCAGCGCATCTGGCACTTGAGCGGGAAGTCAGCGAACTCAGGCAGGCACTCGCCGCAGCCGAGGCGGCGCACGCCAGCGCCGTGCTCGATGCGCAGCACGCGCAAGAAGAATCGCGGTTCTTCAAGGGCCTGACCACCCATCTGCAGACCTTCGGCCAGTCGTTCCATCACTTCCAGGCCAGCCTGGCGGCGCTTGCCCAGACCATGAAAACCGAGAAGGGCGAGGCAATGCGCACCGCCGAGGTTTCCGGGCAAAGCAGCGTGGCGATCGAGCGCATCTCGCGCAGCCTGCAATAGCTTGCCGCGCATTCGACCGACAAGGTAGACGCCGTGCACCGGCTTTCCGATCACACGACGCAGATCGGCGGCATCGTCAAGACGATTCGCGCCATTGCCGACCAGACCAACCTGCTGGCGCTCAACGCTGCCATCGAAGCGGCGCGCGCCGGCGAGCAGGGACGCGGCTTTGCCGTCGTCGCCGACGAAGTGCGCAAGCTCGCCGAACGCACCACCAACGCCACCGCAGAGATCGAGCAACTGGTCGGCGGCGTGCAGGCCAATACGCGCGACGCCAGCGATGGCATTCAACTGCTGGCGGCAGAAGCCTCACGCTACAGCGAGGAGAGCATGCAGGCCACCCAATCGATGAACGGCCTGGTCGATCTGGCGCGCGGCATGGAAGGCGTGATCGCCGCGTCGTCCCTGCGTTCCTTCGTCGAAGTCGCGAAGGTCGATCACCTGTTGTTCAAGTTCGAGGTCTATCGCGTCTCGATGGGCTTGTCGGACAAGGGCGAGAGCGATTTTTCCTCGCACACGTCATGCCGGCTCGGCAAGTGGTACTACGAGGGCGAAGGCCACCATTGCTTCTCGCGCCTGCCCGGCTACCGCGAGATCGACGATCCGCACAAGGCGGTGCATCGGCACGGGGTCGAGGCGGTGCGGGCGGTGCGCGCGGGCAATCTCGACAAGGCGCTGGTGGAGATCGAGCGCATGGAGGCCGCCAGCCTCAAGGTGATCGCCAACCTGGAACACATGGCCGTCTCCGGCGAGGCCGATTCCAGCGCGCTTTGCGTGCACGACGAGGCGCCAGCGCACGCCTGATCGCAAGAATTGATTAGTGCGCGACGGCCCGCGAGGTCGCGCGCCAGCGCTAGTCGCGGATCACTTCACCTTCGATCACGCGCCCGCCTGGCGGTGATCGGCCCGCCGCCTCGGCCATCGGTTCGCCCATCTGCTCGCGCAAGTGCTGGCGCAGCGCGCGCGTCTTCCACCACAGGTAGGCCCAGACCGTCAGTCCGACAGCCACCAGCACCGCGAACAGCACCAGCGAAAAGGTGAAGGCGACAAACAGCAGCACCGCCCACAGCATGGCACCCAGGAGCCGTCCCAGCGGACCCGGCCGCGTGGCGCCGAAACGACGCGCATCCTGACCCGGACGGGCTGGTCCCGAATCGTCCAAACGCGGTTGGTCGTCTCGCATGCGCGTCCTCGCAAACGTGTGTTGCCGCATTGTACGACTTCGGCAATCGCCTGCGCCAAGGCCCGCTGCTGGTGGCAGGGCTCAAGTTCGGCCGATTGCTGCCGTGACTGACGAATGAAAGACAGACTGCTCCCGCTCGGCATCAAGAACCCGGTCAAGACCGAACTGCCGGCGCTGGTTGCGCTGGAAGCCATCGGCCAGCCCTGGTTCGGCGAAGGCCACCTCGCTGACCTGCGCGCAATCGCACTGGTCTGTTCTCTGGTCGGCGAACAGTCGAGCGACGCCCAGTCGGTCGCCGCCGAGCTGATCGCGCTGCTCGATGCCAACGAACTCGACATCGAGGAAATCCGGCCGCGCGTGGTGGCGCTCACCATCTGGATGCAACGCCAACCCAACGGCCGCGTCCAGGCGGCGATAACGAAATTGCTCAGCCAGGCCTGCGCGCGAGAAGCGTGACGGCTGGCCGCGTCCAACACGACTCTCCCTGACCCGGCGGCATCATCGTGCCGGGCCGCTGCGGCGGCAATCTTCGCCCCGCTCCGGTCGATCCGCTATGCTGGCGGCAAGCCGGAGCGCAGATCGATGCCGACACCCGTCGCGCCGCTGCACCGGCACTGCCACGAAGACGCCAGTGCAACCTGCGACCATCGAACCGCCGCAATTGGCGATCCGACCCTATCGACCCGCCGACCGCGATGCGGTCTATGCAATATGCCTGGGCACCGGCGATGCCGGCGGCGACGCGAGCGCGCTGTATCGCGACCCGGAACTGATCGGCCACGTCTACGCCGGACCCTATCTCGCGCTCGAACCCGACCTGTGCTTCGTGCTCGCCGACCGAGACCGGCTGGTCGGTTACGTGCTCGGCACGCGCGACTCGCCGAGATTCGAGGCGGCCTGCGAGCGCGACTGGTTTTCCCCGTTGCGCGTGCGCTACCCGATGCCGGACGCCGCCGAGACCGGCCGCGACGCGCGGATGAAGCGGCTGATCCACGCCGGGTACCGGGCCGACCCGGCGCTTGCCGCCTGGCCGGCGCATTTGCATATCGACCTGCTGCCGGCGGCACAGGGCAGGGGCTGGGGCGCGCGGCTGCTGCAGCGGTTTCTCGACCGCCTGCGCGAACTCGACACGGCCGGCGTGCATGCGCTGACCGGCCCCGCCAACCCGCGCGCGATGGCGTTCTACGGCCGTTCCGGCTTCGCACCGGTCAAGGCGAGTGCGGGCACGATTGCCTACGCGATGTCGCTGCGGCAAGACCCGCGACAATCCGGATAGCAAATCTTCAGCCGGCGGGAATACGACGGCCGTCCGGACTGTTGATATAGTGACGACCATTCCATTCACGTAAGGAGAACACACGGTGACCCTGCAAATGCAAACGACCCTGCGCAATCTCGCCGCTGCCGGCGCGCTGGTGCTGCTCGGCGCCTGCGCCAGCGCGCCGACCGCCGCACTGCCGGCCAAGTCCACCGGCGGCATGCTGACCAGTGCGTCCGGCATGACGCTGTACGTCTACGATCAGGACATCGCAGGCAGCGGCAAGAGCACCTGCAACGGACCCTGCGCCGCCAACTGGCCGCCGCTGATGGCCGAGGCCGACGCCAAGCCCGCCGGCGATTATTCGCTGGTGGCGCGCGACGACGGCGGCAAGCAGTGGGCCTACAAGGGCAAGCCGCTCTATTTCTGGGCAAAAGATGCCAAACCGGGCGACAAGACCGGCGACGGCGTCAAAAACGTCTGGCACGTGGTGCGGCCGTAATATCCGAGCCAGCCGGCGCGTCAATGCAAACGGGGGCCGCATGGCCCCCGTTTCGCTTGGTCAGGCGCGCGCCAACTCAGCGCGATTCCTTGATCAGCCGGCCGGCGGCCTGCTGGATCGGCCGGGCGTTGTTCGGATACAGGCGCGAGAACGCTGCCACCTGCTCGGCCGAAATACCGACCGGCGCGCGCAGCACGATCCACAACACGCCCTCCGAGCACGGCGGGGTGGTCAGGGATCCCATGTAGGTGAAGTAGCTGCGGTCCTGCGGCAGCAGGCCGTCGAGATCGAGCGCGACCGGCGCCGGGTACTCGATGTTGCGTTCCAGCGGCAGGTGGTTCCACAACGTCTGGATGATCGGGTTGTCCGCGCCCTTGTCGAGCAGCACCGCCACCACGGCGAGGCGGCCCTCCCTGTCCTTGTGCACCAGGTGGGCAACCATCTCGTAGAGCTTGCCATTGACCCGTTCTTCCGACGGGCGGTGAAAATGCAACTGCACCAGTTCGAATTCGCGACCCAGCGCCTGGATGCGGTTGCCCCCCGTGAGGTTGGCCTGCACCGTGTGGCCGTTGTCGATGACGCGAAAGCCCGACGGCTTGTAGTAAAAGCGCACCGCTTCCTGGTCGACCCGGATGCCGTCGCGGATGTCGATTGGCGACTGGCGCTCGCCGGTGCTGCAGGTTTTCCATTCCGGTTTCAGTTTGCCCCAGTTGTCGGGGCCGGTGTCGCCTTCGTATGTCCAGTGCACCTCATGACCGGTGCCGGTATGGCTGTCGGCACCTGCGCCGGCGTGAGTGTCCCTGGCCGGCGGCACGGCGGTCCTGCGGGCCGGCGCGGATTCGGCGTGGCCGGCAAGTGCGAGTTGAGGACGCGGCGCCGGCGCGTGGCGCGCGGCCGATGCGCGCGGTGCCTTCGCTTCGGGTGCCGGCTTGTGCAGCGGCGCGGCGGGATGCGGCGCCGGCTCCGCCTTGTCTGCCGCCGGGCGCGGCTCGGGCTTGAGCGCGGGTTTGCCTTCGCCGTGCGCAGGGGTCTTGGCATCCTGCCCGCGATCCAGGGCAGCCGACGCACGGGTCGCCTCGGCTTCTGCCTTGAGATCCGCGTGGCGCAGGCTCGGTCGGATGTCGACCAGCGGCTTCTTCGCCTCGCCGTCGGTCTTGGCGGCCTTCTGCCCGGCATCGGCCGCCTGCAGCGCGACCTTCTTCAGATCGCCCAGAGTCGGCGGCTGGCAGACCTCGCGGAACAGCTTGGCATCGGCGGTGCCCGCCTGCACCGCGGAATCGCGTTCGCCCTCGACGCGCTCTTCCCGCATCACGGTCATGTCTTCGCGCAGATAGACGCGTTTGACGGTTGCGTAACGGTTGGCGCGGCAATCGTAACGATTGAGTGCCTTGAGCGTGTGGTAGCCCTCGCGCGCCGCGTCTTCGGGCGTCATCACCAGCCGCATCCAGACGATCTTCTTGCCGGGGTCCGACGGCAGCAGGCTGGCGCGGTCGATGTCGACCCGCGCACCCTTTTCCGAGGCCACGTTCTGCCAGTCGGCGGCATGGGATTGCAGGGCCGCCAGCGAGACGGCCAATAGGATGATCCTGCGCATGATGGTGCCCCGGAAAAAAGAGGCCGGGACCTTCCCCGGCCCGCAAGCCCACTACAAGGAGACATTGATGCGACTGTAACGGTCGGATTGCGCAAGCCTTTAGGGTCCGGCGCCGCGCGCCTCGGCGCTGCTTGAGAGCCCCGGATCGCTGTAACGCTCGCGCAATCTTGGTCGGCTAAGGTTGCGCTCGATCCGGCGGGCGCCGTTGCGGCGCGCGCCGATTCCGCCCGCTGCCGACAAAGACAGGAGAAACAACCCATGAAGCTCAAGATGCTGTCCATTGCGACCGTGACGGCCTGCAGTTCCGTGGCCTGTGCGGCGACCGACGAACTGACGCCACAGGGCTGGTACGAACTCGGCGCGAGCGCAGTCAGGCAGGGCAAGGCGCTCAAGGAATACGAAGGCCGGGCGAAAAACATCATCCTGTTCGTCGGCGATGGCATGGGCATTTCAACCGTCACCGCGGCGCGAATTCTCGAAGGCCAGTTGCAGGCTCGGGACGGCGAAATCAACCGCCTGTCGTTCGAGCGCTTCCCCTACCTTGCGCACTCGGTAACGGCCAGCGCGAATCAGCAGACTTCGGATTCGGCACCGACCGCGACTGCCATGGTCACCGGCGTCAAAACCAACGATGGCGCGATATCGGTCGATCAGTTCATCGACCGCAATGAAAAAAGTGCCGACGTGACCGCCGCGCACAGCCTGCGTACCATAATGGAAGAAGCCGAAATGGCCGGACTTTCCACCGGCTTCGTCACGACTACGCGCGTTACGCACGCCACGCCCGCAGTGAACTACGCGCACATCGGCAACCGTGACTGGGAAAGCGACAACAATCTGCCGGCCGGCGCCACCGTCAAGGATATCGCCGCCCAGTTGATCGATTTCCCCTACGGCGATGGCCCGGAAGTGGCAATGGGCGGCGGACGCAGCCGCTTCTACCCGAACACCGAGGCCGATCCGGAATACGCGAGCAAGAAGGGCGCGCGCCTCGACGGTCGCAGGCTCTACCAGGAGTGGGCCGCCAGTCGCGCGAATTCGGCGTACGTGTGGAACAAGGCGCAGTTCGATGCGATCGATCCGGCCAGGACCGATCGCCTGCTCGGACTGTTCGAGCGTTCGCACATGCATTACGAAGCCGACCGCGCCAACGACGTTGGCGGTGAGCCGAGTCTGGCCGAAATGACCGGCAAGGCGATCGACATACTGAGGAAGAACAGGAAGGGCTTCTACCTGATGGTCGAGGGCGGCCGCATCGACCATGCGCACCACGGGGCCAACGCCTATCGCGCGCTGACCGACACGATCGCGCTCTCGGATGCGGTAAAGACCGCGCTGGCCAAGACCAATCCGCGCGACACGCTGATCGTGGTCACGGCCGATCACAGCCACGTATTCACCATCGCCGGCTATCCGAAGCGCGGCAACCCGATACTCGGCAAGGTGGTCGGCGCGAACGAAACCGCCTATTCGCTCGACATGCTCGGCCTGCCCTACACCACGCTGTCGTACGCCAACGGTCCCGGCTACACCGGCGCGTCCTACGCCGATGCCGGCAAGACCAAGCCCCTGCAGGCGGCAGGCAGCAAGACGTTCACCAACCCGCCGGGCAGCGAAGCCGGCTCGGAAGGCCATCTGCCGGGGGCCTACGATGCGGCGACCGGCCGTCCCGACCTGAATGCCACGCGCACCGAAGATCCCGCCTACATGCAGGAAGGCATGGTACCGATGGCCGCCGAAACCCACGCCGGCGAAGATGTCAGCATCTACGCCCTCGGCCCCAATGCCCACCTGTTCCACGGCACCCAGGAACAGAACGTGATCTACCACGTGATGAAAGACGCGCTCAAGCCCGACCGCAAGCGCGGCGACCGCGACGACTAGGTGCAGCGGCGACAACCCATTCGCGCTCGACAATTGCCTCGTTCGGGAGAGGTGCGCACGGCGCATCTCTCCCGTTTTTTGCTCCGTTTTCCCCGGTAGCCACCATGAACCGTCATGCCCATTCAGGTCGCCGCGCACGCGCCGGGTTTCTGGCCCTTGCGCTGATCGCGCTCTCACCTGCCGTACACGCCGATGCGCCCTCATCCGCGCCAGTCGCCGCGCTCTACGAGACCCGCGTCATCCCCAAGCAGCACGGCGCAAAAGCCGTGGTCACGCGCTGGTACTTCTGGCGCGACGGCGGGCAGGTCGAAATCCGCGACGAACCGGGCCACACCGGCGAGCGCTGGGAGCGCGACCCCAGCGGCAAGCTGTTCTACACACGCCTGTTTCATCGAGACCGGGCGCTGATCGAATTCGCGCCGACCGAGTTTCAGGTCGTCGGCAAAAGCTGGGGCAGGGTGTCGATGCTGATCGAGCCCGACTCGCTCGGCACAACGTTGAAGATGTCGGGCACTGAGCGCCGCGCAGGGCAGTCGCTGGATCGCTACCGCGGCAGCGCGGCAGGACAGCGCATCGATCTGCGCTGGCGTGCCGACCTCGGCCTGCCCGCCGAGATTCGCGGCGACGACGCGCAGAAAACCACGACGGTGCGCCTGCTGCGCAGTTGGCCGCTGGCACAGGCGCCGCAATCGATGACCGACGCCACCACCCTTGCCGGATATCGGATGATCGACGGCGCCGACCTCGGCGACATGGAATCGGACCCCTTCGTCACGCGCGTCCTCGGCCAGGGCGGATACCAGCACACCCATTGATCGTCCGGCGTTGCATCATCGCAAGCCGCGCCGCGCCCGGCAGAGAATCCCGGGCAGGGCTTCGCATTTACAGTCCTCGCGCTTTGCAGTAAGGTTCGTCAGCTGACCTGGGGGTCCTGGCGCGTCGTGAAGCATCGGCGCAGCCGGGTGAGAAAAACCCTTTGAACCTGATCCGGGTAATGCCGGCGAAGGGAAGCGCAGCGATCGGACTTGCGTCCCATCCCGCCCTTCTCTCCGCCGCGCCCACGAAACACGCCATCGCGCAAGGAGTAGGCATGAACGCCAACGACAAATTCATCGCAAGCGACGCGCATGTTGACGCGGCCGCTGTCGCGCCGCTTCCCAACTCGCGCAAGATCTATGTGCAGGGCTCGCGGCCCGACATTCGCGTGCCGATGCGCGAAGTGTCGCAGTCGGACACCTCCGCCTCGATGGGCAGCGAAAGCAATCCGCCGGTCCCCGTGTACGACTGTTCCGGCCCGTACACCGACCCGTCGGTGAAGATCGACATCCGCAACGGCCTGACTGCCCTGCGTGCCGGCTGGATCGCCGAGCGCGGCGACACCGAGGAACTGGCCGCTTTGACCAGCCGCTATGGCAACGAACGGGCGGCCGACACCGCCGCTGCGGCGTTGCGCTTTCCCGGCCTGCAGCGCAAACCCCGTCGCGCGCTCCCCGGCCGCAACGTGAGCCAGATGCACTACGCGCGAGCCGGCATGGTGACCCCGGAGATGGAATACATCGCGATCCGCGAGAACCTGCGCCGGCAGGACTATCTGGCCAGCCTGCGCGCCGCCGGGCCGACCGGGGCGAAGATGGCCGAGCTGCTGGGCCGCCAGCACC
>WBZP01003163.1_pt1 | contig 18124 bp, 18 predicted proteins | sample 5204301 | NCBI WGS metagenome assembly WBZP01 (sample SAMN12412401, study PRJNA552823) | activated sludge metagenome | isolation source: activated sludge from nitrification reactor of wastewater treatment plant... | place: USA: Pennsylvania | collected 2017 | reverse complement strand
CCTAGCCCGCATTATTCATGAACACTTCTACTGCAACCGCCAAGACGCTGCTGCGACAAGCCTGGTTGCGCGTGTGCGGCGGCCAGGCGGGCAGGCTCGTCCCTCGCGACCTCGACGTACTGTTCAAGTACGCCTTGGTCCCTCGGGCCTCCGCGTGCCCGTCTCGCAAGGCGTCTTGTCGGTTTCGTGACGAACCGTCATGAATAATGCGGGCTAGCATCTCATATTTTTCTCTTCTCTCGCGTGAGCCCGATGGTATGATCGACCATTATTCTACTCATCCATTGAAGGAGTACTCCATGGCCGGAACGCCCACGACACAACGTATCACCAGACGCAACCGTATGAAATTTCCTGACCGATGGGACCTGACGCAGCTGGTCAATGACCCAGCGACCGATATCGACGCCCAGTTGGCTGATCTGGGATCGAAGGTCGCACAAATAGAAGCCGCACGATCGATGCTGACCCCTTCTATGTCCAGCCACGATCTTCTCACGCTGCTCCATCTCAGCGAGAAGATCGCGCAAGGCGCCTCACGGCTCGGGGCCTATGCCTATCTACGGTTTTCCGAGAACACAAAAAACGCCGAGGCACGTTCCCTCAAGACGCGGGTGGAAGAGCAACTGACAGAGCTCACAAATCGGCTGCTTTTTTTCGAACTCTGGTGGCAAAGCGTGGACGACGCCAATGCGGCACGTCTGATGGCGGACGCGGGTGACCTCCGCTATCACTTGGAAACCATCCGGCGTTTCAAGCCACATACCCTGTCCGAACCGGAAGAAAAGATCCTCAACCTCAAAAACGTCACCGGCCGAAGCGCGGTCCACACCCTCTACGACCTTGTGACCAACGGACTCACGTTCACCATGACCGTCGGCGGGAAGAAAAAGACGGTCAATCGGGAAGAGCTGATGACCTACGTGCGAAACCCGAAGGCCCCTGTCCGTCAGGCCGCCTATCAAGAGCTCTATCGCGTTTTTGCAACCCAGCGCGACTTGTTGGGAGAGATCTACAAAACGCTCGTGAACGATCTGAAATCCGAAAACCTCGGACTTCGCAATTTTCCTTCTCCCATTGCCAGTCGCAACCTCAGCAATGACGTGCCAGACCAGGCCGTCGACGTCCTGCTGGCGTCCTGCGCGAAGAACGCCGACATCTTTCAGACCTATTTCAAATTGAAAACCAAGATCTGCAAAATAAAGTCGATGAGCCGATACCATCTGTACGCGCCGCACCGGACAGAAACCCAAAAATACCAGTACGCTGATGCCATCACGATGGTGCTCGACGCCTATCGGGGCTTTTCACCTCGTCTGGCTGATTTGGCCGAGCAGGTGTTCCGCGATCGACATATCGACGCCCCAACACGCCCCGGCAAACTAGGTGGGGCCTACTGTTACAGCATCGTTCCAGGCATGACCCCCTATGTCATGCTGAACTACACAGGGGAAGCCCGAGACATCGCGACGATGGCCCATGAACTCGGCCACTCTGTCCATGGCATGCTGGCCAAGGACCATTCCACTTTCACCTTCCATTCAACTCTCCCCTTGGCGGAAACCGCATCCGTCTTCGGGGAACGCATTCTCTCCGATGCTCTGATGTCCCAGGAACGGAACAAGGCTGTTCAACAGGGACTTCTGTTAGGCCAATTGGACGATATTTACGCCACCGTGCTGCGGCAAGCCTACTTCGTTCGATTCGAAAAGCTGGCCCATCAGATGATTGCGGACGGCGCAACGGCTGAGCAATTGGCTAAGGCCTACGGCCAAGAACTGCGACAACAGTTTGGAAAGGCCGTAAAGGTACCGGATGAATTTCAATGGGAGTGGCTGACTATTCCCCATATTTTTGCCAGCCCGTTCTATTGTTACGCCTATAGCTTTGGAAACTTACTCGTGCTGGCACTGTACCGCATGTACAAGGAACAGGGAGCCTCGTTCGTGCCCAAGTATCTGGATCTCCTGGCCACCGGCGGCTCGCAGTCACCGCAGCAGATCCTTGCCACCGTCGGTGTCGACATGACATCCGAAGCCTTCTGGCAATCAGGGTTCGATACGATCCGGGAGATGGTGGAACAGCTGGAAGAAACGATGTGAGCCGCGGGATTGGTGGTGACAGAAGTGGGCTCATCCGTCGGGTGAGGAGGAGGAGTGACGACTGGTTAGAGAGGTTATGTCATTCTCCCGTAACACACGCCACTCACCTGAGCCGAGATTGCCGAGTCGAACCGGCCCGATGGCAATGCGCACCAACCGCAAGGTGGGATGACCGACTGCCGCCGTCATGCGACGAACCTGCCGATTCATCCCTTCGTGGATCGTAATTTCCAGCCAGGCGGTTGGAACGTTTTTCCGAAATCTGATAGGCACTGGCCGCTCGGGTAGCACTGGTTCATTGGGCAATAGTACAACCTGTGCCGGCCTTGTTCGTTTTCCAGCAAGCACCACTCCCTGGGAGAGTTGCGTGATTGCTTGTTCAGCAGGGATCCGTTCAACCTGCACCAAGTAGACTTTCGGTAGCTTATGCTGAGGGTCCGTAATCCGATGCGCGAGGGCGCCATCCGAGGTCAAAATCATCAATCCCTCGCTGTCCTGATCGAGACGCCCCGCCGCATAGACATCAGGTATGCTGACATAGTCCGCCAACGTCGGCCTTCCTTCCGGGTCGGTGAAGCACGGCAACACCCCATAGGGTTTATTCAATGCGATGGTCTGTGGAGACATGGCCATCTCAAGTCCTACTGTAATCGATCACACCCATCTACTTCCATTTACTCTCAACGAGACAAGAAATAGAGCGTCAGCCAGGCCTCTGGAACGACGTTCTGCCATGGGTTGACAGAACGCTCATCTTCTGGCAGAATGAGAATGCTTCTCATAATCGTAGAAGGGAGAATTCCATGTACATGTGCTTGTGCAAAGGAATCACCGAGTCAGAAGTCCGAGCAGCGGGGCGGGCCGGAATCGTGACGGCCAACCAGCTCAAAGCCAAGTTTGACCTGAAATGTCACGGCTGTTGCGGGCGCTGTGCCAAGAACATCCATGAATTCATCGAGGTCGCCGTTCAAGGAACTGGAGCCTCTTGCCCAAGACAATAGTCCTGTATTTCCCCTGAATCCTCACCCAAATATTCGCGACCTCAGCGCGCAAGGCTTTCTCTTCAGACAACTTCCCTTCCGATCGTTTGACCATCGTTGTCGACGGGATGGTTTTTTATAAGAACCAGCTTACTTAGAAGAGGCGCTGCGGATCAGTGTGGCTACATCTGCGACTCGCTGGCCCAGAGCCCTTGCATCGGCAAGTTCCTGCTTGTCAATCCCCGGACTGTCGCCTTCTGTCGTGGCGGATGCTCCGAATGCACCCCCACCGCTCACCACGATCATCTGATTGCCTAGCATGGCGGCGAGAATCGTCAGCATCGTGACTTCCTTGCCACTGGAGACTTGTCCGCCGGTCGCAAACGCCGCACCGACTTTGTTCTTCATTTTGAACTCAGGAAACACGCCGAACTTGAACTGCCAATTATCGAAAAAGGTCTTGACCTCTCCTGACATGTTAGACCAGTAGACCGGTGACCCGACGATCACCGCATCGGAGGAGAACAGATCCTCCGCCGTCACCAGGCTGACACGTTTGAGGACCACCACGGTATTCGGCACAGACTGAGCCCCCGCAACGACCGCCTCCGCCATCCGTTCCGTATGGCCGGAAAGAGAGTGATAGGTCACGAGAATCTTTACGACCGGAGAGGCCTCGTCCGCCCAAGACCATGAGGCGCAGCCGGTAGAGAGAGTGAAGAGCAGCAGAGCGATGGCAATGAAAGACAGAGGGGAGGCTGAAGAGGAACGTTGCGTGTAGAGTGCCGCCACGAGGTGATGGTCCAGATAGAACAACGGTCAGAGGGTCAGTGCCGGAATGTCTCTTCCTCCATATGCTCTTCCACCGACACTTCGGTCAGCGTTCCACGATAGGTACAGCGATGACATCGAATCCGCCACTCTTCGATCCATTTCTCCTGAACATAGGACTGTCGACATCCAGGGCACACGAACACGCCTTTTTTGTACAACACCCGCCGCTTCTCTTGCATAGGTTCCTCGCTTGATTCGATTGGAGAATCGCACAAGACACGAGAAGATTGCAACATGATGGTAGCCAGTACTACGCTCACAAAAACAGCCTTCTTGACTGGAGAAGGTTGCGATCATTAGGATGCCTTGATGCGCCAAAAACTCTCAGCTTGGCTTGCTCTTTCTATCGTCACCGCCGGAGGACTCCTTGTCAGTGACAGAGAGGCAGCTCACGCCGCGGGATCCGATCTGGTTTCCATTCAAACGCCATCGGGAATCACGCTCAAGGCCGAAGTCGCCGACACGCCGTTAAAGCGCTCGGTGGGGCTGATGTATCGAGACCATCTCAAAAAAGATCACGGCATGCTGTTTTTCTTTGGCCAGCCCCAGGCCTGGAACTTCTGGATGAAGAACACGAAGATCGCGCTCGACCTCATCTGGATCGACGGGAAAAAGCGTGTGACACACATCGAGCGCAATGTGCCCATTTGCACGAAGAGTGATGACTCCTGCCCGCAGTATCGCCCGAATAGTGATGACGCGGTGTACGTCCTAGAGATTGCCGGAGGGACGGTTGACGGATATAAGATCGAGAAAGGATCAAAATTGCAGTTCGGCCAGCCCTAATGCCTGGTTCAATACCAGGCTCGCATCGCCCCTCAACACCTGTTCATCATGATTAATGCTGCCACGAGCGAATTCGCCGTGCCGTAATCACGCCATCTATCCGTTCAATAGTTTTCAGGACTCGATTCAGATGAGCCGTGTCGGCAACCTCTACAATAAAATCCAACTCGGCCTTTCGGTCTTCCCGCGTAACGATTTCAGCACGACTGATATTCGCTTTACATTCAGCGATCGCCGAAGAAACATTCGCCAAGACACCCGTCCTATCTTCGGCAATGACGGCGATCTTAACTGCATGAAGGCTGGGTGCAGCGGTATCCCATTCCACCTCCACCAACCGAGCTCGGTCATAGTCCAAGGCCTCCAGATTCGGACAATCCACGGAGTGGATCGTAAGCCCCCTTCCTCGAGTGATGTAGCCTAAGATTCGATCACCGGGAACCGGATTACAACAGCGGGACAACTGCATCAGCAAATCACGTCCACCCTTGACCTGAACACCTTGCTCTCCGTCTCGGCTGCTCAATACCTTGTGGGATGTCGAGGGTTCAGGCAAAACCGGTGTGGTCTGGGATGCCGGTGTAATCAATCGATTCACAACCTGCGCCGTCGCAATATGCCCAAATCCAATGGCGATCGTCAGTTCATCGGTCGTCTCGTATCCTTCTTGCTTGGCAACCTCAACCAATTCGCTCGACTTCAACACTTGAGCAGGAGCTAATCCATGCCGCCGGAATTCCGTCTCCAGCAAGCGCCGACCGATCTCGAGACTCCGTTTCTGCTCCTCGGCTTTAATCCAATGTTTGATTTTTGTCTTGGCTCGCGAGGTACGGACAAACTTGAGCCAATCTTTGTGCGGCGTCTGATTCGGCGACGTCAGAATTTCAATCGTGTCGCCGCTCTCCAGCTCATATTTGAGCGGCACGATCTTGCCGTTCACCTTCGCTCCCACACAATGGTCGCCGACCTCAGTATGGATCGCATAGGCAAAATCGACCGGCGTCGAATCTTTCGGCAACTCTTTGACCGTTCCCTTGGGCGTGAAGACATACACGACATCATGGAACAATTCGAGTTTGACCGAATCCATAAACTGACGATTATCCGGCAAATCGCTTTCCCATTCGATGAACTGCCTCAGCCACCCAAAGGCTTTGCTGTCCTTATCCTGGACACGCCCTTGCTCCTTATACTTCCAATGCGCCGCAATCCCGTATTCGGCGACCCGATGCATTTCTTCCGTTCGGATCTGGAATTCGACATGCTCGCCCTTGGGCCCGACCACGGTGGTGTGGAGCGATTGATATAGATTGGATTTTGGAATGGCGATGTAGTCCTTAAAACGGCCTGGCAGCGGGCGCCAGAGGGAGTGAATCACTCCCAGCAGCGCATAACAGTTCATCTTCGTATCGGTAATGATCCGCAAGGCAGTGAGATCGTAGACCTCTTCGAAGGAGATCGACTGTTTGTTCATTTTTTGATAGACGCCATAGAGATGCTTCGGTCGGCCATACACCGCCCCGGACAGACCATGCTCTCCCAACGCCTTTTCGACCAGTTCCCGCACCTCTTGAATGTACTGTTGACGATCTTCATCACGCTTCGCGACACGCACTCGTAACATCTCGTACACATCCGGCTTGAGATGTTTGAGGCAGAGATCCTCCAGTTCGTTCTTCACCCATCCGACCCCGATCCGATTAGCCAAGGGGGCATAGATCTCCAGAGTCTCTTGCGCAATCTCAAGACGCTTTCCTTCGCTGAGGTGCTCCAGCGTGCGCATATTATGCAGTCGATCGGCGAGCTTAATAATCACGACGCGGATATCATCCGCCATCGACAGCACCATCTTACGGAAGTTTTCGGCCTGCTTTTCCTCGGAACTCTTGAACGTGATCTTCCCGATTTTCGTAACGCCATCGACAAGATGCACCACATCCTTGCCGAACTCTCGTTCCAACTCGCCGGCTGTCGCTACCGTATCTTCCAACGTATCGTGCAGCAGCCCGGCGACGATCGCCGTCACATCGGTCTTCAATGAGGTCAGCACGCCGGCTACGGCGATGGGATGTTTGACATAGGGCTCTCCGGAACGGCGTGTCTGGCCTTCATGCGCCTTCGCAGAAAACTCGTAGGCCTTTCGCACCATCTCGAGATCAGCATCAGGCTGATACGATTGCACCCGCTCGAGCAGCTGATCGATCGTCGTGACCGTTTCGTACATCATCGGTTACTCGATTCCCGCCGCCCGTATGTCTCGAATGCGCAATTGGATTCGGTTATGACCGTTCCAGTGATTAAGCTCCGGCGTAAATGCGACGTCGATCGGCGTCTTGAGCGACAATCCCTGTTCTTCGAGGGACTTCATTCCGAATCCGATACTATCAAACGGCACCGATCTTCCCTGCCGAACCGTCATCTTCAAATGCTTCTCCCCCACGACGCGAGCTTGCAGGACGTTCAGTCCCCTCACGGCGAAGGTCGGCTCTGGATTACCCGCGCCGAACGGGTGCAGTGTTCCTATTTCTCGGATCAGCTGTAGCGTGACCTCATCCAGCTGCAGTTCGGAATCCAGATGCAACATCGGAACGGTTTGTGTACTGCACATCCACGCTTCCGCCGTAGCAGCAAACCGTTCGGCGAACTCGGGCAATCGTTCTTCTTTGATCGTCACTCCTGCTGCACTGGGATGACCTCCAAACGCGATCAGCAGGTCTCGGCATCCGGCCAATGCCTGATAGAGATCAAAACCCGGCACAGTCCTCGCTGAACCTTTGCCGATACCATCCTCATTGATCGCAATAACGATCGCTGGACGATGAAAGCGTTCCATGATTCGGGCAGCCACGATACCGACAACCCCAAGATGCCACCCTCGCGCATAGAGCACGATGCCTCCGGGCAACTCCCGCGCCGCAACCTGCGTCAATGCCTCATCAAGTATCGTCGCCTCAAGTTCCCGGCGCCTGTGATTCAGCTGGTCCAGCTCCTCAGCCAATGCTTGAGCTTCCTGTTCAGACTCCGTTGTTAAAAGTCTGACTCCTTTGATCGCCTCGTCCAACCGCCCTGCGGCATTCAACCGAGGCGCGAGTTTAAACGCGATTGTATCCGCCGCGCAGTCACGAGCCACGCCGGCCACCTGTTTCAAGGCTCGCAGGCCACAACGTGCACCACGCGAAATCTGCGTCAGACCTTCGCGAACAAACAGCCGATTTTCGTCCTGTAGCGGAACCACATCGGCGATGGTCGCCAGCGCCACCAAGTCCAAGAAGGACTCGAGCGGCACCGAACCAGAACCATATTTCTTCTCATATGCCTGCACCACCTTGTACGCAAGACCACCGGAACAGAGCCCATGAAACGGATATCGCGCATCCGGCCGATAGGGGTTCATCACCGCTAAAGCCGGCACCATCTCCATGTCGCTCTGATGGTGATCCGTCACGATCACATCGATCCCTAGTTGACTCGCGAGAGCGATCTCACGATGCGACGTCGTCCCGCAATCAGACGTGACCAATAGCGTGATGCCTTCCTGCGCCAGGGCTCGAACCGCATGCTCATTGAGTCCGTACCCTTCACGCAGGCGATGCGGTATGTAGGCGCGAACCTGCGCCCCAAGATCGCGGAAAAATGACACGTACACACTGGTCGCGGACATGCCGTCCACATCGTAGTCACCATAAAAACAGACGCGCTCATGCCGTTGCATAGCCTGATGCAAACGGTCAACGGCCCGCTCGATATCGGGGATCAAGAAAGGATCATGGGTTTGGAGCGGGGACATCCAGGCCAAGGCCTGATCCACATTCGTCACACCCCGGTTGAGCAACAACGAAGCGGTTGCGGAAGAAATGGATAAGGCCTGCGAGAGACGGCCTCGTTGGATCGGGTCAACTTGCCGAAAGACCCAGAGCTTAGACTTCACCTCTGCCTCCTTCTCAACCTGGGCCATAGGACGATGTGGGACAAGACACTCAGGAAAACGTGCCAGACTCTAATAAGTCGCTGCTTCTTTGTCAAACAACTCAGTGAGGAGAATACCGACGGGGTATCATCTAAGAGAGAATCAAAGAGATACGAAGGGAATCAAGCGCTTATTCGCCTCCTTTTTGGACATAGTTCTTCACAAATTCCTCAGCATTCTTTTCGAGCACATCGTCAATTTCATCCACCAGCTTATCGATATCTTCCTTCAGCTTCTTCCCGGTCTCCACGACCTTCGGGTTGGCTTTGACCTCTTCCTTGCCTTGGGGTTCTCGTCTCGGCTCTTGCTTTCGTTCCTGCTTTTCCATTCGAGCACCTCCTGTCAGCCAGGGAAATCCTCGCGGTCAGCTCGCAACTACCTGATATACATGCACCTTACTCCAGGGAACGGAAACCCGTCAAGGCAAGGGCAGAAACGAAAAGCGCCGTTTCCCAGATGGGAAACGGCGCGTCACTCACAGGAGCTCACATCTTCTCTCAGACGATTAACGAGATAATAAGAAGGGCCACGATATTGATGACCTTGATCATCGGGTTCACCGCCGGACCAGCCGTATCCTTGTACGGATCACCAACCGTGTCGCCGGTAACCGCCGCCTTATGCGTATCGGTCCCCTTCAACCCCTGCTCTTCGATAAATTTCTTCGCGTTGTCCCAAGCACCGCCGCCGCTCGTCATGGAAATCGCGACAAACAGACCAGTGACGATGCTGCCGACCAACACCCCGCCGAGCGCTTGCGGCCCAAGCACCAAACCGATGATGACCGGTGATGCCACGGGGATCAAACCAGGAATCATCATCTTCTGAATGGCCGCTTGCGTCACGATATCAACGCACGTGCCATACTCCGGCTTGCCCGTACCTTCCATAATCCCAGGGATCGTCCGGAACTGCCGCCGGACCTCTTCCACGATCAACCCTCCCGCTTCACCGACGGCCCTCATACACATGGAGCCGAAGATGAACGGCAGCATACCGCCGAGAAAGAGACCAACCAAGACTTTGGGATTCGAGAGGTCGAAGGCCGCCAACGCCGGATTGTGCGCGGCCACTTCCCGCGAGTATTCGGCAAAAAGCACCACCGCCGCCAACCCAGCCGACCCGATGGCATAGCCCTTGGTCACCGCTTTCGTCGTATTGCCTACAGCGTCCAATGGATCCGTGATGTCCCGAACTTCTTTCCCCAAATGCGACATTTCGGCGATACCACCGGCATTGTCCGTGATCGGGCCAAACGCATCGATCGCCACCACAATACCAGCCATTGAGAGCATCGACACCGCCGCCACCGCAACACCATACAACCCGCCTGACTCTACCCCGCCGCAAACCCAATAGCTGCCAAGAATTGCCGCTGAAATGACCACAACAGGAGCCGAGGTTGCCTGCATACCGACTGCCAGACCGGCAATGATGTTCGTGGCATGACCGGTTTCACTGGCTTTTGCAATGTACTTCACCGGCTCATACTCTTTTGACGTGTAGTAGTCGGTGATGAATACCAGGGCTAGTGTCACGGCTAAGCCAAGTAGCGCCGCGATGTAGTAACTGAAACCACCGACACCGCCGACTCCGCTCATAATCATAAAGGTAAACGGTAAGAATGCTACGGCGGCAATCCCACCGGCCACGAACAGCCCCTTATAAAGCGCCGGCATGATGTCGCCACCCGGACTAACCTTAACAAAGAGAATACCGACGATCGTGGCAAAGATCGTGATGCCACCCAGCGCGAGGGGATACAGAATAGGAGCCGTCGCTCCCTTAAACATCGTAAAGGCCAGCACCATCGCCGCAACCGTCGTCACGGCATAGGTTTCAAACAAATCCGCTGCCATGCCGGCGCAATCACCCACGTTATCACCCACGTTATCGGCGATGACCGCTGGGTTACGAGGGTCGTCTTCCGGAATTCCTGCTTCGACCTTACCGACGAGATCCGCGCCCACATCCGCCGCCTTGGTGTAGATCCCGCCACCAACACGAGCGAATACCGAGATCAAGCTACCGCCGAACCCAAGGCTCAAGAGGGCGTGGATCGCCTTCTCTTGGCCGGCCATTGATTGCGCGACCATGTAAAAGGTCGTAATCGCCAAAAGTCCCAGGCCGATCAGCAACAGACCCGTCACTGCACCCCCTCGAAACGCGACGGTCAAGGCCGCATTCATGCCATTGTGCGCGGCTTGCGCTGTCCGCACATTGGCGCGCACGGCGATGATCATCCCCACATAACCGGCAATCGACGAGGCTCCCGCACCAACCAAAAACCCGACTGCCGTGAGCAAGCCAAATTTGTCGGAGACGGCCCCAGCACCCCAGAGCACGACAAAGAGCACTGCGGCTACATAGCCGACGGTTTTGTATTGTCGATTCATGTAGGCACTGGCGCCTTCCTGAATCGCCTTTGCAATTTCCTGCATCTTTGCGTTGCCGGCATCAAGCTTGAACACCCACATCGCCAGGTACAACCCATAGCCAATGCCCGCCACGGCCGCGATGAGGGCAAATATGATAATCGCTGAGTCACTCACGGGAGATCCTCCTCACTGGTTAAACGGATTCCTGATGTCGCACGGCTCTCCGTGGCTTCAACCCATCCAAGGCACATGCGCGAGTGGGTAAATCCTAAGGTGGGCAGAGTCAAATTCGAAGCGAGCCACCCGAAAAGCTGGGCTATTCTAATGGAGTCCCACGGGAGGGATCAAGACTAAATACAGTCGCCTTGCAAACGCCTCCCCAGTCTGAGCCATACTGGCAGACGCCGCTCGGATATACCCTGGGGGACTGATACATGAGATCTCTCACATCTATAAGGGCGAAAGAGGTGCTACCGGATCAAGAAGGAGAGAGACTGTTTATCTCCATAGAGAACAAGAGGTTACGCATGAGACTGTCCATCTTGATAATCCAGTGCCTGTACCTGGTCAGCTTATTCACTGCCTGTGGCAGCGAAAACCCGACAAGGAACTCGGCCTCAGCTCTGACTAGCCTCAAACTCCAAACGGTTACGAAGAATCTAAGCGCCCCGATACTCCTGACTGCGCCTCCCGGAGATACCGATCGCCTGTTTGTTGTGGAACAGGGAGGGATGATCAAGATTCTCGAGAGGACGAGCGGAACCGAGCTGGGAACGTTTCTGACCCTAGCCGGGATCACGAGCGGCGGAGAGCGCGGATTCTTGGGACTGGCCTTTGATCCAGAGTACAACGCAAACGGTCGATTCTACGTCTACTATACAGACGCCGATGGCGCGATCACCATCGCTCGGTTTCTGGTCTCGGCAACAAACCTGAACGTCGCTGATCCGGCTTCACAGGCTATCCTGGTCTCCATTCCCCATCCGACCTTCACCAACCACAATGGCGGGATGATCGCCTTCGGCCCAGATGGGTGCCTGTATGCTGGAATCGGTGATGGTGGCGGGGCGGGAGATCCCAGCAATCAGTCGCAGAATCTCACAAGCCGACTCGGGAAACTCCTCCGGATCGATCCAACAACAGGAACGGCCTGTACCAACGGAACGCTCAACCCATTTGCCTTGGGCAGCGGCCATCCGCTCGTCTGGGGCTATGGACTGCGCAATCCCTGGCGATTTTCGTTTGACGGCAAGGATCTCTACATCGGCGATGTCGGCCAAGGTGCGCGAGAAGAGATCAATGTGTCAATAGGCCCCAGTGCGGGCCGCGGGCTGAACTACGGCTGGCGGCTCATGGAAGGATCAGCCTGTTTCAATCCAACGTCGAACTGTGATTCTGGCACCCTCACCCTCCCGATCCTAGAATACACACACGACAAGGGAGCCTGCTCCGTCATCGGCGGCCATGTCTACCGAGGACAAGTGGTGCCCGCCATCCATGGGACCTACTTCTACGCCGATTTCTGTGCCGGGTTCGTCCGCAGTTTCCGCTTGAATAATGGCTCGGTCATTGAGCAAACCGAATGGCCGCTGCTCGGCACCCCCTCCATCTCAAGTTTTGGTCAGGATGGCCTTGGAGAGCTCTACCTGACAACGCTCGCTGGTACGGTGTTTCGGATCGTCCCGAATTAGGAATATCCCGATGGTGCAAGACTGGGTCACCGCCCAGTAGGTTTACGACGCTCGCTGACTTTGCTATAGTCCTGCCGGTAAAGGAACCTATGGGATTCGAACCAAACTATATTGTCGTCGACGGACAGACATTCAGCAAAGCGAAGCTGGCCCTAGACAATCATGTGTATAAGAACTGCCAGATCGACGACTGCGATCTCTACTACAGCGGCGGGCAATATGAGCTGCTCGACACCCATATCACCAACTCACGCCTGATCCTGAACCACCCGGCAAAAGGCATTTACAATGCCCTGCAGATTTTCAAGATGAAATCCCCTGGCTCCCGCATCGTCTTCGAGTAACCTCCGTACAGGATGTTGAAAAAACCCGCCAGCTTCGTGCTCGCGTCGCTCAGAGGCTCAACCTACCGCCCAGCAGATGCCTCGCCTCTTCATTCGCTGAGGCCTCGTCGGACGATTTTTTCGAACATCCTCCGTGGTATTCCTGTGTGATCCGGCAGCATTCACCTTGTGGTACGGCGATGATGTCAAGATGGTTATTCAACAGGCTGCTGAAGGAAGCATCGTAGTCCTATATCTAGGACCACAAGAGAAACACCGCTGCTGACATGGCTACCCGGCGACATTGGTGTACACTCAAGATGACGTTGACCCATGAGCCTGAGGACGAACACCCATGATTCATGCGTGCTGCTCCTGCCAGTGGAGGAGATATCCCCTGTTCAACGGGCTCAGCACACACCAGACCGGCCAATCTGACTCGATTGCGGTCGGCCTCCGTACATCCGCCAGTTTGCCCATCGAACGGCTTTTCTATCAATGTGCCTGTGCGTAATAGAAGGGACGAGCGTTCGCAGTAGAGGCTGCTCAGCTCTCACCGTTATGTCCGATAGTCCGTTGATCCATCCAGTGACAAGACCCTTCAGAACAGGTGCGGAGATTCCGATAAAGAGATGACAGCCGGCAGACACTCCGGCTCTGGGCAGGTTATCGCGTCAGCTTGCACCCAATGGACTGTGATCAGGCCATCAGGAATTTACAATAGATGAAACGTGTGGTCGTCTACGAGCTCTTGCCGGATATGGTGCTGGCAAGACCAATCACCAATTCCAATGGACTTCCCATCGTCGCTGCGGGAACGATCTTGGACACCACGTTGATCGAGCGGCTCCAACAGCTGGGGTTACCATCGGTGTATGTCGAGGGCGATGCCCTGGACTCCGGCGGAAAGACTCTGGACGAATTGGAGGCCGAACTGGATCATCGCTTTCGACATGTCGCACACGATCCCATCCAGCAACTGATTCTCCGAACGATTCGCACGCACTTGCGCGCCACCCATGGGATGGGAACGGACGTCGAGAAGTCGGAGGCCGCATGACCCTCTTCAATCCAACAGACCTACGCAACCGGATCGAGCAGCTCGGAGACCTTCCCACACTCCCTCATGTCGTACAACGACTGGCCACCATGATTAGTCGTCCCACCGTGTCGGCTGAAGAGATCGGCACCATCATCGAGAAGGATCAGGTACTGGCCGCAAAGGTGCTTCGACTGGCGAACTCCCCATTTTATGGGTTTCCTTCAAGAATCGGATCCGTCTCCCACGCCGTGATCGTGCTGGGCTTTAACGTCGTGAAGGGGCTCACGCTCTGCGCCTCGGCGCTGACCATCATGAAAGACGCTGGCATGGACCAGTTGTGGCGCCATTCGCTCGGTGTCGCCATCACCGCCAATCTCCTCGCGACGAGGCTCGAGATCAAGAACCCCGAAGAACTGTTCGTCTCCGGTTTGCTCCATGACATCGGGAAGGTCGTCCTCTATGTAAAGTGGTCCGATGTGGGCACCAGCATTAAGGACGCCCTGAAGACTCGCGCCGATCACTCACTTTTTGACGTGGAACAGGAATTGACAGGACTGTCACATGCAGAGATCGGCGGCTACTTGGCTGGTGCATGGCATTTACCGGTTACGCTTCGCGAGCCGATCCTCTACCACCACAACCCAACTCAGTCCAAGGACGCCACATTGCAAACGGCCATCGTCCATGTGGCCGATATCCTGGTCAAAGGTCTGGCTTGCGGCAACCCCGGCGATGACCTCATCCCGCCCCTGTCCAAGCCGGCCTGGGATCAGGTTGGGCTGGATGAACAGAGTCTTGCGGAATGCATCGACAAGGCCTCACAAGAATTTGTGACCATCGACGACTACCTATGAACCACTCCAGTGCCGGCCGAAGAATTCTGCTGCTGCACAATGAGCTGACCTCAACCCCGACTCTGACCTCGGCCCTGGAGAAAGCCGGGTTTCAAGTGATGGAAGGCCATCTACCCGAGCTGGCGCTCCATGAACTTGTCCACGATCCCCCTTGTCTCGTCCTGGCTGCGGAGGGAACCAACGGACACTCCGTGGAAACCCTCACGCGCAACCTCAAGCTCGATGCCTTCCTCGGGCGTCTGCCGCTCATCGTCTTCGTCCGCGACAGTCGGCTCAATGATATCGACTGGGGTTCATTAGGGGTAGATGACTTCATCACCGTTCCCTATCGCACGGAAGATGTCGTGCATCGTATCCGTCTCTGCCTCAGCCGACTGACTCGTTCACTCGACGCGAATCCCCTTACCCGGCTACCGGGTAATACGACCATCCTCTGTGAAACCACTGCTCGAATCCAGAGCCAGCAACCCTTCGCTCTCGCGTATCTCGATATCGACAATTTCAAGTCATTCAACGACCGCTACGGCTATGGACGGGGAGATGAAGTGCTCGTTGTAGCGTGTCGCATCCTCACGACAGTCGTCGGCGAGCTGGCGGGTTCGGAAGGATTTGTGGGCCATGTCGGGGGCGACGACTTTGTCTTCATGAGCCGACCGACTACCATCGACGCGATCTGCGAGACCATCATCAAGCGATTTGACCTGGTGATTCCGGACTTCTACGACCGTGAAGATCGTCTCAAAGGCTACATCGACTCGGTGGACCGCCGGGGCAATAAAGAGCAGTTTCCGATCATGAGTCTGTCGATCGCCGTCGTCACCAACGAACAAGTTCCCATTGCCCATCCCGGTGACGTGAGCAAGATCGCCTCTGAACTCAAGAAAAAAGCCAAGGCTATAAGAGGAAGTGCTTATGTGAAAGACCAACGAGTCCAGACCGCCGAAGCAGCTTCTACTGCGACTGCTTCCACTGCTCGCATTTCCACTTCTAACTAAATTGGCAGCCTCCACACCTCCTGACCTCCGAGAATAGCTGGTCAGTTAGGCGAGAGCATCGCCCAGAAGTCCGGATCTGTTTGAGCAGACCCATTGCCGCGGGCAACGTGACGCTCAGGCAGGCTCGTCCATCTTCAAGAAGCTCAAGGGCTCTGTTGCCTTACACCAACATGAGAGTGAGGATCATTAAATGGTCCTTGATCGGTGGATTTCGCAAGGTCGTTCGTGCAATGAACCAGTCTTGTTGGCAGCTCCCTAACTCAGTAGTGCGAGCACGTTGACGAATCTTCACTTCGCTGCCATCGTGTGCATCATACTGATGCATTTTTTGATGCATAAGGAGCAACTATGAAAGCAGTCACATTGCGTAATCTGCCCCCTCAGTTAGATCGAACAATTCGCCAGCGAGCCAAACAAAAAGGGGTGAGCGTCAATAAACTCGTGATTGGTCTCCTCCAAGACCATCTCGGCGAGTCAGAGAGGAAGACGGTCCGTCGATATCATGACCTTGATGAACTGGCCGGGTCATGCAGCCAAGAGGAAGCGAAGGCGTTTGATCGTGCGCTCTCCAAGCAGCGAGGGATCGATCTGGAGTTATGGAAATGAGCCGAGTGCTGCTCGACACCTCAGGATACTCAGCATTCATGCGAGGAGACCCGGCAATCAAGGAGATGCTACAGACTGTGGATGCCATCTATGTGAATGCGGTGGTGCTTGGGGAACTTCGGGCGGGATTCCTGCGTGGGCGATTGCGGCAAAAAACGAAGCTCGTTTGAGTCAGTTCATGGATTCAGCACGCGTCTCAGCTGTTCCGATCGATGAAGATACCGCGGAGCGCTATGCCGTGATTCTCAATACGCTGTGGAACGCCGGCAAACGAATTCCGACAAACGATATCTGGATTGCCGCAACTGCAATGCAGTACGGCTTAGCCGTGATCACGACCGATGCGCACTTTCTGAAAATCCCGCAAATTCTGGTTTGGCATAGCCCACCTGCACGATCGACGTAGTAAGACCATGAAAGGCAGTGTCCACATCACGGATCAGTTTCAAAAGTATCCGACCCCTTACACTCAAGAAACGAGCGATGAATTCTAATTTGAAGTGCAACGCAGGTCGCGACGAAGAGATTTGGGTGGTGCGGTTCGATAGAGTGGGGCAGACATTTCACCTCCAGCAACGAGGAGTCTGCCATGCCCTATCAGCACCTCACCTTGGAAGAACGGTCAATGATGGCCCCGATGCGAATGCTTGGCTGGTCTATTCGGTCCATTGCAGCCCAGCTCGGGCGAGCGCCGAGTACCATCAGCCGGGAACTGCGACGGAACTGTGATGGAAGTGGAGCCTATGCTGGGTACTGGGCCCATTGCGATGCGCAGCGCCGTCGCCGTAACATTCGGCGGTCACATCTGACGAGTGGTATGCTGGCAACTTATGTCCAAGAGAAGCTGCAGTGCCGCTGGTCGCCCGAACAGATTGCTCACCGTGTGCGGGTTGACTATCCCCACGCCACTCAGATGCGGATCAGCCATCAAACGATCTATCCATGGTTGGCAGCTGATCACCGCACGGGAGGATCTTGGTCGCGGTACCTCCGCCACCATTGTCGGCGTCGGAAACGCTACGGGAGTGGGCCGCGTGCTCCACGCCTCAAAGGACGCGTGTCTCTCGCCGAGCGACCGGCCATTGCACAACGCCGAGGACGCCTGGGAGATTGGGAAGGGGATCTCGTGGTCGGTCGAGGCCAGCGCGGCTTCGTGGCTACGCACGTGGACCGGCGCAGTCGCTTTCTTCTGGCGGCCAAGGTGTCACGCCGGACTGCTACAGAGGTCACGGTGGCCACGCGGAAACTTCTGCACCCGCTTCCAGCGCATGTACGACGGACCCTCACCGTGGATAACGGGAGTGAATGGGCGTCGTTTCGCTGTCTTCAACGGACCCTGGGGCTCCAGGTGTACTTTGCCGCTCCCTATGCGGCATGGGAACGTGGGACGAATGAGAACACCAACGGCTTATTACGCGATTATTTCCCGAAACAGACGGATTTCTCCACGATCACGGCACACCGACTTGCGTCGGTCGTGGAGGAATTGAATAATCGACCACGGAAATGCCTCGCCTATCGGACCCCAGCCGAAGTCTTTGCGCGGGCCGCAGGTGTTGCACTTCA
>WBZP01003162.1_pt1 | contig 18129 bp, 15 predicted proteins | sample 5204301 | NCBI WGS metagenome assembly WBZP01 (sample SAMN12412401, study PRJNA552823) | activated sludge metagenome | isolation source: activated sludge from nitrification reactor of wastewater treatment plant... | place: USA: Pennsylvania | collected 2017 | reverse complement strand
TTGGGCGAGACCTTGCCGGTGCCAGATCCGCAGCAAATCCAGATCGACCCAGGCCTTTTCGTGCAGGCTGCCGGCAAGCGCGAGCGCCGGCCGGCCGGGTTCGCCGAGGTCGGCGAGCACCGCGACAGCGCCGGAAAAGTCCTGATCGCGGGTGTATTCGCTTGCGGTGACCAGTGTCGGCAATCCTGCGCCAAGGCAGGCGGCAAGCCCATTGGCGGAATCCTCAATGGCCAGGCAGGCGGCTGCCGGCAGGCGCAGGCGACCAAGCACCCAAGAGTAGATGTCCGGCGCCGGCTTCTTGGCGGCCACCACATCGCCGGCGCCGATGATCTCGAACCAGGAGTCGGCATCGGACGCCAGAATGGCATGCAGCAAAGTGGTGACGTTTTCCGGCGTCGTCGTCGTGGCGATGGCCAAGCGTATGCCGGCGGCGCGGGCAGCGTGGATCAGTCGGCGCACCCCTGGTCGCAATGGAATCCCGCCCCCTTCGAGCAAAGCCAGGTAATGGCGCGTCTTGGCGGCGTGCAGGGCTTTGATGCGTGCGTCGCGGTCGGCCCGGCGCAGAAAGCCGGGGTCGAACCGCTCGGCATAGTACCGAATGCGCTCCTTCCCGCCGGACACGGCAAGGAGATCGCCGTAGAGGACCTCGTCCCAGCGCCAGGCCAGGCCGGCCTCGGCGAAGGCCGCGTTGAAGGCCGGGCGATGGCCGTCGCGCTCGGTGTCGGCCAGCGTGCCGTCGACGTCGAAGATCAGGGCTTCAATCATGCGCATCAGCATAGCCCGCCGAATCCAGAAGGAATAGTCATGCTTTCTTATGGCAGTGATAACATCCGCAACAGGCGCCGGGTGGCGACCTGCGGAACTGCGGGGGCAACATGACAGGAGGATTCGGCGCCGACGTAGCCGACTTGATGAAGGCGGTCCGCGAGGAGGTGGTAATGGCCACCTACACTGCCGCCATGGCGGCCGCGACGATTCTGTACCTGGGAAGCATGGCGCGCAACCTGGACCTGGGCAACCCGCTCAGCATTCCTTATAGCGCGCTGTATGGCGGCTTCCTGGTGATCTACCTGCTGCGCCGCCGTGTCGGCGCCAAGTGGTTGGCGCCGGTATTTCTCCTCGCCATGTACCTGGCCGGCAGTTTCGGCTACTTCATCTACGGCTTCATCGGCAACTCGGCGCCGGTCTACCTGGCGCTGTGCATTGTCGCCGCGTCCTTCTACGGACCCCGCGGCGGCTTGATGGCTGCCGTCGCCTCGGTCGCGATGATGGCCTTCGCTGCGACCCTCGCCATGTCGGGCCATCTGACGTTCTCCTACGATCTGCACGCCTTCGTCAGCAGCCCGTATAGCTGGATTGCGGCATTGGGGGCCTTCGTTGCAATGGCCGCCGTGGCGGTCACCCAGGTGGGACTGATGCATCGCCACCTGGAAGCTCAATTGCACGAGCAACAGACTCGCATGAGAGACATGGCGGAAACCAACCGGCGCCTGGAAGACGAGATCTCGGCGCGCACCAAGGTGGAGAGCGAGTTGCGGCGCCAATCGGCGCTGCTGGAGAATATTCTCAGCAGCCTGCCACAGGGCATCAGCGTATTCGACGATCAGCTCAGGCTGGTGGTCTGGAACGCCGGCATGGTAGACGTGCTCGAACTGCCGCGGGAGTTGATGACCGTCGGAGTTTCGTTTGATGACCTGATCCGCGTTCCGGCGCGACGCGGGGATTACGGCCCCGGCGATCCCGAGGAACACGTGCGGCAGCGCCGCGAACTGGCCCTGCAGTTCCAGGCGCACAGTTTCGAAAGAGCGCGACCCGGCGGCCGCACCCACCTCGTCGTCGGCAAGCCGTTCCACGTCGACGGAAGGATCGCCGGCTTCATCACCACCTACACCGACATCACCGCCCAAAAGCGAACGGAACGGGAGATCCAGCGCAGCAATGCGGTGCTGCAAAGCATTCTCGACAATATGCCCGGCGGGGTCAGTGTATTCGACGGCGAACTGCGCCTGGTTGCCAGCAACCGCTTGTACCGACAACTGCTGGATTTCCCCGACGAACTGTTCGCGATTCCGCAACCCACGTTCGAGTCCTTCATCCGTTACAACGCGTCGCGCGGAGAATACGGCACCGAGGACAGCGAAGCGAGAGTCGAAGAGCTGCTCGAACGGGCGCGCCATCCCGTGGCCCACGTCTTCGAACGCGAGCGCCCCAACGGCACCGTGCTGGAAATTCGCGGCGCTCCGCTGCCGGGTGGCGGCTTCGTCAGCATCTATACCGACGTCACACAACGAAAGCGGGCCGAGGACCACATTCGCCATATGGCCCATCACGATCCGCTGACGGCGCTGCCCAATCGGCTGGCGCTGGAAGCGCGGCTGGAGCAATCGATCGCCGAGGCGACCCGCAATGATCGCAGCGTTGCCGTGATGTACATCGATCTTGACCGCTTCAAGACGATCAACGACACGCAGGGACATCATGTCGGCGACCGGCTACTGATCGAAGTGGCGCGCCGCCTGCGGCAGACGGTCAGATCTTCTGATACCGTGGCGCGCATCGGCGGTGATGAATTCGTCGTCGTGCTGCCGGCGCTGGAAGCACCGGGCGTCGCCGCAATGGTCGCCGGTAGCATTCTGGAGGCACTCTCCCCGCCCTACCAGTTGGAAGGTCGCGTCTTGCGCAGTACGCCGTCCATCGGCGTCAGCATCTATCCGCAGGACAGCAGCAATGTCGAGACCTTGATGAAATATGCCGATACCGCGATGTATCACGCCAAGGCGCTGGGACGCAACGGCGTCCAGTTCTTCTCGTCGCAATTGAACCAGGCCGCGACGGAAAGACTCGACATCGAGCGCCAACTGCGCGATGGATTGCGCGACGAGCAGTTCGTGCTTCACTACCAGCCGCGCCGCGATCAAGCCGGTAGGGCTGTGCGGGTCGAGGCCTTGATACGCTGGAACCGGCCCGGTCACGGGCTGCAGTTACCCGGCCGGTTTCTCCCGACCGCGGAGGAAAGCGAGCTGATCGTCTCGATCGGAGAATGGGTACTGGTGTCGGTCGTCCGCCAATTGCGGCGCTGGCTCGACGCCGGATCCTCGCCGCCAACAGTGGCCATCAACGTTTCGGCACGGCAGTTGCGCGTGACCAGCCTGGCGGGAAGAATTGCGCAGACCCTGGCCGCTGCGGCCGTGCCCCCGCGACTGGTCGAATTCGAGGTGACGGAAAGCATCGTCAGGGAGGACCCGGAACGGGCGTCGCGGCTGTTCGGGGAACTGCGCAGCATCGGCATCGCGCTCGCCATCGACAACTTCGGAACCGGCAACTCATCCTTGGCCTGCCTGAAGCGCATGCCCCTGGACTTTCTCAAAATCGACCGTTCACTGGTTGCCGAGATGACGAATGGTGGCAACGATCTCGGCCTCGTCACGGGTACCATCGCGCTGGCTCACAGCCTCGGCCTCAAGGTCGTCGCCGAAGGTGTCGAAACCGCGGAGCAGCTCGGTCTCCTGACCAGCGCCGGTTGTGACGAATTCCAGGGTTTCCATGTCTCGCGGCCCCTGCCGCCCGACGCGCTCGAAGCCTTCCTCGACAACCAAGTGCGCGAGACGAATCGGCCGTGAAGAACGTAACGTTGCGTCAATTGAAGATCTTCGAAGCTGTCGCGCGCCACCTCTCGTTCTCGCGCGCCGCCGAAGAACTGCACCTCACCCAACCGGCCGTGTCGATGCAGGTGCAGGCGCTGGAAGAACTGGCCGGACTGCCGTTGACCGAACAGGCGGGCAAGAAGGTGCGGCTCACCGCCGCCGGCGAGGAACTGGCGCGCCAGGCGCGGCGCATCGCCGAGCAACTGCGCGAGGCGGGGGAAGCCCTGGCTGCCCTGAAGGGAGTCGAAGCGGGCCGACTGAAAATCGGCGTGGTCAGCACGGCCAAGTATTTCGCGCCGTCATTGCTAGCGGAATTCCGCCGCCGCCATCCGCGCGTCGACTTGCAGCTCACCGTGAAGAACCGCGGCACCATCGTGCGGCACCTCGCGGAAAACGACATCGACCTGGCGATCATGGGCACGCCGCCGAGCGAGTTCGAAACCGTGGCCAAGATATTTGCAGAGCATCCGCTGGTTTTCATCGCTGCCCCCAACCACCCGCTGGCGGACAAGCGACGCATCGACCCGCAACGACTGGCGCAGGAAACCATTTTGATCCGCGAACCGGGCTCGGGGACGCGAAGTGCGCTCGAGCGTTTCCTTGTTGACCATCGCGTGACGGCGGGCTCGACGATGGAATTGGGCAGCAATGAAACCATCAAGCAGGCGGTGATGGCCGGCTTGGGGCTGTCCTTTCTTTCGCAGCACACCATCGGCCTGGAGTGCTCTGTCGGTCGCCTGGCGATCCTGAACATCAACGGAACGCCGGTAAAACGGCAATGGCGTCTGGTCTATCGCACCGACAAACGCCTGATGCCGGCTGCCACTGCCTTCGTCGAGTTCATGGACAGCGAAGGCTCGCGCCTGATCGCGGCGCAGGTCGGCGCCTAGTCCGCGATCGACGGACGCGCCCTGATGCGGGCACCTCCGGTCGCATGATCCGGCCCGGCGCGATGCGCGCTCAGTGCGCCGATTCTTCAAAGTTCTTGCGAACGGTCTCCACGCGCTGCCGATTGACGCCGAAATCCTTGCGGCCCAGGCGCGAGGCTGAACGGACCTGGATGACCCCGGCCGCTTGGTCGAGGTAGAACTCGACATCGTCCACAAAACCCAGCCATTTCGATCTGAATTCGGCATAGAGATAGTCGGCTCGATACTCGACGATCGTGGCCGCCGGCATGGCTGCAACAAGGGCATGGAGTTTTGCCCAGGCCGCCTTGCCGTCGCCGACGTAGGCCAGTGGCGCAATCTTCGAATATCCGCCCGCGCTCTGGCTGCTGACGCAATTCGGCGTGGCTGGCGGCGGCTTCAAGCGGCCGTCATGAACGCCCAGATCCGTGGGTCGTTTTCCCGCAAACAGTCCCATGTATCCTCCGCTAACGAGTCCGATCAGCAGCGCGGCGAGCGCCACCACGACACGGCGCAACACGACTGGAATGATCGCGGAAATACCCCTGTTCACGCGAGCCCTCGTCGCCTTGGCCAGCGCTCGCGATCACCCGCCGTCGCGCCACTTGATCGAGCAACCGATGCCGGGAATCTGGCGCGCCGGCCCCTGCCCGCTCAGCGCCACCTGGCGCATCGCCTCGAACAACTCGCGGGGTACGCCGTCGGGAGCGGTATCCTTGCGCGATTCGTCGAGCCGACCGCGATACTGAAGTTGCAGCATCGCGTTGTAACCGAAGAAATCCGGCGTGCATACCGCGCCGTAGGCTCTGGCCACCTCCTGCGACCGATCCAGCACATAGGGAAAGGGAAACGCCAGCTCGCGCGCGATGCGCTCCATCTCCTGCCAGGAATCTTCCGGATAGTCGGTCGGGTCGTTGCTCATGATCGCGATGCTCCCTATGCCCAGCGTGGCGAGCTCCCGGGCGTCGCGCACGATGCGGTGGATCACCGCCTTGACATAGGGACAGTGATTGCAGATGAACATGACCAGCAATCCCTTGGGCCCGCGCGCGCTGGCGAGCGTATGACGTTTGCCGTCCACCCCCGGCAGGTCGAAGTCCGTCGCCGGGCGGCCGAAATCGCAGACGGGTGGTGAAAGACTGACCATGCGTTGCCTCCTGATTGGCTTCGGCCACTGCGCCCAACGCCGACAATACCCGATTGGGCCTGCACCGAGACTGCGTTTTGGTGATAATCCGGCCATGATACCCAGATTCTTCTGCGCTTTCCCGCTCCATCCCGGCGCTATCGTCGAACTCGGTGCGGTGGCGACTCACCATGCGCTGAAGGTGCTGAGGGTCGGGCCCGGCGACAAGGCGACGCTGTTCGATGGGCGCGGCGGGCAATGGCGAGCCACCCTGAACCCGGCCGGTAAGAGATTGCAGGCAACGTTGAACGAATTCGAAGACGTCGACTGCGAACCCCTGCTCGCGTTGACCCTGGTGCAGGGGCTGCCCGCCGGCGACAGGATGGACTACGTGGTGCAAAAAGCGGTCGAGCTTGGAGTCTGCCGCGTTCAGCCGGTGACCACGAAGCGCAGCGTGGTTCGTCTGTCCGGCGAACGTGCGCTGCGGCGCGCCGAGCATTGGCGAAATATCACCGTTGCAGCCTGCGAGCAATGCGGGCGCAATCGCGTCCCGGAGGTCGCGCCAATTCTTGATCTGCCGCAATATCTGGCCCTCGCCGCAAGCGACAATGGTTTAGGCTTCGTCTGTACGCCGGGGGCGGCGGGATCGTGGCGTGCGCTGCCGGCGCCGGCCGCCCCGGTCAGCGTGCTGGTCGGCCCGGAAGGCGGCTTCGAGGAGGGTGAACTGCTGGCGGCGCGCGCCGCCGGCCTGCATGCCATGGGACTGGGCCCGCGGGTGTTGCGCAGCGACACCGCCGGGCTTGCCGCAGTGGCGGCGATAATGGCACTTTGGGGAGACTGGTGATGTTCGAATCCGCTGAAATCGGTCACAAGATCGACAAGGACACCTATCGCAAGGTGGTGCCGGAATTGCGCGCCGCGTTGCTCGACGCGCAGTTCGACCTGAAGGAGAACGGCAAGATCCCGGTGATCGTGCTGATCAGCGGCCAGGATGGCGCCGGCAAGGGCGAAACCATAAACGTGCTCTACGAATGGATGGACCCGCGCTTCATATCGACGCTGGCATTCTCCGAACCCACCGACGAAGAACGCGCCCGCCCCGTAATGTGGCGCTACTGGCGCGCGCTGCCGCCCAAGGGGCGGGTCGGCATATTCGCCGGTTCGTGGTATTCGGATCCGATCCGTCACCGCATCCAGGGCGACATGTCGAAGGGCGAGCTCGACGCCCGCATCGACCAGATCAACCGCTTCGAAGCGATGCTGGTCAACGAAGGCGGGCTGGTGCTGAAGTTCTGGTTCCATCTCACCAAGGAAGGCCAGAAGAAGCGGCTTAGGGCGCTGGAAAAGGATCCCCGCACGGCCTGGCGCGTAACCAAATGGAACTGGGAGCGGCTGAAGACCTACGACAAGCTTCAGGACGTCGTCGGCCATTTGCTGCGCATGACCAATACGCCGTGGGCGCCCTGGATCATCGTCGAAGGCACCGACGACCGCTATCGCTCCCTCACCGTCGGCCAGATCCTGCTCGACACGATGCGCCAGAAGCTCGCCAGCGGCGACAAGCAGGACACGCCGGTGGCGCCGCCGCTGCGGGTGAACATCGACGGCCGCAACGTACTCTCCGAACTCGATCTGACGCGCAAGCTCAGCGACAAGGAGTATCGCGACCAGCTGGCCCACTGGCAAGGCAGGCTCTCCGAACTGGCGCGCGACCCGCGCTTCAAGGAGCGCTCGCTGGTATGCGCCTTCGAAGGGGCCGACGCTGCCGGCAAGGGCGGCGCCATCCGCCGCATCGCCGCCGCGCTCGACGCCCGGCAATACCAGGTCATTCCGGTTGCCGCCCCGAGCGAGGAGGAACGCGCCCAGCCTTACCTCTGGCGCTTCTGGCGGCACCTGCCACCCCATGGCCGCTTCGCCATTTTCGATCGCACCTGGTACGGCCGCGTGCTGGTCGAACGGGTCGAAGGATTTTGCTCGGAAAACGACTGGCTGCGCGCCTATTCCGAGATCAACGACTTCGAACACGAGCTGTCCGAAGCCCGGGCCATCGTATGCAAGTTCTGGCTCCAGATCAGCCAGCAAGAGCAACTGAAGCGCTTCAAGGAACGCGAAAAAATCGAATTCAAGCGTTTCAAGATCACCGAGGAAGACTGGCGCAACCGCGAAAAATGGGATGCCTACCAGTCGGCGATCTGCGACATGGTGGATCGCACCAGCACCGGCAAGGCCCCATGGACGCTGGTTGAGGCCAACGACAAGGGCTACGCGCGGGTGAAGATCCTGCGGACGATATGCGAGCGGCTCGAAGCCGAACTGGAAGGCAAACCGGGCCCGGTGTCGAAGCCCGAAAAGCAGGCCAAGGGCGACGGTAAGAAGGCGGACAAGGAATTGAAGAAGCAGGCGCCAAAAACCGAAGCCGCCAAGCAGGTAACGAAGCCCGAGGCGAGCAAGGAGCCGCCAAGACCGCCGACGCCGGAAGGGGCCAGCGCGGCCAAGCCGAAGAAGGGTCGAGCCGCGACATGACCGAGGAAATCCGTAGCGGCCAACCGGCCACCGACGCCCGTCTGGTCGCCTGGGTGCCTCAGGCGGCGCCCTACATCCATGCCTTTCGCGGCCGCACCTTCGTTATCGCCTTCGGCGGCGAAGTGCTTGAAGCCGGAGCCGCGCAAGCCCTGATTCACGACATCGCCTTGCTCGACAGCATGGGCATTCGCCTCGTGCTGGTCCATGGGGCGCGGCCGCAGATCGATGCGGAGATGCGCTCGCGCGGCCTGACGCCGATATTCCACAAGGGTCTGCGCGTCACCGACGCCGAAGCGCTGGAATGCGTCAAGCGCGCGATGGGCGTCACGCGCATCGAGATCGAGGCCATGCTCTCCCAGGGATTGCCCAATACCCCGATGGCAGGCGCCTTCCTGCGCGTTACCGGGGGCAATTTCATTACCGCGCGGCCGGTCGGCGTGGTCGACGGCGTCGACTTTCAATACACGGGTGCCGTGCGCAAGGTGATCGCCGAGGAAATCCGGGCTGACCTGGCGCAGGAGAATGTGGTGCTGATCACGCCGATCGGCGCCTCACCGACGGGCGAGATCTTCAACCTGGCCTGGGAAGAAGCGGCCGCGGCGGTCGCCGTCGCCGTCGCGGCCGACAAACTGATTTATCTTTGCGCCGCGCCGGGACTGGTCACGGCCAAGGGGGCCTTGGTCGACGCCCTGACGACGGACGAAGCCCAAAAACTTGCCGCCAGACACCTGCAGGCTCAGGCGCCGGAAATTATCCGTGTGCTGCCCAGCGCGATCCGCGCCTGCCAGACCGGCGACATCGGCCGCGTGCATTTCCTCGACGCGCGCGCCGACGGGGCGATGCTGATGGAGTTTTTCACGCGCGACGGCGGTGGCACGGTAATGACCAACGCGCCGCTGGCGTCCCTGCGCGATGCCACGATCGACGATGTCGGCGCCATTCTTCGCCTGATCGAACCGCTCGAAGCCGACGGAACCCTGGTCCGGCGCGGGCGCAAGCGACTCGAGATGGAGATCGGCCGGTTCTCGCTGGCGGTACACGATGGCGTGGTCGTCGGCTGCGCGGCGTTCAATCCGTTTGTGGTCGAGAAGACCGCCGAACTCGCCTGCCTCGCCGTGATGCCGGACTTTCGCCGCGCCGGCTACGGCGAGCAATTGCTGGCTCACATCGAAACGCGCGCCCGCAAGCTGAAGCTCAAGCACCTGTTCGTGCTGACTACCCGTACCGCGCACTGGTTTATTGAACGCGGTTTTGTCGAGGTAGGCGTTGAGGCGCTGCCGGCAGCGCGGCGCCAACTCTACAATCTGCAGCGCCGTTCGAAGGTGCTGGTGAAATCACTGTAGATCTCGATATAAACTCGGCGCTTCGCCACCTATTTGTCGAAAGGAAACACCATGGCACGCATGGTCAATTGCATCAAACTCGGGCGCGAGGCGGAAGGCCTCGACCTGCCGCCGATGCCTGGCGAAATGGGCAGGAAACTGTACGAAAATGTCTCCAAGGAAGCATGGCAGCAATGGATCAAGCTGCAAACGATGATCATCAACGAGAACCGCCTGAGCCTCGCCGACGCGCAGCATCGAAAGTATCTGGCCGAACAGGTCCGCAAACACTTCTTCGGTGACGGCGCCGATCAAGTCGGCGGCTACGTTCCGCCGAACTGAGCACTGCCTGGGCTGAACATTTTCGATCGGCGCGTCGGATCAGCGCCATCAGATTCGGCTTCGCATTGGTATCCAGACGCGACGCAGTCTATGCAGGATCGGTGGCGGCCGGCCCGGGAGATACGCGCCGATCGCCGTCCTGCCTCAGCGTTTGACTCCACCGAAGAAATCCTGTCGGGCCGCCTTGCTGATCGCCACCATTGCCGGATGCGTGAGGCGACGCTCGGTGGTGATTGCGTGCAATTGCTCGACCACGGAATCGATGCGGCCGATCGCGATGACTTTGTATTGCCTGCGCACATGATCGGCGATCGCCGTCGGTGCGACGAACAGGCCGGCGCCGCCCTGTCCGAATGCCTTCATCAGTGCGCTGTCATCGAACTCGCCGACGATTTTCGGGCGCAGGCCGCTGGCGTCAAGCCATTGCAGCAGTTTCGAACGAATCGCGGTGTCCTCGCCGGGTAGCAGGAACGGCGCATCGTCGAGTGTGCCGGGAAAGCGACCGGACAAATCCTTTACCAGATGCCGGGTACCAAACACGGTCAGCGCGCTCTCGCCAAGCAGATGGCTGTAGCCGCGGACATTCAGATTGGCCGGCATCGGCCGGTCGGCGATGATCATGTCGAGCCGATGGATCGCCAGATCGGCCAGCAGCACCGCCAAGCGGCCCTCGCGGCATATCAGCCGCACCGGCTCTGCGAGCCCGAGCGCAGGCTCGACGAGCCGGTATGCCACCGACTTCGATACCGAATCAGCGATGCCGACCCGGAACGGCGCGGCCTTTGTCGCCTTCTGGTCGCGCAGCACGTCGAGCAGTTCGTCGCCAACCGCAAGCTGTGGCTGGCACCTGCCGGCGTAGTGCTGCCGCCGGTCGTCGTGGTCCACCTGGGGCCGGCTCAGGCGGTGTTCGATACGGTGGCCCTGACGGCCGGCGACTGGTTGCTGGCGACCGCCATCGCGTCGAGCACCCTGCTGCTGGAAGAGGCAAGGAAACTGCTGCTCGCCCTGCTCGCCCGCGCCGGCGTCAACGCCGCGGACCGCGACGCGGCGCCGCAGGACCGGCGATGAATCCTGCTTGTTCGGGTTCAGGAGTTCAAGCTAGCCGGCGACTTCCTTCTCCATCGCCTCCAGCCCGATGTGACGCACATCACGGCCCTTGACCAGGTAGACGACATATTCGGAAATGTTTTTCGCATGATCGCCGATACGCTCGATGGAGCGGGCGATGAACAGGAGATCCAGCGAACTCGAAATGGTGCGCGGGTCTTCCATCATGAAAGTAATGAGCTGCCGCATCGCCGCCTTGAACCCGGCATCCACCTCGCGATCCTGGCGCACCACCTCGGCCGATACCGTGACGTCGAGGCGGGCAAAGGCATCAAGCGCCTTGCGCAACATGGCCACGGCAATTTCCGCCGGACGGTGCAAATCGACGCGCGGCAGCACGCGGATGTCTCCGCCATGAATCGCGCGCGCCATCTTGGCGATCTTTTTCGCTTCGTCACCGATGCGTTCCAGATCAGTGATGGTCTTCACCACGGTCATGATCATGCGCAGATCGACGGCCGCCGGCTGACGCTTGGCGATGACATGATTGCAGGCCTCGTCCAGATCGACTTCGTGGCGATTGACCACCCGGTCGCCGACAATCACTTGGTCGATCAGGGCCATGTCGCCTGATTCAAGCGCTTCCATGGCGCGGATCAACTGCTGCTCGACCAAGCCGCCCATGGCCAGAACCCGCGTGCGCAGACCTTCGAGATCGACGTCAAACTGCTTGGTGATATGTTCGTGGTTCATGACAACCCCTGTTTGCCCAGCCAACACTACACTATAGCGAATGCATGTGACGGAATTGTTTCAGCGTGTGAAGGTTTGCACGCCGGCCGCCGATGCCAGCAGCAAGACATCCGCGCCGCGCCGGGCGAACAGGCCATTGCTCACGACGCCCACGATCTGATTGATTTGCGCCTCAAGGCCGGCCGGGTCGGTGATCGAAAGGCCATGCACGTCGAGGATGATGTTGCCGTTGTCCGTCAGCATATTCTCGCGCAGGTTCGGCCTGCCGCCGAGTTTTGCCAATTCGCGACCGACATGGGTCCGCGCCATGGGAATAACCTCCACCGGCAGCGGGAACCGGCCCAGCGTCGGCACCCGCTTCGAAGCGTCGCAGATGCAGACGAAGACGCCGGCCACCGCCGCCACGATCTTCTCGCGCGTCAGCGCACCGCCACCGCCCTTCACCATCGCCATGCCGCCGTCGATTTCGTCGGCCCCATCGACGTAGATGCCGACGGCGTCGACGTCATTGAGGTCGCGCACAGGTATTCCGTGGCCGGCCAGCCGCCGCGCGCTGGCTTCCGAGCTCGCCACGGCGCCACCCAGCCTGTCCTTGATCGCGGCGATTTCGTCGATGAAGAAATTTGCCGTCGACCCGGTGCCCACGCCAAGAACGGCCTTGGGCGCCAGATGCAACGCCACATAATCGCGCGCCGCCCGGGCGACGGCCTGCTTCATTTCGTCTTGCGTCATGGGAGCCCGATCAAGTACGCGCAATCTCGATGCGCTCGAAATCCGGGCCGTGGTCGAGCAAGGACTCAAGCCTGACGCGCCAACGCCCCAGTTCGCTGCGCAGGTCAATCTCCATGCCGGCGACAAAAGCGCCAGCCGGGAGGATGATTTCCTTGCCTTCCTGGTTGACGATGATGGCATCGAGCCAGCCGTGCCCTCCCTCGGTGACCTCGTTCCAGACCGTCGTCTCGCCACCGGGTTTCGCCTGGGCGCAGATGGATGGCGCGGCCAGGGTTTCGAGCCCGATGCTGGGGCGATTGTCCGCGTCTCTGCCGATGCGCCGGATCAGGCCCAGGCGCCAGTCGAGGCCGTCGAGATTGCGCAGGCCGATCAGCAGCCCGATCTGATGTCGCGGCAACACCGCCGGCACCACCGCGCCAATTCCCGTAGCACTGCTGTCGACCTGCATCCAGTGTTCCATCAGCGCCTTGTCGCCGCGCAATTCAAGCGAGCGCAGGATTTCCATCGGCGTGCTGACTTCGGGCTCCACGGTCTTCGCCACCGCGTCGGTTTCAGCCGATTCCGATGGCTCGACGCGGCCGAAGCGGAACTCGGCGTACAAGCGGTCCAGGTCAACGCCCTCGTATTTGAACGAACGACCGCTACGCGCAAAATGCGAGGCGGCGATCATGCGCCGGGCAAGATCGAAACCGAACACGACCCGCAGCTCGACCTTTTCGCCGTGGCGATCGTTGCCGCGCTTCGGTGGCTTCGGCGCCCAGTAGGTCATCAGGGTAAGCAGGCCGCTCTCGATCTGCTCGCGGGAAGCGGGCAGGTGGCTCAGCCAGGCAGGAGCCTGTTCCGGCTTGCGCGCCTGCGCCGCGAACTTCATCAAGGCGCCACGCAGCTTCAGGACCGAGCAGTAGCGCATGCTGATGCTCCCCGCGTCGCCCTCCCGCAAGCGCTGGGGCCCGTTGCCCGCCGCCAAGTCGATTCGATCCGTGCTTAACAGATGGGGCTGCGGGGTCAACTCCAGAGCGTCGCAGGAGCGCAGAAAGCCTTCCGCCAACTCCAGTTGCTGGGGCACCATATTACCGAACGGGACAAACTCTAAATACAGCCCGATCAGGTATTCACGCAAGGGCGTGGTTTCGGCTTCGTCGCGGTAGGGCACCACGCCGGTTTGCTGCACGTCCAGGCGCCACAGAAGCTGGAGAAGATTGTGGGCATCCATCCATAGTTCCGCACTGGGCCGGCGATAGCGATAATGCTGCAGCTTCTTGCGCAGCGCCCAGGCTCTCAGCGCGCGTGCGGCGCTCCCGGCGATGCGGGCCTTGTCCTTGTCCGCCTTGGGCTCTGGGGCGACGCTCAAGGTCGCCCGGTAGCCCTCGAAAAGGCGGGCGGCATGGGCGTCCAGTCCCGACCAGACCGAATCGCGAAGGTATTCACGCTTGCCTGTGGAAAGGTAGCGCACCAACAATTCATCGGCGCCGGCCCGGGAAAACTGATCCAGCCGAAACAGCGCATGCGCCGTGGCATCCGCGCCGATTTCCGATACGCAGCCTTCGATACCATCAAGCCAATGGTCCACGTCCAGCAACAGGCGCGTCGGATCGAACTGCGAAATGCCGGAGAGCAGGGCGTCAAGACTCTGGTCGGAGCCCAGCGGGTGGTCCGATTTCTTATCCTGGAAGCGGGAGATGAGCTTGCCGAACACGGTGCCAGCAAGTCTACCTGAAGATCAGATCATTTCCGGCGCAGCGGCGGCAGGTCGGTACAGGTGCCGTGCGCCACCTCGGCCGCCATGCCGATGGTTTCGCCCAGCGTCGGATGCGGGTGTATGGTCTTGCCGATATCCACCGCGTCGGCGCCCATTTCGATGGCCAGCGCCACTTCGCCGATCATGTCGCCGGCATTGGGGCCGACCATGCCGCCGCCGATCACGCGGTGCGCGCCGTTGCCATCACTGTCGTCGAACACCAGCTTGGTGAAGCCGTACTCGGCGCCGTTGGCAATCGCCCGACCGGAGGCCGCCCAGGGAAACTTCGCGCTGCTGACCTTGCGCCCGGCCTGTTTGGCCTCGTCCTCGCCGACGCCGACCCAGGCGATTTCGGGATGCGTGTAGGCCACGCCGGGAATCACGGTGGCGTCGAAATGACTCTTCTGCCCTGCAGCCGCTTCCGCCGCGACATGGGCCTCGTGCACCGCCTTGTGCGCCAGCATCGGCTGGCCGACGATATCGCCGATGGCATGGATGTGCGGCACGTTGGTGCGCATCTGGCTGTCGACCGGCAGGTAGCCGCGCTCGGTCACCGCCACGCCAGCCTTGTCCGCGCCGATCTTCCTGCCGTTCGGCGTGCGGCCCGCCGACTGCAGGATCATGTCGTAGCGCTGCGCCTCGGCCGGCGCCTGCTCCCCTTCGAACGTGACCCAAAGACCATCGTCCCTGGCATCCACGGCGACGGTCCTGGTCTTCAGCATGACCTTGTCGAAACGGCCCGCATTCTGCTTTTCCCAGACCTTGACCAGGTCGCGGTCCGGGCCCTGCATCAGGCCGTCAAGCATTTCCACCACGTCGACCCGGGCGCCCAGCGTCGAATACACCGTCGCCATTTCCAGGCCGATGATGCCGCCGCCGATGACCAGCAGCTTTTTCGGAAGGAAGCGCAGTTCCAGCGCGCCGGTGGAATCGACGATGCGCGGATCCCGCGGAATGAAAGGCAGATGAACTGCCGCACTGCCCGCGGCAATGATGCATTTCTGGAAGCGGATGACTTTCTTCTCGCCGGTCTTGTCCTGCGCGTCGCCGCTGGTCGCCTCAAGCTCCAGATGGAAGGGATCGAGGAAATGGCCGTAACCGCGCAGCACCTCCACCTTGCGTGCCTTGGCCATCCCTGTCAGGCCACCGGTGAGCTTGCCCACCACTTTCGACTTGTGCGCGCGCAGCTTGTCGAGGTCAATCGCCGGCTGGGCGAAGCCTATCCCGGTTTCCGCCACATGCGCGGCCTCCTCGATCACGGCGGCGACATGCAGCAGCGCCTTCGACGGAATGCAGCCGACATTGAGACAGACACCGCCCAGCGTCGCGTAACGCTCGACGATCATCGTCTTCATGCCCAGATCCGCCGCGCGGAATGCCGCTGAGTAGCCTCCGGGACCGGCGCCGAGCACCAGCATTTCGCATTCGAGGTCGGCCTTGCCGGCGAATGTGCCGGCGGGGCCAGCGGTGACGGGCGCGGCAATGGCCGGCGACGCAACTGGCGGCGGGGCGGCGCCGGCGGGCGCGGGCGCTGCATCGACCGGCGCGGCACCGGCGGCTCCCGCGGCGGCCTGCACATCGGCGCTGGCGACCACCGCCACCAGCGTGCCTTGCGCGACCCTGTCACCCACCTTGACCTTGACTTCGGTCACCACCCCGGAGACCGGCGAAGGCACATCCATCGTCGCCTTGTCCGATTCGAGCGTGATCAGCGAGTCCTCCGCGCTGACCGTATCGCCCACCTTTATCAGAATTTCGATGATCGGCACATCCGTGAAGTCGCCGATGTCGGGTACTTTCACCTCAACGACACTAGTCATTTGGCTTTCCTTCCAGTTTGATCGCGTGGACCACGATCGGCGGTCCGGAGGCGGTATCGAATTCGATGCCGGCGTCGACTCCGGCCTGGGCGATGCGCGCCGCCGAGATCTTTTTGTCATAGAGCGCATGCATCGCGCCCAGGGCGAAGTTGCGGCCCGAACCGGCAGCCCAGACCCGGTCGAACTCGAACACCTCGCGATACGAATAGACGCCGTAGATGCCGGACTTGTTGGCGATCAGCGCGGTGATCTGCGAGCTCTCGTAGGGATCATCCTCGTCTTCCTTGGTATTGAGGAAGGCATGCTCCTTGAGGATCGGGTGCAGCCGGCGAAAGGTCTCGTACACCTCCATGCGCGAGCCAAGCCGGACGTCATCGAGCTTGGAGAAGGCGCTGAGCAACACCAAATGGTGGGCCGACGAGCCGCAAATGCCGATCTTCGAGCCGGCGATGCTCAGGATCTTGTCGTGCTCGCCCTTGTAGCTGCGCGCCAGCCGGGTGTCGCCGAAGGTGGTGAGGCCGTCGGCGGCAATCGCCACCTCGTTGCCCTTCTTGACCACGGTGATCGTGGTCACAGCATGCTTCTCCGCATGTCGCCGAGCAGTTGCGCCAGATAGGCGTTGAAGCGGGTCGCCAGCGCGCCGTCGATGACGCGGTGGTCGGCGGTGAGCGACAGGGGCAGCGTCAGGCGCGGCACGAAAGCCTTGCCGTCCCACACCGGTTTCATCGCCGACTTGCTGACGCCGAGGATCGCCACTTCGGGCGCATTCACGATGGGCGCGAAGTAGGTGCCGCCGATCCCGCCGACGCTGGAAATGGTGAAGCAGGCGCCCTGCATGTCGGTCGGCTTGAGCTTTCCGTCGCGCGCCTGCCTGGCCAGTTCGCCGGTTTCGCGGGCGAGATCGAAGACGCCCTTGCTCTCGGCATTCTTGATCACCGGCACCATCAGGCCATTCGGCGTATCGGCGGCGAAGCCGATGTTGAAATACTTCTTCATCACCAGGTTGTCGCCGTCGATCGACGCATTGAACTCCGGATATTTCTGCATTGCGCGGACCACCGCTTTGATCAGGAAGGCCAGCATGGTCAGCTTGGCCGCCGACTTGTCGCCGGACTTCTCGCTTTCCTTGTTGATCTCCACGCGGAAGGCTTCGAGTTCGGTGATGTCGGCGTCTTCGTGATAGGTGACGGCCGGAATCATCACCCAGTTGCGCGCCAGATTGGCACCGGAAATCTTCTTGATCCGCGACAGGGGCTGGGTTTCGATCGCGCCGAACTTGGCAAAGTCGATTTTCGGCCACGGCAGCAGATCGAGGCTCGCTCCCGATGCGGCGGGCGGCGCGACCCCGGCGGCGGTCGAGCCGCTGATCACACCCTTGACGTAGGCCTGCACATCGCCCTGGGTGATGCGCCCCTTCGGACCGCTGCCGGTGACCTGGGTGACGTCGACGCCAAGCTCGCGCGCGAAGCGGCGCACTGACGGACTGGCATGGGCCGCCTGTCCCTGCAGCCGGTCGGCCGGCGTAGGCATCGAGACGCGAGGCTGGGCGAGCACCAATTCGGTGTCGCCGGGACGAAAATCCGCGGCGGATTGGGTACCCGGCGGCGGCGCGACGACCACGGGGGCCGAGGGTAGTGGTTCGACAGGCGCAGCAGTCTGTGCCGCGACAGCGGCGACGGCCGGCGCATCGGCCACGACAGGGCTTGCGGCGTCGGCGCAATCGATCAACGCCACCAGCGTGCCTTCCGAGACCCGGTCGCCCACCTTGAGCTTCAGATCGGTAATGACGCCCGCGACCGGAGACGGCACGTCCATGGTCGCCTTGTCCGATTCCACGGTGATCAGCGAATCCTCGGCTTTCACCTGATCGCCGACCTTTACCAGCAGGTCGATGATCGGGACGTCCTTGAAGTCGCCGATGTCCGGAACTTTCACTTCGACAATCTGGCTCATGCTGCCTCCGCCGGGCCGCCCCAAGGGGGCAGCGAGAAATTAATCGGAAGCCACAGCCGCAGCGGTGGCTTAACCGTGGTCACCCCCTTCGCCGGGAAGGGGGATGGGGGGAAGGTCGTCGCCATGCTTACACCTTCACCGGGTTGGGCTTGTTCGGGTCGAGGCTGTAACGGGCGATCGCCTCCGCCACCTGGCTGCGCGTCATCTGGCCCTCGTCGGCC
>WBZP01003160.1_pt1 | contig 18139 bp, 17 predicted proteins | sample 5204301 | NCBI WGS metagenome assembly WBZP01 (sample SAMN12412401, study PRJNA552823) | activated sludge metagenome | isolation source: activated sludge from nitrification reactor of wastewater treatment plant... | place: USA: Pennsylvania | collected 2017 | reverse complement strand
TTGCCGAAAATCATGCGCCCCTGTTCGCCGCCCGAGATGACTTTCACGGCTTTGCGTACTTCGTCACCCGAAAAGAGCAGACGCCCCAGCGTTCCGCGAATCAGCGTTTCGAGATCCTCGCCCTCGGCGGCATTGGCGCGCGCATAACCAGCGATCCATTCGGCGAGGCTGGAGTCGCTCTTGAAATCGTCGGCGTGGTCCTGCGCGTAGTAACCGCGGCGCGCTTTTTCGGTCCATTTGACGCTGCCGGACTGCGGCTGCAGTTCGCCCATCATCAGCTTTAGAAAAGTCGATTTGCCAACGCCATTTTCGCCGATCACCGCGACGCGGTCGCCGGCATTGAGCGTGAAGGTGAAGTCGTCGAAGATCTTGTGCTCACTGCCTGCGTAAGCAAAGGTGAGGTTTTCGACTTCTGCGGCCTGTCGATGCAGTTTTTCTTTCTCGTCGTAATCAAAACGAATCCACGGGTACTGGCGCGAGGAGGGTTTGACGTCCTCCGGGCGAAGCTTTTCGATCAGTTTGACGCGTGACGTGGCCTGCTTGGCCTTGGACTTGTTGGCCGAGAAGCGCCGCACGAAATCCTGTAGTTCGGAGATGCGCTCCTTGGCGCGTGCATTGGCGTTTTGCTGCTGCTGGCGCGCCTGCGACGAGGCTTCCATGAAGTCGTCGTAGTTGCCCGGATACACGGTGATCTTGCCGTAGTCCAGGTCGGCCATGTGCGTGCACACCTGATTCAGGAAGTGGCGATCGTGGGAAATGATGATCATCGTGCTGTTGCGCTCGTTGAGCACGTTTTCCAGCCAGCGGATGGTGGCGATATCAAGGTTGTTGGTCGGTTCGTCGAGCAGCAGGATGTCGGGGTCGGAGAACAGTGCCTGCGTCAACAGGACGCGCAGCTTCCAGCCCGGCGCAACTTCGCTCATCGGGCCGAAGTGCTGTTCGCTCGGAATGCCGACACCGAGCAGCAGCTCCCCGGCACGCGCTTCGGCCGTGTAGCCGCCGTATTCGGCAAAGCGGCTTTCGAGTTCGGCGGCGTGCATGAAGTCTGCCTCAGTCGCTTCCGGATTGGCGTAGATCGCGTCCTTCTCCTGCATGCAGGACCACATTTCCTGATGGCCCATCATGACGACGTCAATCACACGGCGGTCTTCGAAGGCAAACTGGTCCTGGCGCAGATAGGCCATGCGCTCGTGAGCATCCTTCGAGACGTTGCCGGCGCTGGCTTCCAGTTCACCGTCGAGAATCTTCATGAAGGTTGATTTTCCGGAACCGTTGGCACCGATCAGGCCGTAACGGTAACCCTCGCCGAACTTGACCGAAACGTTTTCAAACAGGGGTTTGGCCCCGAATTGCATGGTGATGTTGGCGGCGACGAGCACTAAGAGACCTCGGAAAGTCATTGGTTTGAAGGGCCGTCATTGTACCTGAGCGTTCCGGCAAGCGAACGGGTCAATGACCGCGCGTACGCTACCGATAGGTAAAAGCTATGAAAACAATATTGCTAATCAATTGGATTAATTTTTGCGACGATCCTACGATGGCCTCGTAGCTTGTTTTACCAACCGCTGTTTATAAGGAGTAACCAAGATGAAATCACTGATCAATACCGAAATCCTGCCCTTCAAGGCCACCGCTTACCACAACGGAAAATTCGTCCCGGTGTCCGATGCCGACCTGCGCGGCAAGTGGTCAGTCGTATTCTTTTACCCTGCTGACTTCACTTTCGTTTGCCCGACCGAACTGGGCGATGTTGCCGACGAATACGCCGATTTTCAGAAGATGGGCGTCGAGGTGTATTCGGTATCGACCGACACTCATTTCACGCACAAGGCCTGGCACGACGCGTCGGAGACGATCAAGAAGATCCGCTATCCGATGATTGGCGATCCGACCGGCGCGATTACCCGCAACTTCGGCGTGATGATTGAGGAGGAAGGCCTAGCCTTACGCGGCACCTTTGTCATCAACCCCGAAGGCGTAATCAAGGTCTGCGAAATTCACGATCTGGGAATCGGGCGCGACGCCAAGGAACTGAAGAGGAAGATTCAGGCGGCTCAGTATGTCGCCACACATCCGGGCGAAGTCTGCCCGGCTAAGTGGACGCCGGGTGAGGCCACGTTGTCTCCATCGCTCGATCTGGTCGGAAAGATTTAAGGAGCCATGTTTAGCCACAACGACACAGCGATCACGACCTAAGACTTGTTCTTCGTTGTGTCCGTTGTGCACGTTGTGGCCAATTTAACTGCCATTGGGAGAACAAAAAATGCTCGACGCCACCATCAAAGCCCAGCTCAAGGCCTATCTTGAGCGACTTGTGCACCCCATCGAACTGATCGCTACGCTCGATGACAGCGACAAAGCGCAAGAGATGCGTTCCATGCTGGACGACATCGCCAGTCTTTCCGACAAGGTGAGCGTACGCAATGATGGCATCGACTCACGCAAGCCCTCGTTTGCCGTGACTCGCCTCGGCGAAGCGGCACGCATCGTCTTCTCCGGTATTCCGCTGGGCCATGAGTTCACTTCGCTGGTGCTGGCCTTGCTGCAGACCGGCGGTCACCCGCCCAAGGTCGAAGCCGAGTTGATCGAACAGATTCGCGCCATTCCGGGCAACTTCCGCTTCGAAACCTTCATTTCGTTATCCTGCCACAACTGCCCGGACGTGGTTCAGGCGCTCAATCTGATGGCCGTGCTCAATCCCGGCATCGGCCACACGATGATCGACGGTGCGCTGTTTCAGAGCGAAGTGAACGAGCGGAAGATCATGGCCGTGCCGACGGTCTATCTGAATGGTGAAGCTTTCGGGCAAGGACGCATGACGCTTGAGGAGATCATCGCCAAGATCGATACCGGCGCCGTTGCGCGCGAAGCGGAAAAACTTGCCGCCAAGGAGGCCTTCGATGTGCTGATCGTCGGTGGCGGCCCGGCCGGCGCGGCAGCCGCCATCTACGCGGCGCGCAAGGGCGTACGCACGGGCGTTGTCGCCGAGCGCTTCGGCGGGCAAGTGCTCGATACGCTGGCTATCGAAAATTTCATCTCGGTCAAGGAAACCGACGGCCCGAAGCTTTCTGCCGGGTTGGAACAGCACGTGCGCGAATACGACGTCGACATCATGAATCTGCAACGTGCCGAGGCGCTGGTTCCGGGTGCGAACGGCCTCACCGAAGTTCGGCTGGCCAGCGGCGCGACACTGAAAAGCAAATCGGTGATCATCTCCACCGGCGCGCGCTGGCGTGAAATGAACGTTCCGGGCGAAAAGGAATATCGCGGTCGCGGCGTGGCCTATTGTCCGCATTGCGACGGCCCGCTGTTCAAAGGCAAGCGCGTGGCGGTGATCGGCGGCGGCAACTCGGGCGTCGAGGCGGCGATTGATCTGGCCGGTGTCGTCGCCCACGTCACTCTGCTCGAATTCGACAAGGCGCTGCGCGCCGACGCCGTGCTGCAGAAAAAGCTCTTCAGCCTGCCCAACGTAACCGTCATCACCAGCGCACTAACCACCGAAGCGATCGGCGATGGTGAAAAAGTCAATGGTCTGATCTATAAGGACAGGACGAACGATGAAGCTCACACCGCAGTTCACACCATTCCGCTCGAAGGCATCTTCGTGCAGATTGGTCTGTTGCCCAATACCGATTGGCTCAAGGGGACAATTGGATTATCAGCACATGGCGAAGTCGAGGTCGACGCGCGGGGCCAGACTTCGCTGCCCGGCGTCTTCGCCGCCGGCGACTGTACGACGGTACCGTTCAAGCAGATCATCATCGCCATGGGTGAAGGCGCCAAGGCGGCTCTTGGCGCTTTCGATCACCTGATTCGCAGCTCGGCGCCGGCTTGATCGATCGGAAACGGCAACAGGGTCTGTCAATTACCTGGCTCGGAAGATGAATCGTACAAACGCGCCAGTTCAAGCAAGGTCGCTGCTCCGGTTTTTTGCTTGATTCGCGTCTTGTGGACTTCCACGGTGCGATGGCTGATCTTAAGTTCCCTCGCGATTTCTTTGTTTGTCAGACCCTCAACCGCCAGCCGCAGCACTTCGCGCTCACGTCCGGTCAGATTGGCCACGAGCGCAATGGCGGCATGCGTCTTGTTGGAGTGCTGGCTCAGTCTTTCGCTTTCAATCAGCGCGGCCTGCACGCTGGCCAGGAGTACGGCGCTGGTGACCGGCTTGCTGAGGAAATCGACTGCCCCGGCCTTGATGGCGCGAACACTCAGGGGAATGTCGCCGTAACCGGTGAGGAAGATGATTGGCAGCAATATGCCGCGCTTCGTTAGTTCGGCCTGCAGCTGCAAACCGTCGAATCCGGGCAGGCTCATATCGACGATGGCGCAACTGCGTGGCAACCAGCGGCACACCTTCAGAAAGGCTTCTCCACTAGCGAAACATTCGACTTCGATCTTTTCATCTTCAAGCAAACACGCCACAAGGTCCCGAATGGCGGGGTCGTCATCGATCACAAAAACGGTGTCCTCCTCGGCCACGCTATTTTCCGGCGCTCCGGAACCGAAAACACGATGACGGCTCGTGAGGAAGAATAAACCTGAACAGTATTGGCCGATGTTGCGATTCTGTCATCTTGGCGCTGCCTTTCGTTATATCACCACGCAATATGATGGTTAATTGGCATTGTCGAAGGTTTCACGATGCGAGTCACTTGGCAATTGCGTTCGTGCTGGCACGGATGCGCAAGTTCTTCATGGCCGTTAGCGCTTGATCGCACGCGAATCTCAACCGATGCCATTTCAGATTTCTACAGCAACGCATTTCACCTTGCCACAACACGCTCGCCGCGTGTTTCTCTTGAGGCGATATGCGGCATCGACCCGATAACTTCGCTAGCCCATCCCTCGGATATAAGTGGCGTTATCGGCTTCGTAGCACCCGCAGGAAGCAGCTTCAAGTCCGCTGCGGTCGAGAATCTTGATATTGCCGCGATGATAGCTGATCAGTTTGCGATTTCGCAGTGAAGTGGCGGCCTTGGTCACTCCGACCCGACGCACTCCCAGCATGGAGGCCAGGAATTCGTGCGTGCCATGAAATGCGTCCGAGTGAGCCCGGTCCTGCGTCATCAAGAGGCAGCGGGCGAGACGCGCTTCGACGACATGAAAACGGGTGCAGGCGGTTGATTGTGCGAGTTGGCCCATCACCACATGGAGGTAGCGCTTGAGCATGCCTTGCAATACCGGACTGAGTCCAAGTTCGCGACGAAACAGCACCGTGTCCATTCGCAGCGCAAAGCCTTCACCCTGTACCAGGGCGCTGAGTGGCGAAATCCCCACCCCGAGGATGAGTGAGATCCCCAGCATGCCTTCGTCGCCGACCAGACCTACCTCCAGGCTGGCACAACCGTCGATCGGCGTTACCAGGGAAATGCAGCTCGTGGTGGGAAAGAAAACGTGGCGAATGCGCTCGCCGGGTTCGGCCAGAACCTCGGCAAATGTCAGTTCGACCGGCTTACAGGTCGCCAGAAAACGCTGACGATATTTGCGCGGCAGAGCCTCGATCAGGCGATTGGTGGCCGCGGCAGACTTGGTGATTGGCACGTTGCCCTTCGCGATGCAAAGAAGAAACCGGTAACCGGAAAGGCGGTAGTGCTAACCGGGTGTCGGATGCCGAGCAACAGAGAAGAGCTTCGCCCGAACGAGTAGTTCATGGCGCATAGCATGGATTGAAACTTGGCGACTGTCCGGGCGGTAGCGCACATAACGGTGCTGCCACGTGCGCGTGCAACACCAGGGCACCCATGGCGACGGCACTCGATCCTGTGGCTTACCGGGTAATCGCCTTCGGGAGCAAGCGCTCGAACTCCTTCTTGACCACCGCGTAACACTCGCAGCAGCGCGCCTCCAGACCCGCCCGGTCGAGTACGACGATGTGCCCGCGCTGATACGAGATCAAGCCGGCCCGCTGCAAATTGCCGGCGGCCTCGGTAACACCCTCGCGGCGCACGCCGAGCATGTTGGCGATCAGTTCCTGCGTCATGACCAGTTCGTTTGAAACCAGGCGGTCGAGGGAGAGCAGCAGCCAGCGGCACAGCTGCTGGTCGAGCGAATGGTGGCGGTTGCACACCGCCGTCTGCGCCATCTGCGTCAGAAGGGCCTGGGTGTAACGCAGCAACAGACGCTGCATCGGGCCGGCGCGATAGAACTCATCCTTCAGCAGCTGGTCCTTCAAGCGATACGCGTGGCCAGCGCTTTGCACAACCGCCCGGCTCGACGTGCTTTCGCCGCCCATGAAGAGCGACACGCCGACGATTCCCTCGTTGCCGACCACAGCGATTTCAGCCGATGAGCCGTCCTCCATGACATAAAGCAGGGACACGATCGAAGTGGTGGGAAAATAGACATGGCGCATCTGCATGCCAGACTCGTAGAGCGCCTCGGCGAGCGGCATCGGGACCAATTCCAGACTGGGAAGGAGGCGCGCATATTCGTCCGCCGGCAGGGCGGCGAGCAGGTGGTTCTGGCGCGGATTGTGCGGGGCGGAATTACGAGGGAGCGAGGGCATGGCAATACTCACACGCTTCAGCAGCGATCGGACAACCACGTCGATGCAGTGGCAACGGCGGAGCGAGATGTGTGTTGACTATACACGTCTCGCATTGGCTATGTGCAGTAGCGTACAGACACAACCGGGCGATCGATGCACGCTGTACGAGCTCATGGCAGGAAGCGGGGATCGAGCGAAGATGCGCTTCGACAAATCGTCAGCCGTGGTCGGCCAGGCATGAAATATCCGAAACACAATGTTTGACAATGAGGTAAGCCCATGAAAACGAATCAGAGATTTACTTTCACCGCACTCGCCGCAGCAGTGCTGTTCGGCCTTAGTGCTTGTGCGGACATGTCGTCGCAGGACAAGAGCACCGCCATCGGTGCCGGTGTAGGCGCCGTCGGAGGAGCTGTTCTTACGGGCGGCAGCGCCATCGGGACCGTCGGCGGCGCCGCTGTCGGCGGCGTGATCGGTCACGAAGTCGGCAAATGATGCGAAGCATGATACACGGGGCGGCGCGCCAGGCTGCCCCGGCAGGTGCACCACGCCCATTCGGTGCTTTGATCCCGCAGTCGACGCGACCCTCACGGTCACTTCCGCTGCGGGCCAATTGAATTACCAGGATTACCAGGAGAAATTTGAGATGAAACTCGGAAAAATCGTCAGCACAGCCTTGTTCGTAAGCGCACTGCTCATCGCACTACCCGGTTGCCAGAAGCAGGAAGGTCCGGCAGAGAAGGCCGGCAAGGAGATGGACAAAGCGGCAGAAAAGGTTGGACAGCAAATCGAGAAGGCCGGTGATGCGATTCAGGACGCGGCCAAGGGCGACAAAAAATAGGCTGTCGCAAACGCGCGACCGGTTGTCGCGCGCAGCTAAACCTAGCAAGTGCGCGACGTTAGAATGGTGCTGCAGTCGTCGTATCGATGCAGTCGATTCCTCTTGATATGACAATGGCCCCTTCCAGCCAAATAGCTTGACAAGTCGACCGCTTATCGAAGCCCAAGAAACGACAAGACAAACATGACGATGACGACCAGGCCGACGAGGTAGATGATGCTGTTCATGCAATTTCCTTCCGCTATGGGTTAAGTGACCGTGTCGCGCAAATAACGGCGATTCAAAGTCACTGGCTCCTACCCTACTCGCCTCAGGCCGTAAGCTCTGTACGTTTGCGCACACAAGAATCAAAACTTCAGAAGCAGGGTCTTCCGCTGCACCATGTGCATCACCGTGCCGGTTTTCCGGCTTGGCCGCGTATCCCGTGCGGACCTTGGAACGGCCATCGGCGGCGGCGCTTGAGTTCGGTCTACGTGCGCCAGCGTACAGACTGCGCCCGATCATCCGCCTACGCTTGCCTTGTCATCGGGCGTTTCCAACCAATCCGTCCACCGCAACGCGCAGTCGCCACACTATCTCGCGATCCTTCTTTCGCTGTACGCGGGGTTGGGTGGGAAGAACAGGATGCGATGCCCGATTGGCAATTCCGCCGTTCGAGTCATGAAAACAAGGAGCTTGATATGAACTGGGATATCGTCGAAGGGAACTGGAAGCAGTTCAAGGGCAAGGTGAAAGCGCAATGGGGCGACCTTACCGACGAGCACCTTGATGTGATTGCCGGCAAGCGCGTCGAGCTCGTGGGCAAGATTCAGGAGGCCTACGGCACCACCAGGGACGACGCGGAGGCACAGATCAAGCGATTTGAGGAGCTCAACAAGGATTAACAAACGCAGACGCCCTCCTGATCCGATCGATGCAGTGACGAACGGGTGGGGCGATGCGGCAGCCATTGTTGGACCCTGCCGCGTGACGTTGGAAATTGTGCGGCCCGAAAGCTGCAAATACAGGAGGCAATCATGTCTTTACTCGCATGGATCGTACTTGGACTCATCGCAGGTTTTGTCGCCAGCAAATTGGTTAGCGGAACCGGACAGGGTGCCGTCATGGACATCGTTCTCGGCGTAGTCGGCGCAGTCATCGGCGGCTGGCTCTTCCATACCTTCGGGATGGCTGGTGTAAGCGGGTTCAACCTTTACAGCTTGCTCGTGGCCGTCGTCGGTGCAGTTGTGTTGCTGGTGGTGTACCACGCCGTTTCGCGCGGCGCTCGCTAGGCCGAAGGGCCGAGCGTGAGCCGCTGTCGCTGCACGGCGTGTCGTCAGAGCGCCGGAATCTGGAATTCCTGTTTAACCTAAGTTAGGAGAATCAATCATGAAAAGACTTGCCAAGTATCTTTCCGCACTGTTCCTGGCCGTATTGCTGGTGTCCGCCACAGGTTGCGCGTCCACCGCCAAGCAGGAGGGGACCGGTGAGTACGTGGACGACAGCGTCATCACGACCAAAGTGAAGGCCGCCATATTGAACGAGCCGAGCCTGAAGTCCGCCGAGATCAACGTCGAGACCTTTAAAGGTGTAGTTCAATTGAGCGGCTTCGTGAGTTCGCAGGCCGCGATCAACAAAGCGGTTGCATTGGCACGCACCGTCGGCGGCGTCACATCCGTCAAGAACGACATGCGGCTCAAGTGAGTGATGGCTATTAGCGGCCACCGCAGGACACCGCAAAACGGCGGTGGTCGTGAACCGCCTGCCTCAATGGCAGGAACTCCCACGGCCAAGCCGTTGCGCGAATAGCGTGGAACCACCCACCCATCCGCCCGCAACCGCAGCCGGCGAACCAGCGATGTCTTCGCGCTCGGCTGCCCCGCCGTCCACCGACAGTCGCGATGCGCGGTCCCTGGACAGCGAGACTGCGGCGGCGTCCGACGCCGAGGTGCCGACCGTTCGTGTCGCCGTGGGCACGCAGAGCGTGGCCCTGGCCGTCATCGCCACGATAGCCGTGGTCTTCGCGCTGGAATGGGCACAGCTTCTGGTCGTCACTCTGTTGCTCGGGTTACTCTTTGCCTACACCTTGAATCCCCTGGTCGTCTGGCTGGAACAGATCAGGATGCCGCGCCCGCTGGGGACCACCATCGTGATGGCCGGTGTCGTCTGCTCGCTGATCCTCGGGGCCTACTCGTTGCGTGGACAGTTCCAGACCATCCTCGATCAGGTGCCTGAGGCGGTGAGCAAGTTATCGACGAGCCTCGCCAGTGTGCGCAAGGGCCAGACGAGTACCCTGCAGAAGGTGCAAACGGCGGCGAGCGAGATCGAGAAGGCGACGAGCCAGGCGGCCGGAATTGACTCAACGCCCAAACGGCCGGCGACGCGCGTCGTCATCGACACGCCGGGCTTCAAGCTCGGCGACTTCCTGTGGGCGAACACCGTGGGAGCCGTGGGATTGATCGGCCAAGCGGCGATGGTGCTCTTCCTGACTTTCTTTTTGCTGCTTTCAGGCGACACCTACAAGAGGAAGCTGGTACGTCTGACGGGGCCGACGCTTTCGAACAGGAAGGTCACCGTTCGCATCCTTGATGACATCAACGAATCCGTCCAGCGCTACATGTTCATGCTCCTAGCGACCAACGTGCTGGTGGCCGTGCTGACCTGGATCGCGCTGCGTTGGATCGGCCTCGAGAACGCCGGTGCCTGGGCCCTAGCCGCAGGTCTACTGCATGTCATCCCCTACTTTGGTCCCGCGGTTACCGCTGGCGCCATCGGCACGGCCGCATTCCTGCAGTTCGACGCCCTTTCGATGGCGCTGCTGCTTGCGGGTGCTTCGCTGGCGGTCGCCACCTTCGTCGGAACCTTCGTCACCACCTGGATGACGGGCCGCATCGCTAAGATGAACACGGCGGCGGTTTTCGTCTCGCTGCTTTTCTGGGCGTGGCTGTGGGGCATCTGGGGCATGCTGCTGAGTATCCCGATTACGGTGATCCTGAAAGTGGTGGCTCAGCATGTGGAGCAACTCGAGCCGATAGCCGAACTGTTGGGAGAGTAGGCGACACACATCCCCGGATGTGCTGCCCCGCCTTGGTGGTCGGGCTGGAGTGCATAAGATGAACTTCCTGAGCGGCTGCAAGTCGACCGAGGTGGCCGATGATCTCAGAATCGGCCAGCGTGCTGCGGCGAGTAAGGGGAAGCCAGCCAGTCCATGCCAAATGGTTCGAACGACAGCCTGTTCTCATCGGCCTCGGCTCGTCGAGGTAAGACTTGAGCCCGCGGCTTTGGCATGCGCCCGCTTGTGTCCATACCGGAAAATACGTACGTGCTTGCACGTATGTATTTTCCAGGCCCGACATCTATCCTTGAAGTTAGGCCATGCCCAACTCGTCTTCAGTTTCACCCTGATTGGACATGGCAACCAGGCGCTGCTTGTTTTTCCAGTAAGAAGAGGGAGCGACATTATGGGAGATATTGCTCGGTTCAACCCGTTCCGCAGCCTGTCCCGTCTTAGCCCATTCGGCCGGGAAATGGGCGACAAGTTCAAAGGATTCTTTCTGACCCCGAAGCCGTTCGACTCGGTGTCCGAGGCCCAGATTCAGATCGATATCAGCGAAGACGAAAAGACCTTCAAAATTCGCGCAGAAATGCCTGGGTTCGATAAGGACGACATCAATATCTCGGTCAATGGCGATCGGGTGTCGATCAGCGCTGAGTTGAAGAAGGAAAGAAACGAGAAAAGAGGCGATAAAGTCATCCACCGTGAGTGCTATTACGGCAGGCAGTACCGCTCTTTCACGCTGCCACAAGCCGCCGACGAAACCAACACCAAAGCACGGTACGAAGACGGCGTACTAAATCTGGAGCTGACCAAGAAGGAAGTCGCAGACAATAAGAAGATCATCATCGAGTGATCCGGCCGGTCAGTTTCTGTGTTCTTGTTCGGCGTACAGAGTAACGCCACGTTTCACGGTTAGATACCATGGGAAGAAAGCTGAAGACGTTCATAGGACGGCACGTCCGTTTGAAATATAAAACATTCGAGCGGGCGGTGAGGCACGCCAGGCGACCCGGTGTCTTTGAAAATCTATTCGTCGTTGCTGCCATCACCCGTGGAATGAACAAGCTGGTTTGCTACGGTTCAAACATCAGAGTCATTGTTTCGCTATCCGATATTGTGTTGATTTAGCGTTGCGCTTCGATGTTGAACTCGCGAGGTACTGGAATTCCCCTATCAAGCGAAGTGCTGATGCATAGTTATGGCATTGCTGATGGGTTGAAAAAGGGCTGTCAATAGATATGGGCAAGCCGGGTGGGCAATTCTTGCTCGTTGGTGAACGTCAGATCATACATGGCGCTCAATCCCTTGGCATGTTCCGCGCTCAGACCAGAGATACACATGATGAAATTCTTACCTATGATCCCAAGCCGCTTTCGTAGCGTCAGGTACCTCTCGATATTCTGGCGGAATTCGCCAGTTTTGCATTCGATGCAGATCGGGAGATTCCCATCGATCAGCATAAAAACATCGAGTTCGTAACTTTCGTCGTTTTGCAGTGAGATGACGAGGTTACGTGCACAGGAAAAACGCTTCTGGCGTGCTTTTGTGTATTCCAGACAGCTCATCAGGGCATACCACTCAAGCCACTCGCCGCTGAAGAAACGTCGGATGGCCGGAGCGGTTTGAACAATCAAACGAATACTATTTTCCTGACGGTTGTGAAAGCACTTGGCGACAAAGGAGAAGTCATACAACTGCTGGCAAAATGCTGTAGTGGCGCGCGTATCTTCCTCGGATTTCTTCGCAAGGTGAATGGTTACGCTTGAGTATTCCTTCTGCTGTGCCCACCGTATGCGTTCCAGAACTTCTTTCAGGGCTGGTAAATTGTGACCGATGCCAACCGCGACTTCATCGAAAAATCCAGTGGTGTCGACACTACGCATATTGGTCACAACCTTGATCTGCTTTCGGCTAAACCAGTCGTAGATTGGACCGTGTTGCAGTTCCGAAGCCAGTTGATCGGTATTGGAAAAATCAATTTCATTAAGAAGGGTTTGGGCAGTTGAGGACTGCGAACTGGAGTCGGCTGTTCTTTCAGAAGGTTCCTTCAGACGGACAATTTCGCGCTGCGCTTCGAAGTATTTGTCCAATAGCTTGCCAATGAAAAATAGGGCGCTGTAGACCGGTGCCTGGTTTGTGCACTTGGGGCAGGCGACCGTTTCACCCAATCGGCCATCAGGCTCTTCTTGAAGGTGACCACACTTATTGCAGCGGAAAATAGCCATGATGACCTGAACGGGTGTTGTTAATCAAAGTGAAGAGACAAGCGTACTACTGTCATGTTCAAAGCCAAAGCGAACAGTTTCAAAGGAACAATTTCCGAGGCTGTGTTTTACGTTTTTCTCGGGAAGGACTTTAGATCGCGTTGAATGAGATCTGTGAAGCAGGTAGATATCCTCGATATCACGAACTGCTGAGCAGCGTCGACGGGCTAGTCAGGCAATGAAATGGTCGTGACCATGACGGTGACGGCAGCGCCGGAAAGCTTGACCCGGTCGCCTTTCAATTCGCAAAGGATATCGCCGCCACGCCTGGAAACCTGCCGGGCGGCGAGGGAGGCCTTGTCAAGTCGGTTGGCCCAGTAAGGCGCCAGCGTGCAATGCGCCGAGCCGGTCACCGGGTCTTCGGGGATGCCGAATTTTGGGGCAAAGAAGCGGCTGACAAAATCGACGTCGTCGCCGGGCGCGGTAATGATCACCCCACGCAAATCGAGCCGGCGGAGCAGGCCAAAATCAGGGTCGATGGCGCGAACGGCTGCCTCACTTTCAAACACGGCGACGTAATCGTCAGCCGATAGCGTTTCGATAGGTCGGCGCCCAAGCGCTTCGACCAGCGAATTCTGGGCCGAACAGGCAGCCGGTGGCCGTGCGGGGAAATCCATTTCAAGGCATTCACTCTTGCGTTCGACCACCAAGTCGCCGCTTCGCGTCTCGAAGGTAATCTTCGAGCTCGGATAGCCCATATTCACGAACAGGACGTGTGCCGCCGCAAGGGTGGCGTGCCCACACAGATCGACCTCAGCAACCGGGGTAAACCAGCGCAAGCGAAAGCCCTTGGTGGACGGAACAAAATAGGCGGTTTCCGAAAGATTGTTTTCCTCGGCGATGGCCTGCAACAGGCTGTCGTCCGGCCAGTCAGCCAATGGGCAGATTGCCGCCGGGTTCCCGGCAAACGGACGGGTCGTGAAGGCGTCAACCTGATACTGCCTGAGACTGGGCATCGCTCGCCTCCTCCAGAATCAGCGTCCGATGTCAGGACAGATGCAATTTATTTCGACGCTGCGGCCTTCCGGCGGAAATCGTAGGCCTGCAGATGCGAGTAGGCGAGCCGGAGCATGGGGGCATCAACGGCATTGGCCTGAGCGCGAACGACCATGTCGCCGAGAATATGGTCGGCCTCGGTCGGCCCACCACGTTCGACATCGCGCAGCATCGATGCCATCAGTCCCGATCCGCGCTCGGTCAATTGTTTGCGATAAGCGGCCAGTTGCGCCTCGGATACGGAATAACCGCTGACGGCGGCAATCCTGGCACATTCCGCCAGCAGGCCGGTAATAAAGGATTCGCCGGCGACGGTACTCAGCGTGTCGCCGATGCTGGCGCGGAAGATGCAGGTCGAGCCGGCCAAGGTAGAAAGGAAAACAATCTTGTCCCACATGGCCTGATCGATATTTTCGGAAAGATTGAAATCGATTCCTGATGACGACAGCAACTGCGCGAACGGCTGCAACCATTGCGGGGGCTGCGGTGTGCGCGAACCGGTAAACAGGCGGTGCAGTTTGTAGAGGTGTTTGATTTCCCCGTCGGGCGCCAGCATGACGGAGATGAACGCCACGCCACCGAGTACGCGCTCGGTTCCAAAACGCCCGACCAGCGTATCGATGTGCATAACGCCATTAAGCAGCGGCAAAATGACGCTATGCTCACCGACGGCAGGTGCGATCGATTCGATGGACGATTCCAGGTCATAGGATTTGCAGGAGAGGATAATGACGTCGAACTGTTCGTTCAGTTCGTCCTTGGTCACGACTTTGGGAGTGAGCTGCAAATTGCCGGCGGGGCTGGAAACCTTCAGTCCGTTTTCCCGCAGTTGCGCCGCTCTGGCCGGACGCACCAGAAAAGTGACATCGCCTCCCGCAGCCTGAATTCTGGCGCCAAAATAACCGCCGATTCCACCCGCTCCCAGAACAAGAATTCGCATCGCTGATATCCCTATAGTCGTGATGAACAATGTCCGGCCACTTTACTCCTTTTACTGATTCAGCGGAAGCCGAGGCCAGCCTCTGGAACGAGAAACGGTATGTGATTTACATTGGAAATATAACAAAGGCATACATCGGCGCGGCGTCAGAACCTGGCCAGCGTAAGCTGTAAGATGAGAAATGCCGAGACATGTCGGGGTGAACGCCGAGCGTCCGCTTGACGCCCGGCTGGTTTTAATGGGACAAAGCCAGGGTCTGTCGATACGAGTCTTTGCATGAAACGCTATTGCCTTGCCCTGCTATCTGCTTTGCTGACCTCCGCTTGTGCCCAAGCACCGAACGTGGACCGGTCGGGCGATGCGAATGACATCGCACGGCATCAGCCCGAGGGCGTATCGGGAATGACCGTGCAGCCCGGCTGGCGCGGCGAGAAGTTCGCCGTCGGGGCCGCGAATCCACTGGCCAGTTCGGCCGGCCTGGAAATCCTCCGGGCCGGCGGCTCGGCGATCGATGCGGCGATCGCTGTCCAGATGGTCCTGACGCTGGTCGAGCCGCAATCCAGCGGCATTGGGGGCGGCGCTTTCCTGCTGTATTACGATGGTCACAATGTCCTTGCTTTTGACGGCCGCGAAACGGCACCAGCCACGGTCAGCGAGACGCTGTTCATCAAGGCCGATGGCCAGCCGATGACTTTTGCCGAAGCAGTCTTCGGCGGTCGCGCGGTGGGTGTCCCGGGAGCTCTGCGCATGCTCGAAATGGCGCATGCCGCGTACGGAAAGCTGCCCTGGTCGCAGCTCTTCGCGCCGGCAATCACACTGGCCGAGAAAGGCTTTCCAGTCAGCCCGCGCCTGTTCAAGCTGCTTAAAGCCGACCCGCATCTGCGCAAGGATCCCAGGGCCAGCGCCTATTTTTATGAACGCAACGGTGAGCCTCACGCGATCGGTACTTTACTGAGAAATACGGATTTAGCATACGTCCTGCGCAGGATTGCCGCCGAAGGCTCGCGAGCACTGTACGAAGGCGAGATCGCCCAGGCCGTGGTCGACCAGGTGCGCAAGCACCCAAGCAACCCCGGCCATTTAAGCATGGCCGATATGTCGGCATACCGGGCAAAACGTCGTGACCCGCTTTGCACCATCTACGCGCCGGAAACGAAGCGCGAGAACCATAGCTACCGGATCTGCGGATTTCCGCCGCCGAGTTCGGGTGCGATCGTCATCGCGCAGATTCTCGGCATCCTCGACCATAGCGAAGCGCGTCGTTTGGACTTTGAAGACCCGTTGTGGATGCACTACTATACCGAAGCTTCGCGACTGGCCTTTGCCGATCGCGCGAAGTACATTGCCGATCCCGATTTTGTTGTTGCCCCGGAGGGTCGCTGGTCATCGCTGATCGCCCCGTCTTATCTTGCGGAAAGGGTGCGTCTGATCGGTCCTCGATCGATGAAGGCGGCGGTACCCGGCTCGCCGTCGCCACAGCACGTCAACTATTCATCGATGCCGGAACAGGTCGAATACGGCACTTCGCATATCAGCGTAGTTGACGCCAGCGGCAACGCGTTGGCGATGACCAGCAGTATCGAGGATGCCTTCGGCGCGCGGTTGATGGTGCGTGGCTTTCTGCTCAACAACGAGCTGACCGATTTCTCCTTCACGCCCGCCGACAGCAGCGGCACGCCGGTCGCCAATCGGGTCGAGCCAGGCAAGCGGCCACGCTCCTCGATGAGCCCGACCTTGGTTTTCGATAATGACAACGGCGAATTCGTGTTGAGCGGTGGTTCGCCGGGTGGCGCAATGATCATTCACTACACCGCCAAGCTGCTTTATGCGACGCTCAATTGGGGACTGACGCCACAGCAGGCGATCGACTTGCCCAACTTCGGTTCGCTGAATGGGCCGACGCTGCTCGAGGCGAAGCGCTTTCCTCTGGCATTCACTCAAGCCTTGCAATCTCGTGGGCATGAGGTCAAGGAACTGGATTTGAACAGTGGCCTGCAAGCCATCCAGAAAAGCCAAGGGAGCTATGTCGGCGGCGCGGACCCGCGTCGCGAGGGCCGGGTGATGGGTGAGTGAACGAGGGAAAGCGATGGGCGTGCTAAACAAGTACGATGTCGGCATACCGCTTTCGCCCTTTGCTTTCAGAGACGGGCGCTGAGTATCTGCGTAAGTTCCAAATCGGTGAGTACAACCGGATTGGTCTTCATGCTTGAACCGCGGCTGGCGGCGACGATACGCGGCAGATCGCCGGTGCCGATACCGTAGGCCGAGAGGCGTGGCAGGCCAAGTTCCAGTTCCCAGCATCGCAGCACGTCGACGAGGTGGCATCGTGCATCGGGGCCGTCCAAGCCCTTCTTCATGGCAAAGCGGCGGCCGATCTCGGCATACTTGGGCAAAGCCGGGTTACCCGTTTCGCGTGCTTCCATCGCATCGATATTGCATGCTGTGGCGGTGGCCACCAGCGTTCCGCAAACCACGCCATGCGGAATCGGGAAAAAGGCCCCAAGCGGCGAAGCCAGACCATGCACCGAGCCCAGCCCGGTCTGGGCCAGACAGATGCCTGACAGCAAGGAAGCGTAGGCCATTTGCGCGCGCGCCGCAGCGGACTGCGCGTGATAAAGCGACGACAAGGCATCGCGAGCGGCCATGATGCCTGAGCGGGCGAGCGCATCGGTCATCGGATTGGCGCGCGTCGAGACGAAGGATTCGAGAAGCTGCGTGAAGGCGTCCAGACCGTCGGCGCCGATCAATGCCGGGGAACAGGTGGCGAGCAAATCCGGATCGATAATCGCCCACTCGGCGACGAGCTTGTCGTCGCGGAACGATTTCTTGAAGCCGCCGGGTGCTGTCAGCACCGCATTCTTGGTAGCCTCCGAGCCGGTGCCGGCGGTGGTCGGCACGGCGATGAACGGCGTTGCCGGGCCATGATAGGGCCGTTCCGGCCCGACGCCTTCAAGATGATCCATCACCGAGTTGCCCGGCCGCAGCAAGCCGGCAATCGCCTTGGCTGCGTCCAGGGCGCTGCCGCCGCCAATGCCGATAACTGCGTCGAATGGCGTCCCGCACAGGGCGGAGACGCTTGCGTCGACAAATTCCGGCGATGGCTCACCGGTCACTTTGACGTGCTCCCAGGAAAGTTTGCGCTCGCACAATGCGGCGAAAAATCGTGCGCCGCTTTCGGATTCGGCAAACGCCCGAACACCGGTGACGATCAGTAGGCGACTGCCGTAGGCGGCAGCGATGTCGGGCAGTTTGCCGAGCGTGCCGCTGCCGAATTCGATGCGCGGCAGGCGGGCGATCGAGAAAGGCAAGAAACCGACGCTCATGCGGGAAAGAGTCCGTTCATCGGCTCGCCGCGGCGCGGTTCGACCATCATGCCACCGACCGCTTCGCGCCAGGCGAAGTAGTGCGCAGTTTCCTTGTGCGCGGCGGCGTCGGCGGCCGATGCGTAGGCCTCGTACAGAATGAAGCGCGCCGGGTCGTCCGGCGCCTGCAAGACATCGAAGCGACGATTGCCCGGTTCGTTGATCGAAGCCAGGTGATTGGCGCGCGTTGCAGCGATGAAGTTATCGACATC
>WBZP01003159.1_pt1 | contig 18141 bp, 14 predicted proteins | sample 5204301 | NCBI WGS metagenome assembly WBZP01 (sample SAMN12412401, study PRJNA552823) | activated sludge metagenome | isolation source: activated sludge from nitrification reactor of wastewater treatment plant... | place: USA: Pennsylvania | collected 2017 | reverse complement strand
GCGGTCCACCGGGGCGCGCACGACGGCCCGCGCCAGGGACACCGACGCGCCGCCGATGCCCAGCACGTGGTCGCGGCGGACCGGTCCCGGCCGCGTCGCGGCGTCCAGGTCGGAGACCACCAGGAAGTCGCGGGCGCCGTCGCTGTGCGGCCGGATGTCCAGGGCCGCCCGGACCCCGGCCCCGGCGGGCTCGACGACCCCGTTGGCCAGGAGCGCCCCGACGGACGCCGACGGCAGTGCGCCTTCGACGTCGGCGCGGGCTTCCGCGGCGCCCAGCAGGAACAACCGCACCAGCACGCCCAGTGGGCCGCCCACGCGGGTGGCGCGTTCGGCGGGCCACCACACTCCGCGGTCCATGGCCGCCTCGGCCTGCGGGCCCAGCAGTTCGGCCACCCCGGCGGTGGTGTAGCCGGCGGCGCGCAGGTCGCGCGATAGGGCATCAACGACGTCGGCGTCGCTCAGCGGTCCCGTCAAAACAGTTCGGCCTGTTCGGGTTCGGGCTCGGCCGGCTCGATCAGCTCGGGCCCGTTGTTGCGGGTGCTGTTGACCAGCGTGGACACCTCGCGGATGGCGATGCGGTCCAGATCGCCGTGCCCGCGCAGCAGCCCCTCGTCGATCGGGGCGTCGGGATCGAGCCAGTGATCCCAGTCCGGGGCACTGACGGTCAGCGGCATGCGGTCGTGGATGTCGGCGAGCGGGCCGACGGAGTCGGTGGTGATGATGGTGCAACTCAGCAGCGGCCGTTGGTCTTTCGGCGCGCCGGGCGCATGCCAGGTGGACCACAGCCCGGCCATGAACAACAGCTCGCCGTCGTCGGCGTACATGTAGAACGGCGTCTTGCGGCCCTTCCCTTCTCCCTTCTGGAGCCACTCGTACCAGCCGTCCATCGGCACCAGGCAGCGTTTGTGCTTGGCCGACGACCGGAACGCCGGCGATTCGGTCACCGTCTCGGCGCGCGCGTTGATCAGCAGCGGGCCCTTGGTCACCGGTGAGCCGTCGGGGTTGGCCTTGACCCACGGCGGCAACAGGCCCCAGCGCATCGAGCGGACCCGCCGGGTGGCTTCGTCATCGGTTTCGGTGTGGCGTCGCACCACGGTGCTGACGGTGGTGGTGGGCGCCACGTTGTAGTTCGGAACAACGGCGGAATTGCGGCCCGCCTGCTGGGCGGCCTCGGTGGCTTCGTCGAGCGCTTTGATCTTCTCGGCCAGCAGCGCCGGGTCGGTGGTCACCGCGAACCGTCCGCACATACCTGCCATGGTTGCAGACCGTGCCGACAGGGCAGGATGTACCCGTGGCAGCGCAGCAGAGCTGGTCGGCACCGACCGCCCCGGCACCCGTGCACGCCACCGTCGTGGTCCCCGGTTCGAAGTCGCTGACCAACCGCACGCTGGTGCTCTCGGGGCTGGCGGCCGCGCAGGGCTCCGGCGAATCGACGATCAGCGGCGCGCTGCGCAGCCGTGACACCGACCTGATGATCGGCGCGCTGCAGGCGCTGGGCCTGCGGATCGACGGCGCCGGCTCCGAGTTGACCGTCGGCGGGCGGATCGCTCCCCCGCCCGGCGCCCGGGTGGACTGCGGGCTGGCCGGCACCGTGCTGCGGTTCGTGCCGCCGCTGGCCGGCCTGGGCGGCTCCGTCGTGGAGTTCGACGGCGACGAGCAGGCCCGCGCCCGCCCGATCGCCCCGCTGCTGGATGCGCTGCGCACGCTGGGCGTCGACATCGCCGGGGACGGCATGCCGTTCCGGGTCCGCGGCGCCGGCGGGGTCGCGGGCGGCACGGTGGCCATCGACGCGTCGGCGTCGTCGCAGTTCGTCTCCGGGCTGTTGCTCTCGGGCGCCGCGTTCGACGACGGGGTGACCGTCGCGCACACCGGGACCTCGGTACCCTCGGCCCCCCACATCGCGATGACGGTGACGATGCTGCGCCAGGCCGGGATCGACGTCGACGACCGCACGCCCAACCGGTGGCGGGTGGCGCCCGGCCGCGTCGCGGCGCGGCACTGGATCGTCGAGCCGGACCTGTCCAGTGCGTTCCCGTTCCTGGCGGCCGCGGCGGTCACCGGCGGCGAGGTCCGGATGGCCGGGCTGCCGGCACCCAGCCTGCAACCGGTCGGCACCGTGATCGAGATCCTCGGGCTGCTCAACACCGAAGTGTCGCAGTCGGATTCGGTGCTGCAGGTGCGCGCGGGTGCGGGCTACGGCGGCTTTGACGTGGACCTGCACGACGTCGGCGAGCTGACGCCGGCGGTGGCCGCCCTGGCGGCGCTGGCCGCGCCCGGGTCGGTCTCGACGCTGCGCGGGGTCGCCCATCTGCGTGGCCACGAGACCGACCGACTGGCGGCGTTGTGCGCGGAGATCAACGGCCTGGGCGGCGATTGCCGCGAGACCGCCGACGGGCTGGTGATCACCGGCACGCCGCTGCACGCCGGCACCTGGCACGCCTACGCCGATCACCGGATGGCGATGGCCGGGGCGATCGTCGGGCTGGCGGTGCCCGGCATCGAAATCGACGACATCGCAACGACTTCCAAGACGTTGCCGGAGTTCCCGCGGTTGTGGGCCGGCATGCTGGCCGGCCGGGGGTAGCCCCGGTGCCCCGGGAGTACGACGAATCCGATGTGCGCATCCGCCCGGGCAAGGGATCCCGGCCGCGCACCAAGACCCGGCCCGAGCACGCCGATGCCCGCTCGGCGATGGTCGTCACGGTGGACCGCGGCCGGTGGGGCTGCGTGCTCGACGGCGACCCCGCGCAACCGGTGACCGCCATGCGGGCCCGCGAGTTGGGCCGGACCCCGATCGTGGTCGGCGACGACGTCGACGTGGTCGGCGACCTGTCCGGCCGGCCGGACACCCTGGCGCGCATCGTGCGCCGCGGCGAACGGCGAACGGTGTTGCGCCGCACCGCCGATGACACCGACCCGACCGAACGGGTGGTGGTGGCCAACGCCGATCAGCTGCTGATCGTGGTGGCGCTGACCGACCCGCCGCCGCGCACCGGCTTTGTCGAACGTTCGCTGATCGCCGCCTACGCCGGCGGCCTGGCGCCGATCCTGTGCCTGACGAAATCGGATCTGGCGCCGGCCGGGCCGTTCGCCGCCCAGTTCGCCGACCTGGACCTCACGGTCCTCACCGCCGGGCGGGGCGACGAACTGGACGCACTGGTGCCGCTGCTGACCGACCGGCTCACCGTGTTCCTCGGCCACTCCGGCGTGGGCAAGTCAACGTTGGTGAATCGCCTTGTGCCGGAAGCGGATCGGGCCACCGGCGAGGTGTCCGGCGTCGGCAAGGGCAAGCACACCTCGACGCAGTCGGTGGCGCTGCCGCTGCCCGACGGCGGCTGGGTGATCGACACTCCCGGGGTGCGGTCGTTCGGGCTGGCGCACATCGCACCCGACGACGTGGTGCTGGCGTTCTCGGATCTGGCCGAGGCGGTGGCCGACTGCCCGCGCGGCTGCGGGCACATGGGTCCGCCGGCCGACCCGGAGTGCGCGCTGGACGAGCTGTCCGGTCCGGCCGCGGGCCGGGTGGCCGCCGCCCGGCGACTGCTGACGGTACTGCGCGAGGGCTGACCCTTCAGGCGGCCAGGCCGTCGAGGCGGGCGCGGTTTCGCTTGTCGCGCCGCCACTTTCGCACCGTCGCGACGGCACTGCGCAGTCCCCGCTTGTGGCCGGTCGCCGGGTCGATCTCACCGAAATCCGGTCCCAGTTCGGCGAACATCCGCTCGCTGCGGGTTTCCGGGGCGTCGTCGACGGTGTCGCGCAGGTACTTGTTCGGCAGCGACAGCTTGGCGATGGTGCGCCAGGTCTTGGCGTACTGCACCAGGAACGGGCCCGTCGTGTACGGCAGGTCGTACTTGTCGCACAGCTCGCGCACCCGGAACGAGATCTCGTAGAGCCGGTTGCTCGGGATGTCCGGATAGATGTGGTGCTCGATCTGGTGGCACAGGTTGCCGCTCATGAACCGCAGCACCGGGCCGTTCTCGAAGTTGGCGCTGCCGAGCATCTGGCGCAGATACCACTGCCCCTTCGACTCGCCGATCATGTCGGTCTTGGTGAACTTGTCCGCACCGTCCGGGAAGTGGCCGCAGAAGATCACGGCGTTGGTCCAGAAGTTGCGGATGACGTTCGCCAGGACGTTGGCCTTGGCCGTCGAGCCGTAGCTGGCCCACGGCGACACCGACGTCACCACCGGGAAGGCGACATAGTCCTTGAACAGCTGCCGGCCGGCCTTCGCGCCGAACTCCCGCACCCGCACCAGCGTGGCGGCCCGGTCGTCGCGGCCCTTGAAGATCTTGCCGATCTCGAGGTGCTGCAGGCCGACGCCCCACTCGAAGAGCGACGCCAGCAACGTGTTGAAGACCACGTTGAGCGAGTTGAACGGCTTCCACCGCTGATCGCGCGTGACCCGGAGCATCCCGTAGCCCACGTCGTCGTCCATGCCCAGGATGTTCGTGTACTTGTGGTGCATGAAGTTGTGGGTGAACCGCCAGTGCTTGGCCGCGCCGGCGATGTCCCACTCCCAGGTCGACGAGTGGATCTCGGGATCGTTCATCCAATCCCACTGACCGTGCATGACGTTGTGGCCGATCTCCATGTTCTCGATGATCTTGGCCACGCCGAGGGTGGTCGCGCCGGCCCACCAGAACGCGCGTTTGGAACTGCCGGCCAGCATCACGCGCGCGGCCACCTCGAGCGACCGCTGGAAGGCGATGGTGCGGCGGATGTAGCGCGCATCCTTCTCGCCGAGCGATTCCTCGATATCGGTGCGGATGGCGTCGAGTTCGATGGCCAGGGTCTCGATATCGGCGTCAGTCAGATGAGCGAACGACGGAACGTCTGTGATCGCCATGCTGCTCCTTCCGCGGTTGTCTTCCGTACGCTACCGTAACCTACGCCATCGTAGGTTACTAGTAAGTAAATGTCATAGGTCGAGCACACAATCGCCGGATGCCGCGGAGATGCAGGTCTGCACCCGCTCCCCGGGACCGTGTTCGACACCGTTTCGCAGGTCACGAGCGTAACCGTCCACCACCCCCGCCACACAGGATTGGCAAATTCCCATCCGGCAGCCGAAGGGCATCTGAACGCCCACCGACTCGCCGGCGTCCATCAACGACGTCGCGCCGTCGACCTGCACCGTCTTACCGCTGCGCTCGAAGGTCACGGCACCCCCGGCCCCGTGTGCCGCGGCCCGGGACGCAGCAAACCTCTCCAGGTGCAGCGCCTCGGGGATGCCGGCGGCGCCCCAGGCCTGTTCGGCGGCGGCCAGCATGCCTTCCGGCCCGCACGCCCAGGTCTGCCGGTCGCGCCAGTCGGGCACCAGGGCGCCCAGATCGGCGGGGTCCAGTCGCCCCTCGGTCCGGGTGGACCGCAGCCGCAGCCGGTAACCGGGCTGCGTGCGGACCAGTTCGGCGAGTTCGGAGCCGAACAGTGTGTCGGCTTCGGTGGGCGCCGAGTGCACGTGCTCGACATCGGTGATCTGATCGCGCCGTGCCAGCGTGCGCAGCATCGACATAACCGGGGTGACGCCGGAACCGGCCGTCAGGAACAGCACCTTGGCGGGCGCCGGGTCGGGCATGACGAAATTGCCCTGCGGAGCGGCCAGCCGCACGATGGTGCCCGGCGGGACGCCGCCGACCAGGTGCGTGGACAGAAAACCCTCGGGCATCGCCTTGACGGTGATGGTGATGGTGCGCTCCCGGGTGACCGGGGTCGACGTCAGCGAGTACGACCGCCACCGCCACCGGCCGTCCATCAGCACGCCGATCCCGATGTACTGACCGGGCTGATAGTCGAAGCTGAACCCCCACCCCGGCTTGATCACCAGGGTGGCTGAATCCTCGGTTTCGCGCCGGACGTCGAGCACCCGGCCGCGCAGTTCCCGCGCCGACCACAACGGGTTGGCCAGGCGCAGGTAGTCGTCCGGCAGCAACGGGGTGGTCATGCGTTCGGCGACGCGGCGCAGGGCATGCAGCACGGGCCGGCGGTCGGCGCCCGCAATGGTGGGCCGCACGGTGTCGACAATCCGCGCGTTGACTTTGATGTGGTTCTTCGCCACGTTGCTCCCGCTCACCGTGTGGTTCCGCCCCGACCGGAAGAACCTACGCAACCGTAACCTACGACGGCAAATCGTGCTTCACAGCAAATCGAGCAAAAAAGGAAGTTCCTGTGTCGCATACCACGCCAGATCGTGGTCCTGGGCGTCCCCAACCGCCAACTCGGCGTCCTCGTCACCCAGATCGGCCGCATCGATGACGGCCATCGCCGTGCGCACCGCGAGTTCGGCGGCGGCGATGTCGACGTAGACGGCCACCAGGTCATCGACGGTGATCGGCTCGGCCAGCCGCACCACCGCGTCGTCGAGATCGGGCCGCTGCGTGGTGGCAGCGTCATTCACGTCGGCCACCAGGACCGCGCGGCGCGGCGGCAACGCCGTTTCCCCGGTCTCCGAGTCGACGGCCAGCAGCCGCAGCGAACCCAGCGCCGCCTCACGCAGCGCCACCTCCGCCAGTTCGTCGTCGTCGCCCTCGGCGTAGGACTCGCGCAGGGCCGGGGTGACCGCGAAGGCGGTGCCGCTCACCGGCGACAGCTGCCCGTCGGCCACCAGCTGCTGCAGCATCGCCAGCGTGGCCGGGACGTACACGCGCATCGAATCAGCCGCGATCACCGAGCAGGGCGGCCACGTGGTCGGGAACGTAGGTCGAGAGTTCGCGCGAGGGCCGCAAATAATTGCCGGATTCGGCGACCTTCTTGGGCAGCTCGACCTTGGGGCGTTTCACGTCGTGGTAGTCGATCGTGGACAGCAGGTGATGCATCATGTTCAGCCGCGCCTCGCGCTTGCTGTTGGATTCCACGACGTACCACGGGCTTTCCGGCAGGTCGGTATGCACCATCATCTCGTCCTTGGCGCGCGAGTAGTCCTCCCAGCGGTACACCGACTCGAGGTCCATCGGCGAGAGTTTCCACTGCCGGACCGGATCGTTGAGCCGTTTACGGAATCGGCGCAACTGCTCGTCGGTGGATACCGAGAACCAGTACTTGCGCAGCAGGATGCCGTCGTCGATGAGCATCCGCTCGAACACCGGGGTCTGCCGCAGGAACAGCGAATGTTGTTGCGGCGTGCAGAATCCCATGACCTTCTCGACGCCGGCCCGGTTGTACCAAGACCGGTCGAACAACACGATCTCGCCCTTGGTCGGCAGGTGCGCGACATAACGCTGGTAGTACCACTCGCCGGATTCGCGTTCGGTGGGCGCCGGCAGCGCGGCGATGCGGCTGACCCGGGGGCTGAGGTATTCGGTGATCCGCTTGATGGTGCCGCCCTTGCCGGCGGCGTCCCGGCCCTCGAAGACCACCACGATCCGCGCGCCGTGGTGCTTGACCCATTCCTGAAGCTTCACGAATTCGGTTTGCAGACGGAATAACTCGGCCTCGTAGACCTCGGTGGTCAGTTTAACCTTGGCTAACTTCGCGGACTGGCTTGCTTTGCTCACCGCCGCATCCTAAACCGTGTCCGGTTACTTGGCCGCTTCCAGCAATTCGTCCAGGGATTCCTGCATGAGCGACGGCAGCACGTCGACGTCGCTCATCGCCTCCCGGTCGGCGTTGATGCCGAAATAGAGCATGCCGTAGTAGGACGTCACACCGATCGCGAGCACCTGATTTGCCAGCAGTGGCGGCACCGCGTACGTCTCGAGCAGTTTGGTGCCGGCGATGTACATCTGGGCCTGCGGCCCGGGCACATTGGTGACGAGCAGATTGAACAGGCGTGCCGAAAAGCTGGTGGCGACCCGAATTCCCATGGCGTGCAACGTCGGTGGCGCGAATCCGGACAGCGTGACGATGCTGCGGGCGTCGACCAGGCTGGCCGCCGTGGAGTGCGATTCGGTGGCGTGTGCGATCTGCGAGAGCCGGACCACCGCGTTGCCCTCACCGATCGGCAGGTCGACCAGGAACGGGGCCACCTCACTGATCGGCTGGCCCGGGCCGGTCTGCAGGTCCAGGCCGAGATCGCGGTACACCGACATCGGCGCCATCGCGCGCACCGTCGCCGTCGGCGTCACCGGCTCCCCGCGCGACAGCAGCCAGTTGCGCAGCGCACCGGCGATGACGCACAGCACCACGTCGTTGATGTCGCAGTCGTAGCGGGTGCGCACCCGCCGGTAGTCCTCGAGGTTGCCGGCGGCGACGGTGAAGCGCCGGTTGCGCGACACGGTGGTGTTCAGCGGGCTGCTCGGGGCGTTGCCGCGGGCCACGGTGCGCGCGACGTCGGCGATGCGGCGGCCGGCCTCGACGAACTGTTCGGAGCTGGTCAGCACGCCCGCGACCGCCGAGCCGACGGCGGACAGCTGCTGGCGGGGCCGCGCCACCCAGTCGCCGATGGCGCCGGCCACCAGTGACGCGGTGCCCGGTTCGCGTGCCGGGATCCAGATGTCCTCACCGAACTGCGGCGCCCGCTGGGTGCGGTCGACGATGACGTGCCCGAGTTCGACGGCCGACATGCCGCTGACGAGGGCCTGATGCGACTTGGTGTAGATGGCCAGCCGATTCTTGGACAGGCCCTCGACGAGGTACATCTCCCACAGCGGCCGCGACTTGTCCAGCGGCCGCGACCCCAGCCGGGCGACCAGCTCGTGCAGCTGGGCGTCGCTGCCCGGGCTGGGCAGCGCCGAACGCCGGATGTGGTAGGTGATGTCGAAATCACGGTCGTCGATCCAGACCGGCCGGGCCAGGTCGAGGGTCACCTCGCGGACCTTCTGGCGGTAGCGCGGAACCTGCGGCAGGCGGCGCTCCACGGTCTCGAGCAGGGTCTCGTAGCTCAGGCCACCGCGGGGTTTGCGCAGGATCGACAGGGATCCCACGTACATCGGGGTGGCGGTGTTCTCGCGGTGGTAGAAGGACGCATCCGACGCTGACAGACGAGTCACCATCGTCGCGCCGTCCTCCCTTTCCCGCTGCATCCGCAGGGTCCGAGCCCGCGTCTCGACCCAACGTACCAAGCGGTCGGCTTGGTGCGATGCGGTGCGGTCCGGTGCGCGCGACGGCGCCCGGCCATGACCGCCTTGCGGTGGCTAGAACCAGATCGACCCCAGGGCTGGTGATCCGCCGCCCGCACCCGAATTCCACCACCATGATGTCGATGTGGGCGAGATTGCCCGCACGGCAGCCGTGGTGGTGATGTCGATCCGGGGCCAGACTCCCCTCAGGGCGGCCCTGGCGTCGACTTCGTCGAGATCCACACCACGGTTGCGGTTTTCACGTTCCTCGGCCCGATCCACAGCCCAGACGTCGATCTCGTTCTAGCTTCCCCAACGGGTCACCGCTCCGGATCGCGGTGGCCACCGCCTCACGCCGGGGCTGAACCGGGTGGTCCGGGGGCCGGCGCGGCTCCGTGCACACGCAGACCCGTGCCGGTGTGCCATCATCGCGGGGTCCACACCTGCCCCTCTCCAGCAGGCGCCGATCGTCGTCTCCCCTGGAGGGCCGTGCCGTGACCGTTTCACCCATCACCGACTACGAACCCCTGGGACTGTCGGCGTTCGCGGAGCCCACCCGACGGCGCCGGCGGCGCAAGAATCACCTGGTCGTCGTGGACCCGCCGGAGTCGTCGGCCCGGTTGCGCAGCGCGGCGGTGTTCGCGGACGCGGCGCTGCGGGTGATCCTGGAGGTCATCGACCGGCGGCGGCTGCCGACGCAACTGCGGCCGCTGCTCGCGCCCGGGCTGATCGACTCGGTGAGCGCACGCGCCCGCACGGCACCCCGGCACAGCGGCGTGCTGCGCCGGGTGCGACTGCAGCCGGTCGACGCCGCCGAGACGGCCTTCGAGGTCTCCGCGACGTACACGCGGGGGACGCGCACGCACGCGGTGGCGTGCCGGGTCGAGTCGGCCGCCGGCCAGGCCTGGCGGGTCGTCGCACTGCACATCGGCTGAGTGCGCCACCCGGCTGCGACAACGTGCGAGGGTCAGTGCTTGCGGCTCTTGCCCGCCCGGCGCGACGATGCCCGCCGCTCCCGTCGGGTGCCGCCACCGGCCGGCTGGCCGGGGCGCGCCTGTTCGCGGCCGTGCCGCTGGACCGCCGCCGAACCGTCCTCGGACGGCCCGACGTACGTCAACGCCGGAGCCTCTTCGTCGTCGATTCCCTTGGCGCGCAACCCAACCGGCGCGGCCTGGCGCTCCGCCCGGCCGCCGGCCTGCGCAGCCTGCTGGGCGAACTCGGCAAGGCCTTCGGGCGCGGCGACGGCGGCGACCGCAGGAGCGGGCGCGGCTTCGACCTGCACGTTGAACAGGAACCCCATGGACTCCTCGCGCAGTCCGTCGAGCATGCCCTGGAACATGTCGTAGCCCTCGCGCTGGTACTCGACCAGCGGGTCGCGCTGCGCCATGGCCCGCAGGCCGATGCCCTCCTTGAGGTAGTCCATCTCGTAGAGGTGCTCGCGCCATTTGCGGTCGATCACGTTGAGCAGCACGTTGCGCTCCAGCTGGCGCATGGCGCCCTCACCGGCCAGCGTGTCGATCTCGGCTTCGCGGCGGGCATAGGCCCCCTTGGCATCGTCGAGCAGGGCGTCAAGCAGTTCCTCGCGGGTCAGCTCGCCCGGCTCGCCGACGTCGGCGCCGTGCATCAGGTCGTGGTGGTCGATGCCGACGGGATAGAGCGTGCCCAGCGCCTCCCACAGCTTCTCCAGATCCCAGTCCTCCGAGTAGCCCTCGGCGGTGGCGCCGTCGACGTAGGCCTTGACCACGTCGGCGAGCATGTCCTGGACCTGGCCCTCCAGGCTCTCGCCCTCGAGGATGCGGCGGCGCTCGTCGTAGATGACGGTGCGCTGCTGGTTCATCACCTCGTCGTACTTGAGGACGTTCTTGCGGACCTCGAAGTTCTGCTGTTCGACCTGCGTCTGCGCGCTCTTGATGGCGCGGGTCACCATCTTGGCCTCGATCGGCACGTCGTCGGGCAGGTTGATGCGGGTCAGCAGCGCCTCCAGCGTCGCGCCGTTGAACCGCCGCATCAACTCGTCGCCGAGGGACAGGTAGAACCGCGATTCGCCGGGATCGCCCTGGCGGCCCGAGCGGCCGCGCAGCTGGTTGTCGATGCGGCGGGACTCGTGCCGCTCGGTGCCCAGGACGTAGAGGCCGCCGGCGTCGCGGACCTCCTTGGCTTCGGACTCGGCCTCGTCCTTGATCTGGCGCAGCGCGTCGTCCCAGGCGGCTTCGTATTCATCGGCGGTCTCGACGGGGTCCAGGCCGCGGTCGCGCAGCCGCTTGTCGGCCAGGAAGTCGACGTTGCCGCCCAGCACGATGTCGGTGCCGCGGCCGGCCATGTTGGTGGCCACCGTGATGGCGCCGCGGCGGCCGGCCTCGGCGATGATGTTGGCCTCCTGCTCGTGGTACTTCGCGTTGAGCACGTTGTGCGGGATCTTGCGCTTGGTGAACTGCCGCGACAGGTATTCGGAGCGCTCGACGCTGGTGGTGCCGATCAGGACCGGCTGGCCCTTCTCGTAGCGTTCGGAGACGTCGTCGACCACCGCGATGTACTTGGCCTCTTCGGTCTTGTAGATCAGGTCTGACTGGTCGGAGCGGACCATCGGCCGGTTGGTCGGGATCGGCACCACGCCCAGCTTGTAGATCTCGTGCAGCTCGGCGGCCTCGGTCTCGGCGGTGCCCGTCATGCCGGCCAGCTTGTCGTAGAGCCGGAAGTAGTTCTGCAGCGTGATGGTGGCCAGGGTCTGGTTCTCGGCCTTGATCTCGACGTGCTCCTTGGCCTCGATGGCCTGATGCATGCCCTCGTTGTAGCGCCGGCCCACCAGCACGCGGCCGGTGAACTCGTCGACGATGATGACCTCGCCGTCGCGCACGATGTAGTCCTTGTCCCGGTGGAACAGCTCCTTGGCCTTGACGGCGTTGTTCAGGTAGCTGACCAGCGGCGAGTTGGCGGCCTCGTAGAGGTTCTCGATGCCGAGCTGGTCCTCGACGAACTCCACGCCGATCTCGTGCACGCCGATGGTGCGCTTGCGCAGGTCGACCTCGTAGTGGACGTCCTTCTCCATCAGCGGGGCGATGCGGGCGAACTCGGTGTACCAGTTCGACGCGCCGTCGGCGGGCCCGGAGATGATCAGCGGAGTGCGCGCCTCGTCGATGAGGATCGAGTCCACCTCGTCGACGATCGCGAAGTTGTGGCCGCGCTGCACCATGTCGTCGGTCGAGTGCGCCATGTTGTCGCGCAGGTAGTCGAAACCGAACTCGTTGTTGGTGCCGTAGGTGATGTCCGCGGCGTAGGCGGCGCGGCGCTCCTCGGGCAGCATCTGCGACAGGATGACGCCGACGTCGAGACCCAGGAAGCGGTGCACGCGGCCCATCCACTCGCTGTCGCGTCGCGCCAGGTAGTCGTTGACGGTGACGACGTGCACACCCTTGCCGGACAGCGCGTTGAGGTAGGCGGGCAGCACACAGGTCAGGGTCTTGCCCTCACCGGTCTTCATCTCGGCGACGTTGCCGAAGTGCAGTGCCGCCCCGCCCATCAGCTGCACGTCGAACGGCCGCTGGGACAGCACCCGCCAGGCCGCCTCGCGCGCCACGGCGAACGCCTCGGGCAGCAGGTCGTCGACGGTCTCGCCCTTCTCGACGCGGGCCTTGAACTCGGCGGTCTTGGCGCGCAGCTGCTCGTCGGTCAGCTTCTCGACGTCGTCGGACAGGGTGTTGACGTAGTCGGCGACCCCTTTGAGTCGTTTGACCATGCGGCCTTCACCCAGGCGCAGCACTTTTGACAGGACGGACACAGAGGATCCCCTAGAGCATTCGACGTCGTTTCGCGACCCATCGTATGTGACGCGCGGTTATGCCCCGGTCAGGTCGGCGGCCGGCGGCCCGAAAACGATCAGCGCCGGCTGCGAAAGTCGAACCTTCTCGCAGCCGACGCCGAATCGATGCTCACGCCAGGCGGATGAGCCCGTAGTCGAAGGCGTGCCGGCGGTAGACCACCGACGGCTTGTCGGATTCCTTATCGTGGAACAGGAAGAAGTCGTGGCCGACCAGTTCCATCTCGTAGAGCGCGTCGTCGACGCTCATCGGCTTGGCCGGATGGTCCTTGACGCGAACCACCTGTCCGGGTTCGTGGTCGTCGACCTGCTCGACGACGGTGCGCGCCTGCTCCGGTTTGAACGCCTGTTCGGCGTCGAGCGGCGGCATCGAGGCGGTGGCCTCGTGCAGTGAAACCGGGGTCTTGTCGCCGTAGTGGACCTTGCGGCGGTCCTTGCTGCGCCGCAGCCGGTTCTCCAGTTTGTGGACGGCGGCCTCGAAGGCGCCGTAGAAACTGTCGGCACAACCCTCGCCGCGGACGACGGGTCCGCGTCCGCGCGCGGTGATCTCGACGTGTTGACAGTTCTTGCGCTGACGCCGGTTGGGCTCGTGCTCGAGCTCGACGTCGAAGCGGTAGATCGTGCGATCGAACCGCTCGAGGCGAGCGAGCTTCTGCGAGACGTAGACGCGGTAGTGGTCGGGGATCTCGACGTTGCGCCCGGTCACCTGGACGTCGGCATTGGGGGTCTCTTCGGAATTCTCGCCGGAATCGGCCAGCAGCTGACCGGAGTCCACGGATTCTGTTGACATGCTTGATAACTCGTTTCTGCTACGGGTTGCGCGCACTCGCGGCGCGCTCGGCCTGTCATCGAAAAATGCGCCGGGCAGGATTGCACGGATTGTCACCCGCCAGCGCGTGGGGTCGAAGAACTCACCTCCTACCGCGGTCGGCGAAACGGCGGGCCTGTCGGACGGGGCCGCCCCGTGATGTGTTCACGGCATGTTGGCCCCGACGGTAGTCGGTGTTCATGGGCCGGTGCCACCTTTTCACGTACCTGATTCCAGTTCTTTCGACCATCGTTACAGGGACCTGCGTCCCTATGCAGCCTCGGCCCACCGCCGGGCTCACGCATGGGCCAGCACCAGCACACCGGCCAAATGTGCCCCGGCCGCGCGCAGCACCCGCACCGACTCGGCGGCCGTCGCACCGGTGGTGACGATGTCGTCGACCAACAGCACATCCCCGTTGACGGGCCGGGTCAACCGGATGCGCCCGGCGACGTTGCGTTCGCGGGCCGAGCTGTCCAGGCCGACGGAGTCGCGCGCCCCGGCGCGCATCCGCAGCACCGGGGCGACGGCGATGCCCGGGTGCGCGGCCGTCGCCGCGACGGCCAACCGGGTGACCGGGTCTCCCCCGCGCCGGCGCGCGGCCGTCCGGCGGGTCGGTGCGGGCACGAGGGTCAGCGGAGCGTCGAGAATGCCCCAGCCGAACAGTCGGTGCAGACCGAGCGCGAAGACGTGCGCCAGCGGCGCGATCAGATCGGTCCGGCCGCTTTCCTTGCAGGCGACGATGGCGGTGCGCCGTGACCCGGCGTAGCGGCCCAGGCTGAACACCGGCACGCCCGGGTCGACGCGGGGCGTGATCAGGTGGGGCTGATCCTCGGCGGGCGTCAGAACACGTGCGCAGTCTGGGCACCATCGGGTGCCTGGTGCGCCGCAGCCGCCACACTGCAGTGGGAGGAGCAGGTCCAAGACCGTGGCGAGCATTGGGGCAGTGTGCGCCGTGGGGGTGACAGATTCGGCGCGATGTAGCAGACGTCCGCTCAACCCGGCAGCACCGGAACCGCCCCGGCCACGATGAACGGCCGCACGTCGGTCCAGCTCTGATCGTCCTCGGCACCCGAGCCCGACAGCTGCATGACGCCGCGCCGGTCGGCGAGGTAGACCGTCGACGGCGTGGCCGCGACGACGCCGACCGGCAACGACAGATTGCGCCCGGGTCCATCCGAGTTCACCCCGTCGAGGTTGACGTAGGCCACCGGATGCTCGGGGTCCTTGCGGCTGACCACCATGTCGTCGCCGGTGCGCCACGACACCGACACCACCGACGAGCCCAGGCCGAATGCGAGCCGGCGCGGGTAGGTCAGGGCGAATTCCCCGCGGGGGGTCTGTTCGACGCTGGCCAGGATTACCTGGCCGTCGATCACCATCGCCGCGCGGGTGCCGTCGCGGGACAACTGCAATTCGTCGATGACGCCGGGGTATCGGGCGGTCACCGCGGTGGAGTCGACGGGGATGCGGGCCGGCTGCCCGGAGGCGGCCTCCTGGATGACGCGCACGACGTTGTTGCCGTCGACCACCACCCACACCGCTTCGTCGAGCGCCCAGGTGGGCCGCGACATGCTGCGCCCGTCGGCGCCCTGGACCGCGCCCTCCCCGAGCGCGCCGATCCACAGCGACGACGCGCTGTCGGGGGCGCCGGGGCGCAGCGTCACCACCGACGCGACGTCGTGGCCGTCGCGCGACAACGCCGCCGAGGCCTGGTCGGGCATCGAGCCGAACGAACCGGGCACCCGCGTGGAACTCTGGCCGTCGAGGAACATCAGCGATCCGCCGATCAGCGCGTGCAACCCCGCCGACGCGCCGTCGACGGCACCGGGATCGGTGGCCGCCACATCGGTGGCCTGCCAGCCGTCGGCGAACCGGTCGTCGAAGGCGGCGCCGTCGGCGTTGATGACGTAGGGCCCCTTGATGTCGCTGCGCGCCAGCGTCCAGATGATCTGTGCGGCAAGCAACAACCGGCTGTGCTGGTCGGTGGTCGGCAGGCCCTGCAGCTCGACGCGCGCTCCGCCGTAGCCGCGCCCGACGCCGGTCTTGCCGCCGTCGGCGCGGGTGACCGGTCCGATCATGCGCAGCGGGGCGGCGAGCATGTTGCGCACCGCGTTGGCGATCTCGGGGCGCGGGCCGGCGATCAGTTTGGACACCAGTTCGGTGGCCAGCTGATCGGGGTCGGACACCGCGACGTAGCGCGGATCGGGCACCGTCGTCTTGCCGGTCGGGTCGACGAAGTACAGCGTGTGCCGCTTGTAGGTCTGCTGGAACTGCTGCCAGTCCAGGAAGACGCCGTTGGGCAGTTTGTCGATGCGCCAACCGTCGGAGGTCTTGACCATCTCGATGGCTCCCGGGTCGGGCAGCGCGCCGTCGGCGGTCTCGAAAACCCCCATGTCCGAAAGGGATCCGAGCATATCGGCGCGCATGTTCACCGAAACCCGATCGGAGCTCCGGGTTTCGACGAACACCACGTTGTCGATGAGCAGCGAACTGCCGGCGTCGTCCCAGTTGTCCGACGCCGAGTCGGTGAGGAACTGCCGGGCCGCCAGGTGCCGGTTCGCGGGATCGGCGGTGGCCTTGAGGAATTCGCGCAGCAGCAGATCCGGTTCCATGCCGGGCGTCGGTTTCGGCAGCGCCTGCGGGGCGGGCCGGTCGACGGTGCCGATGGCTTGCGGCGCCGACGAACTGGGCACCCCGGCGCACCCGGCGAGTGCGGCCAGCAGCGCGACCAGCACGGCCAGCAGCCGGCGCGAAAGCCCGCGCGACCGTGCAGCCATATGTCTTTTCGCATCCCGATTCTGCGTATGGGTGCACGCTCGCGGGCCTGGGCCGCTCACACCGTCACCTTCGGGTCCTTGCGTTCGGGCGCCATGGGTTTCAGCGGCAGCGGACTGGTGGTCACCTTGTGCCCGCGCACCAGCGGCAGGGTCAGCCGGAAGCAGGCGCCCTTGCCGGGCTCGCCCCAGGCCTCCAGCCGGCCCTGGTGCAGACGCGCGTCCTCGATACTGATGGCCAGGCCCAGACCGGTGCCGCCGGAGCCGCGCACCCGGGATGGGTCCGACCGCCAGAACCGGCTGAACACCAGTTTTTCCTCACCGGGTTTGAGGCCCACCCCGTAGTCGCGGACCGTGACCGCGACGGTGTCCTCGTCGGCGGCCATCCGGATCCGCACCGGCTTGTGTTCGGCGTGGTCGATCGCGTTGGCGATCAGGTTGCGCAGGATCCGTTCCACCCGCCGCGCGTCGATCTCGGCGATGACCTCGTCGGCGGGCATGTCGACCAGCAACTCGACGCCGGCGTCGTCGGCCAGGTGCCCGACGTTGCCCAGCGCGCTGTTGACGGTCGAGCGCAAATCGACTGCCTCGACGGACAATTCGGCCACGCCGGCGTCGTGGCGGGAGATCTCCAGCAGATCGTTGAGCAGCGACTCGAACCGGTCGAGTTCGTTGACCATCAGTTCGGTGGACCGGCGCAGCGCCGGGTCGAGATCCTCGCTGTGGTCGTAGATCAGGTCGGCGGCCATCCGCACCGTGGTCAGCGGGGTGCGCAGTTCGTGGCTGACGTCGGAGGTGAAGCGGCGTTGCAGGTTGCCGAACTCCTCGAGTTGGGTGATCTGGCGGCTCAGGCTTTCGGCCATGTCGTTGAACGACACCGCCAGCCGGGCCATGTCGTCCTCGCCGCGCACCGGCATGCGTTCGGTCAGGTGGCCCTCGGCGAACCGTTCGGCGGTCCGCGACGCGGTGCGCACCGGCAGCACCACCTGCCGGGACACCAGCCAGGCGATGCCGGCCAGCAGGAGCAGCAGCACCAGCCCGCCGGTGGCCATGGTGCCGCGCACCAGCGTGATGGTGCTCTCCTCGTTGGTCAGCGGGAAGATCAGGTAGAGCTCCATGCCGGTGGTGCCCTGCGCCGACGCCGGGCTGCCGATGATCAGCGCGCGCCCGGTGAAGCCGTCGGTGCGCACTTGCGAATACTGGTAGCTGACCTGGCCGGCCTTGACGAAATCCCTTAGCGCCGTTGGGATCTGGTCGACGGGGCCGACGGAGGTGGCCGCCCGCGGGCCGTCGCCGGGCACCAGCAGCACGGCGTCGAACGTGCCGGCCAGTCCCGACCCCGAGGACGGGCCGGTCTTCGACGTCAGGGTGTTGCGGGCCAGCTGCAGGCTGGAGTCCAGCGAGCGGGCCTCTTCCCCGCCGACGATCCCGCTGACGGTGTTGCGGGCGCGTTCGATCTCCTCGGCGGCCGCGCGCACCTTGACCTCGAGGACGCGGTCGGTGATCTGGCTGGTCAGCACGAACCCGAGCACCAGCAGCACCGCCAGGGACATGCCGAGGGTCAGCACCACGACGCGCAGCTGCAGCGAGCGGCGCCACGCGACGCCGACGGTGCGGCTCAGCGCGCTGAGGCCGCTGACGACGGGCCCGGTGCGGCCCCACGGACCCCGGACCCGCCGCTTGGAGCGCAAGATCACGGAGGTCCGGCCTTGTATCCCACTCCTCGAACGGTCAACACCACCTGCGGAT
>WBZP01000546.1_pt2 | contig 18154 bp, 25 predicted proteins | sample 5204301 | NCBI WGS metagenome assembly WBZP01 (sample SAMN12412401, study PRJNA552823) | activated sludge metagenome | isolation source: activated sludge from nitrification reactor of wastewater treatment plant... | place: USA: Pennsylvania | collected 2017 | reverse complement strand
CCGCAAAGTGAAAGATCTGGCTAAGATGAGCGCACTGGCTTATAAGGCAAAGGATAATGCAATAGTTGTACTGGAAGACCAGCAAATGGATACGCCAAAAACTAAAGTATTCACAAGTATCCTCAGCAGCCTGAACCTTGGAAGGAAAAAGGCATTAGTGGTGTTACCTGAATATAACAGTAACATGTACCTGAGCCTGCGTAATGTACCGGGTGTTAACGGTACCCTGTTGAGCGATATGAATACATACGACATCCTGAATGCCAATGTATTGATACTAACAGAAAGCGCCGCTAAACTGTTTTCAGAAACAGCAGAAGCCGTGGCATAACAAAAGGGAGATCTGGAGAAACAATAAGATGTTGATTCGGATTAATTTAAAAACAACAAAAATTAAGACATGAAACTGTCAGACGTTTTAATAAAGCCGATTTTATCTGAGAAAGCCAACAAGCAATCAGAAAAAATGAACCGTTACACTTTTATTGTAGACAGGAAGGCGAATAAGCTTGAAATAAAAAAAGCGATCGAGCAATTCTATGGTGTACAGGTAGAAGAGGTGAACACCCTGGTTATGCCTTCAAAACAGAAAGCAAAATATACCAAGGCCGGATTCATCGTTGGCCGTAAGCCTGCCAAGAAGAAAGCATTGGTTACAGTAGCTGAAGGTGAAACAATTGATCTGTACGGCACTGTGTAATAATAATAAATGAATGGTGGTCAGCACCGCAAAGTTTTGACAAATTAAAAAGTAATTAAAATGGCACTTAGGAAATACAAACCGGTAACAGCAGGAACCCGTTGGAGGATTGGAAATGCATACGCAGAAATCACTACCAACACTCCGGAAAAATCGCTGGTTGAAAAACAAAAGAGTACAGCTGGAAGGAATGCACAGGGAAGAAGGTCAATGCGCTATATGGGCGGTGGAAACAAGACCATGTACCGTATCATCGATTTCAAGCGCAACAAGAAAGACATCCCTGCTGTGGTGAAAACGATCGAGTATGATCCAAACCGTACTGCTTTTATCGCATTGCTGGCTTATGCTGACGGCGAAAAGCGTTATATCCTGGCACCGCAAGGTTTGCAGGTAGGCCAAACCGTTATAAGCGGCGATAATGCAGTTCCGGAACTGGGGAATGCACTGATGCTTAAAAACATGCCGTTGGGTACCAATGTTCATAACATTGAAATGCAGCCTGGTCATGGTGGTATCCTGGTGCGCAGCGCCGGTACTTCTGCACAGCTGAGCAATAAGGAAGAAAAATATGCCGTACTCAAGATGCCAAGCGGCGAATTGAGGAAAGTACTGATTAACTGCTATGCAACGGTTGGGGTTACCAGCAACAGCGACCATAACCTGGAAAGCATGGGTAAGGCAGGACGTAACAGGTGGAAAGGGATCCGCCCACGTACCAGGGCCGTAGCCATGAACCCGGTAGATCACCCGATGGGTGGTGGTGAAGGAAGGGCTTCCGGTGGTCACCCGCGCAGCCGCAAAGGTAAATATGCAAAAGGCGAAATCACCCGTACAAGGGGTAAAGGATCCGATAAACTGATCATACAAAGAAGGAACGGTAAGAAATTACCTAATAAATAAAGCTTATAGCTAACAACTAAATTATTAGCATTCACAATTGTTAAAATATCCTTGAAAAAGGAAAATAAACAAAAATAAAAAAACATGGCTCGTTCGTTAAAAAAAGGCCCTTATATCGCAGCAAAGCTTGAAAAGAAAGTGATTGCTATTGTTGAGGGAAAGAGTAAAAAATCGGTTATCAAAACATGGAGCCGCAGGAGCACGATCACACCGGATTTCGTGGGTCAGACTTTTGCTGTGCATAATGGTAATAAATTCATCCCGGTATATGTTACGGAATTCATGGTAGGGCATAAACTCGGAGAATTTGCACCAACAAGGAACTTTAAAGGGCACTCAAGTAAAAAGATAGCATAAACGTTTAACGTTTAATGTTTAAGGTTATGACATACACTTTCAAAACCTTAAACGATTGTAACGGTTTAAACATGTAAACAACATAAAATAATGGAAGCAGTAGCAAAACTTAATAATTACCCCACATCTCCACGCAAGATGCGTTTACTGGCAGACCTGATCCGTGGTATGAAAGTGGAAAAGGCACTGGCTGTGCTGGACCATAATCCAAAGCACCCGGCTGTTCCCTTACGTAAACTCGTATTATCGGCCATCAGCAACTGGAAGCAAAAGAATGAAGGTGCCGATGAATCAGCCCTGCTGGTTAAGACCATCATGGTTGACGGTGCAAGGGTTATCAAGCGTATGCGCCCGGCTCCCCAGGGTCGTGGTTACCGGGTAAGGAAACGCAGCAACCACGTTACGCTTGTTGTTGATATCGCTGGTTCAAACGCCAAGGCGCCAAAAGCTGCAGCGGCAGTAGCAGAAGAAGTTGTTGCAGAGAAAAAACCGGCAGCTAAAAAAACAGCGGCTCCTAAGAAAGCGGCTGCAAAAAAAGATTCAAGTAAAAAATAATTAAAAACCGAATATGGGTCAGAAAACAAATCCGATAGGTGCAAGATTAGGGATCATCCGTGGCTGGGACAGCAACTGGTACGCCAGTAAGAAAGATTATGGTAATAAACTGATTGAGGATGACCGTATCAGGAACTACCTGAATGCACGTATCAACAAAGGTGGTATCTCTAAGATCGTTATTGAGCGTACGCTGAATAAACTGATTGTAACCATACACACATCAAAACCGGGTATCATCATCGGTAAAGGTGGCGGAGAAGTTGACAGGATCAAGGAAGAATTGAAAAAACTCTGCGGTAAGGATGATGTGCAGATCAACATCCTGGAGATACGCAGGCCCGAACTGGATGCCAATATCGTGGCTGACACCATTGCACGCCAGCTTGAAAACCGTATTAATTACAAGCGTGCCATAAAAATGTCTATTGCATCAGCCCTTCGTATGGGTGCAGAAGGCATCAAAGTAAAAGTTGGTGGCCGTTTGGGTGGAGCAGAGATTGCCCGCAGCGAAGAAATAAAACAAGGCCGTACGCCTTTGCATACATTACGTATGGATATTGATTATGCCAATGTGTTTGCATTAACGGTATATGGTAAAATTGGTATCAAGGTATGGATCTGTAAAGGAGAAGTGTTAGGCAAGAGAGACCTCAATCCAAATGTGATCGCAGGTGCCAAGAATGACGGTCCGGACAGGCCGGGACAGGGTGGCGGATACGACAGGCGCGATGACCGCAGGGGTGGCGACAGGGATCGTGGTGGCCGCGGCGGAGATGACCGCAGGGGTGGTGGAAGAAGATAATTCAAAATATATGATTTCGGATGTATGATGTATGATTTCATCCGGAATAATGTTTAAAATTAAATTGTAAAGCTGTTCGATCTAAGCATTTTAAAAATCATAAATCATAGATCTTACATCATAAATTGAAATAAGATGTTATCACCAAAAAGAAGCAAACACAGGAAAACCCAGAAAGGGAAGATGAAGGGCAATACCAAAAGGGGCGCAACGCTGGCTTTTGGCTCCTTTGGGCTCAAAGCGCTTGATAGTGTTTGGTTGACAAACCGCCAGATAGAAAGTGCCCGTCAGGCTATGACGCGTCATATGAAACGGGAAGGGAATGTTTGGATACGAATTTTCCCTGATAAGCCAATCACTGCTAAGCCTGCCGAAGTAAGGATGGGTAAAGGTAAAGGTAACCCCGAAGGTTGGGCCGCTATTGTACAACCGGGAAGGATCCTGTTTGAAGCAGAAGGCGTTCCGGAGCAGGTTGCAAAAGAAGCTTTTGCCCTGGCCGCTCAAAAATTACCTATTCTAACAAAATTTGTAGTTCGTCACGATTACCAAGCATAATCGGTTTGATAATGACAGGTTTGAGCATCAGATGATCCCAAACCTTAATCTTCAAATCTTCAAATTAAATAAATATGTCAAAAAAAGTTGATTTTCTGAAAAGCCTTTCAGGTATGAGTGAGGCGGATTTAAAAGCAAAGATCCAGGAAGATGAATTGCGTATGAAGAAGTTAAGTTTCGCACATGCCATCGCTCCGCTGGAGAACCCACAGAGCATCCGGTTTTTAAGGAGAGACATTGCACGTTTAAAAACAGCATTAAGGAAAATTCAAATAGGAGCATAACAAAACGGTTAGGGTTTAGCGTTTAATGTTAAAAAGTTAAGATAACAGGAACCATTAAACGATTTTAACGACTTAACCCATTTAAATAATAAATGATGGAAGCAACAACAACAACAAACAGCGTTGTAAGGAATTTAAGGAAAACAAGGATTGGTGTGGTATCCAGTAACAAGATGGATAAAACGATCACAGTATCTGTTGAACGTAAGATCAAGCACCCGTTATATGGTAAGTTCCTTAAAAAGACCACCAAGTTCCATGCACACGACGGTAAGAACGAATGCAGCATAGGCGATACCGTTAAGATCATGGAGTGCCGCCCTTTAAGCAAATTAAAGCGCTGGACACTGGTGGAAGTAATTGAGAAAGTGAAATAAAATCTATGATGTATGATTTGGGAAGTATGGTTTACTTCCGATTGAATACCTCAAAATTAATAAACACTGGTTTGGATTGATGATTCATAAATCATAGGTCATAAATCACAAATAATAAAAAAATGATTCAGCAAGAGAGCAGATTAAACGTAGCAGACAACAGCGGAGCCAAAGAAGTACTGTGCATACGTGTTCTTGGTAATAGCGGGCAGGATTACGCTAAAATAGGCGATAAGATTGTAGTAACCGTGAAAGATGCAATGCCTGCCGGTGGTATCAAGAAAGGAACAGTTAGCAAGGCGGTTATTGTAAGAACTACCAACAAGCTGCGTCGTAAAGACGGTTCCTATATCCGTTTTGACGACAATGCAGTTGTACTACTGAACAATGCCGATGAACCAAGAGGCACGCGTATTTTCGGACCGGTGGCCCGTGAATTAAGGGATAAGGGTTATATGAAAATCATATCACTCGCTCCTGAAGTATTGTAAGAAAAGTTATTAGCAATTGCTATTTGCCGGAATAAAAATAAATAAGAACAAGCTAAAGGCTGACAGCTGATAGCTAAAAGCAAAATAAAATGAGTACAAGATTTAAACCAAAATTCAGCATTAAAAAGGGCGATTCGGTAGTGGTAATTACCGGTGAAGACAAAGACCTGAAAAAACCAAGGAAAGTGCTGGAAGTTATTTTGGAAAAAGGCCGCGTGCTGGTTGAAGGTGTAAACATTGTTACCAAACATACCAAGCCTACTGCGCAAAACACAAAAGGCGGTATTCAGAAAACCGAAGCGCCGATCGCTATCAGCAATGTAATGCTTTGGGATGCCAAATCCGGCGGCCCGAGCAAGATCAAGCGCACCAGGACAAACGGTAAATTAGTAAGAACAGCTAAAAAATCAGGGGAGGTAATCAAATAATGAGTACAACAACTAACAACCCAAGATTAGCAGATAAGTACAAAAAAGAAGTTGTACCTGCTTTAATGAAGAAATTCAGTTATAAAACTGTAATGCAGGCTCCCAGGCTCACCAAGATCTGTCTGAACCGAGGTGTGAACGGGGCTGTTACCGATAAAAAACTGATTGATGTGGCTATTGATGAGCTGACAAACATCACCGGGCAGAAAGCCGTTGCCACCATGTCTAAAAAGGATATTTCCAATTTTAAATTACGTAAGAACATGCCGATAGGCGCCAGGGTTACTTTACGTGGTGTTAAAATGTATGAGTTCCTCGACAGGCTGGTTTCAGTTTCACTGCCACGTGTACGCGATTTCAAAGGTATTAACGACAAGGCTTTTGACGGCCGTGGAAATTATACGCTGGGTGTAACCGAACAGATCATCTTCCCGGAGATTGATATTGACAAAGTGAATAAGATCACAGGTCTTGATATCACTTTCGTTACTACCGCTAATACCAATGAAGAGGCATTCGAACTGCTGAAAGAGCTGGGCATGCCTTTCAAAAACATTAAAAAATCTGAAAATTAATATATGGCAAAAAAATCAATTGAAGCCAGGCAGAACAAAAGGGAAAAAATGGTAGCAAGGTACGCTGAAAAAAGGGCGGCACTGAAAGCAGCCGGAGACTATGCAGCTTTAGACCTATTACCAAAGAATGCATCACCGGTACGTTTGAAAAACCGTTGCCAGCTAACCGGCCGCCCAAGGGGTTATATGCGCCATTTCGGAGTTAGCCGTATCATGTTCCGCGACATGGCACTGGCAGGCAAGATACCCGGTGTGGTAAAAGCAAGCTGGTAATACATGGTAAAAAGGGGCCGGATACAAAGGTTTATTCAATAACTGAAAATTAACCGGAACCTGCAGCACGTATTAACAGAGATATCATGGATATCGCATTGTAATAAATTTTTAAATCAACTAACAGAAATAACAATGGTTACTGATCCAATTGCAGATTATTTAACAAGGATTCGCAACGCACAAATGGCAAATCACCGCATCGTGGAAATACCTGCGAGTAATTTGAAAAAGCGTATCACCGAAATCCTTTACGATAAAGGCTATATACTGAAATATAAATTTGAAGATAATAACAAGCAAGGCGTTATAAAGATTGCACTAAAGTACGATCCGTCAACCAAATTGCCGGTTATTCAAAGCCTGGAAAGGATCAGCAGGCCCGGACTGCGCTCTTATTCCAAACCCGATGATTTCAAAAGGGTGAAAAACGGACTGGGTATCGCAATCATCTCAACGTCAAAAGGTGTGATGACTGATAAAGAAGCAAGGGCTCAGAACGTAGGTGGCGAAGTACTTTGTTCTATATTCTGATCTGCCACCAGGTCAGTCGGCCCGGAAATTGGAAATTGGTTTCCCGGCCGGGGTATTAAGATTGAATTAAGCTTTCTATACATAGCTGAACACAATCAAAACACATTTCCGGATTATTTTATCATTTATCAATTTTAATAAAATGAGTCGTATAGGAAAAAAACCGGTTGAAGTGCCATCTGGCGTTACCTTCTCTGTAAATGCAGATAATACCGTTACAGTTAAGGGCCCTAAAGGCGAACTGAAGCAGGCAATTGACAGGGATATAAAAGTGGAACTGAAAGATGGAAAGATCGAACTGACCAGGCCTACTGAACAGATCCGTCACCGTGCCATGCATGGCTTATACCGTGCACTGATCAACAACATGGTTACCGGCGTTACACAGGGTTATACAAAAAAGTTAGAACTGGTGGGTGTGGGTTATAAGGCAGCAAACCAGGGAAACCTGCTCGACCTGGCACTGGGATATTCACATAATATCATCTTCGAAATACCGAAAGAACTTTCTGTTAAAACAGAACAGGAAAAAGGTAAGAACCCGATGATCATTTTCGAAAGTATCGACAAGCAATTGATCGGACAGGTTTGTGCCAAGATCCGGAGCCTGCGTAAACCTGAACCATACAAAGGAAAGGGTGTGAAGTTTGAAGGTGAAGTGCTGAGAAGGAAAGCAGGTAAGTCGGCTGGTAAATAATCGTTTGAAGATTTGAACAGGTGTCAGTTTGCGCACAGATTCAACTCCTGGTTCATCAGTCTTCAAATAAGTACATCAAGTAATTTATAAATCATTCCCGGCAGCATCGGGAAATAAATAAAATAAAATGAGTAACAACAAATCAAGCGCAAGGCAAAAGATCAGGTACCGTATCCGTAAGAAGATCAGCGGAACCGCTTCTGTTCCACGCCTGTCTGTTTTCAGGAGCAATACCGACATCTATGCACAACTGATAGATGATAACAACGGGGCAACAATCGCTGCTGCTTCATCAAAGCAAAAAGATATCAGCGCTCAAAAGGCGCCAAAAATCGAGAAAAGCAAGATGGTGGGCGAATCAATTGCCCGGAAGGCAGTAGAACTGGGTGTTAAGAAAGTGGTATTTGACCGCAGTGGTTATATCTACCATGGCCGCGTAAAAGCGGTTGCCGATGGGGCAAGGGAAGCCGGACTGGAATTTTAAGCAATGGCAGTAACGGTTGTCCATAACCGAAATCGCCTGAAAAAATTAAATATAAAATCGTAAATAGGTTTACATGTCAAACATAGTTGTAAATAAGATGAAAGCCGGTGACCTGGAACTCAAGGAAAAAGTAGTATCCATAAACCGTGTTGTTAAAACAACAAAAGGTGGCCGTGCGTTCAGTTTTTCTGCATTGGTGGTTGTTGGAAACCAGGCTGGTGTGGTAGGCCACGGGCTGGGAAAAGCGAAGGAAGTGCAGGAAGCTATCACTAAAGGTATTGAAGATGCCAAGAAGAACCTGATAAAAGTGCCCATCATGCATGGCACTATCCCGCACGACCAGTTAAGCAAAGACGGTGCAGCAAAAGTGTTGCTTAAGCCAGCTTCTCATGGTACGGGCGTTATTGCTGGAGGCAGCATGCGTGCAGTACTTGAATCTGTTGGTCTCACCGACGTGCTGGCCAAAAACCTGGGTTCGGCTAACCCGCATAATGTGGTTAAAGCAACCATTAAGGCACTGGCAACATTACGTGAACCGGTAGCTATTTCAAAAACACGTAATATATCTTTGAAAAAAGTATTTAACGGATAATATAAAATGTATGATTTGAGATGTATGATGTATGATTTTTCAACACATCATACAACATAAATCATAAATCATAAATAACAGTGTTATGAAAAAAATTAAAGTAACCCAGGTAAAAAGCGTGATCGACAGGTCTGAACGCCAGAAGCGCACTATGATCGCCCTGGGTTTAAAGAAATTGAACGCTTCCGTTGAAGTGGAAGCAACCCCGCAGATATTGGGTATGGTTACCAAAGTAAACCACCTGGTGAAAGTGGAGGAACTGTAAATTGTTATAAATGTTGAATGTAGCATTCAACATTTAAAATTTACCATTCAAAATATTTATTAAGCGAGGGGTGATACCCCGTAAGTCTAAAATCAGAGAAAATGAAATTACACACACTCAAACCCGCAAAAGGCGCTACACACAAAGAAAAGCGTATTGGCCGCGGTGAAGCCAGCGGAAAAGGCGGAACTTCTACAAAAGGTAACAAGGGCGGACAAAGCCGTGCCGGTTATAAAAGCAAAAAAGCGCATGAAGGCGGACAGATGCCAATTCAGCGTCGTATTCCTAAACGCGGATTCACCAATATAAACAGGGTTGAATATAAAGTAATTAATATAGGCCAAATAGATAATTACGCTGAAAAATACGGTATTACCGAATTCAACCACCAGAATCTATACATCAACAGCCTGATAAGCCAGTTTGATCACATTAAGATACTGGGTAACGGCGAATTGAAAGGCAAATTCAGTTTTAAAGTAAATGCAGTAAGTGCGAAAGCCAAATCTGCCATTGAAGCCGCAGGCGGAACTGTGGAAATAGTGAAATAAATACCCGATATTTGCCAACGCATATTCAATATGCGTTTTTTACTTTTTTAGCGCACAAACTTAAATCGACTTAATTCTGTGAAGAAATTCGTTACAACAATTAAAAATATCTGGAGCATAGAAGAACTCCGTAATAAGATCGTATTTACGATATTGTTACTCTTCATCTACAGGCTTGGGTCCTTTATTGTATTACCGGGTATTGATCCGAATAAGCTGGCAAACCTGCAAAGCAGCGCCCAGGGCGGGATGCTCGGTTTGCTGGATGCTTTCGTGGGAGGCGCTTTTTCTAAAGCGTCCATTTTCGCATTAGGCATCATGCCTTATATTTCTGCTTCTATCTTCATGCAGTTGATGACGATCCTGGTACCACAAATGGCTAAGGTTCAGAAAGAAGGTGAAAGCGGAAGGAAGAAGATTAACCAGTGGACTCGTTACCTAACCGTAATTGTAACTGCATTCCAGGCAGCAGCCTATATTGGTTACCTGAAAAGTCCTGCCAACGCAGAAGCGTTAATTGCAGCATACGGTAACTTCTTCTGGATTTCAACAGTTATCGTTCTTACCGTAGGTACATTGTTTGTAATGTGGCTCGGTGAAAAAATTACGGATAAAGGTTTGGGAAATGGAACATCACTCATCATCATGATCGGTATCCTTGCCCGTCTGCCACAGGCTTTTGGCCAGGAATGGGCGGCACGTACCACTAGAGGAGCTGGTGGACTATTGATCATGCTGGTTGAGATAGTATTCCTCATTGCAGTTATCATGGGGCTTATCATGCTCGTACAGGGTACCAGGAAAGTGCCTGTGAATTATGCCAAACAAATTGTTGGTAACCGCCAGGTGGGAGGTGCACGTAATTTCCTGCCATTGAAAGTAAATGCTGCCGGTGTAATGCCGATCATCTTCGCCCAGGCAATCCTCTTCTTACCTACAGTATTTTCAGGGTTTACCGGTGAAGGATGGGCCAGGCATTTTACAGATCATACCAGTATCATCTACATGCTTGTTTATTCAACCTGTGTGATTGCTTTCACGTTCCTGTATACTGCCCTCATCTTTAATCCAAAACAGATGGCAGATGAATTAAAGCGTAATAACGGTTTCATACCTGGTGTAAAACCTGGGCAACCAACAGCCGATTATATTGGTACCATCATGGACAGGATCACGTTCCCGGGAGCCATCCTCCTGGCGTTTGTGGGTATTTTACCTGGTTTAATTGAACTGTCATTTTCCATGTCAGCCAATTTTGCCACATTCTTTGGAGGTACTTCACTGCTCATTATGGTTGGTGTGATTTTGGATACATTGCAACAGATAGAAACACAGTTGCTGATGCGCCAGTATGATGGACTCATGTCTTCAGGCAGGGTGCAGGGCAGGCAGGCTGTTGCTTCCGGCATGTAAAATGAATATCCCGGTTGGGATGCTAAAAATAATATCTGTAAACCCCAACGGCTTTCGTTGGGGTTTATGTTAATATGAGATTAAGTAATTTTATCAGGATGATACAATACAAGTCTGCCGAAGAAATTGAAATAATGAGGCATAGCTGCCTGCTGGTAAGCAAAGCACATGTGGCGGCGGCAGGGATTTTGAAAGCCGGGGTAACAACCATGCAGGTGAACAGTATAGTGGAAGAATTCATAAAGGATAACGGAGGCATACCGTCTTTCAAAAATTACAATGGTTACCCCTATGCTACCTGCATTTCTGTAAATGAAGAAGTGGTGCATGGCTTCCCGAAGGATGTGCCCTTGAAAGATGGTGATATCATTTCGCTTGATATCGGGATTTTTAAAAATGGCTTTCATGGTGATAGCGCATACACGTATGCGATAGGTGATATACCGGCTGAGATAAAACAATTGCTTAAGGTAACTAAAGAATCATTATACCTCGGTATTGAAAAGGCAAGGCCGGGAAACAGGATCGGGGATATTGCCAATGCCATCCAGGAACATACCGAGAAAAAACACGGTTATGGCGTTGTTCGCGAACTGGTTGGTCACGGTTTGGGCCGTAAGCTGCATGAAGATCCGCAGGTGCCGAATTACGGAAAGAAAGGTACCGGCGCCAAATTGAAAGCAGGTATGGTGCTTGCCATCGAACCCATGATCAACCTGGGTGTAAAAGATGTGCTGCACCTGGATGACGGCTGGACGATCCTTACCCGTGACAATAAATATTCAGCACATTTTGAACATGATGTGTGCATTACAAAAGGGGAACCAGATATATTAACTTCCTTCGTTGAAATAGAAGCTGCGGAAAAGGCAAATAACAACCTGTGCTGGAGCTACTGATTTGATTGAACAATACGATCTGCTGCCGGATTTAAGCAGCATGTAACAATTCACATTTTTGGTTATGCCTGATAAACTTGTTGTAATTGGAGCCGGCGCAGCAGGTGTTTTTTGTGCGGTGAATGCTGCCAGGCTGCATCCGCAAATGGAAGTTGTTATCCTTGAAAGATCATCCAAACTGCTCAGTAAGGTGAAAGTGAGCGGTGGCGGCCGTTGCAATATAACGCATGACTGCAGCAGTATTACGGAAATGGTTAATCGCTACCCGCGTGGCTCTTCTTTCCTCAAAAAAGCTTTCCGGCACTTTTTTACTTCCGATACGGTTGCATGGTTTGAACAAAGGGGTGTACAATTAAAAACTGAAGCAGATGGTAGGATGTTCCCGGTAACGGATAATTCACAAACAGTTATCGATTGCCTGCTGAAAGAGGCAGATAAATATAACATAACTATAATCAGGAACGCAATAGTTACAACTATTGATAAAGTGGGAGCAAGCTGGCAAATTCAAACAGCGGCAGGCAGTTTCATTTCCGATTATGTTTGTGTGGCTTCCGGCGGAATTACCGGTATGCCATGGCTTACTTGTATACAGGGCTTCGGGCATCATATAGAAAAACCTGTTCCCTCTTTGTTTACTTTTAATATTCCGGGAAACAGCATCACAGAACTGATGGGTATTTCATGCGGGCAGGTATCAGTTAAGATTGCCGGTACCAAATGGCAGCAAACAGGTGCCATACTCATCACGCACTGGGGACTGAGCGGGCCTGCGGTGCTGCGTTTATCTGCCTGGGCAGCCAAAGACCTGGCAATGAAAAACTATGAATTTTCCATCATTGTAAACTGGCTGCCGGAATTTAATGAAACAACCTTACTTGCCCGGATGCAGCATCTGCGGTTCAGCCTTGCTTCACAGAAAATCATCAACAGGAACCCTTTTGGGTTACCCGCCAGGTTATGGGAATATTTTTTACAATCCGCTGAAATAAATGAGGGAATAAGATGGGCCGACCTGCCTGCAAAGGCACAAAACAAACTCGTAAAATTATTATGCGCCCAGGAATTTCCTGTAAAGGGCAAAACTACCTTTAAAGAGGAATTCGTAACGGCCGGCGGGGTTTCATTGCCCGAAATTGATGCAGATACCATGCAGAGTAAACTTGTCAATGGATTGTACTTTGCAGGGGAAGTGATAGATGTAGACGGCATCACCGGTGGTTATAATTTTCAGAATGCCTGGACAACAGGCTGGATTGCAGCCAACGGTATTGTACAAAGTTCAAAAGATAATATCGAAACAGCCTAGCCATGATGTTTAATATTTCTAACTTGTTGTGCTATTAAAATAACTAAATGTATGATGTAAGTTGCTTAAACAGCTTAATATATTCTACTCTAAGAATAGAATTACTGCAGTTGATGCTACCGAAGAACAAATGTTGAGTTAAGCTCCTTCCCGCAATCGGGCTGTATTTCGATTGCGGGTGCCCTTTTTGGGTCCGTTTTTGGGCAAGCAAAAAGGGACAAGGTACAATTGAATAGGAATATCAAGAAAAACAGACAATACTATTGCACAACATATTATTTATATACTGGTATCTGGTGAATAATAACTAATTGTGAGCAACAACCAGGTACCTTAAATCAAAATTCGTTTGTAACTTCCGTGCGGATGAAAAAACTGGATAAGTACATATTGGGAAAGTATTTCAGCAGCTTCTTCTTTTGCATCCTGCTGTTAACGGTGATCGTGGTGGTGGTTGATATCAGTGAAAAGACGGATGATTTTGTGCAATCCCAATTACCGGTTTCCAAAATCATCACCGATTATTATTTTGGCTTCATACCACGCATAGACGCTATGCTGTTTCCGTTGTTCGTGTTTATTGCGGTTATATTCTTCACATCAAAGATGGCCGGAAGGTCGGAGATCATCGCCATCCTGAGCAGTGGGGTCAGCTTCAAAAGATTCCTGTTGCCTTATATAGCCGGCGGAATCCTGTTATCAGTCCTGCTTTGGGCAGGCTATAAATATGTGGTTCCAAACGCAAACCGTAAATGGGGCGATTTTGAGAAAAAATATATTGATGGCACCCCTCCGTCAGGTAGTACAGGAGTATATAAACAGAACATGTATTTCCGCATAGATTCCAATACGTATGCATCCATAAAGGGTTATGATACCCTTACCAAAACAGGGAACAACTTTGCGTTGATGCGGTTTTACGGAAACAGGCTGTCTTATAATATGCGGGCCACAAATTTCAACTGGGATACCGCTTCAAATAAATGGGTGTTCAATAACGTACTGGAAAGATTCGTCAATGACATTTCTGAAACGGTGCGTAAAAGCGACAGGAAATTTGAGAAATATAATTTCAAGCCGATTGACCTGCGGAAAGACGATTACCTGAAAGACCAGATGACGACACCAGACCTGGAGGAATTTATCCGCCTGGAAAAAATAAGAGGCTCAGAGATGCTGAATACCCTATTGGTGGAAAGGTATAACCGGGATGCCATTCCCGCTTCCGTTCTTATACTTACGATAATCGGGGCGGTAATGGCATCCAAAAAAGTAAGGGGCGGTAGCGGCGCTCACCTGGCCCTCGGGGTGGTAGTTAGTGTAATGTATATCCTGTTCAGCCGGTTTTCAATCGTATTCTCATCTAAAGGCGATTTTACACCCTGGTTGGCTGCATGGACCCCTAATATCATCTTCGGATTGCTCGCATTTTATTTATATAAGCAGGCGCCAAAATAGTTTTGTTATTTTCTGCCAAACTTTCTATCAAAACTTTTGTTTAACACCTGTTGGCATCGTAATTTTATACGTGAGAATGAAATGCATCGAATTTCTGAAAAATAACTAGTAAATCCGGCCTGCACCTGTAAAATTCAGTCACCATCTTCAGGAAAGCCGGTTAGTAAAACTGGAATTTTTTAATCAATATATAACTGTCAATAAAAATACAATGGGAATCATTAAAGACCGGTTTAAGGAGAAAGCAGATAAAGTTGCCGTGGAAATTAAAGAATTACTCAAAGAGCATGGCGATAAGAAAATTGGTGAAGTTACCCTAAGCCAGATTTACCAGGGAATGCGTGGCATAACCGGGCTGGTTTCTGAAACATCATTGCTCGATTCACAGGACGGAATCCGTTTCAGGGGTTATTCTATTCCGGAATTAAGGGAAAAGCTGCCTAAAGTACCAAATGGTACAGAGCCCCTGCCTGAAGGTCTTTTTTACCTGATGTTGCTGGATGAATTGCCAAATGACGAAATGGTACAGCATATAACCAGTAACTGGCAACGCAGGAGCCATGTACCCAACCATGTTTTTTCTACTGTAGAAGCCTTACCGGTGAGCGCACACCCGATGACGCAATTTGTGGTGGCTATTATGGCATTGCAGACCGAAAGCCATTTTGCCAAGAATTATGCGAAGGGGATGAGTAAGAAAGATTACTGGGAAGCTGTATTTGATGATACGATGGACCTGATAGCCAGGCTGCCAAGGATAGCTGCGTATATATATCGCCGTAAGTATAAGAACGGCGATCATATCCAGCCAAACGGCTTACTGGACTGGGCAGGCAATTTTGCCCACATGATGGGTTATGAAGATGAAGGGTTTAAAGAACTGATGCGCCTGTATATGACCATACATGCCGATCATGAAGGCGGTAATGTGTCGGCGCACACGACACACCTGGTTGGTTCTGCTTTAAGTGATCCTTACCTGAGCCTGGCTGCAGGCATGAACGGGCTTGCCGGGCCATTGCACGGACTGGCAAACCAGGAAGTGATCAAATGGATTTTTGAACTGAGGGAAGAAATAGGTTCAGATGCACCAACCAAATCACAGATTGAAGATTACGTGAAAAAAACGCTAAGTGAAGGCAAAGTGGTACCAGGTTACGGCCATGCCGTTTTACGCCAGACCGATCCACGCTTTACCGCACAAATGGAGTTTGGTAAAAAACACATGCCCGACGATCCGCTGGTTCAAACCGTTTGGAATATCTATGAGGCCGTGCCACCCATATTAAAATCAATTGCCAAGATTAAAAACCCATGGCCCAATGTGGATGCCCATAGCGGTGCCTTGCTCGTACACTATGGCATGGTTGAATATGAATTTTATACGGTGTTATTCGGTGTTTCCAGGGCATTGGGTGTTTTATCAAGCCTTTGCTGGGACAGGGCCCTCGGTTTCCCGCTGGAAAGGCCAAAATCCGTTACCACCCCATTGGTTAAATTATGGCTGGAAGGAAAGGAAGAAATTTGGGGTGATTAAACGTGATAACTTACTTAAAAAATGCACTATTTAAATAGTGCATTTTTTTTAAAATACATTTTGAAGCGTACCTGAATGAATTTATATTTGCAATCCGTTTGGGGGGGTAGCTCAGTAGGCTGGAGTGTCCCGAAAGCATTCGGGAAGGCCTTAGGTTTGTTTTAAAATATTGGGGGGTTAGCTCAGTTGGCTAGAGCGCTTGCATGGCATGCAAGAGGCCACCGGTTCGAATCCGGTACTCTCCACAAAATTCCTGAACAATTATTTGTTCGGGATTTTTTTTGCTCAGTTGGCTGGAGCGTCCCGAAAGCATTCGGGAAGGTCGTCGGTTCTTTTTTAAAAAAATGGGGGTTAGCTCAGTAGGCTTGAGCGTCCCGATGTTCAAGCGGGAAGGCTATGTCCTTTTGTTTTCAATTTATAAAATAATGTTAGCGGTAGTTTTTGTCGGCTTGTTTAAATAATTCTGTAAAATATTGTTCGGCTTCAATTGATGTAAAAGGTAGCTTGTCCTTATTAAATCTTTCATTCATTATTTTAATCAATTCATATGCCTTGTCGTAATTTGATTGGGCTACTAAATTATTAAAATTATTGTAGTAGCACCAGCGAAAACCATTTAACAATATTACCGCATCGCTTGATTTTATTATATCGTCACTTTGTACTTTGTCAATATTATACTTCATTAAGTTGTTGTGGATTGTGAGAACATTAGAATTCCAATCTGTCATATTTGGTTTAACTCGATTTACTAAACCTTCGTCCACCAAATAAGGCGAAAGAAACAAATTGTAGGTTGAATCAGAATTATTGCAAAAATAGATTGGTCGGGAAAAAAGATTTTGCTGAAATATGTCAAATAAAATTCTGTCCCCTTTAAGTATGTAATTGTCCAAATAAGTTGGCCGTAATTCCCAACTAAAGGTTTGCGTTGAATCAATAGAATTGATTACCGTAACTTGTTGAGATTTCCATTGTTTATACTCAATTGTATCAATGACCGCATCTGAAAAACTCATTTTTAAATTCCGTTCTGTCTTTAAATATTTTGGATACCAAATTGTGTTTATCAGATTTGCATCAACTATTGTAATGTCAGTCCGATAATTTTCAATTGTCTGTAAGTACCAAATTGGAATTGTAATATTGTCTCCGTAAGTAACAAGAATTGAGTTTTTGTCACAGCTGTTTAAAAGCTGTCTATTGAATTCTAAAATTGGTTCTATGAAACCACCTCTTTTTTTACCTTCTGAAAAAGCCCACTTTGCCGAATCAGCAAGTTTTCGGTTTAAATATGCTTCCGCTAAACTTCCCCAAATCGAAGTGAGTTTTGAATAGGGATCTAAAATAAAAAGTTCTCCTTTATAAAGTGGTTCAAGTTTATTAACTTCTTCAAACTGTTCACTGGCTTTAATGGTTATTTCTTTTTTAAGTTGAAACATTCCCTTTCCATCGTCAGCATTTAGTCTGTCAATTGCATACCCCAGAAAATATCTTAACTCTGCATTTTTGGGATTCAGCCTTACTTGATTGCTTAAAATTCTAAAAGCTTTGGTATAATCCGCCGTGTCCTTTTTGGCTTGCAGCTTAAATTCATATTTTCCACTATCAACGATAACTGTCTCAACAGCTGTTGTCACTTGTGAAAAACACAAGTTTGAAATAAAAAGTGATATAATTGCAGTGAATGATCTCATAAATTTTCGCTTTAGGCAATGTTTTTTTAACGGTAGTTCTTCTTCTCGTTAATCTCATCTTTAATTCTTTTGTTGATGTCAATTTTAGAACCGATAAAAGCAAATATGGAAGTTCCAAATTCTCTTGAAAATTTGTTTGTAATAGAACCTGCAATTGATGACGTTTCAAAAAAAGGTGAGGTTTCTTTAAGTTCAAAATCTGTTTCCTTTGATTCTTTAATTCTGATTAAATTCTCATAGTTTTTAGTTAGATCAAACCAATCTATATAGTCAGCATTGAATGAAACTGCCTTAATGTTTTGTCGTGTATAATAATTTATTGCTCCTGCTTGTCCGTAGTTGTCGCAAAGTACTAGTGTCTTTTCTTTATTCGGTATTTTTGAATAAATGCTATCAACTTTTAACGCCAACTCTC
>WBZP01003156.1_pt1 | contig 18157 bp, 14 predicted proteins | sample 5204301 | NCBI WGS metagenome assembly WBZP01 (sample SAMN12412401, study PRJNA552823) | activated sludge metagenome | isolation source: activated sludge from nitrification reactor of wastewater treatment plant... | place: USA: Pennsylvania | collected 2017 | reverse complement strand
GGCCGCGGCCGGTTCGGCGGCGGCGGCGTTCTCGTCCTTCTTGGCGTAGGCGTCCAGGACGTTGACGACCTGGCGCACGCTGTTAGCGACGACCGACACGATGCCCTGCGCGGGGGCGCTGATCAGGCCCAGAATCTGGGCGCGCAACTGGTCGAGCGACGGCAACGTCGCCAGGGCCTCGACTTCGGCCTTGGTCAGGATGCGGTTGCCCAGCATACCGCCGACGATCGTCAGCTTGTCGTTGGCCTTGGCCTGTTCAACCAGCACCTTGGCCAGCGCTGTCGCCTCGCCCAAAGCGAAGCTCGTCGCCACCTGGCCGTTGAGCAGCTCGGTGGGCGGCACGCGATTGACCTGTTCCAAAGCGATGCCGAGCAGCGTGTTCTTGGTCACGTTGATCTGCCCGTTCGCGTCGCCGATCTTCAGCCGCAGCGCCTCCAGATCCTTGACGGTCATGCCGCCGTAGCGGGTCAAGAAGATGGCTGAGCTACGCTGAAGCAGGTCCTGGTATTCGCTGACCAGTTCATCCTTGCGTTTCTTGTCGATTGCCAAAGGGTTTCACCTCCTCTGAACGTAAAAAGTCCTCCGTACCGGCCCGGCCGATAGGAGGACTTCACGTGTCAGCGGGCGGCCAAAGCCAACCCGGAGCGCATCGTGTCGTTCTCCACCTCGGCCGGCATCATTAAGGGACACAAGACACGTGCCCGCCGGCTGTCTCCGGTAGAGACAACGGTTGCTGTCTATGGGATTGTTAGAGCGCGGCCTCCACCGGGTCGAGCTTGATGCCCGGGCCCATCGTGTTGGCGACCGTGATCTTCTGAATGTAAGTGCCCTTGGCCGCCGCCGGCCGGGCGCGTTTGACCGCGCCGATGAAGGCGGTCAGGTTCTCCACCAGTTGCTCCTGCGTGAAGCTGGCCTTGCCGATGGGGGCGTGGATGTTGGAGGTCTTGTCGACGCGGAACTCCACGCGGCCGGCCTTGGCCTCGTCAATGAGGCGCGGCAGGTCGGCGGCGGGGGCCACCGTGCCGGCGCGGGGGTTGGGCATCAGGCCGCGCGGGCCGAGGACACGACCCAGACGGCCGACCTTGCCCATCATCGAGGGCACGGCGATGGCCACGTCGAACTCTGTCCAGCCTTCCTGAATGCGCTTGATGACTTCGTCGTCGGCGATGACGTCGGCTCCAGCTTCGCGGGCCACGTTGGCGTCTTCGCCCTCGGCGAAGACGAGCACACGCACCGTCTTGCCCAGACCGTTGGGCAGCACGACCACGTCGCGCACCTGCTGGTCGGCGTGGCGCGGGTCAACACCCAGGCGCATATGGACTTCAACCGTCGGGTCGAAGTTGGTGACCGCCGTCTCCTTGATGAGTTTGACGGCGTCTTCGCGACTGTAGAGCTTGCTGCGGTCTACCTTGGCCGCGGCCTCTTCGTACTTACGTCCGTGTTTTGCCATGATTGCTCCTTGTGGTTGGGCGACAACAGTCGCCTTGGCGAACGCCTTTCCGGTCGTTCTCCCACTCTTGCAGTTGTCAGTTGTCAGTTAACAGTAGTCACTCTTTTAATAACTGTCCTACTAATTTACTGACCCACTGAATACTGCCACCTACTCCGTAACAGTGATCCCCATACTCCGCGCCGTCCCGGCGACGATAGCCATCGCCGCTTCGACATCGCGGGCGTTGAGGTCTTTCATCTTCTGCTCGGCGATCTCGCGCAGTTGCTTCTGGTTGATCGTGCCGACCTTGTCGCGGTTGGGCACAGCCGAGCCGCGGGGGATGCCGGCCGCCTTCTTAATCAGGTCGGCCGCCGGTGGCGTCTTCAGCACGAACGTGAAGCTACCGTCCTGGAAGACGGTGATCTCGGCCGGCACGATCTGGCCGACCATGTTCGACGTGCGCGCGTTGTACTCTTTGCAGAACTGCATCAGATTCACACCCTGCGGGCCGAGGGCCGTACCGATGGGCGGGGCAGGGTTGGCCTTGCCGGCCTGAATCTGAATCTTGACAACTGTCTTAATCTTCTTTGCCATGTGATTACTCCTGGAGTCCGAGCGCCTGCCGAAGCAGGCTCCTCCGCTTGCGTAGCGTTAGCGCTACTGCCTAAACCTTTTCCACGTGCAGGAAGTCGAGTTCGACCGGCGTTTCGCGGCCGAAGAACGACACCATCACGCGCACCTTGGCTCGCTCGGCGTCAATGTCCGACACCGTGCCGATGAAGTCGGCGAACGGGCCGGTGCCGATGCGTACCTTCTCGCCGCGCTGGAAGTCGAACTTCACCTTGGGCGCTTCGGCCTCCATGCGGTTCATGATGCGGGCCACTTCGTCGGGGCGCAGGGGCGTCGGGTCGTTGCCCATGCCAACGAAGCCGGTCACGCCGGGGGTGTTACGCACCACGTACCAGGAATCCTCGGTCAGCACCATCTGCACCAGGATGTACCCCGGAAAGACGCGGCGCTCCACCGTGCGGCGCTTGCCTTCCTTGATCTCGATCTCTTCCTCGGTTGGAACGACCACATCGAAGATGTAGTCCTGCATCGCCATCGTTTCAATGCGCTGTTCGATGCTATGGCGAACCTTGTTCTCGTAGCCCGAATAGCAATGAATGACGTACCAGGCGCGGCCATCGGGCTGCACGGCGTCGTCCGTATCGAGCAGGCTCTGCGGTTCGTCCAACCGATCGTTCTGATTGTCCATTGAGCTATATGCCGAGGATCTGCTGAATGATCAACTGGATTGCGTTCGAGAACAGGGCATCCATGCCCCACAGGAAGACGGCGAAGGCGGCCGTGACGCCCAGGACGACAGCCGTCAAGCGCCAGGCCTCGTCGCGCGTCGGCCAGGTCACCTTGCGCAGTTCGCCGCGCGTCTCGCGCAGATAGCGGCCGATTGGATTTTCTTGCGGCACAACAGCCGCTTCTTCTTTCTTCGCCACGTCTGATTACCTCTCGGTTGCCAAAGGCCGGCCCATTGTGGCCAGTCCTCTTTCTCGAAAGAGCCGGCGGTAAGGCCGGCTCCTGAGTCGGCTTGGCGGCCAACTCTTACAGGGGGTGCAGGAATCGAACCCGCAGCCTACGGTTTTGGAGACCGTCGCTCTGCCAGTTGAGCTAACCCCCTTCGGGATAATTAGGAATTAGGAATTAGGAATTAAGAACCAGAGTTTGTTACTGTTAATTCCTAATTCCTAATTCCTAATTCGTAATTCCTAATTCTCTTAACGTGTCTCGCGGTGCAAGCGCGTCGCGCGACAACGCGGGCAGAACTTGTTCAATTCAAGACGGCCCGGGTCGTTGCGCCGATTCTTCTCGGTAATGTAGTTACGTTCTTTGCACTCGGTACACTGCAAGGTGATATGAGTGCGAACGGCTTTCTTTGCCATTTCAGTTTACCTTCAATAGGGGCCAGGGGTTAGGGGCTAGGTTCTAGGGGAAGAACGCTCTTCCCTAGCCCCTGGCCCCTGGCCCCTAGAACCTGTTCTAGGCCAGAATCTTGGTAATGACGCCGGCGCCGACAGTCAGGCCGCCTTCGCGGATGGCGAAGCGCTGGCCGTCTTCGAGCGCCACCGGGGTGATCAGCTTCACCTTCAGGTTGACGTTGTCGCCCGGCATGACCATCTCCACCCCTTCCGGCAGGGTGATCTCGCCCGTCACGTCCATCGTGCGGATGTAGAACTGCGGCCGGTAGCCGGGGAAGAACGCCTTGTGGCGCCCGCCCTCTTCCTTGCGCAGGACGTACACCTCGCCCATGAACTCCGTGTGCGGCGTGATGCTGTTCGGCTTGGCCAACACCTGGCCCCGCTCCACCTCTTCTCGCCCCACACCGCGCAGCAGCAGACCGGCGTTGTCGCCCGCCTCCACCTTGTCCAGCACCTTGTGGAACATCTCCATCGAGGTCACAACCACCTTCTTGCGGTCGTTGCCCAGCCCGATGATGTCAATCTCGCTGTTGGGCGTCAGCACACCCCGGTCAACCCGACCCGTCACCACCGTCCCGCGACCCTTGATCGAGAACACGTCCTCGACCGACATCAGGAACGGCTTGTCCACGTCGCGCACCGGCGTCGGAATGTACTCGTCCACCACCCGCATCAGCTCCCAAATCGGAGCGTAGGCCGGCATGTTGGTGTCCTTCGACTGCTCTTCCAGCGCCTTCAGCGCGCTGCCGCGCACGATCGGCGTCTCGTCGCCGGGGAACTCCTGGCTGCTCAACAGGTCGCGCAGCTCCAGCTCCACCAGCTCCAGCAGCTCTTCGTCGTCCATCATGTCGACTTTGTTCAGGAAGATCACCATCGCCGGCACTTCCACCTGGCGGGCCAGCAACACGTGCTCGCGCGTCTGCGGCATCGGCCCGTCGGGCGCGGCCACCACCAGGATAGCCCCGTCCATCTGCGCCGCGCCGGTGATCATGTTCTTGATGTAGTCGCGGTGGCCCGGGCAGTCTACGTGGGCGTAGTGCCGGTTCTCCGTCTGATACTCCACGTGGGCGATGGCAATGGTGATGCCCCGCTCCCGCTCTTCCGGGGCGTTGTCAATCGAGTCGAACGCCCGAAAGTCCGCCCAGCCCTTCAGCGCCAGCGTCTTGGTGATCGCCGCGGTCAAGGTCGTCTTGCCGTGGTCAATGTGTCCGATCGTCCCGACGTTCACGTGCGGTTTCCCGCGTACGAATTTCTCTTTGCCCATGATTCCCTCTTAGGGGTTAGGGATTAGGGATTAGGTTCCAGGGGAAGAACGCTCTTCCCTAGAACCTGGCCCCTGGCCCCTAGTCCCTGCTTACTTCTTGCCGCGCAAGATTTCCTGCGCCACGGACTCGCTGACGGGCGCGTAATGGTGAAACTCCATCGTAAACGTGCCGCGGCCCTGGGTCATCGAGCGCAAGCGCGTTGCGTACCCAAACATGGTCGCCAGCGGCACCAGAGCGCGGACGGTTTGCAGGCCGTCCGAGCGTAGTTCCATCCCTTCAATCATCCCTCGGTTGGCCGAGAGGTTGCCGATGACATCGCCGGTGTAATCATCCGGCGCAACGACTTCGATACCCATGACCGGCTCCAGCAGAACCGGCGCGCCGCGCTGCACGGCATCCTTGATAGCCATCGAACCGGCGATCTTGAACGCCATTTCCGATGAGTCCACTTCGTGGAACGAGCCGTCAATGAGCCGGGCCTTGATGTCCACGACCGGGTAGCCGGCCAGGATGCCGCTCTGCAGCGCCTCTTTGATGCCGGCCTCGGCCGGGCCGATGAACTCGCGCGGAATGGAGCCGCCGATAATGCCGTTCTCGAAGACGAAGCCGGAGCCTGGCTCCAACGGTTCAACGTCGAGCACGACGTGGCCGAACTGGCCGCGGCCGCCCGACTGGCGCACGAAGCGCCCTTCGACCTTGTTGACCGCGCGGGTGATCGTTTCGCGATAGGCCACACGCGGCTGGCCGACGTTGACGCCGACCTTGAACTCGCGCATGAGCCGGTCTACCAGTACTTCTAAGTGCAACTCGCCCATGCCATAGAGCACGGTCTGGCCCGTCTGCTCGTTCACCTGCACCTGGAACGTGGGGTCTTCCTCGGCCAGAGCGCGCAGAGCGTTGCCCATTTTGTCCTGGTCAATGTTGCTCTTCGGCTCGATGGCCAGTTGGATGACCGGCTCCGGGAAGTCAATCGCTTCCAGGATGATCGGCCCCTTGGGGTCGCACAGCGTGTCGCCGGTGAAGGTGTTCTTCAGGCCCAATGTGGCGGCGATGTCGCCGGCGCGCACTTCCTTCAGGTCTTCGCGGTGGTCGGCGTGCATCCGCAGGATGCGGCCGATGCGCTCGCGTTTGTCCTTGGCGCTGTTGAGCACCGTGTCGCCGACACTGAGCACACCGGAGTAGACGCGGAAGTAGGCCAGACGGCCGACGTAGGGATCGGTGACGATCTTGAAGACCAAAGCGGACAACGGCTCTTTGGAGTCGGCCTGGCGCTCTTCTTCCTTATCGGTGAACGGGTTGTGGCCGCGAATGGCGGGGATGTCGAGCGGCGAGGGCAGATAAAAGACAACGCCGTCAAGGATGCGCTGGATGCCCCGGTTGCGCAGGGCGCTGCCACAGAACACGGGCGTGGCCGCATTGCGAATGGTGGCCGCGCGCAAGGCGGCGCGCAACTCATCAATCGTAATCTCCTCGCCTTCTAGGTAGCGCATGGTCAGCTCATCGTCCGTCTCGGCGATGGCTTCGACCATGGCGTGGCGCGCCTCTTCGACTTCGGCGCACAACTCATCCGGCACCGCCCCAATCGTCGGCTCGCTGCCCAGGTCTTCGTCGTGCCAGATGATGGCTTCCATCGTCAACAGATCGACGATGCCGCGGAAGGCGGACTCTTCGCCGATGGGGTACTGAATGACGATGGGATTGGCGCCCAGACGATCTTTAATCATCCCGATCGTGCGCTTGAAGTCAGCGCCGATGCGGTCCATTTTGTTAACGAAACAGATACGCGGTACATCGTAGCCGTTGGCCTGCCGCCAGACCGTCTCCGACTGCGGTTCCACACCGGCCACGGCGTCGAACACGACGACGCCACCGTCGAGCACGCGCAGGCTGCGCTGCACTTCGGCGGTGAAGTCAATGTGTCCGGGCGTGTCAATCAGATTGATCTGGTGTCCGAGCCACGAAGTTGTCGTCGCCGCCGACGTGATGGTGATGCCGCGCTCGCGCTCCTGGTCCATGTGATCCATCGTGGCCGTCCCTTCGTGGACTTCGCCCATGCGATGAATCATGCCGGTGTAATAGAGCACACGCTCGGACGTCGTCGTCTTGCCGGCGTCAATGTGGGCAATAATGCCGATATTTCGGACTCGTTCCAGGGTCAAATCAGCCATGACAGAGAGAACTCCTAAACGCCTAGGCCCGGAAGTGGGAGAAGGCGCGGTTGGCCTCGGCCATGCGATGGGTGTCGTCACGGCGCTTAACGGCCGTACCCTGGTTGTTGGCGGCGTCAATGAACTCGTTGGCCAGCTTGTCGGCCATCGTCTGGCCGCCGCGATTGCGGGCCGCGGTCAGCAGCCAACGCATGGCCAGCGAAACCTGGCGATAAGGCTCAACGGGCACGGGCACCTGGTAGGTAGCGCCACCGACGCGCCGCGGCCGCACTTCAACGCTGGGCATGACGTTCTGCAACGCCTGCTCAAACACCTCGACGCCCGGCCGACCCATACGCTCTTCGATCATGTCGAAGCTGTCGTAGATCAGCGTCTGGGCGACGCTCTTCTTGCCATCGTACATCAGGCGATTGACGAACATAGACACGTGTACGTTGTCGTACTTCAAGTCGGGTTCGATGTCGCGCTTTTCAGGACGGTATCGTCTGGACATAGCTTCCTCCGAGAATTAGAAATTAGGAATTAGGAATTAGGAATGAAGAAGTTCTGAATTCCTAATTCGTAATTCGTAATTCGTCATTCTCTATTTCTTGCCCGGCCCCTTGCCGACCTTCGTGCCGTACTTGGAGCGACCTTTTTTGCGATTGACGACGCCACCGGCGTCCAGCGTGCCGCGGACGATGTGATAGCGCACGCCGGGCAGGTCCTTCACACGGCCGCCACGCACCAGCACGACCGAGTGGTCTTGCAGGCTGTGCCCCTCACCGGGGATGTAGGCCGTCACTTCAATGCCGTTGGACAGACGGACGCGGGCCACCTTGCGCAGCGCCGAGTTCGGCTTCTTGGGCGGCATCGTCTTCACCTGGGTGCAGACACCGCGCTTTTGCGGCGCGCCCATCGGCTGACGGGTCCGCCGCTGCTTGAAGGAATTCAGGGTGTACTGCAAGGCCGGAGACTTGCTCTTCTTTGACTTAGAACTCCGTCCCTTGCGGACAAGTTGGTTAATTGTAGGCACCGCTATCGTTTCTCCTTACCAAACACTTCGTTACGCCGATCGCCGCCGGCCCAAGCCGGCAGGCACAAAACGCCACAAACTTCTGCTTTGGAAGGAGACGAATTAGCTCGTTCCTTATCACCCGCAGTAGTCAATGCGCTTTCTATTCGGTTGTGAATTACGATTGAAATCGCGCGATTTTAATCGGCGAACGATGTGGCCACACGCTGTGGGGAGGGGACAGAGACACCCCGCCACGACCCGACAATATGGAGGCCATCGTCTTCACTGCTGATCGCGATGGCCTCCATCGTTTCCATACTATTCGATTAGTAACGGCGGCATGCCGCCGTCCTGGACAGACATACGAATTAGTATCTTACCAGAGTCGAGCCGGATGTCAAGGGTTGCGGGGCAATATTTATTGGAATTGGCCGTAGCCGGTGGGCGTTTTGACCCGCCCACCGACCGCGTGCTCATTCGCGCTAGCGATTCGCCCGCGCCAGCGACATGAAATCGTCGCCGGCCCACTTGCGACTGCTGCGCTTGTCATCTTCTTTGCCGAAGCGCACCACTTCACCACCTTCGGTCACGGCCTCCACGGCCAGACCCAGGCTCTGCAACTCCTTCACCAATACACGGAACGAGGCGGGCACGCCCGGCTCCTCAATCGGCTCATTCTTGACAATGGCCTCATAGGTCTTGACGCGCCCCTGCGTATCGTCGGACTTGACGGTCAGCATCTCTTGCAGCGTGTGCGCCGCGCCATAGGCCTCCAGCGCCCACACTTCCATCTCGCCGAAGCGCTGGCCGCCAAACTGCGCCTTGCCGCCCAACGGCTGCTGCGTCACCAGCGAGTACGGGCCGGTGGAGCGGGCGTGGGCCTTGTCCTCGACAAGGTGGGCCAGCTTCATCATGTGCAGCACACCGACCGTCACCGGCTGGTCGAACGGCCGGCCCGACTTGCCGTCGAACAGACGCTCCTTGCCCAGAATCGGCAGCGGCACGTGGGTATGGACGGTGATTTCGCTGGCCAGCCGCTGCAACTCTTCCAGATCGACCGTCGTCGGGTCCACCTTGACTTGCTCCGGCAGCACCAGGTCGTGCTTCTCCAACATCATCGCGTACCACTCGCGAATGCAGATCTCGAGCGCCTTGGGGTCAATCGTCTGCCACAGAGACTTGGGCAGCGTCTCCGGATTGTCGGGGAAGACCTCATCGGGGTCCCAATCGCGGCTGCGCAGCCACTCCCGCGCCGCGGCGCGGCGGGCATACGTTGTGTCCGTTTCCAACTGCACCGGGTCGTAGCCCAGATCGCTCAGCCAGGCCACGACGAATAACTGTCGGGCGTGGTCTTGATTCTCCAACTGCGCGGTGGCATAGCCGATCTCGGCCAACCAGTCCCAGGCCCACTCGCTGGCAATGCTCCAGGCGCGGTCAACCAGCCAAGCACGGGCCAACTCAGCCGAAATCTCCCGCTCCGTCGCCCCGTCGAAGACGGGCGTGATGGCCCGGAAGCCGATGCGGTGGGCGGCCCAGCCCAGGTGGGTTTCCAGCACCTGGCCGATGTTCATGCGGCCGGGCACACCCAACGGGCTGAGGATGACGTCCACCGAGCGGCCGTCGTCCAGGTAAGGCATGTCCTCGATGGGCACGATCTTGGAGATGACACCCTTGTTGCCGTGGCGGCCGGCCATCTTGTCGCCCTCGGAGATCTTGCGCCGTTGGGCCACGCTGACGCGCACCATCGTCTCGACGCCCGCCGGCAAGTCGCGGTCGTGCTGCCGGTCGAAGACCTGCACGTCCACCACCTTGCCGCGCGCGCCGTTGGGCAGACGCAGGCTGGAGTCCTTGACTTCGCGCGCCTTGTCGCCAAAGATGGCCCGCAGCAGCTTCTCTTCTGGGCTGAGTTCCTTCTCGCCCTTGGGCGTGATCTTGCCAACCAGGATGTCGTTCTCGTTGACCTCGGCCCCGACGCGGATAATGCCCCGCTCGTCCAGGTCTTTCAGCGCGTCCTCGCTGACGTTGGGGATGTCGTAGGTGATCTCCTCCGGCCCCAGCTTGGTGTCGCGCGCCTCGACCTCGTGCTTCTCGATGTGAACCGAAGTGAAGCGGTCGCCGCGCACCATCGCCTCGCTGACGAGGATGGCGTCCTCAAAGTTGCCGCCTTCCCACGACAGGAATGCCACCACCACGTCCTGGCCCAGGGCCAGTTCGCCCATGCGCGTCGAGGAGCTATCGGCCAGCACATCGCCGATCTGCACCCGCTGGCCACGATAGACCACCGGATGCTGGTCAATGCACGTACTCTGGTTAGAGCGGTTGTACTTGCGCAACTTGTAGGTGCGCGGGCCGTTCTCGCCCATGACGACGATCTTCTCGCCCGACACGCTGACCACCTCGCCCACCACGTCGGCCAGAACGACCTGGCCGGAGTTGAGCGCGGCCTGCTCCTCCATGCCCGTGCTGACAATCGGCACGTCCGGCTGGAGCAGCGGCACGGCCTGGCGCTGCATGTTGGAACCCATCAGAGCGCGGTTGGCGTCGTCGTGCTCCAGGAACGGGATGAGCGCGGCCGAGACGCCGACGATCTGCCGCGGCGCTACGTCCATGAAGTCAATGCGCTGCACCGACGTGAAGCGGAACTGCTGGTTGCGCCGCGACGAGACGCGCGCCGAAGCGAACTGCCCGCGCTCGTCAATCTTAGAGTTGGCCTGAGCGATGGTGTAGTGGTCTTCCTCGTCGGCCGACATGTAGATGACTTCTTCAATCAGGAACGGCTTGACCTGAACCTCGGCCACGCCCGCCTCGCGCATCTGCGCTACCTGCTCGGCGGTGACCGTCTCGCCCGCGGCGACGATGACTTCGCCCGTGCCGGGGTCGGCCACGGCAGCGAAAACGTCGTGGTTGACCAGCTCGTCCCCCACGGCCAGCTTGTGCAGCACGCGGCGGTAGGGCGTCTCGATGAAGCCATACTTATTGACCCGGCCATAGGTGGCCAGACGACCGATGAGGCCAATGTTCGGGCCTTCCGGCGTCTCGATGGGGCAGATGCGGCCGTAGTGGCTGTGGTGAACGTCGCGCACTTCAAAGCCGGCGCGCTCGCGCCGCAGACCGCCAGGGCCAAGAGCCGACAGGGTGCGCTTGTGGGTCAGTTCGGCCAGCGGGTTGGCCTGTTCCATGAACTGGCTGAGCTGCGAACTGCCGAAGAACTCACGGATGGCGGCCACCACCGGGCGGATGTTGATCAGGGCGATGGGCGTGACGTTGTCGCTCTCGCGGATGGACATGCGCTCGCGAACGACACGCTCCATGCGCCGCAAACCGACGCGCAACTTGGCCTGGATCAACTCGCCGACAGTCTTCACGCGGCGGTTGCCCAAGTGGTCAATGTCATCGGCCCCTTCGTGGCCGTTGTTGATCAGGATCATGTGCCGGACCAGGTTGATGATGTCCTGCTGGGTGATGGTCCGGTGTTGCAAGGGCACAACGCCCTGCATGTTCAGCCGCTTGTTGAGCTTGTAGCGGCCGACGGCGGCCAGGTCATAGCGCCGGCTGTCATAGAGCTGCTCGTGCAGGTATTGCGAGGCGTTGTCGAGCGTCGGCGGGTCGCCGGGGCGCATGCGCTTGTAGAACTCGATGAGCGCCTGCTCCGGGATGGACTTCTCCGTGTCCCAATGCGGCTCCTGCTCGATGCTGCCCTGGATGTAGAGATGTTCGCCGTTGGTGTCCACGTCGGCAAAGAGGGCCAGCAGCTCCTGGTCGGTGCCTTCCTTGATGAGCGGGTTGTCCAGCCCATCGGGGATGGCGGCCATGGCCCGCAGGAAGAGGGTCACCGGAACGGTGCGCTTGCGGTTGAACTTGACGGTCAGGTAGTCGGTCTTGCGCGTCTCGAACTCCATCCACGCCCCACGGTCGGGGATGAGCTTGCCCATCGCCAGGGGGCGGCCGGTGGTGCGCTCCTCTTCAATCTCGAAGTAAGCGCCGGGCGAGCGGATGAGCTGGCTGACGACGACACGCTCGGTGCCGTTGATGATGAAGGTACCGGCCGAGGTCATCAGCGGGAAGTCGCCCATGAAGATGTCCTGCACAATCGGCTGGTCTATGTCGGAGCTATAGAGCAAGGCGCGCACGTAGAGCGGCGCGGCATAGCTCATGTCGCGCTCCACGCACTCCTCGACGCTATACTTCGGCTCGCCAAACCAGTAGCTCAGGTCGAAACCCTCGACTTCCGGCCGCTTGCTGGGGAAGAAGAGCTTCAGGTCGCCGTTGAAACTCTCGATTGGCGAAATCTCATCAAAAAGCTCCGCCAGCCCTTCGGACGTGAATTGCTCGAACGACTGCAACTGAACGTCAATAAGCGTCGGCAGATCCATCGGGCGGGTAGTACGGGCGTAGCTCTTGGTGTAAGTACTGGACATATAAAGTCACCTGCTCCCTACTGCGGCGAAGCGTCCTTCGCCACCTGTTTATTGCCACCACCTTACGCGGAAAAGGTGCAACCCTTGGTTTGCACCCTGCTCACTTGCTGTTTCTCTTTACTAACGGCTACAAAATACTGTCGTTCAAGAGGCATACTTGCGCGAACCTGTAGTTTAGACTAATCGCCTCTATTTGTCAAGTGATTGTACAGATTCAAAATGCGCCCGGCGGCCACCGGCCAACTGAACTCCTCCTGGGCCCGCCGCCGCAGGGCCGCGCCCAGCGCCCGCCGCCGCGCCGCGTCTTCGGCCAACTCGGCGATGGCCGCGGTGAAGGCCTCTACGTCGCCCGGCGGCGCGTAGACGCCCAGGTCGTCGAGGTACTCGCGGTTCACCGGCGTGTCGTAAGCCACAATCGGGTGGCTCATGGCCATGTAGTTGAGCAGCTTGCCGCTGCCTTCGCTGCTCGACATCTTGGGGGCCACGGCGATGTCGCAGGCGGCCAGGTAGTAGGGTGCGTCGGGGAAGGGCACGCGACCGGTGAACGTCACCCGGTCGTCCACCCCCCAGGCGTGGGCGGCCATCTGGTAGCTCTCCACGTTGGGGTAGCCCATGATCAGGAAGTGGATCGGCCGCCCTTGCTCCTTCAACCGGGCGGCGGCCTCGATCAGGTGGGGGATGCCCTGGTAATCGGTCAGCAGCCCCAGATAGCCGACGACCACCGCCTCGCGGGCGATGCCGTAGTGAACGCGCAACGGGTGATCGGCTTGCAGATGGGCAAAGCGCGCCGGGTCGAAGTGGTCGGCGTCGGCGCAGTCGGGCAGGGTATGGACGCGCTCGGCCGGCACGTCGAACTCGTCGCGCAGCAGGGTCGCCGCCCGCCCGCTACTGGTCAGAATGGCGTCCGGCAGGCGGCGGGTGATGGCCGTCTCCAGCCGGTAGGCCCACGGGTAGAGCGCGCCGTGGGGGTTCAGGAAGTGGTGGTCAACCATCTCGGCCGTCAGGCTGCCCTGAAAGTCGAACACCAGCGGCACGCCGCGCGCCCGCGCCAACGCTCCGCCGATGAGCGCGCCTTCGTGCATGTGGCCGTGGATGACGTCCGGCCGGAAGTGGCGCGCCTCGGTCATGGCCTTCACGGCCAGGTAAGCGTCGAAAGCGATCTTGTGGCGCGACGAGCCGACCTCGTAGTCGGTGTGCCACGGCAGCGGCGCGGTGCGGCGGATGTCAAGGCCGGGCACGTCGTTGCCCTTATAATAGGTAACGATGGCGACTTCGACGCCCCTGGCCTGTAGCGCCCGCGTCTCTTCCAGGATACGGATGTGGCCGCCGTAGTCGCTGAAGAACGACGTCGGCGCGATCATCAACACACGCAAGCGGCTGCTCCCTGCCTAGCGGCTCCCACCCTTCTTATCGCGCTTCAACTTGCCGCTGAGCCAGCCGCCCAAGACTTGCTCGCTCATTGTCGTCCGATCCACAGGCCCATCGCCCACCTCGGCCCAATCGTTGGCCTCGCGCTCCTTCAGCCAGCGTTCGCGCTGCACCAGCAGACCGCCCAGCGTCAGGTCAATCGGCTCGCGATCCCCCTCCTGAATGAGCCGGCGGATGTCGGTCAGTTCGTTCATGAGCGCGTCAATCCAGCGCAACGTGGCCGCCCGGTCGTTGAGGGCCAGACTGGTGATGTCGGTGCCGTGAACGAGCGGTTGGGTGGCCACGGCGAACGACGGATTGGCAAAGCGCAGGATGTCGCGCCAGGCGGCCGACTTCTGCACCGCGCCAAACAGCGCCGCCGCCGCCAGCCCCGGCAGGGTCTCGATGGCCTGGGCCAGGCTGTCATACTCCAGCGGATCCACAAAGTAGGGTAGCGCGCCCAGCAGGCGGCCGAAGTTGACCGCCGTATCCACCGCCTGCGGGTCGGCCTTGGCCGAAGGCAGCAGGCAAAAGATGCTGCCGCGGAAGAGGTCGGGCGTGGCCGCCGCCGGCTCGTCGCGGCCGTCGCTCAGATAGGCCGCGGCCAGAACGGGCATGACGCCCACGTAGTGGCCCGCCTTCAGATGCTTGTCGGCCCAGCGCAAGCTCTGTGCCTTCAGCGGGGCCAGGTCGAGCACCAGCGCGTGCGGCTGCACGTCCTCGCCGATGACCATCAGCGTGTTCTCTAGCTCGGCCAGCGGCACGGCCAGCACCAGGATGTCGCCCACCGACGCCGCGGTGACCAGGTTCCACTCCACGCGGTCAATGGCCCCCAGCTTCTCCTTGGCCGTCTCGGCCAGCTCGCGAATTCGGTCGTGGCCGACGATGGTCAGCCCGGCGTCGGACGCCCGCAGCGCCCGGGCAATGGACACCCCCACCCGCCCCATGCCTATGATGGTCACAGTCTGCGCTTGCATCACTCTTCCCTCTCCCAACGTGGCACAGGATTCTTATCCTGTGCGCGGCAGCACAGGATAAGAATCCTGTGCCACACAACACAATCAATTGCGGTCATCGGCCCATTGCAGGGCGCGCAACAATTCTGCCAACTCGCCCGGCATCTCCGCCAATTTGTCCTGATGATGGCCGATCAGCGCAACCGCCGCCGGACTCGCGCCCACCGCGGCGGCCATCTCCGCTCCCCACTCCGGATGGCGGGCGCGCACGACGAACGGCCGCCGCCAACTGTCCACCCGCCCCTGGCCCCAGGCTACCGATCGCCGGGGAAACAGCACCGCACCAAGGACGATGACGGTGCGATCCCAGGCCGTCAACGGATAGCGCGTCTTGCCCACGTCGTGGATCAACGCCGCCGTCGTCAGGTCGGGATCATTATATCCTGCCTGGCGCAGGTCGCATAAGACACGATAGCTGTGCCACTGGTCGGCCAACGAGAAGCGGTCGAAGAGGGCCAGCTCCCCCGGCGCAAGGGCCGCGACCACCTCCTGCCGCGCCGCCGCGCTCAGCGGGCCGGCGGTCAGGTTGTCGCGCAGTTGGCCCAGGCGATAGCGCAGGCGCACGTCAGCCGATGAGCAGTTGCAGCGTGGCCGAGGCCGGCAGGCCAACCAGGACGTTGAGCACGGCGGGCACGAAGAACACGACGGCCATCAGGATGATAAAGCCGAACTGCTCCAGCGGTCGCAGCCGGTAGACAAGCTCACTGGGCAGGATGGCATACAGGATTTTGGAGCCGTCGAGCGGCGGAATGGGGATCAGGTTGAAGAAGGCCAGGATGAGATTGATCCAGATGAACTCCGACAGCAGAAACGAGGCCGAGAACGCCCCGCCTTGGGTGAAGGACACCAGCCCCAGGCGAAAGAAGAGCGCGGCCAGGGTAGCCATGATGATATTGGAGAGCGGCCCCGCGGCGGCGACGATGGCCATCGAGGTGCGCGGGTTGCCGCGCATGTTCATCGGGTTGACCATGACCGGCTTGGCCCAGCCGAAGCCGGCGATGATGAGCAGCAGCGTGCCAATAGGGTCGAGGTGTTTGAGCGGGTTGAGCGTGATGCGCCCCATGCGGCGCGGCGTGGGGTCGCCCAGGTAATCGGCCGTCACGGCGTGGGCCAACTCGTGGATGGTGAAGGCGATGATTAAGACGATGACACGGGCGATAATTGTTGATAGATCGGGCATCTCTTTTCTCTATATATTCCGGCCAATAGGCGACCGCGAATGCACAAAGCGCTAGGTTACGGTAAGTATACTGACTGTACGCGCCGGACGCGAAGAAGATGCACCCTGCCGCGGCGCGTTAGCCTAGCTCTCATAGACCAACAGTTGCTCAGGACTGATGGCTACGCGAATTTTATCTCCAGTTGTGTAGTCGAAGTCGCTGCCTGCCTCGAACAGCAGACGCCCCCCCCCCGCTGCCAGCCACACCTGGCAGAACCGCCCGCGAAAGGCGACGGCGTCCACGACGCCGGTGATGGTGTTGTCGACCGCGCCGCCCGGTGAACCTTCGGCCGCTTCGACCCGCTCCAGATTGGGCTTGATGAGCAGCGTCACCGCGCCGTGGGCGTTCGGACGCGCCGCGGGCCGGAAGCGGCCGGCGGCCGTCGTCACCTCGCCCGCCCCGTCGGCCACGCCCGGCAGCAAGTTCTCGAAGCCCAGGAAGCGGGCCACAAACGGCGTCGCCGGGCGGTCGTACACCGCCGGCGGCGCGCCCACCTGCTCGATTCGCCCGGCGTTCATCACCGCCAGTCGGTCGGCCACGGCGAACGCCTCCGTCTGGTCGTGGGTGACGTAGACCGCGGTCATGCCCAGCCGTTTCAGAATGGCCCGCACGTCGAGCATCAGCCGCTCGCGTAGCGCCCGATCGAGCGCCCCCAGCGGCTCGTCGAGCAGCAGCAGCCGCGGGCCGGGGGCCAGGGCGCGGGCCAGGGCCACCCGCTGCTGCTCGCCGCCGGACAGCTGGGCAATGGCCCGCCCGCCGAAGCCGGCCAGGTCAACCGTCGCCAGAATCGCTTCCACCCGCGCGGCGATCTCGGCCGCCGGTCGCCGTCGCATCCGCAGCCCGAAGGCCACGTTGTCGAAGACGTTCTTGTGGGGGAAGAGGGCGAAGTCCTGGAACATCATGCCGAAGTCCCGTTCGTGGGGCGGCACACCGGTCATGTCGCGGCCGTCGGCGCGCACCGTGCCGCGATCAGCCACCTCCAGCCCGGCGATGATGCGCAACAGCGTCGTCTTGCCGCAGCCCGACGGGCCGAGCAGGCACAGCACTTCGCCCGGCGCGATGTCGAGGCTGACGCCGGCCACGGCCGCCGTGCCCGGCGCAAAGGACTTGGCCACATCGCGCACCTCTAACCGCGCCACAGCCCTTCCCTCTCTTCAATCTGCCTAATCTGCCCCATCTGCGGATCACCCATTCTTCTAGAACTCCTCCCCACCCAGCCTGAAATGTTCAATAGCCAGGAAGGCCACGACGCAGACCAGCAGCAGCAAGACGCTCATGGCCAGCGCCTGCCCATAGTTGAGCGCCCCCGGCCGGCCCAGAAAGCGGTAGATGGCGATGGGCATCGTCGGCGTCTCCGGGCGGACCAGGAAGACAGTCGCGCCGAACTCGCCCAGGCTGATGGTGAAAGCGAACAGCGCGCCCACCAGCAGCGGCCGGCGAATCAGCGGCCAATCCACCTCGCGCCAGACGCGCGGCCCGTCGGCCCCCAGCATGGCCGCTGCCTCGCGCAGCGACGGCAGGATGCCGCGCAAGCCGGGCAGCACGCTCCGCAACACAAAGGGCGCGGCGACGACGGCGTGGGCGATGGGCAGCATGACCAGCGACGCCCGTAGATTGAGCGGCGGGCGGCCGAGGGCGATCAGATAGCCCAGCCCCAGCGTCACCGCCGAGGTGGCCAGCGGCAGCATCAGCAGGGGGTCGAGCAGGCGCACCAGCAACGCACCGCGGCCGTCGGGCGCGCTCGGCCGCCGCTCCCAATAGGTCAGCAGTTGGGCGCTGAGCAGGCCCAAGGTGACGGCCAGCAGCATAGCCGCCAGGGCGATGAGCACCGAGTTGGCGATGGCTTCGGCCGGGGGCACGAAGAAGAGCGAATCCTCGCGGTTGGAGAACAGAGCGCGATAGTAGGCCAGCGTCGGCCCGTTCGCGCCGCGCAGGGAGCGGCCAACCAGCGCCAGCAGCGGCGCGCCGATGAGGACAAGGATGGCCGCGGCGTTGCCATAGACCAGCAGCCGCTGCCGGGCGGTGCGCGCCGGCCGCTCGATGGTGCGCCGCGCGCCGAGGCGCAGGGCGCGGGTTACGCGGTTCTGCGTGCGCGTGTAGGCGACCATCAAGAGGAACGTGAACAGCAGTTGCCACAGCGACAGGGCGGCGGCGACGGGCAGATTGAACAGGTTCACCGCCTGGCGATAGATCTCGACCTCCAACGTGGCGAAGCGCGGCCCGCCCAGGACGACGATGACGCCGAAGCTGGTAAAAGT
>WBZP01003155.1_pt1 | contig 18157 bp, 15 predicted proteins | sample 5204301 | NCBI WGS metagenome assembly WBZP01 (sample SAMN12412401, study PRJNA552823) | activated sludge metagenome | isolation source: activated sludge from nitrification reactor of wastewater treatment plant... | place: USA: Pennsylvania | collected 2017 | reverse complement strand
CCACCATCGGAGCCGGCAACCCATGCTTGGTCTTTTTCCCCCACATGGTGAACGGCCGGACCGACATCTCATATTCAAACCCTGAGATCACACCATCCGAGTTCCCCGTGTCGAACTGGAAAAAGTGGGGATGGATGTTGATCTTGGATGACTGGAAATTCGTGTAGTCGTCGTCATCCCACTCGCTCGTCAGCAGCACGTCCACACAGTCATACACGTTGGCACGAATGACTGCGGGAAGCTTCAGATCGTCATTCGCTCTGGTCAAACGTTCTTCTTCATGCAGCACGTAGATCAAGCCGTCCTTGTCGACCATGGCCGGCTCTTTCCCCTGCTTCTTAGCCAGAGTAATCGGCATCCGCACGAAGTGGATGTTGTAGTGCTTACGATTCGCGTTTTCGGGGCAGAGGCTCCATCGGCCCTGCTCACCCGGCTTGGCTGGCTCGGAGGTCCGCTCACCATTTTCATCCTGGTGAATCGGCTCCAACCAGGGCGCTCCGCTGTGGTTTGCTGAGAACGGCACACGCTTGCCGAAGTGCGGTTTGAACAATGGCCACGCCATCTTGGCCGTGGTTGGATCAAACAGAATGGCAGGCCTGGTGCTGTCCTCCCACTTAGCTGCCCATGCATATTTAGGATTCTGCGCGGTACTTTCACGTTCACCGCGCGCGATATTTCCGTCCCACTTCCAATCCCACACCGTTGAATCATAGGAAAGGATCTGTCCCTTCTCATCCTCGGTATGGCCCGGCTTTCCTTGTGCCGGGACAAACATCTCAACCCAATCCTTGACGTTCACGACGACCGGGTTAGACTTCCAGTTGGTCTTCTGCCCCTTGTCGACAATCTTAAACGTCTTTCCGAACCAATCAACCGTGGTACCGATCAACTTATCGGACGAAACACCGAGCTTCATCCGACCGATGCGATCCGGCAACTCACGGAGATCCGGCATGCTGTCCGTATGGGCCGCCCCCATTTGAAGCGTATTGTAGAATCGACCATACCCCCACATACCGGCTACATAATGGTGGGCCACATGGCAGTGATAGAGAAACTCACCTGCCAAATGTTGACAACCACCGCCACCGCATTCAGGCTCAAGGTCCAACGCCTCAGATGGCCCGATCACTTCCACATCCACACGATCCGACTTCGTTCTCACGATCGGATACTTCACGGGCCCATCAGAACCCATGGCCCAAAGATTGTTGGGCTCGGTGCCTGGGCTCCGCTGCCACCGGATCGTCCCACTATGAGGATGGTGTGAATGGAACACCTCGGAACCGCCATGGACCACCCGCCACTTCACTGGATCGCCCAAGTAGCCACGAGCAATCGTGGTCGGCGTGTCGCCGAACGTATAGGAACTGTAGGCCATTGATTCATCTTCAAACCCGAAATACTCGTGCTGGAGATGCATCTGGTCGATCCCAAACGGCTCACTCCGATAGTTAATCGCGCGACCGCCTGGACGATAGGCATCGGTCAATGGGTCACGTTGAGGCAAGAAGTCGCCCTTCTTGTTCAACGGACGGAACGCTTCGTCCCCGATCTCATGGTAGAACAGCACAAACTCACGGAAATCAGGTCCTGAGCCATTGTCAATATTGACCTGCCAGCCGCTCTTCACTTCAGGTGCGACCCCCGCACTTCCCAACGCGTCGACGTACTTTGAACCCTTCGGCTCGACAACGAACGCCCCGAAGAGGCCCAACACCGTCAACTCACGGTCATGACTGAAGGAATGGAACTGACGTACGCCTTCCTGCATCTGAGGATGAAGATACCATTCAAATTCTTGCACCTTGCCTGGCGCCACAATCGATTCAGGATTCGTGGTGGTTGCCGGCTTGCCGGACGAGCTTACGATCATGCTGGACGCCTGAATGAACAGACTCCCATCCTCACCTTCCATCTGATTGCGCAAGGTCATCTTCACGCAATCTCCAGGGTTTGCGCGCATGACCAACGGCTGAATCACATCACCCTGCAAGCCGGTGGTAACGGCACCCGGATCATACCCATCCTTCTCTCTGGCTTCTTTATTTTTCGTTTCCTCTGCACGAGCCTTGGAGAGGTCCTCCGTCAATACGTACATGTAGCCCGGATAAAAATCGAGCCAGCGATTCAAGGTGATTTCGATGTTGATCATGGACACATCGAACTGTTTCACCGGCACGCCGGCAGGGCACTTCCCTCCCGAGCTGAGGACCGGTTCACCCTTTCCTGCATCCGTCATCAACAGGAAGCTGCTCCCATCCTGCCCCATATACTGGTGCATCATCGACATATTGTTGAATGCACCGGACGTCTGCTGCACCTGCGCATCACTTTGAGCCTGCTGTCCGAGCTTCTCCATCAGGCGATGATGCTGCATCTCCATCTTTTGGGCATTGTCGGCGCGCCCTTCGATGGCATTCTCAACTACCGTCTGCCCTTTTAGCTGTTGGGCCCAGCCTGGCATCGCCACCGGAGTCGCATGCCCCCCATGAGGAGCAACCCCCGACTCGGCAGCAAACAACCCAGGCGCCGCAAACAGACCCCCAGCCAACAATACTGACTGGAGCATCCGCGCGATACCTGATCGCCTCAGCCCTCTAAAAGGTTTAAAAAATAGAACTCCCATACTTGGCCTCCCCTCGCTTAGATTCATCCCTTAGAGCGGATGATCGTATTGAAAACCCCCAATTACTCCTCCCACTTCAACATCGACCCACATTCAAAATTAAGTATTTTCACGCTCTTAGCCTAGCTCATCACATTTCTGAGCAAGCTATGTAGCCGTTTGTTAGAAACGGTGTCAAGTTTTTTTGTGTGGCTGCGGTGCTTTTGGACACCACATCCCCACGTCCTCTTGATGGAGCACTGAGACACCGGCCTCCAGCGTGACTCCGACCTCTCGTGAGCCTGAGAAATAAAGAGCTGGTGAAGGGTTCCTTCTTGCGAAGGAATGGGTCATTCGGAGGCCGGTCCAAAATCACCCAGACCTTCACCAGCAACAATATTTGTGAGCAATCACTGTGCCTTTTTGTACGAACAATCAAATGGATTGGTATTTTTTAATAGATACAAGAGGTTGTGGTGACTTCACGCTCACAACACCACTCCGCAGACTTTGTGGAACTTTTCTACAGAGAAAGACAGCTGGTAGACAAAGTCTACATCTATCAATATAAATCATATAGTTATAACTGTCTAATAAGTTAGACAGTTCCCATTGCTCGTTTGAGGCAGGATGGGACAACGAAAAGAATTTTTACGGACTGAGCCGTCATTAGAAAAACGCCATGCTGGTGTAGGTCGCTGTAGAGTTATATTGATCGGTGATACCGCGATCGTAGCGGAGAACCTGACCCTTCTCGGCTTGGATTAATCGCAAGAGGCAGTAGATGGGCGAGAAGCCGGAAATGCGACGCTGATCGTTTTCTCTCTGAATATAGGCAGCGAATTCCTCAGGCTTGAGTTCTTCCACGTGCTTGAGCATCTCCAAGTCCCGCTGCATGGAACGGTGGAACGAAAAATCGGTAGGTGGCGCAGTATCGCCATAACGCAGACCGAGATGAGCCAATTCTCCTGCCGCGATCACGCAGACTGTCTTCCCGGATTCCGTAATGGTATTCCGGAGAGCCGTAAGAAATTGCTCCACGGAATGCTGAACGGTTATGTCTTTCAGGCTGGAGGCTGAAAACGAAGAGAGAATTGGAACAATGGTGAAGGGCTTGTTGACACTCGTCTGAAGAAACGGCAGCTGGAATTCAATCGCATGTTCAGCCTGATGTGCGATCTCTTCGTCGACACAATCGCGCACCAGCGCCTTGAGCTGCTTCACAATCTGTTGATCCGTTGGAATCAGACCGAGCGGCGTTTCAAAATCCTTGTCCGTCACAGCAAACACGTTTTCGAGACCGGCATGGGCGGTCCCGATAATGACATAGACGTCCGGCTGCTGACTTTCTTGAAGTTCTTTGTAGCCCCATGCGTAGACCGGCCCTGCTTGTTTGATGTCGTAGGTGGGCGTCACGAGCCCTTTGATCAACTTTCCTTTGTTCTCAGATGGCTTGAAATCCGGCCCCTCGCTTGACGTGAAGAATCCGTCAATCTGCTTGCGCAGTTTGGCGCCGTCCGCTTCGTAACTTCGTCCGGCAAACACCGCGGGACGGAACGGCCGTTGTCGATACTCGGCCAGAGCCTGTTGCCGTGCGGCCTCAATCCGTGGACCTTCCAGAAACAGCTTCTCATCCAGATCTGCGACCAGCTGCTCAACTTTGAGCGGGAGCAGAAACTCACCGAACCGTTTCAAGTACAATCCCCCGATATCCAGGAGGGAATGTTCTCCATCAAAATGCTGCACGATAAAAAAGAAGTTGAGCGGCAGCACCAGCTTTTCTTTACTCAGCCCACTTGGGTCCCACAGCACGACCAACTGATCCTCCCCCTGCTTGATGGGTGAGAACTGAAGATTTCTGAGGATCGGATATTGGACAGAGTCTTTGGTTGAACTCGTTGTCATCATGATGAGGTCGATCTCGTCTATGTGGTCTGTTTGGCCTGTTTAGAACACAATACGTTTCATCTCACTGACACAGTGTATCCGGACTATGGTCCATTTCGTCAAGAGTCTGGCATCGGCAGATCCGGCTCACCAGAAAAACCGGAGAGACTCAAAAGATCTACTGTCTTTCCTGCGCGCCGGTGGTCGACCGCCGACTGAGAAGAACCAACGCGGCCACGACGGCAACCACCAGCCAGATCGTGGGCCGGCCGTAGGAGGCATCGGAGAATTCAATCAAGTCGCTCAAGCGACCGATCAAAAGCGACATGCGAGCCATAACCGTGTACCCAAACCCGGCGCCGAAGGAGATCATGAGGAACATGATGCCGGTTCGCGCCACCGCTTTTCCTGTTCCGTTATGCTCGATGGAAAAGAAAAAATAGAAGAGCACCGAGCTGACCCCCAGCAAGATAATGATGGCATTGAGGTTACTGGCCGGATTGAGCAGATTCATTGAAAAGGTGAGACCCTCCGGCCCCGCGATCGACAAGAGCGGCCTCACGGTATCCTCAATTTGCTTCAAAATAAACGACGAGATCGTCCGTGGAATGGCCAAGCCCGACCCCATTCCCACGATAAACGCAAAGGCATAACGAGACATCCAGGCCGCCTTTGGCACATAGCGAGTCAGCATGAGCATGCCGATCGCCACAGGAATGAAGAGCGCAAACTCTCCGTTCTCGACAATCGGCTTGATGATGAGATGCAGAATCACGGTGTCGTAGGTCTTCACGATCGTGTACCCGATCGAGACACCGACATAAAGATGTTCGGCGAATTTAAAAAGTGGGGTGTCCTTATAGAGAAAGGAAAAGATCAGGAGCGTTAACCCTGTTGCAACCCAAGCTCCAAATATTGTGGCATCCATCCTTATCCCCTATCTGCTACCCGAGGTGCCCCTGAGCCCGTAAGGCCCGCCGCTGCGAAAAATAGATCAGGTTGCACGTGATGACCAGAACAATAATCGCCACATGCGTCGCGGACTGTGCATCCATGCCGGCCACCGCCTTGCCTTTTTGACCGATCAAGCTTTCATATTCCGCCGCCCCACGGAGACCCCCGATCAGGCCGTTGATCTGCCCGCTCCGGAGCAATGGATAGAGTCCAGGCGCCATGACGCCTGTACAACCACCACCCATTTCAAATTTGTATTTATCCTTCCCAAAGACGTACCACTCTTCCACCCCCGGTCGTCCCGCGCCAAGACTGACCATGTACGTCACATCTTTCAAATTACGCACGCCCTCCAACACAGGCAACCCCTTCGTCGGTTTGCCGCCATAGTCGCTGGGGAAGGCCGAGTAGAGATCCTGCCCCATATTGATGATCACGGCCTGCCCTCCGGGACTCCACCCGAGAAAGGCGTAGTCCTTTCCATATTCCTTTCCCATCTCCTTGGCGACCTGCGTCACGATCTGGTCCGCCATCCCGGTGCCGGATACCCACAAGGTCATCGTCATCACACGAAGATTTTTCCTGAACGCGTGTCGGAGGAGCGAAATCGCTTGGGGATACAGCTCCGGCTTTGAGGCCGGGTCAAAATCGATCGAGAGGAGAAACACCGACCCTTCCGGTAACGACTCAATGTGGTCATACACGCCGCGCACCTCTGACGAAATCTTGATCGGCAACCCGACCGGATAGAGCAACGGCAAGAGGGTACAGAGACCGATCATCAAGAAGATGATTCGCCGATCGATCTTGAGCATGCGCTCCGAGAAGCTCATGACCCGGTCCTCGTGAAGCACGGGAAGTTTCGAGTTTGGGGTTTCAAATTTCCGGTCCCGCCGAACACGAAACTATCGTTCTGCATGCGATAGTGAGAAACGAGATACGAACGAGGTTTCACGTTACTCTTTTCCCCCACCCAGATACGACCGTTCCACGCCGAAGATGATCTTAAACGACAGGGCGATGGCCCCAAGGCTGACTCCGATCAGAATGGCTCGACGCACGGACGAGTTGAGTACGTTTAAAATCCACGAAGACACGTCGCCGCTCAGAGGAATCAGATACTCACCCAGCGGCACCCGCCCCATCATCACGATCACGGCCGCCACCAGGAGCACCGCCGCTTCACGGCTTCGCGCCCTGAACGAACGATAGGCCGCCGACGCGATAAAGAACGCCAAGATGGCGAACATCGTGCCTTGTAACGGCACCATCATGAAGTTGTAGACCCAGCCGAAGGCCGTCATCGTGCCATCGATACTTTCTTTCCCATTGGCCCAGAGCCCAACCGCGATTGTGCCGAGCATGCCGACATAGAGGACGAGGCTATACCCCCAACCTGCTTCCTGGCGTTTGATCTTCACCGCATGTTGATGGAACAGACTGGTCACTCCCAAGATCAACGCAAACCCGCCGACGATCTGCATCCACTTTGTGGCAGACGTGAGCATCTGCTCCGAGGCCGGATGCGGCACATAGTACTGAGCGGCAAATAACAAGCCTGTGACCAACGTAATGAGGAGAGGAAGTTGTCGGCGCAGAAAAATCATTTCAGGTCCCTCATGAGATCGAGAAAGAACTGCGGCCATTGCGCCCCGGTGACGACTCCCACGGTCGCCAAGACGGTTCCCACAGCCAGCGCCGCCAGAATCACGGCCTTCCCGATATCTTGACCGCGCAGGGTTCCGATCTGGACCGACTCTTTGGAAAGATAGGCGCTGGCTGCGTAGAGCTCCTCACCGATCAGTGTGTAGTCGCAGGTCGTCACGAAGAAGGGCAATTGGTGGTCCGCATCGGTTCCGGCAATTTGAATGGCCCCGGTACTGGCTCCTGTTTCCGTCAAGAGCAACGATTCGGCAAAATAATGACCCATGAAAAAATTCGCCGCGGGCTTCTTGCGCAACATGATGCCGTCCACCGCCGCCGTATAGCTGAACTGATCCGATGTGATAAAAAAGTTCGCGTCCTCCTTGAAGAGGTCCGGCTTCCCCGCTTCCAAATACGCCTGTTTCGTGATCTCTTGGCAGACCGCCATCGTGATCGGCTCGCGATGAGGCACCATCAGTTCCGTCTCATAGAGCGCCGCCCGTTTAGCCACCTTTCCGAGAATGACCGCCGCGGCGATCGTCGAGGGGTCATGCAGATCATGGGCCCCGGTGAGATAGAGAATCGGCTTGCCCAGCTCCGTCGCCCGGCCAATGGCTTCATCGACGGCATCCAACCCCGGAATGCGGCGCAGAAAAATCTCGTGCCGCTTGGCATAGCTGATCGCAAAGAACACCAGACCACCGAATGAAAGACCGATGATCAAATTATTGAGCTGGTTCCAGTTGAACCAGTTGGCCGTCGGGCTCGCGACCTGGACGGCACTGAAGAGGCGCTGATCAGCCTGCATGGCGGCCACCGCCACGGCATAGGGCTGATCATTCTTGATCTCCAGACCCTTCGTACTTTTCACCATCGTCTGATGCCACGTCTTCTCCGCCGTCCTGGTCCACCAAGCGGTTTTTACATCTTTGACATACTTGGCATTGGATGGAAATTCTGCAACGATCGTCAACCTCTGAGGATCCGTCGTGGATGCATCACCGACTAGCACCTGATATCGGACATCCGGACCATCAGTCGCCAGAGGCGCCCACTGAACGGTGAGGCTTTCTCCTCCGTCGTTCGGCGTATCAAAAACCCGCACCTCCTGTGGTGCAGTGATCAGAGGCTCTGCCACGGCATGTGATGCCAACACACCCATCATCCAGCCAATCGCGAATAGCAACCGACAGGCTGAACGAGCATACCGACGTTTGACGAGATACGCTTCACGCTTCACGCAACTCATGCCCCTTCAATCACTTCGATATTCGTCCGTGGAATCACGGCGGTCTTTCCGTCGGCAAATGTGACCTCCAAGACGCGCACCTCACTCTCCGTAGCAATCTTAGTCAGCTCGGACGGGAGCCCCGACACTTCACCGATTCGCCCAAACATCGGATCCCGGATGATCCGAACGGGATCACCAAGGCTGATGCCTTCCCGCTGCGATTGGCTGACAGTTTTCGCCTGCCCTTCCCCCTGTGGAATGATAATCTCCGGACGAATCACGCCGGCCCTAATCTGTGTCGCCCCCGAGATTGACGCTTTCCGGCCGGCATGAGCTGCGAGGAGCTTGAACGTTTTTGCGGCCATCGGAATGGTCCCAAACCCCTCGGTCAGGATCAACGTAAACCCCACCTGCTCGGTTCCAGTGATGGCCACACCCAGGTCATAGCCCAACAACGCACGGAGGTCTTCGTCATGAATCCCACCGACCACCACACCAGCCACACCAACAGCTTTCGCCTGTTTCATCGTCTCAGCGGAAAGAAACGAGCCTCCCACCACCACCTTGCCCTTCATGGCGGACGTGAGATGATTCGCCGTTAATGGCTCATCCGGGGCTTTTACCGCAACCACAATGTCACCGGACGTCTCCCCACCAATGCCGAAAATCCCCTGGACGAGACTACAGGTCGTCTCCACCACGACACCCTGTTCCGGAATCGTCTCGGTGATCATGCCATCCACATAGGCGAGCAACTCCAACACTCGCGGTGGCTCACGTAACAAGACTTGCCCCGTCACGGACGAGATTGATTCAATCGTGCCGGAGACCGGCGAGCGAATTTCCGTCTTGAACCATTTGATCAGCGGTTTATTCTCCGCCAGAATCTCGTCCTTCGTGACCACATCACCTTCTCGTTTAGTCAGATACCCTTTCATCTCGCCTGGAGTCACGCTGAGTTGATTCGCGAGGTTGATCGGGAAGACTTTCCCAGGCAACTCGGCTTTGGCCACCACCTGATCGGACCGGACTCGATCACCGACGGCCACCAAGACCTTCCCCGGTAGGGGCAGCATCCGCCGACGGTGGATCACGGTGCGGTCAGTGACTGTCAGGCCTGGAGTGTAAGAATGAGCCATAGTTAAGAGCCAATGGCTGATCGCATATGGCTAATGGCCCGGATCACAGAAAATCCGGCGTGAGCCAAAATAAAATGATCTCGAACGCGCAATCTGTAGTGAGCATTCTGCTCTTCGGCTATACGCCATATGCTATCTGCCATCAGCTCTCCTTCGGATAGAGCCCAACGGCGTTGAACCATTTCTTGAGGGACGCCACACGAGCCTCTTGCTCAGCCGGCAGTTTCAGTGGCCGTCCGCGGCCATCGAGCAACAGTCCCACGACGCCACCATGAACTTCCTTGGTCACAGTCACACCTGCTCCGGCACCCATGCTGACACCTTTGGCAGGCTGAACTTTGATCGTGGCCTTCTGCTCAGAGTCCAACGGTAACAACTTCAACTCGCCGAACTTCAATTGTTCCTTGGTGAGCTTCCCATCGGGCCACGTAATCTCAACATCGGCGCAGACATCACCATCTTTCCCTTGTCCAATCGGTGCCATGCAGGTCCCGAGATAAACCATGCAATCTCGCACGAACACGTCGGTGGCGGCCTGTTCGTTGATCGTCGACAATACCCCAAGATGCGGCATCATAAAGATGCTGTCGACCGACAGTCTCGTACAGCCCATCGGTTCGTAGGCATCGACCATCATCAGCATCGATTGGATCCGGCGTGGCGCATGAGAGAGAATCCCGCCGCTACCGACAATCAAATCCAGCTTCAGCATATCGATCAGCGACTTGCCGGACGCTTGCTGCTCAAACACATCAGAGATCGTCCGTTCCTGCTGCACACCCTTCAATCCCGTGGCCAGCGACTTGTGATGAATCAAGGCCAGCCGCAAGGCTTCACGCGCGATCGCTTGCTCAATTTGCAACTCGTCAAGCGTTTGCGGAATGGTCGTCGGACGGATCATCTTGTTCTTGATGCGATTGCGCAGCGTCTGTTCATCGATCGTGAACGGCACCCATCGCATGATATTGGCGAGTCCCGCTTCAGCCAGAACATTCGACACGCTGTAGGACATCCCAAGATTAGCACTGACCGTCCGATTGAACAGCCCATCGAATACGGAAAACACATCGGTCGTGGCTCCACCGATATCGACACCAATGAGGTTGAGATGTTCCCGCTTGGCAATGGCCTCCATAATAAGGCCGACTGCGGCGGGAGTCGGCATGATGGGCGCACCGGCCATCTCAATCAGTTTCTTGTACCCCGGTGCCTGCTGCATGACATGTTCGAGAAATAGATCATGGATCTTGTTTCGCGCCGGCGCGAGATTCTCTCGCTCGAGCACTGGTCGAATGTTGTCTGTCACAACGAGCGCGGATTTCGTTTCAAGGATCTTCCTGACTTGCGGCTGCGCTTCCTTGTTGCCGGCATAGATCAACGGCAACTTGTACGTCACGCCGAATCTCGGCCGTGGCTCGGCTGCCGCCACATACTCGGCCATCTCTACCACATGATTCACCGCCCCTCCGTCCGTTCCGCCGGCCATCAGGATCATGTCCGGTCTCATCGAACGGATCCGTTCGATCTTTTCATGTGGCAAACGCCCATCATTCGCCGCCAATACATCAATGACGATGGCTCCGGCTCCCAGCGCTGCCCGTTGCGCGCTTTCACCCGTCATATTCTGAACGACACCGGTCACCATCATCTGCAGGCCGCCGCCCGCACTGCTGGTGGAGATATAGATGTCGACACCCGTCTTCTCATCGCGGCAAGGCGTGATGATCTGATCACCATCCAAAATCTTACGTCCTGACAGTTCTTCAATTTCCGCGATGGCGTTCAGGACGCCTCGTGTCACGTCTTCGAACGGAGCTTCAACAGTCGTCGGTGCCTCACCACGATAAGTCTGCCGGTAGGTGTCCCCAACTTTCTCGATGAGAATCGCCTTGGTGGTGGTACTGCCACAGTCTGTGGCGACGATGACGTTGAGGGGATGATCGATCTTTGGAGAAGTGGAAACGGAAGCCGTCATTGAGCCGTTGCTCCCTGTGGAGCGGACTTAGTTTCAATGATGGCGATGAGATGAGTCACCGTATCACGGCGTTCGAGCAAGCGAGCAACCTGTTCGACTTCTTTGGTATTGAAGGCACAATCAAGAATAGGAGTCAGAAAATGGAGCGCCTGGCTTCCGAGAAAATTCATCGGCCCCATGGATTCCAAGAACATCGTCGCCGGCGCCGCCATCCGACGATTGACAATCACGTCGGCGATGCGCTCCAGCAACTGAACATCTTCAACTGCAAGAGGTTGATTCTCAGGCTGAACGGCAAAAGCATGGCGTAGACCGGCTCGAAGTTGAGCCAGTTTTCCAACTGCACTTCCAGTGAAAAATGATCGCATAAGTATCGGTTGGATAAAGGAAACCAAGAACGGGTCGCATTATATGAAGGGGGTCGAGGAGAGTCAATTCACCGGCAGCGCCAAGAGGTCGGCAACAAGCACGAGTATTCTCTCCCCACAATCATTATGATTCAAGATGCACATTACAATATATATCTTCTTGCTGTGATGACATAAGGCACACATTTGCTTAGACTTGCCCATGAAACCGTTTCGCTGGAGCCATGAGAACAATGAACGCTTGAAAGTTGAACGGAACATTTCTTTTGAGGAGATCGTGCTGGCCATTGAAGCCGATGGATTACTTGATGTCGTTGCCCACTCCACCCCCAGCAAATACCCTCTCAACGAATGTTTATTGTCTCGGTTGAGCAGTATGCCTACTTGCTTCCGTTTGTTGAAGAAACTGACCACTATTTCCTCAAAACGGTCATTCCGAATAGGAAGGCAACCCGTGACTACCTGAAAGGTGGTGCGTAGATGAAAAAACGTCGATACACAGATGAAGAACAACTCTCCAGAGACTACGAGAACGGCCAGTTTAAGTCGATGACTCCTTCCAAGTCCGATCTTAAACGTTTTAAAGAGTCGGCCCGGGCGACGTTGATCAAGAACCGCAGGGTCAATGTGAGGTTGTCTATGCCCGATTTGATGGATATTCAAACCCGTGCAGCCGAAGAAGGGGTCCCATACCAAACGCTCATTGCCAGTGTGCTGCATAAGTTTGTGACTGGTCGATTCACTGAGAAACCATCTCGGCTCACAACGCGGGCAAGCGGGCGAACCAAACGACGTCGTGCTGCCTAAGACTTAGAGACATTGAAAAGTCTGGTGGCCATGAAAATTATCACACCTAAGATCCTTGCTGAAAAACTTGCCGCCTACCTACGACATGAGTTGTCCTTAGATAACTTTGTATCCTAAGTAGAATCAGCAATGATGGACGGCGAGTTCGATCCAACTACTCTTCCAACCATTCGTGATGTTGCGGCGAGGATCGGTGTCGACGACGTGCGTGCATTCGGGCTCACGTGGGACGACTGCGAGCAACTTCTGGCTCAGCTCGGCTATTCCACACAAGTCAGCATCGTCGCGCGGTAGCTTTCTTCCTCATCTCACCGAAACCCTGTCCTGAGCAATCTCGTCATCTTACAGCAAGATTTTTCTGCTCACCGTTTACGCAGAAGAGCCAACCCCGTCTAAAGACTATGGCTGTAGACAATGTCCTCCCCTTACACGGAGGCGTGGCGTGATGATGAGCACATGGAAACCACCGGTAGTACTGGCGGCTCTCACTGTTGTGCTAGCAGGAATGCTGTGTGGAGCAGGAGTCCAATCTGCGGCTGCGGAGGGGATCTTCGATGATGTGAATCTTGGGCTGTTCTCCATCGGCGGCCGTGCGACCTATTTTGATCCCAAAGACGGAGACGCGAACTGGTTTGGCGGCGGCCAACTCCGGCTTCACCCGTTCAAATTTCTCGCCGTTGAAGGCTCCGTCGACTATCGCAAAACAGATATCAGCTCCACGACCATCCGAACCTTTCCCGTTCAAGGATCCCTCTTGATCTATCCGCTTGGCACCAAGCGGCTTTCGCCTTTCCTCCTCGGAGGGGCCGGCTGGTACTTTACGAATGTCGAAGGTCCTCACGGCTTCGACAAGACGCAACATCGGTTCGGGGCCCATGTGGGAGGAGGCCTCCAGCTCTTTCTCAGCGAACATCTCTCACTCGACGGTACCTACCGCCATATCTGGCTCGAGAAAATCGACTCCAAAGACGCCTCCCTGCACGATAAGCAATTTCAGGATAACGGGCACATAGTGACCTTTGGTCTAAACCTTCACTTTTAGTTCATTATTTACGAAACACAGTGCGTCGTCTCCTCAGCCTTGTTGGTCTATATGGTGTTGCGCGTACAACGGGGTTTCGATCGAGAACATCAAGAGCTGATTTTGCCTGGCTTAGGTTCATCTCGATCAATGACTCAAACAGCTTGAGTCCAGCCGCACGAAACTTCTTCTGTCGATGAAGAGTTAAAGCAATACTCGTCAGATTCTCAGGGACTGTCGACCAGGCATATCGCTTAACCTCTTCACCTCCGAATCTCAAAAGAGCATTACTGAATTGAACAAGGAGTTTCGGTTCCTGCGCTGTAACCGGAGTCAGAATGTCGAGCAAATCCTCTGCTGCTTCGAGAACAGCCTGCCGGTTTTTTGCTAATCGTAAAATTAACTGTCGCATGGACTGATCCAACTCGACATCGTCTCCGAGCAGTCGGAAGAGATTGGTGACTGCCTTAACTATCAATGGATCGGTTGACGAAGCAAGTCGCGAGAGCACCCTATTTGCGTGATTACGGCAGTTCGCATGCTTCCACAAATGACTCGCTCCGTGAGCTAATCCCAATAGAGGACGATTAGGCCTTTTTGCTCGAAGCAGTTTCCTACATCGAGCTATGGACCAGGAGTCGTTGTAGCAACAGTGATATAGGAAGAAGAATTCTCCGTATGCCTGCAGCGAAAAGTCAGACCCTCGCGACCTCAGCATATTTATCCATCTCTGCGTGGTCGTCCTTGGCTCACACACCCGTATGACGTTGGCAATTGAGTGAAGCGCAAACGCGTAGTCGAGAACACTTGGAGAGTCCTTGATCACTGAGTCGAACAAGGCCGTTGCTTGTAACCTATCCCAATTGAAAAGTGAGGGCATTAGCGTAAGAGTCTTGACCCAGATCGCAGGATGCTTTTCTATTCCTATCCGTGATGCAATGACGTTGGCCCACCCCTGTAATTTGGAGGACTCTGCCGCAAATAGCCTTCAGCAAGAGCCTCCAGTATAGGTCCTCTCCCATGAGGTGAGCTCCATGTAGAACTATGGCGAAACAGTATCTCTCGTCCTTTCTCCACATCATCGCCATGTAGTCTTTCCTTGTATTCTTTTACATCTGGCTCTGGGTGAATCTTGAGCCAACCTTTCAAGATTTCCAGAACGTCCTCAGGCAACCCATTCTCCCTACTGGCCCTCAACTTCAGTGAGGCAGCCGCACCTTCACGAAATCGTCCGGACGAGAACTTTCTGTTATTCAAAGAATTGATACTGGCAAAGAGCGTTGCTATTGGGACATTCGTGTCCGCGAGTCCTTCCAACGCCTCCCCCGCATATGTTTCCTGATTTCCAGGACTGAGCTGGTCCAACAAACTGAGCACCCGTTCAGGCGCTTGTTTTGCCAGCGCACCGAACTCTCTCGCCAACTGCCACGCACCACCAGCTCTCTCAAAGTTTAGAGACCATTGCATTTTAGGGTTATGGCTTCCGGTCTTATCAGGTAACTCGTTAAGTAGGTTCAATAGATCATCATCAGAAGCCTTTTGGAGCTCATTAGCAGTTAGCCTAGGGCCCACCCAACCAGCCCCCCCACGAACAGCTGAGTCATTGACGCCTGGCAACGCTCGCTCCTCTTGCTCGCGCAGAGCGCACAATGATTCAGAGGCACGGCCAGGACGAAATGCGCGGAGAAGTCTAAGTCGATGTGCTCGTGTCCACATCGCTCGATCAAATCGCTCCTTCACCGTCCAATCCGGCATGATCTTCTTATATTGTTTGAAATTGACAACCGCTTCTTCCAAGGGTTTCAGTTCTTCTCCGCTTAGTCGAGAGGACAATTGAGTGATAAGCGCTTTGGATTCCCTATGACTGTCCTCATGGTCTCCTACTTCTAGCCGCCGTGGATCTCCTAACAGGTATTCCAAAACGAACATTGGTCTATCGCTCGCAAGGGTCACGAGACCTCGTGACAGCAGCCGATGAACAATTAGCAGATCAGAATTCCAGTAAGCCCTGGCAAAGTCAGCAAACTGATCTGGGGTTTGTTGTGTAAGCCGCGTCACAGCAACGAGAAGGGATTTGACAATAGGTCCATGGGGCAGTTCACCATCAAACTTATTGTAGGTTGCCGGGTCATCGCGGTATCCAAGTACAAACTCATGCTCTTCGTGCGCAACTAGTGCAATTACTTTGATAAACCATGGCCAGATTTGGTCAAGAAAGCTCTTTGGAGCCTCTTCTGCAAGCGCCTCCGCGTTATACCAATCCTCCTCTTTTTCAATGAGATTGATTAGGCTCCCCTTTTCCCCATTGAGACTAGACCCCTGCACTAGCTTCTCCTCTGGGGAAAGGCGACGTTTCTTCTTTATCTTGTCCACAATGGCTTCTGCCTGCAGCAGGCGTCCGTCCAAGGCGGCTCGTAGAAGCATCGTTGCATGCTCTGGAGAAGTCTTAGTAGCCTGATCCACTATAAGAGAAGCCGACCTGTCTGCTTTTCTTCTCAGTACGATTGATGCCAAATCCACCGTGCGAGGCGTCCAGATCGAAATGTAGGAAAACACTCGCAAACTCAAGTCGTCACAGGTTTTTCGTGGAAGCCAATTCCGTTCGATCAAATTAAGCACACCATCCAAATCAAACTGCGACGCTTGGCATAAAACATCGAGCGAATGCATCGCCTCATCATGCGGTTTACGCATCCAATCCTGAAAAGCAGAAGCTGTGCTCATGCGCCTAAACCAGCCAGGACTTCCTGCAATAGCAGCTAGGATACGTGGACCCTCTTTTGCAGATCTCAGGCGAGAAACAATAAGAGAGAACTCCTCGTCGTCTGGTTCTTGTTGGCCGCCAAGAAAGTCAATGAGTAAGGAACGAATATGCAGGCGAACACCTTTCCCTAAGAGAGCCTTAAGCTGACGGTGATATTCACTGCGATCCGCATCCCGTAGATACTGAAGCCCGTTCAGTAAAACGGGACGAACAAAGAGGCCCTTTTGCCTATCTTTCACATGACGACTAAGGGATAAAGCACCTTCTGCAAATGTTCGAGCCAATGTGAAGTCATAGAATGTCTGATGGCGGAAACCTATCGTGAGTCCGTGAGGACCATTGCTTAGAATGTCTTCCCGCAGAAGCTCCTGAAGCGCCGCTGGCCATCTATCACCCAGTGATGTGGGAACCCATAAGATTTCATCAGCAGATATCTTCTTCGCTACGTGCCGGATCAGTTTGATTTTCCCTTCTGCCTCTGGACCAGACAGGACTTTATTCGCCCACAATTCTTCTAGGAGTGATTGGAGTGTCGAGAACACCACGCCCGATTTGGCAATATCGAGGAAGATCTTCAGGCACAAGGGGGAGCGCAACAGATCCCGCGTTGAATCTCCTATCACGTCAGAATTGTAACCCGCCCTTTCGAGGATAGGACAAATCTTCTCCCAAGAGGGTAAAGAGAGATTCATACGATCTGCATCAATGCTGTTCAGCCGGATATCATGGTGGCATTCAAAGGCTCGTGAACTTGCGACGATGTGTACACCCGGATGACCAGAAAGACTTTGAATAAGATCCAAGAGGACGTTAAGGCGATCTGAATGCCGGTCTACTAACTCCGACACTGCATCCAGCTGGTCAATAAACACGGCCACAGGCCTTTGTAACGCTAGGCGCTTGACTGCGTCCCGTGTGACCAAAGAAAGTTGTAAATGCTTGCGGAGAGCCTCGGCACTATCTACCCCCTTGCCAAGACGATCAGCTTTTATCCCTAAGACAGAAACCCCGTTACTTAGACAAACGTTCCCCAACGCAGCCAATAGAGCTGACTTTCCTGATCCAGGGGCACCAAGGATTAGAGTGGTAGATGCCTTTAACGCTTTAATCCTCGCGTTAATCTCCAGAAGCTCTGGTCTCTGAATTTCCTCCCCGCTTCCAAGCATCCTTGGCCAAGCTAGCAATCCTCCCGAACACAATCTAAACTCTTGTTCCAAATCTAAGCCATCTTTACCGTTTGCAAGTTCTAATAACCTATCTGCCAAATGAGAATGAAACTGCTCGGAAAAATCTCGAGATCCTCTAAAGATAGTTGCAAGAGCCTGATATTCGTTAAAAACTGTTGCCTTGAATTTCTTAAGCGCCTCCTCTTGAAAAGAGTCCGCCCCGTATGGGTTACCTTCTTCTTCGTTGAAGTACAGACTAACCCTTGGATACCCTCCTCCTTGCTTATTGAGGTTGATAGCTCGATTCCATTCTTCCTCCATTCCTGTCATTCCCAAGCCTGCGTCGCGCCCCAGTCGACCCCAAAAGATGAAAATGAACCAGTCAGGCTTCCATCTATCTGCTGCCGAGTTAATTAGGAATTGTGGGCGACCAGCATCGGAGGGAACGTCACTAAAATCAACGCAATCTAGGCTCAGGACTCATTCTTTGAGATAGAAGATGACGGTTGCGGCGAGACAGATCGCCGAGAAGAACGTGTGGGCGCAGCGGTCGTAACGCATCGCAATCCGCCGCCAATCCTTAATGCGGCCGA
>WBZP01003151.1_pt1 | contig 18178 bp, 13 predicted proteins | sample 5204301 | NCBI WGS metagenome assembly WBZP01 (sample SAMN12412401, study PRJNA552823) | activated sludge metagenome | isolation source: activated sludge from nitrification reactor of wastewater treatment plant... | place: USA: Pennsylvania | collected 2017 | reverse complement strand
GGCATGAAACCGATCATAGGTGTTCGATTGCCAATAACCATCGACTTGCATGACCGCGTCGGGCAGGTGCTGAAAATAGTGTATGTAGGCCGATTCCGGCCCGTATCCGATCCACCGGGAAATGACGGGTGCGTCGAGAAATGTGTCGCTCGCAGCCCGCCAGATCCCCAACCGCGCCGCCGTGCTACGGGACGCCAGCGATGTTGCCTGCCCGGCATCCGGATGCAGGTTGTATACCAGCCGGCTGAGTATCGGCATCTCCTGGGCCCAGCGCTGGGCGCGTGGCAGCGTATTGATCGTCAGCACGACTGCAATTGCGGCGATCAAGAGCGCCCCGAAAGCCACGAAGGTTCTGCGCGAACGTTTGTAGCCCGCCCCGAAACCGGCCAGCAATACCGAGCCGAGAATGAAGGCAAGCAATGGACCGCGGCTTTGCGAAATCAGCAGGCCCGTGGCCTGCAACAGACCGAGCAGCAACCAAAGCGCGAATTCAGGCAGTCGGCGACGTGCCTGCCAACACCGCACGGTCGTGATCGGCAAGAGGATGGCGCAGTAGGCGCCGAGAAATATCGGGTTGCCAAGCGTTCCATTCGGACGCGTCAAGTCGATATTGGCAACGTGGAAGAAATCCAGGCGAAGCGCCTGCTGAACGGAATAAACGCACGGTATGACACTGGTTAGCAGCAGCAAATCAATCACGGCACGAATTTGCGGCAGCGCTCGCTCTCTGGCCCAGGCAAGCACCGCAAGGAAGAAGGAGGCGTACGCCGTCCATGCCAGAAGGCCTTCCCGCCGATAATAGCCGCCGAAAAATGCGAGCGACGGATGTACCGCCAACACCGTTGAAAGGCTCGCCAGCGATAGAAATGCCAGCAAGCACAGGGACGCAATCTTTGCCTCCATCGAAGTCTGACCGCCCCAACGCCAGCCTTTGGCAAGGAAAATGGACGCCAGCGCCAAGAATGCCAACGGTTCAGCCAGCGACAGTTTGGCAATCTCATAGCCGCGGTCCATGACCGAGCTCATGAGCACGGGCGTCGCCGAGACAATGGCCAGCAGCAAGGCCCCCGTCAGATTGATCCAGAACTCGGCGTGGCGAAGCATGCTTAGTCCGTCCCTCGGGAAGGCGGCTTGCGCCTACGATGCCAACCCCAGCGCGGGGAACGAAATCGGACGATGCGCACATAGGCATACACATAGGCCGCGGCGAAGGCAACACAGCCGATCTGCAGTATCAGGGTTTTCTGCCAGAACACCACCGCGGGTCCGACACCGACTGACGTGATGATCCACAGATAGGGCGAGGTCAAGGCATTGCCGTGTTCCTGGCGCGCAGGCATACCGGGGCCCACCAACCAGCGCACTACGCGTTTGTAGATCAGATGGTGCAAATGCGCCATATCCGGCATGCCCGGATGAGAGCGTCGGACAAAGGCGCGGCGGTAGATCGAGAACAGCAGTTCGCAAACGGGATAGGAACACAGGAGCACCGGAAACCAGGCCGATACCTGTGGATTGCGGCCAACCAGCAGGATTAGCAATTCCCCGATCCAGAACCCGAGCAGATAGGCTCCGCCGTCCCCGAGATAGACCAGGCCGCGCGGAAAGTTGAATAGCATGAATCCGGCAATCGCGCCAATCGCCGTGAGGGACGCCGTCAGCACCACCAGATCGCCCACCTTGAATGCGGCATAGGCGATGCCGACCAGGATCAGGCTTGCCACGCCGCCTGCCAAGCCGTTGAAGCCATCGATGATGTTGAAGGCATTGACCAGGCCGGCAACCATCAAACAGGAAAACACGACGCCGACCACCGGGACAGCGAAGAGCGGATCCAGCGCCGGCACATCGATGCGGACCACCCACGCGTTCACCAGGATTCCGGCCAGGGCCGCCGACACGAAGGCCGCCGCCATGCGTATCGACGGCCGTACGCGTTGCGTGAAGTCATCGGCCAGACCCGCCAAAAAGACCGGCGCGGCGGCCAGCAAGAGCATCAGGCCCATACCCGCAATCGAGGCATCGTCAAACAGGCGCAGAGCCAAGCTGGCCAGAAGCCCCGCGCTGACGCCGAGCCCGCCGGCACGCCCCCAGCCCTTCAGATTGGTTTCACGGGTCCACGCCGTAAGTCTGTGCTCGGCCGAAGAGGCGCGACGCTGACGTGCCCCGGCAACAGTGCGACGCACCAGGATCAAGGTCACCAGGAGGGCGGTTACCAGCGCCGCAAGAATAAATCCCATCTACCACCCAACACCCGGACGCCATGCCCGCCGATATGAATGGGCGATCATAATTCATGCATCATCATTTATCAAAGACATCCTCGCGGCGCAGGCCGGCGTTCGCTCGCCGGAAATCTTGCTTAAAGCCTCAACCTTCTCCCATTGCCGCACAACAGATTGCGCCCACCGACGTCCATCAGAATGGTTGCCTCATACTCCCCGGCCGGCAGATTCTCGGTCGAGACCCGCGCCCGAAAGCCGGCCCTGACCAATGCTGGGTGGCCCAGGTATTTCGCGACGTCGGGACGATCTTCCGGAATCGTGACGGCATAGAATCGACGGCCTTTGGCATCCTCCAGACGCAGATAGGTCGCCTCCGGCAAGACCCTCGATTCGTCATCCACCCCCCAGCCGTGGATTCGCAGCGGCTTGCGATCCTTGATGGCCAGCACGTCTTCTTCCCATAGACGGCCATTCAGCGTGTCCAGATAGCAGACTGTGCTGAAGCCGAAGGCCTGTTTGTCCACGAAGGATGGCGCCTGCTCGGTCGGCTTTACGGCTCCATCGCTTACCGCTTGTGTTACCGGCCCGTCCGCGGACGGCGTCTGAGCAGCCGCAACCGCAACGGCTGGCGTCCCCTTGGTGGCAGGCGTGTCCGGTGAGGTGCCATGCGCGCCGGTAGGCGGGATGGCATCGCCGGGTTTCGCAGCAACCAGCGACGCAGCGGAAGAGTTCCCCGACAAAGCCATGTCCCGCTCCATCCTCAGAGCGGGCTCCAGGACTCGGGTTCTGAAGCTTTGGCCATGCTGGTCCATCCCGCGCACCGGGACCGGTTTGGGGGCTCCCTTGCCAACGCCATCTACAAATTCCAACGTCGCCATGCTGGTCCAGGACTTTGGGCTGTCAAGGAAGCGATCAAATGTTTCTCGCGTCCATCGGCCCGTGCGCCGGCCCTTCTGCGCGGTGCCCGAGAAGTAATAGGCAAACCGCTTGCTACGGCCGCCCTCGACCGACACGCCCTCTTCCCGCAACACGCCGGTGCCGGAGATAAAACCACGCAGGCACTTGCCATCCCAAGTCACCGACCCTACGGCATCGATCTCGCGCATCCGTCGCACGGTCGATTCCTGCGCCAGAAGTCTGCAGCCGCGCGCGTCGACAAATTCGACCAAGCCCGTTCTTGCCACCGCTCTGGCCGTCTTGCCCCTCGGCGCCTTGGTCACTTTGTGATGCGCCGGAGCGGCGGAACGCGCGGCCGCCGTCTCCCGGCAAGGGGTCACCCCGTGTGCATCCTTCCCGCGCTTGCAAACCTTCCCCTCGGCGACGGGAACCAGCGCCACAAGGGCGCCGACCAGCAGCGCCCAGACCCTGCCTGACATGAAAAACCCGGCCACCATTTCTTTCGAATATCCTTGAACTCCGCAATGTACCGATTTTCCCGCCTCGCCGATTCGGCGAAAAAGCATGGAATTCCCCGCTTCGATAAATGGCATAGCTTGCCGCACGCGTGATCAGCCTTGATAAGGGATTGCCGCGGAACCGTCACCGGCGACGCCCAACCGGAAGGCCCGGCGCCGAGCTTCCGCCAGAACTGCGGTGCTGCGACCCGTTGAGGGCTGGTGGCGAGACCCTACCACACCCAAGGATCCGACGCATGAAAGTGTCAACCGCCCGTCGTGCATCCGCGCCCATGACAGGGACCGTGGTTTTGCGTACACTCAGAGCCTGCAACAACATCTTCGAACGATTCCTTGTCGAATCTCATGCTTTTGGTATGTAGGCTCAGGTGACGCCGGTTACCCGAATTAGCGCTATTATTTTGGAGAAGATCAAATTGAAATTTTTGGTGACTGGCGGTTGCGGCTACAAAGGACATATACTGATTCCCAAGCTACTCGCCCGAGGCTATGAGGTGGTGGCGCTCGATACATTGTGGTTTGGGAACTTCCTCAAGCCCCACTCCAAACTGACTGTAATCAAGGGCGACGTCCTCAATATCGACGCCGTCGAGTTAGCCGGATTCGACGGGATTGTCCACCTGTCCTCCATCGCCAACGATCCCTGTGGCGATCTTGATCCGAAGCTTACGTGGGAGGTCAGCGCTCTTGCCACCATGCAGCTTGCCGACAAAGCCAAGCGCAAGGGAGTCAAACGGTTCATCTACGCTTCGTCCGGCAGCGTTTACGGGATCAAGGACGAACCGCAAGTGACGGAGGATCTCGAACTCAAGCCAATCTCCGAGTACAACAAGACTAAGATGGTCGCCGAACGTGTCCTGCTAAGCTACGCTGACGACATGTCGGTCCAGATCGTCCGTCCGGCGACTGTGTGCGGCTACTCTCCACGCATGCGCCTTGATGTCTCTGTCAACATGCTTACGATGCAAGCGCTGTCCAAAGGCAAGATCACCGTTTTCGGCGGCATGCAGACGCGTCCCAACATACACATCGATGACATCACGGATATCTATCTGCACTTGATCGACCATCCGGAAGTCACGGGCATCTATAACGCCGGTTTCGAGAACATCTCCATCCTGGACATCGCCAAGCTTGTAACCAAGTACGTGCCGGCGGAGATCGTCGTCACCGAGTCGAACGATCCGCGCTCCTACCGGGTGAATTCGGACAAGCTGCTGGCAACGGGCTTCCAGCCGAAGAAGACCGTCGAGGACGCGATCCGAGAGATCATCGCGAAGTATCGCACCGGGGACCTCAGGGACGAGGACCGATTCCACAACCTAAAGTGGATGCAGAAAACTGTCCTCGGCAGGCAATAGATGCGTACTCCAGTTAAGTCCACAATACTGCTGGACGGGTTCTTTCCCGGCTATGCCGATCGTCTGGCGAGCATTCTCGCTACGTCCGACTGGTCAGGAGTAGCGGCACTCGCGCGGGATATGCACTCCGCCTGGATTACGGGCCGTCAGGTATTTCTTTGCGGCAACGGCGGCAGCGCCGGTAATGCCATGCACCTGGCAAACGATTTCGTCTATGGCGTCGCGAAACGCACGGGAGGTGGAATCCGGGCCTTGGCGCTGTCGACCAACCCGGCCATAATCACCTGCCTGGCCAACGATGTCGGCTACGAAAACATCTACTGTGAGCAACTCGCGGTCCAGGGTCGTGAAGGCGATATCCTGATCGTGCTCTCCGGAAGTGGCAACTCGTCCAACATCGTCAACGCTCTGGAAACTGCGCGCGCGATGGGCATCAAATCCTACGCCATTCTCGGCTACAGCGGTGGCCGCTGCAAAGAACTCGCAGATGTGGCCATTCACTTTCCGGTCGATGACATGCAGATCTCGGAAGACATGCAATTGATTGTCGGACACATGTTGATGCAGTGGCTCTACGATCGACGGTCGCAAGGCTGACGCCCGCTTCTTCTTTTTCCAGGGACGCCATGGACACCGTGCTCGTAGTCGGCAGCAACTCATTCTCCGGCGCCAGTTTTTCGGATTTCGCGCTGAGCCAGGGCGCGCGGGTCATTGGCGTCAGCCGTTCGCCGGAACCGATCCCGGCTCTTCTGCCTTACAAATGGCGCGACCACGAAAAATTCGAGTTCAGCCAATTGGATCTGAACAAGAATCTTCCCGCCATCGCAGCGCTGATCCGCGACGTCAGGGCCGACTACGTCGTCAACTTCGCGGCACAAAGCATGGTGGGCGAAAGCTGGGCCAACCCGGGCGACTGGTTCGCAACCAATGTCGTCTCCACTGTCAAGTTTCACGATGAATTGCGTCGGTGCGAATTTCTCAAGCGCTACGTGCACATTTCGACGCCGGAAGTGTATGGCAGTTGCTCGGGCTTCGTGACGGAAGACTTTCCCTTCAAGCCAAGCACACCCTACGCGGTCTCGCGGGCCGCAGCCGACATGAGTCTGCGGACATTTCGCGCTGCCTACAACTTTCCGGTGGTCAGCACACGCGCGGCAAACGTCTATGGCCCTGGACAGCAGCTATATCGAATCATCCCGCGCACCATCCTGTTCATCCTGCTCGGCCGCAAACTTCAATTGCACGGCGGGGGTCTATCGACGCGTTCATTCATCCACATTCGCGACGTATCCGACGCGACCTGGCGGATCATGAAGAACGGCCGTGACGGAGACGATTACCACATTTCCACGAACGAAGTCATTTCCATTCGCGACCTGGTGGCGAGGATTTGCACCAAGATCGGCGTGCGCATCGAAGATCAGGTCGAGGTCGTCGGCGAGCGCATGGGCAAAGATGCTGCCTACCATCTGGATAGCACCAAGCTGCGGACCGAATTGCACTGGCAAGACAGGGTCGCCCTGGACGCGGGCCTTGACGAATGCATTGCCTGGGTACGCGACAACTTTGACGCGTTGAAGGCGGAGCCCCACGACTATGTTCACAAACCCTGATCGCCGCTGCGGTGCCCTACGCCATGGCTGAAGTTGCCGCGCTGGATGCGATAGCGAAGGAGATTCGCGTCCGTGTCGTAGAGAACTCATCCAGAACTGGCACACCTCATTTGGGCTCTTGCCTGTCCTGCGTGGACATTCTGACGGCCTTGTACTTCGCGGTCTTGCGGATAGACCCGGGCAAGCCACGCGACCCCATGCGGGACCGATTCATCCTCAGCAAGGGTCATGGTGCGCCTACCCTGTTTCAGGTGTTGGCCCGACGCGGTTTCTATCCCGAGGCGATGCTCGAATCCTACGGAAGGGATGGCGGAGTATTCGCCGAGCACCCCCCGACGCCGGAACATCTGCCAGGCATCGAGGCCGCCACAGGCTCACTTGGACATGGCCTACCGCTGGGATTGGGCATGGCGCTCGCGGGTCGCATTCAGGCGCGCGGCTACAACGTCTACGCGGTGCTCAGCGATGGCGAATGCAACGAAGGTTCGGTATGGGAGGCCGCCATGCTGGCGTCCGCGCAGCGTGTCGCGGGGCTCTGCGTCATTGTTGACTTCAACAAATGGCAGGCCACTGGTCGCAGCCGGGAGATCATGGCGCTCGATCCACTCGCCGACAAGTGGCGCGCGTTCGGCTGGAATTCCATCGAAGTGGATGGACACGACATGGCGACTCTGGTCAACGCCCTGCAGAAGCATCCTGCGAGCAATGGCAGGCCGACAGCCATCATCGCGCATACCGTGAAAGGCAAGGGCGTGTCCTTCATGGAGGACGACAACAACTGGCACTACCGCATACCTACGGCCGAGGAAGTCGCCCTCGCCAGAAGCGAATTGGGCGTGCCGGCATGAGAAACGCCTTCGCCGACGAAATGACAAACCTTGCGCGACAGGATGAACGGGTCGTCTTGTTGTCCGGTGATATCGGCAACACGCTTTTCGACAAGTTCAAGCAGGTCGATGCGCGGCGCTTCTTCAACTGCGGAGTCGCCGAAGCCAACATGATGGGCGTCGCCGCCGGCATGGCCCTGTCCGGCATGCGCCCCGTGGTCTACACGATCACACCGTTCACCACCACTCGCTGCTTCGAGCAGATCCGCGTCGACGTCTGCTACCACAATGCGGCTGTCGTAATCGTCGGCACGGGGTCGGGGCTGTCCTATGCCGAACTGGGCCCGACCCATCATTCTCTCGAGGACATCGCGATATTGCGATCCTTGCCCGGAATGCGGGTGATGGCTCCCTGCGACACCACTGAAATCCGCTTCGCCCTGCGGGCCGCGATAAACCAGGGCGGCCCGGCGTATATCCGCATCGGCAAGAAGGGCGAGCCGAACATTCATCACCGGCTGCCTGAACTCAAGATTGGCAAGGCTGCTGTTGTCCGCACCGGCACAGACATCGCCTTGCTCGGCGCCGGCACGATCATGCCCGAAGTGTTGAAGGCCGCCGACCTCTTGGCGGCGGCCGGCGTGTCGGCTGAAGTAGTCAGTTTTCACACCATCAAGCCGCTTGACCATGCCTACCTTGCCGCCGCCGCGACCCGGATCAAACTCTTCGCCACCGTCGAAGAGCACGGTCTGATCGGGGGACTGGGAAGCGCCGTGGCGGAATGGCGCGCGGTAACGAATACTGGCACTCCCCTTATGAGCTTCGGCACACCTGATGAATTCATGCATGAGGTCGGCACCCAAGAGTATGCCCGCGCCAAATATGGCCTGACTCCGGACGGGATCGCCAGCCGTATTCTCGCGTCCCTGCGCAGGATGTAGGCCGGCATGCGCATTGGCCTCGACTTCGATAATACCGTCGTCAGCTACGATGCGCTGTTCCACAAGCTCGCTCGCGAAAAGGATCTTGTACCACCCGATACTCCGGCCAGCAAGGTCGCCGTGCGCGACCACCTCCGGAAAATCAACAAGGAAGAAGTGTGGACGGAAATGCAGGGCTGTGCCTATGGCGCGCGCATGGGTGAAGCCTTGCTCTATCCTGGCGTAATAGAGTTCCTGCGCCGGACCGACCGCGCTGGGCATGAGGTCGCCATCGTCAGCCACAAGACCAGACACCCTTTCCGCGGACCGTCCTACGATCTGCACGCTGCGGCAAGATCATGGATTGAGCAGAATCTGATCGCGGACGACCGGACCTTGGTTCCCGATGCCCGCGTATTCCTGGAACTGACCAAGGAAGACAAACTTTCGCGCATCGCCAGCTTTCAATGCGACGTCTTCCTCGACGACTTGCCGGAAATACTCCAGGCCGATGCTTTCCCGACGAGATGTCGCCGCATCCTGTTCGACCCGGAAGGGCATTACGCGGCAACGGGGCTGGCAGGCTGCACCGTGGTGCGCTCCTGGGAAGGCTTCGACAGGTGTCTGACGCTGTGAATCTTCCGGGCGATCTCCGTGTCCGGTGTGCTGACCTGCTGGCAAGGGCTGGCTGTGGAGCTGTCATTCGCTCCGTGCTGCCATGCGCCGCGGGAGGCAACAATCGCAATTACCGGCTGGAAACGCCGAACGGCGTCTTCGCGGTCAAGCAGTATTTCCGCCACGAAGGCGATGTCCGCGACCGACTTGCCGCCGAGTTCGATTTCCTCGTGTATGCGGCCAAGGCGGCGCCGGGCCTGACCCCGGCGCCGCTGGCCATGGACGCGGTCAATAGCCTCGCCCTGTATGAGTTCATCGAGGGCCATCCCTATCGGGCGGGCCAAATCGGTTGGGAGCAGGTGGCGCACGCTGCCCGGTTCTTTCGCGCCCTGAACGATGTTGCGGCGCGGCCGGCCGCCGCGGCCTTGCCGGTCGCATCCGAGGCCTGCTTCTCCATTACTAGCCACTTGGGCCTAATTGGATCAAGACTTGAGCGCCTGCGCGCGCTCGACGCGACAAACGATGAAGACCGCGCTGCGCGAGAGCTGATCGAGCGCATCTATTTGCGCTGGATCCCGCTGACGCATGAAGTTGTCGCGGCGAGCCGCCGCGCCGGCCACGACCCGGACGCCGATCTTGAGCCGGCCCAGCGCTGCGTTTCCCCTTCTGACTTCGGCTTTCACAATGCGTTGGCCCGCACCGACGGCGGTCCGTGCTTTCTCGACTTCGAGTACGCCGGCTGGGATGACCCGGCGAAGATGACTGGCGACTTCTTCGCTCAACTCGCTGTACCCGTGCCCGCGGACCTGTTCGATCGATTCTTGGCAGAAACTGCGCTCTCGTTTTCCCGGCCCGCAGAACTTATTCGCCGTGCCCGCTTGTTGCGTCCCGTCTATCAAGTGAAGTGGTGCTGTATCGCCCTCAACATCTTTCTGCCGATCAATTTTGCCCGACGCAAATTCGCCCGTCCCGACCTCGACGAAAGCGCTCTGAAACAAACGCAACTCGCCAAGGCCGCGCGCCTTTTTAAATCCATTCCCTCATCAAGCCATGGCCTATATTGATTTTCTGTCGCCGCTTCACAAAAGTACCGCCCGCGACTACCTTGCTCGCGTCAACGACCCCGAATACCCTAAAGCCAAGGCCGCCGGACTAGCCAAGCAATGGGCCTTCGATTACTGGGACGGTGATCGCCGCATCAACTATGGCGGCTACCGATACATGGAAGGCCGCTGGGAAAAAGTCGCGCGCCTGATGGCCGAGCGCTACGGCCTCAAGGCGGGAGACAAGATCCTCGACATCGGTTGCGGCAAGGGCTTCCTGCTCTACGATTTCACCAAAGTTGTACCCGGCATCGAAATCCACGGCATCGACATCTCCGCCTACGCGATCGAAAACGCCAAGGAAGAGATCAGGGACCGCCTTCAAGTCGGTAACGCCACTTCCCTGCCCTATCCCGACCTGCATTTTGACTTCGTCTTCTCGCTGAACGCGCTGCACAACCTGCACTGCTATGACTTGGACAAGGCCCTGCGAGAGATGGAACGCGTGGGCAGGAAGAACAAGTATCTTTGCGTCGAGTCTTACCGCAATGAAGTCGAGAAAGCCAACCTTCTTTACTGGCAGGTCACCTGCGAGGCGTTCAATACGCCAGAAGAGTGGGAGTGGTGGTTCCGTCAGACCGGCTACACCGGCGACCATTCGTTTATCTACTTCGAGTGAGGCCCACTGCCGTGTCAGCCATACCCAATACAATGAAGGCTGCGGTACTCACCGAACTCAAGGCTCCGCTCGTCGTCGCCGAACTCCAGATGCCGGAAAACCTGGCGATCGGCCAGGTGCTCGTCAAGATACATTTCAGCGGGATTTGCGGTTCCCAACTGGGCGAGATCGACGGAGCGAAGGGCGAGGACAAGTTCTTGCCGCACCTGCTGGGTCACGAAGCCTCGGGAACGGTGCTCGATACCGGTCCCGGCGTGAAGCGCGTGAAAGTCGGAGACAAAGTCGTGCTGCATTGGCGCAAGGGGTTGGGCATTGAATCCGAAACGCCCCGATACAGCTGGCAAGGCCGCAAGGTCAACGCCGGCTGGATCACTACCTTCAACGAATACGCGATCGTATCGGAGAATCGCGTCACCGCCATCCCGGCCGACAGTGACCTCGAAGTGGCGGCGCTGTTCGGGTGCGCGGTCACCACCGGCTTTGGCGTCGTCGAGAACAACGCCAAGGTGCGCATCGGGGAATCCGTCGTCGTATTTGGCGCGGGCGGAATCGGCCTGAATATCGTGCAGGCCGCCGCGCTGGTTTCCGCTTACCCGATCATCGCTGTCGACCTATACGACAATCGGCTCGAACTGGCGAGGATGATGGGCGCGACCCACGTGATCAACAGCACCGGCGGCGATGCCCGTCAGGCAATTCTGGAAATCGTCGGCAGTGCAGGCGTCGACGCTTTCATCGACAACACGGGCCAGCCAGCCATTATCGAGATGGGCTACCAGGTTTCCAAGCCGCAGGGGCGCGTCACCCTGGTGGGCGTGCCGCGCAAAGGGAACAACGTCAATATCTATTCTCTACCGCTTCACTTCGGCAAGGTTTTGAGCGGTTCGCATGGCGGCGAAGCCGTTCCGCATGCCGACATACCGCGCTATCAAGGTCTGTTTCGCGCCGGTCGCATCAAGCTGCGCGAACTGGTGACCGACTGTTTCGCCATCGAGCAGATCAACGAGGCCATCGCCGGCATGCGCTCGGGCAGGTTTTCCGGCCGCTGTCTGATACGGTTCTGAAGTGCTCCACGACATTGAGCCCGCCCGCCTCGACTGACTTGCGTCATACGCGCGATTTTGGACAGAGGCATGACATCGCCTGACATTTCGGCTTGCCGGGATCTTTTCAGGACCCACGCAACATCGGTCCTGTTTGTCACCTCGCAGCTCAGGCCACGCGAACTGAAAATGGCCCATGGCCTGCGCCGTCTTGGCTGGAGAGTCGGGCTGATCTACTACGAGTGGACTCCGTTCGACCCGCAGGCATACTTCGATTTCTGCGTCACGGCGGGGTCCGCCGACGAAGCACACCAACTGGCCAAGCAGTTGTCACCGAGAATCTGTCACGTCTTTTCGGGGGCAATCGACGATTTGGTATTGGAGTTCTGCCGCCGCAAGCCTGCGCCGGTGGTCATCGATCTGAACGACGTCTTCGCCCCATCGCTGTTCGACTACTGCCACGAACGGTTTGAGCCGACCCGCGAGGCGCTCTTGCTTGCCGACGGCTTTTGCGCTCGCGATCTGCAGGTCAAGTCGGCCGAGCACGCCGACGGTTTCCGGGTTCCGCCGCACATGATCTTTTTTCCGGAGTACTGCTGGAACACGGCGCCCCGGGCCGGGTCGCCCGAACCACAGGCCAGGTCCGACGAAGTCCATGTAGTCTCCGTCGGCACATTCAGCCTCGAGACGCAGGGCATGTACGACAGCTGTTACCTGCGGCTTGCAAAAACGCTGATTGGCCAGGGAATTCATTTTCATATCTATCCGCATTGGGCCTACCGCCGCGACCATGCCGGCAGTCCGCACGCCAATTTCGAGAAGGACTTCGCCGATTTCCTCGCGCTGCAACGCGTAAGCCCCTACCTCCACCTTCACGATAGCCTTCCGATCGACGAGCTGGGCAAAGTCCTCCCGCGTTACGATTTCGGTCTGGTCTCGGGCGGCGCAGCGGAATTCGGACAGAAGCTGGGCTTCTATTACCCCGCATACCTGGAAACCTGCTACTCGGGACGCATTGCCGACTACCTTGACGCCCGCTTGCCGATATTGATCAATCAAGAGGTCAAGTTCGACTACTGGCTGCTCCACCGCTATGGCCTTTGCATAGATCTCAAGGGTGCCCTCAAACCCGGCTTCCGGGACAGACTGCTTGAGATCAAGCGCAGCCCGCAACAGCGGGCGCGCATGGAGCACGCCGCGAAGAAGCTGTCGGTCGACGCCAACGCGGCCCGCCTGGCCGTGTTCTACGAGCAGGTGACGGCCTCCGGAGTCCTTGGCATTGTCGACGCACAGATGCCCGTTCCGGTTGCCATCCGCGAGGAGCCGCCAGCGGCCAATGTTGCCGAACATACGGTAGCGGCCGCCGTGCGAGCCGGGAGCAGGACGCCGCTGGCGATCGTTCTCAAGGAAAAAATCCGCTGGGCCTCGCCGCGCGTGGCGAAAATCGTCTTGCCCTATCGCGCGATCCGAATATTCGAGTTTCGCCTGCACAACGCGCTGCAGGAGATCCAGGCCAACACGTCGACCATTGCGAACCTGCAGGCCCAGGTAGGGACCCAGCAGCAGGTGGCAACGCAACATTGTGCCCGGATGGAGGCGCTCGAGAGGGAAAAGACTGGTCTGATTTCCGACGTAGCAGACCTGGAAAGGCGGGCGACGACCCTGAGCGCCAACTTGTCCGCCGCCGAGCAGGCAAGGGCGGCGTTGAACGACGAGGTGAAAGGGCTGCAGCAGGTTAATGAAGCTCTCCATGCCCAAATATCACACTTGCAGCAAGACAACGCAGCCCTGAGTGAGGACAACCAGAGGCTGAGCCACGATGCGCTCGGTTTCAGTGGTCAGGTGCAAACGCTGACGCAGACCAAGGCGATCCTCAATGCCGATGTGCTCGAACTCGAAAAGGGCAAAGCCGTCCTTCGCGACGTCGTATCCCGCCTGGAGCAAGCCGGTGCGGAACTGAGTGCGCGGGTTGCTGGACTGGAGCAGGACAATGTCGAGTTGAGCGCAAGGATCGCGGTGTCCGAAGAGCACAAGGCGACCCTGAAAGCGTCCCTGCTTGCTCTTGAGCAGGAGAAGGTCGCGACTGGCGCGAGGATCACCGAATTGGAGCGTGAGAGATCGGACTTGATCGTCCACGTCGGCAGCTTGACCCGGGAGCGAGGCGAGCTAGGCGCCCAAGTTTCCGCCATGCAACAGGAGCGTGCGAAGTTTGCTGCGAATGCTGAAGGGCTATTGCGCGAGAACGCCGTACTCCAGGCACGCCTGGAGGGATTGGAAGGGATTCGTGGCGCGCTAAGCGACAGCGTCGCCAGCCTGGAACAGGACAAGGCCGGCCTCCGCGCACAGGTCGCCGGACTGGAAGCCGACAAGGCGACCCTGACCGGCTTGATCGCCGGGTTTGAGGAGGACAAGCAGGTCTTGAACGGTCAGATTGCCCGATCGAAAGAGGCCGGTGCGGCTTTGGGCGCCCAACTGGCGACCTTGGGTGAGGAAAGAACCGGGCTCCAGTCACGGGTTGACGAACTGAAGCGCGATAACGCGGCCCTGCAAGCCGAACTGGCAAAGCTCGGAAATGAAGCCGGGGAATTTGCCCGAAGGGTACACGTCCTCAGCAACGAGAAATTCCTGCTCCAGCAAGAAACCCGATGGGGAAAGATGTCGATCAACGAAATCGCGGGAGTTCTGAACTGGCCGGAAGTTCTGAACGATGTCGAACGAACCAATGGTTTCGTCGATTTCATTCGCGTTCTGGGTCTCTTTTCCGGCGAGTCCGCGTTGCCCGATCGCCCCTCCGCCTGCTGGGACCTGCTTGCCCTGAAGAACTATGACCAGTTGTTGACCTACGGGTACAACAACTTCAAGCGCACGATCGGCAATAACTATTTCAACTTTCTTGTGCAAAAGGGCGATCCCCAGCTTGCCGCGCTGGAGCAGTTGCTGCCGCGCGACGTGCTCGGGCGCTGCGCAAGCGAGGCCGCCGCGCTTGGCGACGATCCCGGCTTTCCGGGTCCGGACCAACTGACTTACAAGTACTTCGTACTGCTGCTTTGGGAGTATGCAAAAACCGTCGATGTGAAACACCTCAACCAAGGTCTGGCCGAGCCCAGCGAGGGAAACCCGCTCGTCGTAGCATCGGGAGGTCGGTGCATTTCGCAGGATCTCGCCAATTCACTGATTGAATATTGCTCAATCGGTGAATCGGTCGCGTTCCAAGCTGTCGAGCGCGTCCTGGAAATCGGCGGTGGCTACGGCAGGACGGCCTACGTGCTCCTCGCCCTGAATCCGCATGTCAAGTTTACGATGGTGGATATTCCGCCGGCGCTCTACCTCGCGCAACGCTATCTTTCGTCGGTATTCAAGGAGCGACGGGTGTTTCGGGCCCGGGAATTTTCTCGCTACCAGGAAGTGCGTGAAGAACTTGAAGCCGCCTCGATCGTGTTCTTGATGCCGCATCAATTGGCGCTGATGCCGAGAAGGCACTTCGACCTGTCGCTGAACATATCCTCCTTTGGCGAAATGGACGCCAAACAGGTCGCCTGGTATTTCAAGCAGCTTGCGCGGGTCACCGGAGCGTTTTTCTACCTGAAGCAATGGCGCAGTTCGAACAATGTCTTTGATGGCGTGGTGCTCAATCAGCGCGACTATCCGATTCCGAAGAAGTGGGCCGAGGTCTATTCCCGCCCGTGCCGTGTTCAGACCGAGTTCTTCGAGGCCTTGTACCGGGTGAGCAAGCCGTGAATCCGAGCCGCTCGATCGCCGAGATTTATGACTTCGAGCTCTTCCCCTACGCGCTCGGCGACGTCCTGACCTGGAATGTCCGCACCGCGATGCGTTGCGAAGAACTCGGGCGGAAGATGGTCGACATCTATCTTTGCGCCGACGAGCGACATCCGTCCGGCATTTACCAGCGCGGCCTGGTCAATCCGCAGAATTTCGAACTGTTCTTCAGCGAACTGTATAGCGCCTTCGGAACCCATCCCCGATTGGGCAACATCCACATCTTCCGCGATAGGGAAGCCTTGCTCGCCAAGCTTCAGGACCTGGTTGCGGCCGACCCGATCAACGCGGAAGCGGTCAGCGACTACCTTGGTGTTCTGGAGTATCGGGTTTCCGAAAGCGTACTCAACAAGGTCAAGCATGCGGTATCCCGGGTCTTGCGCGGTAGCCGTCACCTGCGCGGAGCCTTCAACCGACTGCTGCCCTCCGGCGTGAAGACGACGATACGCGCGACCTGCCTGCCCAATGAGGAAGTCCTCAACCACTACTTCATCAAGTACATCCATTCGCACGAAAGCATCAACGCGTTCGCGGCGCGGCGCGGGGGAATTCCCTTGCTGCGCCCCGCGCTTGGCTGCGCCGCGGACATCGAGGAAATCATTGCCCGCCGGTTTGCCGGCAAGAAGATCGTGCCCTTTCATCTGCGCCTGCGACGCCTCGATGCCGGCTATGGCGGCGAGCACTCCTACGCCCGCGACTCGGATTTTCTCGAGTGGTATGACTTCCTGCGCGAAGCCGGCCGTACGCGCCCCGATGTGGCATTTGTCGCACTGGGCCGGCTGCAGGAAAAACCCCTTGAATTGCTGAACCTGCCCAATGTCACCAGCTTGCGCATCTTCGGCATGGGCCTCGGTCACGAACTGACCCTGATGTTGAAAAGCGACCTGTTCATCGGCACCTCGAGCGGATTCGCCGCGATGGCGAATTTTTCGGCAATTCCCTACTTCATCACCAGGATGACCACGGGATCCTGCCATGCCTACGCGATCCCGGAAGGGGCCGAACGGCTGCCGTTTGCCCGCGACGACCAGAAGCTGATTTATGCGCAGGAGACAGCGGAACTGCTGGCGAGCCTGCTCGAAACCGGACTCGGGCCCGCCGCGCGGGCGGCCGATGCAAACAGCACTAACGCCGAAGCGCGGGAGCAGATCAACGTCCATGCCTGGCTGAGTGCGCGCTCCCAGCCGACCAACTCCGCGGCGACTACCTCGCGATTCTTCACCGATGACAAGTTCCGCGACGAAGAGACCGCCTATCTGCTCCTGCCCAGTCTGGAGCGCGCCCGACAGGCCCTGCTCGGAAACGCCCCGGAAGAGGCCGCCGGCATCCTGCGGCGGGTCGAGCGGAACTTCCCATCACTGTGCGCAAGGCTGCCGCAATTTCGTGTCCTGCAGGAACTGACCGCGGCCTCGGGAATGGAGCCGGAGGCCAGGCGCGGCGCCCTGCTGGTGCTGAACATCGACGTGACGGGATACATCGGCTCGGTGTGCGGCGCCTCACCGGCGGCAGACGGCGCATGGAGGCCGTTCAACTGGGTCGTCGTCGGCGGCGAATTCAATCCTCTCCCCGACGAACCGCAGCCGGCACTGAGCCTGCGGGCAAGCGCGGCCAACTGCTATTGGCACACCGAACGCTTCGTCTGCGAGCAGCCGGGCGGAAAGGTGCTGATGCGTTTCGACGCCAGGAACTCGGCCTCCCCCTCGCTGCACCGGATGTACATATTCGAGAATGGCGCCTATCGCACGGTCAGCGAATTCTTCGCCGAGACGGACTGGCGGAGTTTTGAAATCCCGGTTGCCGCGCGGCCGGGAGCCGTTCTCGAATTTCAGATCGACCAGGCCGACGCAGAACAGTTCTTGTCGATCCGCGACTTCCGCGTAGCCGGAGGCGGGCCGCTGCCGCTGGCGAAACAGGCTCCGGTGCCGATTCCGATGGCGGCCTGGATCGCCAGTATCGGAGCCGGCACGGGCTGTGCGCAGGGGGACGGAAACGATTGCCTGCAATGGACGGTTGCCGGACGCCCCGGCTATGTGCAGACGCCGGTATTGCCGCAACCCGGCCCGGGTGGCTTGCTGATCGAGTTCGAGGCGCGCACCGACCGGGCGTCGACTTCCTTCAGCCCCGCATACCTGTTCGAGGGGAGCAAATACCGTGTGGTCACCCAATATGCATTCCATGCGAAATGGACCCGGTTCGTTCTGCTGCTCGAACCAGAGGCACGCGCGGTGATAAAATTCCAACTCGATTTTCCGGCGGCCGTGGACATATTTTCGGTTCGTGACTTTCGGGCGACTCCCGTGGAACGAAAATCAATCGCACCCAGCCAGATCGGCCCATGACCATCATTTTTTCCGATATCGCGGTCAATCATTCGCCGCTTTTCGAAAGCTCCGAAGGCTGGGGCCCTGGATTCGAACTTGCCAAGGGTTTTGGCGAGGGCGTCATCGTGGGACCCGGGACGGACAATCCGAATGTCCTTGGCCAGCAATTCCCTGCGCAACCGCGACAGTTCTTCAGGGTCCTTGCTCGCGCGGCCAGTGTCGGCGCGCCGCGCGCACTCGCCTGCATCCAGATCAACTGGATCGCCGCGGACGGCGCTTCGCTATCCACATCCGTCAAGCGCTTCGAGGTCGGGGCGACGGAAAGCCGCTTCCAGCACC
>WBZP01003150.1_pt1 | contig 18184 bp, 17 predicted proteins | sample 5204301 | NCBI WGS metagenome assembly WBZP01 (sample SAMN12412401, study PRJNA552823) | activated sludge metagenome | isolation source: activated sludge from nitrification reactor of wastewater treatment plant... | place: USA: Pennsylvania | collected 2017 | reverse complement strand
AGGACACTTGATCGAACAGATCGGGGTCGTCGCCTTGGGCTCGCTTTTGGTCGCCTTGGGTACGTTTTTCGCGATGACCGCAGGCGGGGACAGAAGCAGCACCGCCGCGATCAGGACTTTGGCCAGGACTTTGTGAAGGTAGACAGATCTCGACATCGGCTCTCGCTTATCGTCGCACAGATTGCATCCTGCCGGCAACGGTCTGGCTGGGCGCAAAGCTGGTACGACAAAGTACTCGGCTGCGACACCTTGGGCGATCTATGATGGGGCTGCGTATGAACGAAAAGCCCAATCCCAGTGCCCAGCCTTTCACCAGTGCCCTCGTGCAGGCGATCGAGCAGGGACCCAAGCGACCGTCTATCGAAAAGCACCTCTCCATGTACCTCGACATGGAGGCGCCGCCCGGCCTTCTCGCCTTGCTGGTGGCGTGGGCCCGTCACGAAGTCAAGCAGCTTCGCGTCGGAGCGTTTGTGATGGACGATCAAGCGATTGCCCGCTCCTTCCGCTTGCCGGTGTGGGTCAAAGACGGCCCCGGTCCCGACGCTGACTGCTACATTGATGAGAGTCAGATCCGCCAAGATGTGATCCTGCTCGGGACCTACCGCAACGATCGCACCACTGTGTCGCTCGGGGTATCACGCACGCGCGGCGCGATCAGCGACACCGTGATCGGCATCGATGGTCCGGTCAACATCACCTACGGCGGACTAGAGGACTTCCTTCACCGCTGTCACAGCCTCGCCGTTCGCGACAACCAGCCGTCCGCTCTGGCCGTAACCAAGTAACCGATCTTAGCGCGGCTCCTAGCGCGGCCCCAGCTGGGACTGGAGCAGCGCCAGCTCCTGCTGATCTTCTTCCTGTAGCGGCTCACCGGGCGACATGCGCTGCGCAGCTGCTTCGTGAAGCGTCCACGCCCGCCGGAGCCTGTCGACCGACTCCTTTTCTTGGCCGCGCAGCCGCAGAAGCTCTGCTTGGGTCCGCAAGATCCGCGCGTAGCTGCGAATGCGATCACTGCTGCCCAAGATCACCGCACAGGACCTCGGGTCCACTGCCGAAAGAAAGGACAGCTCCAGCTTCAGAGACGCCCGCGCCGCCCGCTGCAGCGCTTCATCGGCCTCCTCCTGCTGCTGCTCGACCGTCGCCAAGTGGAGGACTCGCTGCAGCGCCTTGACCAGCTGCTGCACCTGCCTCTTCAGAAAGTCCTTCTCGACCTCTCCGCCATCTTCGCGCTGACCAAACATGTTCACCGTACCTTCCGCACTCTGCTTTCCATGAACCTAGGTCGTGGTGAGCCGGTGACAAGTAGCCAGCCTGCAAAACCTGCGCGCCACCCGCTGACTATTCATCCATTGGCGCTTCGATGAACCGCTTACAGGTTGGACACGTAAAGACTGGACCGTAGTCTCCCCAGCCTTTCTTGAGCTTGTCTTTTTGACAAAACGGACAGGTCAAGTTCGAGGTTCTGCCAGCGGCGATCAGATCGAGGACTTGGCGAAGCTCTGGACTGTCGGACATCGGGACTCTCCTCTGCGAATACTCTCTGCATCGTATCGCGAGTCCCCCAATCCCAACAAGCCGCAACCTGTACGCTTCGCGCGGGGTTTACAAAACCCGCAGGGACACGGGACGGACTCGAGTCTCTGGGTTGGGAGTCTCTGTATCGCTGCGGACAAACAGATAGCGACTGCCATCTGCGCTGACGGAATGACTCCACTTGCCTCCGGATTCGGTCAGCAGGGCCAGCACCGGCTCGACGGCGGCTCCGATCGGAACTCCCACCCGCGCAATCTCTGCTCGAATCGCCGGCAACACCTTCTGGTACAGAGAAGCCGACAGCCGCACCTTGCCCCGATATCCCGGCGTTCCTTTGGCATACGGACAGTCTTGGGCCAAAAATCCTGCGGCGAGCGCACTGTCTGCCGTGTGACACCAGGGCGCTTGCGCAAAGCGATCCGCATAGATCGTGCAGTGATATTGACCGGCAACAGCGTCCGAGCCTGACCCCGATGATCGAGCCAGGAACTTACACCGCAGCGCATCGATGACCACCGCCAGGCCATTGACCGGCACCGCGAAGTGGCAGGACATCCCACAGCGTCGACACAGCGCCTCATGCTCAGCGGAATCCATCGTCCTACTATCCCATGACTTGGCCCCGGATCGAAGAGGGCTCTTGGCGGTCATTCTCGCGTATATTTTTCGTCATGCTGATTGACCCCAAGACTCTCTCTCCGCGCAAGATGTATCGGCTCCTGATTGACGTGATCACGCCGCGCCCGATTGCTTGGGTGGGAACGGTATCTGGACAGGGAATTCCCAACCTGGCGCCGTTCTCCTTCTTCAACGGAGTAGCGGCCAGTCCTCCGACGGTGGTGTTCTCTGCTTCCAACCGTCGGGATGGCACTCCCAAAGACACGCTGCGCAACATCCTGGTGGTGCCAGAGTTTACGGTGAGTACGGTGTCTTATTCGCAGCGGGAAGAGATGAACGCGACCTCTGCCGATCTGCCTTACGAAGTGAGTGAGTTTGCGCACTGCAACCTGACCGCAGTCGCTTCGGAGCGCATCCGACCACCGCGCGTCCAAGGTGCGAACGTGTCGATGGAGTGTGTCCTCCACCAGCTAGTTCCCGTCGGAGAAGGACCGCTCGCAGCGACTTTGGTGATTGGTCGAATTGTCCTTGTTCATGTCGATGATGCGGTGTGCGGTGCACAGGGAGAGCTCGATCCCGGGCAGCTCGACCACATCGGCAGAATGGGCGGCGATGGCTACTGCCGCACCACGGACCGCTTCGCGATTCCTCGCCCAAGCGAAAAATAGCGACCACTCGCCGCGTTCATTGTTTCGCTTTCCCTTATGACAAGCTTGCTTGACGTACTGTAAAGTGCGCTTGTCATGACTACTTCCGCTGAAAATTGTCTGCGGGCGCGGCGAACGGCCTGTGGTCTGTCTCAAGCTGCGCTGGCCCAAGGCGCCGGAATCTCGCGCCAGAGTGTCTTCGCCATTGAATCGGGAACCAGCACTCCTGCCGTCGATGTCGCGCTGCGGCTGGCCAAGGTTCTGGCGTGTCGGGTTGAAGATCTGTTTGCCACAGAGTCGGCACCAGTTCCGCTGTGGACCGATCCGGCAGAGGCAGGAAGCGGCGCGAGCGGTCAGCGGGTCGCGCTCGCCCACCTGGGGGGACGCTGGCTGTCCTATCCGCTTGTGCGGGAAGGAATCGGGCGGGCCGCCGATGCGCTAATCACGGCGTCGCGGGGCCGACGGGTCAAGGTGGCGCTCCTTCACGCCGAGGAGTCGCCTCTCGACAACATGGTGCTGATGGGCTGTGCGCCGGCGCTGGGACTGCTGGCCGAGCGGCTTAACCTGCGGACGGGGCCGGGCCGGTTTCTGTGGCTGCCGCGCTCTAGTACCCAGGCTCTGGCGGCGCTGGCGCTGCGACGGACACACCTGGCGGGCGTACACCTGACCTGCGACCAGACCGGCGAGGCCAACCTGCCCGATGTCCGACGGCATACGCGCAAGCAAGCGGTGGCGATTTACACCCTGGCGCGCTGGCAGGCGGGGCTGCTGACGGCGCCGGGCAATCCCAAGCAGCTTCGCTCGACGGCAAGTCTGGGCAAGCGTGGGCTGCGACTGTGCGTGCGTGAGCCCGGCTCGGGAGCGCGACGGCTGCTCGACCGCGAGCTAGCCCAAGCGGGACTTTTGGCAGAGCTGACCAAGCCGGGGACGCTGCAGGTGCGCGGACATCTGGAAGTGGCGGCGGCGATTGCGATGGGCGCGGCGGACGTGGGCATGGCGACCCGGGATGCGGCGCTGGCGTTTGGGCTCGACTTCATTCCGGTGACCGAGGAGCGCTACGACTTGGTGATTCCGCGCACCGGACTGCAAGATCGGCGACTGGTGCGGCTGCTCGAGCTGCTGACGACGGCGGCCTTTCGCAGCGAGCTGTCGTCGCTGGGCTATGACACCAGCCACAGCGGCGATCGAGTGACGGAAGGAGCAGCTTCATGACCCATGCACTTCTTACCGTGGCGCGTGGGCCGCTGGCAGTTCTGGCGCTACATGTATTTGGACTGAGTTCATCGGCACTGGCGCAGCCGGCCTGTGCGGACGCGACCAAGCTGCCCAATCCGGTCTATCTTACCGTCGGTGATACCCAAATAAACCTGATGCAGCGACTTGGTGCCGAGCTGCGCCGTCACGAGCAAATTACGCTCATCTGGCGGGCAACGGGCTCGTGTTCCAACCTCGACACGCTCTACGGCGATCTACCGATGAGCGGCAACTTTTCCTACATTCCAGCTGGCTACGATCCAGAGACAACGCCGACGGCGCCCAGCTGCACCGTGCCCGCGCCGGGTGTGCCCGCCGATATCGCCAACTCGATTGTCTTTCTAGAGGGCTGTCCGACGCCCAAGCCGACGGACGTGCTCGACACGCTGGGTCCGGTGCAGTCATTTGTGTTTGCGGTGCCGCTGGCCAGCGCTCAGACGGCAATCACAGCCGAAGAAGCGTACTTTGTGTTCGGTTTCGGTCAGGCCGGCAAGGTCGCGCCGTGGCTGGACAACAACCTGCTGCTGTCGAGGCCAGCGACGAAAGGCACGGTGATCAGCATCGGCGCGTCGATTGGCGTCCCGGCGGGCAAGTGGCAAGGCACCAAGCTCAACCTGTCGCAGGATCTGGCCAGTCAGCTGGCCGCCGCGCCGGACCCGGGCAAGGCGCTCGGCATCCTCGGCAGCGAGGTCTACGACGGCTATCGCGCCCAGCTAAAAGCACTGGCGTTTCGCGCGTTTCAGCAGCACCGCGCGTACTTTCCCGACTCGACGCAGAACGCGTTTGACAAGCAGAACGTCCGCGACGGGCACTACCACATCTGGTCGTATACACACTGGCTTACGCGACTTGATGCGATGGGCAAGCCGCGCAAGCCGCTGGCGCAGCGGGTGATCGATCTGCTCGTCGGCAACACGGTACAGCCAGCGCCGCGCTTTGAGCCGCTCGACAGTGCCATACATGTTGGACTGATTCCTCGCTGTGCGATGAAGGTGCAGCGCAGCCGCGAGGGGGGCGACTTTTCGCGCTACCAGAGCGACCAGCCGTGTGGCTGCCACTTCGAGTCACGGGCGACGGGAAGCACTCGCTGTACGATCTGCGTCGACAGCTCGACGTGTGGCAGCGGCACCTGTCGCCACGGCTTCTGCGAGGAGCGATGACCATGCAAGAGACGAAAAAGTCCCTGGCGCTGGCGCTGGTGCTGCTGAGTGGCTGTCCCGACGGTGGCAATCCGGACCGTGACGACCCACTGCGTGACTTGGCCTCGCCCGACCTGGCTTGCTTCGCTGCACCAGTCAGTCATGTCGAAATTTTGAATGCCTGCACGACCGCTCAGTCCGTCGACAAGCGACCGGTCCTGCCACTGTTGTCCGCCGATGGCACGCTTCCACCTCTGCCGTAGCTCGCTGGTACTGCTGGTGCTGGGTTGGTTGCTTCCGACGCTGTCCCTGGCCGCCGAGCCGACGCTGGCCGAGCGTGTTCAGCAGCTGGAGGCCCAGATTCAGTCGCTGTTGTCGTCGCGGCTGCCGACCGGGGACGAGCTGCTGCGTCGCGGACCGTTTGCGCTGCGACTGGCGGGCTTTGTGCAGACCGATGCGGTGCTGTATCGCCAGGACTCTGTCGATCAGCTCGACGGGGCGACCGGGCAGCCGCTCAACGAGACGCGCTTTGTGATTCGTCGGGCCCGGCTGCGGGCCGAGGCGGAAGCGACCTATGTCGGCGCGACGGTGGAGATCGACGGCAACACCGTCCAGGGCACGCAGGTCCGGCTGCTCGGTGGCGAGGCGTGGCTACAGTGGCCGCAGCGGCAAGGAACGCTGCCGTATCTGCGCGCCACCGTCGGGATGTTCAAGATTCCCTTTGGCCGCGAGGTCCTGCAGTACGACCCCGAGCGGCTGTTTCTCGAGCGAAGTCAGATCATACGGGCGCTGTTTCCCGGCGAGTACGACCTGGGGGTGCGGCTGGCGGGTGGCTGGCGATTTTTGCGCTATACGCTGGCCGGAATGAACGGTCAGCCGTCGGGAGAGCAGGCCTTTGCGGCGCGCGATCCGAACCAGAGCAAGGATCTCGTCGGGCGCGTCGGCATCGACAGCCGGCTGGGGACGGTGGCGGTCGTGCGGGCCGGCATCTCGGGGCTGTACGGCGAAGGCTTTAGCCCCGGCAGCCCGCCGAGCAAGGACGTGCTGACCTTTCGTGACGACAACGACGACGGACAGGTGCAGCCGAGCGAGCTGGAGGTCATCCGAGGCCGCGCCGCGACGATGAGTCAGAACTTTTCGCGCGATGCGCTGGGAATCGACGGAGAGCTGACGATCGCGGTGCCGCTCGTCGGTGCGCTGCAGCTCAGCGGCGAGCTGATCTGGGCCCGCAACCTCGATCGGGGCCTGATGCCGGCGGACCCGGTGGCGACGGGAAGAGATCTGCGTGAGCTCGGCTACTACCTCGGGGTGTCACAGACGATAACGCCGTACCTACAGGTCGGACTGCGCTACGACTTCTATGATCCCGACGCGGACCGGCAAGAGCAGCGCGGTCCTGAGCGCGTGCCTATCTCGGTGGCGTTTGCGACGCTGGCAGTGACGGCGGCGGTGCAGCATCCGCGCTACGGTCGCGTCGCCGTCGAGTACAGCAACCAGCGCAACGCCCTGGGGCGAACGGCGGCGGGCGCACCGACGACGCTTGGTCGAGACTCGGTGGTGCTGCGCGCGCAGGTGGCCTTCTGATGCGTCACGGTGGTCAAAGTCGCTGTGGTCTGACGGTGACGCTGGGGCTGCTGCTCTTGCTCGGGACGGTGAGCTGTGACAGTGCCTCGTCGGAGAGCCACCTGCCGTCGCTGTTACGGGTCGAAAACGCGCAGCTTGTCCTCGGGACACCGCCGCCGCGCGAGAGCGGACCGCTGGTGCAAGGCGTGACGCTGCTTCAAGCGACGGTGTGGCCGGGGCAAAACCGCAAGCCGCTGAGTGGCACCTTGGCGAAAAGCTCGACGGCAGTGTCACTGTTTCTGGTCGGAGATCGCGGCCACTACATCGTGCCAGCCGGAGCCCCGGATCTGACGGCGCCCACCGAGCCGACGTTCTTCACCAGGCTGGCGTTTTCCCCGCAGCTGCCACTCGGGCCACAGCTGTTGCAAGTCCAGGCGACGGACGACAGCGGGCACTATGGACCGGCGACGACACTGCCGCTCACTGTCGAGCCTGCGCCACCCCCGACTGGAGCGCTGGTCTTTTCGCTGCGCTGGGAGCGCGCCGCCGACCTCGATCTGCACGTCGAGGAGCCGAGCGGCCAAGAGCTCTCTTCCCGTCGCAAGAGTGGCAACACCGCGCCGGCTCCGGGGCGACCACCGCCAGGCCCCGACGCTGGCTATCTGGATATCGACTCCAATGGGCTGTGCATCATCGACGGGCGGCAGCAGGAGAGCGTGATCTATCCCAAGCTGCCGTCGTCGGGCCGCTACCTCGTGCGCGTCGATACCTTCTCGCTGTGTGGACAGGCAACGGCTTACTGGCGAGTGACGGCGTGGCTGGCCGGGCAGCGGGTGGCCGAAGCCAGTGGTCAGAGCTTGCCTTCAGCGACGCGCGGCGATCATGGCATTGGGGCCGGTGTGCTCGCGCTGGAGCTGGACGTGCCGTGAAGCGCAGTGCCGACTGGATCTTGCTCATTCTGCTGGGGTGGCCGGCAGCCTCGGGACGAGCCAACCCGACGCCCGCCACGTCGCCGCCGTTTGAGACGGTGGTCCGGGCCGAGCGTCCCAGTCTTGGACCGCTGTCGACCCGGCTCTCGACGGAGGATGCCCGCACCCTGCCCGGTGTCGCTGGCGATGCCGTGCGTGCCGTCGAGTCGCTCGCTGGGGTGACGCGCCCGGCGCTCGGCTCGGGTCAGCTTTCGGTGTGGGGCGCAGCGCCGGCAGAGTCGCGCATCCTCCTCGACAACATCGAGCTTCCGGCGCTCTACCACCTGGGCGGACTGCGGACGATCGTTCCGACGAGCCTGGTGCAGAGTCTGACGCTCTTGCCCGGCGGCTACGGGGCGGCGTATGGACGGGCGCTCGGGGGACTTTTGCTGCTTCACGAGCAGCCACTGCCCGACGGGATTCACGGTGAAGTGGCCGCCGATCTGCTCGATGTCAGTGCGACTCTGTCGGCGACGCTCGGTCAGCGCCTGACGCTGAGCGCCTCGGGACGGTATAGCTATTTTGATCGAGCACTGGCGACGCTAACGGGTCAGCCGCTCGGCGACTACTTTCCCCTGCCGCGCTATCACGACTTTCAGGCGCGGGCGCGGCTGAGGCTTCGTCCCGGCGAGCAGCTGACCGCCACGGTGCTGGGTGCGGGCGACGAGCTGCGCCGGGCACGAGCGCCAGCCGAAGCGATAGCCGCTCAGTCGGAAACCTGGCATCGCACCATGTACCGCTTCGGGCTACAGTACCAGACAGGGACGCACAATGACGGACAGGTGACGATCACCCCGTGGGCAGGACTCGATGACAGCGACTACCAAGCGGCGTTTGGCGACAGCCCAGCCAGGCTCAGCCGTCGGGACATTCGCTATGGCTTGCGCGCCGCCTACGCTGCCGTGGTCGCCCCGCGCGTGTCGCTTTCCGTCGGGGTCGATGTCCTGGGCACGCTCTCGACGCTGAGCCGCCAAGGGACCCTGACCCGTCCACCGCGCGAGGGGGATCGCGCCGTGTTCGGACAGAGTCCAAGTGCTGAGCAAAATGCTGACCAGTACTCGACCCACCTTGCCGACTACTCGCCGTTTCTGTCGCTGGTGCTGCGCCTCGGTCGCGTCCTCATCGAGCCCGGTCTGCGAGCCAGCGGAGTCTTGCTCGACGTAAGTCGTCTTCTGCCCAGGGTCGGGGCCGCGCCGCCGATTGGCTCCCGTCGCCTGGTCTTCACCGTCGAGCCGCGCCTGCTTGTGCGCTATCAGCCGTGGCAGAAGCTGACCCTGCTCATCGCGACGGGGCTGTATCACCAGCCGCCCGACGCTGCCGATCTGAGTGCGGTCTTTGGCAACCCGACGCTGTCCCCGGCCCGTGCGGTCCACGCGGTCCTGGCGGCGGAAGTCACGCCCCTTCCGTCGCTGCGGATCGAGCTGGCCGGATTCTATCGCTATCTCGACGGGCTCGCGGCGCGCAGTCCGCTTGAGACACCGCCGCTCGCCCGTGCGCTCAGTCAAGACGGTCGCGGTCAGAGCTTTGGCGGAACCGCGTCGCTGCAGCTGACTCCGTGGCACAACCTCAGCGGCTCTGTCTCCTACACCCTCAGTCGCGCCGAGCGTCAAGATGCCCCGTCGCTGCCCTTCCGGCTGGCCGACTTTGACCAGCCGCAGATCCTGCAAGTCCGGGCGCGCTATGTCCTGTGTGGGTTCGGAATCGGACTGCGGCTGCGCTACACCTCGGGGCTGCCGCGTACCGAGGTGATCGATTCCTACTACAGCGCGCGCGATGATCAGTTTCAGCCGGTGTTCGGAACCCACAACGGAGTCCGCCTGCCGGACTTTGTGGCACTGGATGCCCAGCTCGATCGGACGTTTCAGCTGCGCAGCGGAGTCACGCTCGCGATCTGGCTGGATGTCCAGAACCTCACCAATCGAAAAAACGCCGAAGAGCTGGTATATCGTTACGACTTCAGCGAGCACGACTACATCACAGGCTTACCGACGGTCGCAGTGCTCGGAGCACGGCTGTCGTACTTCTAAAAAACCCAATGTCCCCGCCCAAGCTTCCATTCCCAACCGCATTCCCAACCGCATTCCCAACTGCATTCCCAATCGCGTTCCCAACTGCATTCCCAACCGCATTCCCAACCGCATTCCCAACCGCATTCCCAACCGCATTCCCAACTGCATTCCCAACTGCATTCCCAACCGCATTCCCAACTGCATTCCCAATCACGTTCCTATTCATTTTCCTGTTCGGCTGCATTCCGGAAGTGGGTCCGCCGGCCTCGCTTCTTGACGGTCCACGGGTCTTGGCGATGCGCAGTGAGCCCGCCGAAGTCTATCCCGGAGAGTCGGTCCGCCTCGACCTCACCATCGCCGATCGAACCGGTCCGATCACCACCGCCAGCGTCGACTGGGCGTTCTGTTCCGCCCCCAAACCACCGACCGAAAACAACGTCATCAGCGACCGCTGCTTGCGCGATGAAGTCCGCTCCATCGGCGGCAATGGACTCGCGGTGATGGCTCGAGTTCCTGTTGATGCGTGCGCGCTGTTCGGTCCCGAGCTGCCGCCCTCCGCAGCTGGAGACATGGTGCCGCGACCGCGCGATCCGGATCGCAGCGGTGGATTTTATCAGCCGGTCCGCGCTCGAGTCCTGGGTCTGACTGCCATTGGACTTGTGCGGATTCGCTGTGGGCTGAGCGGTGCCAGCCAAGAGACAGCAGCCGCCTTCCGCGCCCGCTACCTGCCCAATCGGAATCCCAGCGGCGGTCCATTGTCAGCGACGGAAGAGGAGACTCCTATCTCGCTTGCAGCAGTTCCTGCGGGCCATTCGATCCGCTTTGCTCTGGCCGTTTCGGAAGACAGTCGCGAGTCCTTTCTGTGGTTCGATCCGACCGATCAAGAGCTGAAGCTTGTGCCAGAGCAGCTGCGGGTGTCGTGGCTCGCTGGGCAAGGGAGCTTTCTGCGCTCGGCCACCACTCACGACGCTGCCGATTCCCACACGATTCACAACGAGTGGATCGCTCCCGAGCAAGCCGGTCCGGTGATGCTGTGGACGGTGCTGCGCGACAGCCGTGGTGGCGTTACGGTCTATTCCCACTCGGTCCAGGTGATGGCTGCTGGGCCTTCATAAAGATGCGCACAATACTCCTCTTATTCCTGTCTGTCTCGATAGTCGGCTGCGCGGGTCAGCCCGAGTGGCGTCGTCGCTTGCAGCTCCTAAACGATCACTTTCCCCGTCCGCCCAAGCAGAGAGTCCGCTGTCTTTCGGATGACCTCCTTGCCCAAGGAATTGTTGCCGCTGTAAAGAGCGTCGATTTTTCGGCGGTGTTTGACCAAGGTCCGCTGTACGGAGTCGGCTGTCCCGATCCCCAGCAGAGTCTGTGTCAGACGCTCTCTGGTCGGGTTGGGAAGAGCAGACATCCGCAGCTCGATCTGTCGCTGATCGCCTTCAATCCGCCAGGCTGTGCGCAGTCCTACGCCAAGGCCACGGTGGTCTTTGATCGCAGTCATCCGGATGGCTTTGTCGGACAGCACGATCCCAAGTCGCTGCAAATTCGCAACATCCGCTTCCGCAAGTGGGATGAAGCGCGCTGGAATGGTGGCCAGTATGCGCTTCCCACGACCGCCAGCAGTGCAAAACAGGAGGACGGAGCGAGCACGAACCCACTGATTCTGCCGGGTACAGAGCGCACTTGGGAGTCCCCCTATTCTGCGGACTCGCTGCTCCATCCCGAGCCAGCGCCCAGCGACGAGCCGAGCATCGACTTTCTGGCTCCCTGGCCGGCCAGCTCGTTCAAGATGATGGTGGCGACGCGATTCCTAAAGCTCTTGGATGATGGTCATGCTCAGGACGGTGCGAGCGTTACATTAGAGACTCCGATTCCGCTGCTGCCCAAGTCGCTGGTACCGGCGTGTCCGGAAGTCGCGCGAACTCTGACCTTGCAAAGAGCGCTCGAGACAATGCTGCAGTGGAGCGGAAACTGTGCGACCGCTGGGCTGGTTCGCTTCCTTCACCAACACCAAGAGATCATCCAGAGTGAACAGACAGACTCGCGCGGATTCCCAACCGCTCCACCGACGAGAAATCTCCTGAATGAGCAGCTTGCGGGGCTGGGACTGCACACTCTTCAGATGAACCGCACGATGGCCAAGCTGGGTCGCTGGGGCAGTCCGGACAACAACTACGAACAGCTCACCGCCTCTGTTGCCAACAACCACATGACCTCTTGGGATACCGCGCGCCTGTTCTGGCTGTTTGATGAGCTACCGGAATCGCAAAAACCGCAGTGGGAAGTGCGCCCCGGTCAGCCGGTGTGGCGCGACTTTGTGTCACCGCGACACAGAGAGCTGTTGCGAGAGATCCTGCGCGACTCCTATTCGGGAACAGAGCTGAGCAACAACCACCACTGCCCCCGTCCCACCTACGCGGCGGAGCACAGTGCGGCGAGTCCCGGGTTCGGTCAGGTGAAGGAGCCCGGAATCCTCACGCGGGTACCTGAAAAGTGGCTCCAAAACGGCAAGCTGCGGACTCCTTTTGCGGACCATCCCTATCCGCAGGTGGTCGATGATCTGGGACCGGGCGCAGGTGAGCGGGGCGCCGATCTGCTCCCGTGTCAGCAAAAGGCCGAGGTTGCTTTCCTACACAAGCCGGGACTGACCAATGTCGCCGCCAGCAGCACCGGCATCGCTCACGGAATCGCTCCCTTCCGACGCCACTACATCATTAGCTTTTTCTCTACGCTCGGAACGCGCTACGGCGATGCGGCCACGCCTACGGAGCGAACAGAGAGCATTCCGCTGCTCGGCGCACGCATCGATACTTGGCTCGCCTGGTGGCTTGAGTAGCTCCCTTTGGCAAAGCTATGTTAAAATCAAAGTTCTTCTGTTCGCGTCGAGAGGTCGCGTTCCATGACTCAGCATACGATTTACGATCGGTTTTTCGCCCGCTCTCTTGAGCTCATGGCAACGGCCGATACCAGTGGGTTCTTTCAGCACCTCAATCCTGCCTGGACGCAAGTACTTGGTTACTCCCTAGAGGAGCTGAAGTCGCGGCCGTTCCTCGACTTTGTCCACCCTGATGACATCGCAGCCACCAACCAGGAAGTGGCCAAGGTCTTCGGTGGCGCAGAGGTGTTCCACTTTGAGAATCGCTACCGTCGCAAAGACGGCTCCTATTGCTGGCTGGCGTGGAGCGGAGGAGTGTCTCTGGAAGACAACATGATCTTCTGCTGCGCGCGCGATATCTCGGTGCAGAAGCGACTGGCAGAGGAAAAAGAGCAGGCTCTGTCGGCGCTCGGACGCTTTCAAGCGCTGGCGGACAGTACGTCTGATTTTGTCGGAATGTTCAGCGCCGATTATCGAATGACCTACGTCAATCCTGCTGGTCTGCGCATGATCGGACGAGAAGACGCCCTGCCAGCGGAGCTGCCGCTGCTGGCTCTGCATCCGCAGGATCATCAGCAGCGAATCTTGAGCGAGGTCATTCCGACCGTACGCTCCCAGAGCAGCTGGAACGGCGATACTTGGCTGGCCCATGCCAGCGGACACCTGATTCCTGTCTCGCAGGTGATGGTGGCGCTCCGTAGCAAGGACGGACAGATCGAGGGCTTTGGTACCGTCATGCGCGATCTCAGCGCGATTGAGTCGTACAAACAGACTCAGGAGGAGCTGCTCCGGCAACAGACGATGCTGCGCGAGATGATTCAGGCCATGGCGACGCCGATCATTCCGCTGACGGAACGAATCGTTGTCATGCCGCTGATTGGGAGTATGGATGCCACCCGAGCAGAGGACTTTCTGACCGCTGCGCTGGAGGGAGCAGAGAGCCGGCGCGCGCGGGTGGTGATCATCGACATCACAGGTATGAAGCATGTCGATACCAGCGTCGGCGCAACCCTGGTCAGAGCGGCGCTGGCGCTGCGCCTGATTGGAGCAGAGGTTGTCCTAACAGGAATCCGCGCCGAGATCGCTCGAACTCTGGTCAGTCTGGGAGTCGATCTGCCTGTGAATACCCGCAGCAATCTCCAGAGCGGAATTGCCTATGCACTCTCCATCTCCGGAGAGGTCCTGCTCTCACCATCCGGAAAAGCCCAGAAGTAAGCGCCTCTCGATGAAGACGCCGACCTTCGTGGCGAAGCTGGTCACGGTGGCGCTGCGTACACTGACCAGCGCAGCGAGAGGGACAAGAGCGTGACAACAACCGAAGTGCTGGTGACAGTTCCTGATCGTGGTGCAGCCGATCTGTTGGTTCAGCTGCTAGCTGAGCACGACATCTCTGCAGAGATCCAGCGTGTACCAGGGAATCCGTACTTGGGAATGCTCACCGCCGATGCTTGGGAAGTACGGGTGGCATCGGAGGATCTGCAAGCCGCGCAGGCGGTCACAAAGAGTACGGAGAGCGACTCTGCGACGGAGGATGAGCAGCCGTCAGACTCTCCCCGCGCACCTTCGCTCATCACCTTGCTGGGACTCTCCATCGTGGTTCCGCTGCCGGTTGGGATGCTTCATGCGCAATATCTCCGATTGGGATTCCTGCTACTCGGTGTCGCAGTGCCCTGTGGCATAGTAGGAATCGTCCAGCGGAATGAGTCCCTCTTTGCGATCGCGCTGATCGCGAAGCTACTCGATACGGTGGTGAGTCCCTGGTTGCTGGTCCGGACTCGCCGGAGACTGGGTGTTCACATCGCTGGCGATGGATGGAAGGGTATCGGACTCTCTCTGCTGTTTGCGACGCTGTCCTGCGCTGCGCTGGCGTGGTGGAACCAGCAGCGGGAGGAGCTGAAGCAAGAGCCCATCATCATCCAGGAACTTGATCGGCAGCTGCGAAACATTCAGCAAAGTGTACAAGCGGACACACTCCTGAAGCCGTCGTATCAGTTTCCCAAGACCGCACTTGGCAGAATCGCCACGGCCACGCTCGACTACAACCATCGCTACATCGAGCAGACGCAGCAGATGAACGACTCCTATTACAAGCTCGAGCCAGCCTTGGGCGCGCTTGTGACATCGGGAGCAGGAAAGGAATCGCTCGAACAATTTGTTCGCGATGCAGAAAAGCTCCGGCTGCTTGCGGAGAAGTTGGAATCGGAAAAGGAGTGGGACGAGCTCTGTGACGCGCTGCATGCCGATGAGGAGAAGACCCAGAGTACCAAAGCGTTCGTCGATGGCCTACAACGCGGTCACACAGGGCCGACTTCTTCCGTGCCGAAGGCTCGGGAGATCGCTGGAAAAATCGCTCTGTCCGCAGCACACCTAAAGGACGCGGCCACGATTCTTTTGCACTGGCAGCAAGTGACTCCGTATGAGCTTCACGAGGGTCACATCTCCTTTCCTGCCGCGCAGCCGACCGAGACGGAGCACGACAAGTATGGAGAGCTCCTACGGAACGCCGCCAACCTCGCCAATGAAATAGAACAGCTTCGCGCGGAAGTAGGACAGCTTACGAGGATGAAAGGGCAGTAGTTTCCGAATGGGAACTGTGGCTAGGAGAAGCGGCAGTCGGGCTGCTTGCGGCCTTGCTTGGTGATCACGATGTGCCACAGCTGACCATCACGCGCGAGCGAGCTGCCTGCGGCTGAGAGCAGATACCACTGCCACATCAAATAGAAGCGCCGGTCATACTTCTTTTGATCGAGCAGGTGATAGCCATCTTTGAAGTTCTGCCACCACGCCATCAGGGTGTGATAGTAGTCCGGCCCGAAGTTGTGCCAGTCCTCCATCACGAACAGTCCTTCCATCGCCTTACCAAGCTGCGCCACCGACGGAGCACAGGCGTTTGGGAAGATGTACTTTTCGATGAAAGGAACGCCGTGCCGCAGGCTCTCGTTGTTGCCAACGGTGTGCAGCAGCGCCACGCCTTCCGGCTTCAGGTTGCGATGCACCACTTCCATCAGGTTGCGGTGATTCTTGTGTCCGATGTGCTCTAGGAGTCCTATCGACCACACCCTGTCGAACTGTCCGTAGACATCACGGTAGTCCTGAAGGCGGAACTCACAGGGCAGATTCCCAGCCATCTCCCGCGCGAGCTTCACTTGCTCTTTGGCGACGGTGACACCGACTACTTTGGCGCCGTACTTTTCCGCCGCATACATCGCCAGTCCGCCCCAGCCGCAGCCCAGATCCAGCACCGTCATTCCCGGCTGCAGTCCGACTTTGCGACAGATCAGATCGAGCTTCGCATCTTGGGCTTCCTGAAGGTTCTTCGCGTTCTTCCAGTAGCCACAGGTGTAGACCAAGCGCTTGTCGAGCATCACCTTGTAGAGATCATTGCCGATGTCGTAGTGCTTTTCGGCGACCTCGTAGGCGCGCGCGCGGCTCTGCCGGTTGAACAGAATCGAGTGCAGCGTGATCAGCCGCATCCGCCAGTCACCGGTGATCTTCTTGGTCATGTCGGCGCGCAGGATCTTCTCGAAAAACAGCTCGAGATCCTCACACGTCCACCACTCATCCATGTACGACTCCCCAAGGCCAATCGACGCCTCGGCAAGCAGTCGCTCATAGAACAGCGGATTCTTTACCACGATGTCCCCGGGATTCTTCCCCTCGAAGCCAATGCCAGCAGAGGTGAAAAGCTCGCGGACAACTCCCTCGGCACGCTCGCGGCGGGCCTCATCCGAATTCACACGTAAGACCATGATGTCCCCAAAATCCTCGCGTTACGGAGCGCTCGTTTGTGAGAGCTCTTGTTTCACTGCGGCCCGCAGCTCTTCGACGTTCGCGTACACATGCTTGGGCTTCGCAAAGATCTCAAACGTCTTTAGTACTGACTCTGCCCAGCCGAACATCCGATACGGATAGCCATTTTTGATGCAGAACTCCTGCACCATCGGCGCCATCCTTTTGTAGTAGATGTGACTGTAGCCAGGGAACAGATGATGCTCGATCTGGTACTGCAGACCCGAGCAGACCAGCGAGCCGAAAAACCCGGTACGAAAGTTAATCGTCGTCGCTGTCTGTAGCAGGACAAAGTCCTTTTTCCAGTCTCCCTTCGCGATACACAGAGCCTCTGCCGGATAGTGTCCCGGCGCCAGCACCCAGTACAGCGGATAGCCCAGGAGTCCGATCCGCATCAGGTTAAAGCCGATCACATTCGGCACTGGAAAGAAGAACGAAGGAATCACGAACCACACCACGATGTGGAGCAGCATCACCACCAAGTCCGCCCAGTGCGCCATCCGCCTCCGACTCTTGTCGGGCAGAATCGCAAACAGATGACGCCAGCTGCCGATCTGGCGCAGATAGCTGTTCAGCCACGCCATACACGGAAACACCAAGTGCTGATAGCGTCCGAAGTAGCCGATTCCTTTTGCCACTTCCTGATCCGTACTGGCAAAAAACGGCGGAAAATCACAGTCGCCATCGATGCCCATGACGTTGGGATTGGCGTGATGCAAGGTGATGTGGCGGTGACGCCAAAAGGTCGCGCCCAGCATCAGGAAGAACGGGTATCCGAAGTACGCCAGGACTTCATTGACCCAGCGATGACGGCTCGCTCCGTAGTGCGTAGCGGTGTGAGTATTGGTTCCGACTCCCACCGATCCATACGTCGAGATCAGCATGCCGAGAATCCGCAACCACAGCGGCTCTGTGAAAAGGAAGATCGCGATCCCACCCAGCGCCAAGCTGACATGAACCGCAAGTTCGAGAAGTACCGGAAGTACGGGACGTTGGTTCCAGCCTCGATTGCGGAACTCCGTTCTCAAGGCTGCTAGGGCATCATCCATCGCGCCAGAATAACGCAGCACATCTTGTCCGTGGCAGCAAAGATCAGCTGCGATCTTCGTTTTCGCGCACCAAACAACTTGGTCAGTGGTTCGACGACTTATCCAAGCCGCGACCTGAGCACTGATGGCACCGGAATAACAGGAGTATCAAACGCATCTTTATTGGCAGTACTCGATGAAGCGGAAGAGTCGCCCTCCTAAACCGCCCAGCTTTCTCACCTCACGCCTTGTCAAGGTAGGACCTGATGGCGGAGACTCCGACCCATGCACCAAAAACACTCTGCGGCTCACTCCCTTTCCACGCACTTCAGACTCCTTGGCGGACTCCTTGGCGGATTCCTTTGGGTGGGCTGCTCTGACGGCGGAGAGGTACCACATTTTGAGGTTCCCGATCGACCGGCTGGCGTGCGCGCGCCGCTGTCTGCTCCGTGCGATCCGATGGATGAGACGCGCTGTCTTCTACCCTTCCCATCGAGTGTCTTTACCGTCCGCGATCCAAGCACCAAGACCGGTCTGCGCGTTGCCATTGCTGCCGATTCACTGGAAGTCGCCGACGATCCGGCGGCTCTCCTCCGTGCCGATGGCTTTTCCCAAGTGACACCCCTGGTGACAGCGTTTTTCGCCGACATTCCACCCCTTCCTGTTGCAAAAAACGGGGACGGTCCGCTGCGACTCCTGTTGGCTCAGCCGGGTGCAAGTGGCTTTGGTGAAGCTGTTCCGCTGCGCTTCTCCGTCGAGCAGAACGT
>WBZP01003149.1_pt1 | contig 18186 bp, 12 predicted proteins | sample 5204301 | NCBI WGS metagenome assembly WBZP01 (sample SAMN12412401, study PRJNA552823) | activated sludge metagenome | isolation source: activated sludge from nitrification reactor of wastewater treatment plant... | place: USA: Pennsylvania | collected 2017 | reverse complement strand
TGGGTTACTTCCAGCTTGCTCCGCTCTCCTCGTCATCGGGGAGAGGCCGCGGAACGTTTACCGGATGTCAGTATTACCTGACACCTTCAATTCTCAAAAGTCGATCTTCGTTTAAGCGAACCGTGAGGTCAGTGATCGGGAAAAAGACCGCATCCGTCGTGTGACGAGTCTGCTGTACACCGCAAGTCGCTCCATTCGTGTACTCGGTTCCATCGACTGGCCCCAGGAAGTGAAGGCGGAGTTCTTCGCCAAGGGTGCCCAAGAACTTCCCCAGGTCCGCTACCAGCCCCTCGATCCCATGCCGGCCATCGAGGCCGTGCGCCAGGCGCGTCGCGAGATCACCCCGGTCACCACCATCGATTACTGGCTTGAGCGCCAGGCCGATGTCCTTGAGCGTAGCGCCCGCATGCTGGCCGCGACCGGCACCCCGGCTTTTTTCGAATACAGTCGACAAATCTATGGCGAGCCGACCACCCCTTTGCGGGTTTTCCCCTTAACGCCGCTTCAGCTCGCCGAGAAAGTTCGGGCGACCATCGAGCAATTGGGCCATATCGAGATGGATATCGCGCCTCCCGAGTACCACGGCGCGGACAAGGTGGCCAAGGATATCGAACGGGCGGTGGGCATCCATTTCGGCAATGCGGCCCCCAAGGTGGAGTTGACGGACAAGCTTTCGGCCAATGCCCTGGCCACGGCCAAGGCGATCCGCATCCGGCGGGATGCCCGCTTCACCGACCGCGACGCCAGCCAACTTTTGCATCATGAAGCCTACATCCATTGCGCCACCTCCTTGAATGGCCGGGCTCAGACCGACCTGCCGATCCTGGCCGCTGGACATCCTGGGACCACGCGGACTCAAGAGGGACTGGCCGTGTTTGCGGAGATTATCAGCGGCTCCATCGAACTCGATCGGATGCGCCGCCTCGCCGACCGGGTGTTTGCGATTCAGATGGCGATCGAAGGAGGAGATTTCCTTGATGTTTACCGTTATTTCCTCGAGCGAACCGGACATCCAGACCAAGCGTTCGAGAATGCCCGGCGAGTATTTCGGGGTGGTGTGGTTGCCGGTGGGGCCCCCTTCACCAAGGATGTAGTCTATCTCTTCGGCCTGCTGCAGATCAGCAATACCATTCGGGCGGCCTTTGCGAGTGGTCGCGCCGATGTTTTACGGCTGCTGTTCTGTGGCAAGCTCGATTTTCTCGATATCCCGGCCTTATGCGAGCTGGGCGCGATGGGACTGTTGCGAGCACCGATCTACCTCCCGCCCTGGATTAGTGATCCTCGTTATCTCCTGGCCCTACTTACCTATTCAACCTTCATCAATCAAATAGATACGGGACTGCTTACGGATGTGGCCGAAAGGTTGCTAGCCAGCGCGCCGGTCGTGAAGCTTTAAGCCGGCCTGGACCCAGGGCGGGATTATTCAGCTGACGGTGTTCAATCAGCTCGCCATTCAATAATGAGAGAAACCCGCCACTGAGGCATAAGTTTTCGGTGGCGCGGTGTTCCAACTCCAGCTTTTTCATGCCCCAGCCAGGGTATCCGTCACCGCCGACCTGTCTTTGTGTCGGCGCTCCCGGGCATGGACGTTATAGCCCGGTTTTCTGTTCTCTAAAGGAGAACAATGCCGAATATATTTCTATATTGTTCTCCAAATAAGAACGAAAAATGGCCATTTTCGGTCCATGCCCGGAGCCGCTGAGGGGTCTCGACCCCGTAGCCTATCTTTTGCCTCATCTTCCTCGGCTCGGGTTTTGTCCGCTAGTTCTAAGGACCTGATCTCTAGCGTCAATCTGCTGCAACACAGCACCGCGCTCCACACTGTCTTGTAGTGAGTTCAGTCTGTCGGTAAGCCGATCCCCTGATGGTAGCCAAACCCAGGTTGGGGGAAGAGGCCCCATGGATTTTTATCGCTATTATTGCGTTGCATCAATGTACCCGGCCTGAATAGTGCCATGATTAGATTATTAAATTGCGGATTGACGAGTGGTTTTCCCACGGCTCAAACCCGAGAGGGGAGGAATTGTTATGACAACCGATGTGAGTGTGAATGTGCAGCGCACCCAGGACCTGTCCGCCAAGGTCGGTCGACTGTATCAGCGGCGCGCGGAGTTGGCCCGCGAGCACTTGAACGAACGTCTGCAGAAATCCTTCGCCGAAGACGTGGGCGAGTGGCAGAGATTGACGCTCTCACCCATGGAGTTCTGGAATCAGCTATGGAATTACGGTGTCGATTTTGCCCAGCGTAGTGTCTTGTTCTGGGATACGTTGCGACAACGTGGTAACAACTTCGTCGAGCACGAGCGGGCCGGCAAACCGCCGTTGCTGCATTTCGACTATGAGTTGGTGCTCGACGCCCGGACTTCCGAGCGTCCGGTCAATTATGCCCTGGTGCGCATCATCCCGCCCCAGGGCGTGGTCGTGGACCCCAAGCGTCGGCCCTACCTCATTATCGACCCGCGCGCCGGTCACGGTCCGGGGGTTGGTGGTTTCAAGGACGACTCCCAGGTGGGTGTGGCTTTGCGCGAAGGTCATCCGGTGTACTTCGTCATCTTCTTCCCTGAGCCACAACCTGGACAGACGCTACTGGATGTGTGCCACGCCGAGCATGAGTTCGTCCATAAGGTACGGGAACTACATCCCGGCAGCCCACGCCCGGTGGTGATCGGCAACTGCCAGGGCGGTTGGGCGGCGATGATGTTGGCGGCCTCAGCCCCAGACGATACCGGCCCCATCGTCATTAACGGCGCCCCCATGTCCTATTGGGGTGGTGCCTGGGAGGAAGGGGAAAACGACAATCCGATGCGTTACTCGGGTGGTCTCCTGGGTGGTAGCTGGCTGGCTTCCTTCGTCTCCGATCTGGGTAACGGCAAGTTCGATGGCGCCTGGCTGGTGCAGAACTTCGAGAATCTCAACCCCGCCAATAGTCTGTGGGACAAGTATTACCATGTCTTCGCCAACGTCGATACCGAACCGCCGCGATTCCTGGAGTTCGAGCGCTGGTGGGGTGGCTTCTACCTGCTGAACCGGGAGGAGATCGAATGGATCACCCAGAATCTGTTCGTCGGCAACAAGATCTGGACGGGGACAGAAGGGGAAGGTGCGGGCGGGATATTCGACCTGCGCAACATCCGCTCCCCAATCATCCTCTTCGCCTCCATGGGCGACAACATCACCCCGCCTGAGCAGGCATTCAACTGGGTAGCGGATGTCTATGGCTCTACCGAGGAGATCAAGGCCCGGGGACAGGTGATTGTCGGCCTCTTGCATCAGGATATCGGTCATCTGGGCATCTTCGTTTCCGGTCGGGTGGCGAAAAAAGAGCATGCCCAGATCGTCTCGGTGCTGAAATCCATCGAAGCCCTGCCTCCCGGACTCTACGGCATGCGCATCAAGGAGGCGCGGGGCGCCGACGGGCGGACGCTGTACGACGTCGAATTCGTCGAGCATCGGCTGGAAGAAGTGGTATCCAGGCTCAACCGCTTCCAGCGGGCGGACGAAAAGCCCTTCGAGGCGGTAGCGGCGATTGCGGAATTCAACCAACGGGCCTATGAGCTGTTCGTCCAACCCATGGTGCAAGCCATGGCCAACGAGCCTTTCGCCAAGTTCAGCCGCGACTTCCATCCCCTGCGTTGGCAGCGTTGGGCCTTCTCGGACCTCAATCCCTGGCTGGCCTGGTTGCAACCAGCGGCGAACATGGTCAAGGAGCATCGTCAAGGCGGAGAGGGGGGCACAGCCTTCCACCGGTTGGAAAAGATGTCTTCGGAGATGATCAGCGCCTCGCTCGACTATTATCGCCAGATGCGCGACGCTACGAGCGAAGCCTTGTTTTTCCTCGTTTATGGCAACCTGTTCTCGGTCTATCTGGCCGACAAGCACAAGGTGGCCGAGCCGCGTGGCGTATCCCTGGCGGATCCCCGCGAGCTACCGGTGGTGCGGGAGGCTTTGGCCAATATCGACCAGGGTGGCTATCCGGAGGCGCTGGCGCGGGTCGCCTATCTGCTGGAGCGCAAAGGCGAGCCGCTGCCCTTGTCGCGACTCGCTCTCAAGCACGAGTTGATCCAGGAATACCGGGACTTCATACCGGATACCACCCCCGATCAGCGGCGCCTGATTCGCGGCGAGCAGGAACTGATCGTGCGCTTCGAGCCCGAACAGGCCATCGGGACCCTGCCCAAGCTGCTCCATGATCCAGCGGACCGAGCCCGCTTGCTGAAGTTGCTGGAACTCATCGTCGCCGATGCGCGGATTCAAAACACCCACCCCACCGCGGAGCAAGAAGCGATGCTCAAGCGCATCCGAGCGGTGCTAGGTGCCGGGGACTAAGCCAGGTAGGAGGGCGGGCTCCGCCCTCCAGAGCCACTGATGTGACCACTTCATTTGGCAATGGCGGGCGAGGCCCGTCAAACCTCAGATAGAAGACCATGAGCAACTACACCAATCGTACCTTCGACGAAATTGCCGTCGGTGAGAGTCTCAGCCTCTCCCACCGGCTGAGCGAAACCGAGTTAGAGGCCCTCACCTTGGTGTCGGGCGATATCGATCCCTTTCATATCGACGCTGATGTGGCGCCGCGTCGGGAAAAGGCGGCGGAGGCGGTGGGGGCGACGGCTTTGATCTCCGCCATGCTCAACCGTCGCCTGCCGGGTCCGGGTACCCGCATCCTGACACAGAATCTGCGATTTTCCGGTCTCTTGGCCGTGGGTGACGACTTGGTCGGCCAGATCAAGGCGCTGGAAAAATACCCGGAGGACCATAGCCTCCTTTTCGATTGTCGGGTGAGTCGTGGGGAAGAGACATTGATCACCGGCACCGTCACCGTCTCCGCTCCGACCCAGCGCATCAGTTACACCGACATCGCCACTCCGGAGGTGTTGGTGCGCCGCAACGACGGTTTCAGCCGCTTGTTCAAACGCCTGGAAGCTGTCTCTCCGGTGAGCTGCGCCATCGTGCATCCCTGCGATCGCACCTCCTTGCTGGGTCCCCTGGAGGCGGCCAAGCGGGGCTTGATCGAGCCGGTATTGGTCGGTCCAGAACACAAGATTCGTGCCGTGGCTGAAGCCGAGGGCGTCGATCTCTCTCCCTACCGGCTCGTCAACACCGAGCACAGCCATGAAGCGGCGCAAAAGGCAGTGGCCATGGCCAGATCCGGAGAGGTGGAAGCCCTGATGAAGGGTTCGCTGCACACCGACGAGCTGATGGCGGCGGTGGTCCCCTCGGCTACCGGGCTGCGCACCGCGCGCCGCGTCAGTCATGTCTTCGTCATGGATGTGCCGGCCTATCCCCGTTTATTGCTCTTGACCGATGCGGCGATCAACATCGCGCCCGGCATCAAGGAGAAGGTGGATATCGTCCAAAACGCCATCGAGATGGCCAGGATCCTCGGTATAGAACAACCTCGGGTGGCTATCCTGGCGGCGGTGGAGACGGTCAACCCAGACATGCCGGCGACGGTGGACGCCGCCATGCTGTGCAAAATGGCGGATCGGGGCCAGATCACCGGCGGCCTCCTGGATGGACCCCTGGCCTTCGACAACGCCATCAGCGAGGAGGCCGCCCGCACCAAAAAGATCGTCTCGCCGGTGGCCGGACGGGCGGATGTGCTGCTGTTGCCGGACCTGGAAGCCGGCAATATGGTCGCCAAGCAGCTCCAATACCTGGCCGGGGCGGATGCCGCCGGGATCGTACTCGGTGCCCGGGTGCCGATCGTGCTCACCAGTCGGGCCGATACGGTACGCACCCGTTTGGCCTCGGTGGCCCTGCTTGCCCTGGTCGCCAACGCCCGACGTCAGAAAACGGCTTAGGAGACACCCATGGAAGACGCCATCATCGTAGTCAACGCCGGGTCATCCAGCGTCAAGTTCTCGCTGTTCGCCGTCGAGGGGGAAAGCCTGGCGGTCGTGGTGCGGGGACAACTCGAAGGGCTGTACACCAAGCCTCGATTTCAGGCCAAGGACGACCAAGGACTGGTGGTCGGCGAACGAAGCTGGGAGACGGGGGTTACTCTGGGTCATGACGGGGCGCTGGATTATCTGGTGGGTTATCTGCGTAGCGAGCTGGCCGGCTACCGACCCATCGCCGTTGGCCATCGTGTTGTGCATGGCGGGCTCAATCACCCGGATCCCGTGCGTATCACCCCGGGGGTTCTGAGCGAGCTGGAGAGTTTTATTCCGCTTTTCCCGTTGCATCAACCCCATAACCTGACGCCGGTGCGCCGCCTGCTGGCCCGCGCCCCCGATCTTCCCCAGGTCGCCTGCTTCGATACTTCTTTTCATCAAACCAATCCGCCGATCTCCCAGCTCTATGCCCTGCCGCTGGAATATGCCGAAGCCGGTGTGCGGCGCTACGGTTTTCACGGCCTGTCCTATGAGTACGTCGCCGCCGTGTTGCCCCGGTTCGATCCTCAGGCGGCGGAGGGGCGGACCGTCGTGTTGCATCTGGGCAACGGCGCCAGTATGTGTGCCATGCGGGCTTGCCGGAGTCAGGCGAGCACCATGGGCTTCACTGGAGTGGAAGGTTTGCCCATGGGCACCCGTAGTGGCGCCCTGGACCCAGGGGTGATGCTTTACCTGATGGATCAGCGGGGTATGGATGTGCGTGCTATCGAACGCTTGATCTATAAGGAGTCGGGCCTGCTGGGGATCTCGGGTCTGTCCAGCGACATGCGCACCCTGCTCGCCAGTACCGAGCCTCGGGCCAAGCTCGCCCTGGACCTCTTCGTCTATCGCATCGGACGCGAGTTGGGCTCCCTGACCGCCGCTCTGGGTGGTCTGGACGCCATCGTTTTTACCGCCGGGGTCGGCGAACACGCTACTGAGATCCGTCGTCGAGTCTGCGAGGGGGCGGTCTGGCTCGGGGTGGAGCTGGATCCTCTCGCCAATGCAAGCCATGGTCCCCGCATTAGCACCCCAGGTAGCCGGGTAGCCGCCTGGGTGATTCCCACCAACGAGGAGTTGATGATCGCCCGCCACACCCAACGGGTGATCGATCAGACCTGAAAACGGAGAAACCATCCATGACAATGACCCCATTTACCCTGGCCGGGAAAAAGGCCCTGGTGGTCGGCATCGCCAATGAGCATTCGATCGCCTATGGTTGCGCCAGGGCGTTCCGTGAGTTCGGTGCCGAGCTGGCCATTACCTATCTGAATGAGAAAGCCAGACCCTTCGTTGAGCCCCTCGCCCAGGAGCTGGCCGCCCCCCTTTTTCTACCGCTGGACGTGGCCAAACCGGGGGAACTTGAGGCGGTGTTTCACCGTATCGAGGAGACCTGGGGCCGACTCGACATCCTAGTGCATTCCATCGCCTTCGCCCCCAAGGCGGATCTCCAGGGCAGACTGCTCGATTGCAGCGTCGAAGGTTTCGCCGTCGCCATGGATATCTCCTGCCACTCCTTTATCCGCATGGCGAGGTTCGCCGCCCCGCTCATGACCGATGGTGGCAGTCTGTTCGCCATGACCTTTCACGGCGCCCAGAAGGTAGCCTCCGGCTATAACCTGATGGGGCCGGTAAAGGCAGCCTTGGAGGCCAGTTGCCGCTATCTCGCCTACGAACTTGGCCCACGCAACATCCGGGTGCACGCCATCTCCCCTGGCCCCCTCAAGACCCGTGCTTCATCTGGGCTCAAGGATTTCGACCAGCTCTTGAATGCGGCCGCTCAGCGCGCACCCTTGGGCGAATTGGTGGAGATCATGGATGTTGGGTATGCCTGCGCCTATCTTGCCGGTGACCAAGCCCGCCGGATCACCGGCGAGACCTTTTACATCGATGCGGGGGTAAATATCCTGGCCTGAAATCTAACAGGACCGAGATTGATCTCGAGGGAAGGTCGTGGAATGTGGGTTAACTCGCCGGGACGGTAATCAGCGGGGCTGGCGGGGGGGTGCCGGTTTGGGCGAGTGAGGTCAGCAGCAGGAGAAAGCTGAAAATACTCTTGGAGCGGAGGTCGCGGTGATCGATCCAGAACCAGTGATGGCTGTAACGCACCGCGACGAAGGCGTCCAGGGGAGGCTCGGCGCTGGAGTGGATATTCAACAGCGGCTGGTCGCGGCTTGACCTGTCCGGGCGGGAGGATGGCCCAGGGAAGGTACTCCCTTGCGCTATGTCAGCCATGGGTACCTCCACCTGGGCGCCCAGTTCGAGCAGGATCTCAAGCATGGAGCGGGTGAGCACAGCCAGCTCCTGATCGCCACGCGCTATGGCCCCGAAGGTCAGATTCAGTTCCCTGGCGTCCGCTTTGAGGCCGAGGATAGTGCGGACCAAGTGACTATCCTGCTCGACTGCGGGGGTGACCTTGTTCCCATAGAGGTTGATGAAAGAGGTCTCCTCCGGGCCGCGTTTCTCAAGCCGAAAGCCAATGGCCTCCGACAACTGCAGTCGACGTAGCGCATCGAGCACCTGATAGAACTCCGGGTCGGCCTCTCGAGAGGCCGCCGGGCGGGTGGACCGGTTGTAGACCCCGTTAATCGCTCGCACCGCCAGCTGAAAGACCAAGTCGATCGGGTAACCGGCTTGAACCAACTGGAACAAGGCCGCCGGCGTAATCGGCCGCAGCAGTTCACGGGTGAATTTATCTCCTTGCAGAGGGGTATAGGTGATGGTGGGCCTATCGGTGTAACTGCCGGTCGCCCCCAGGGTGGCACCCCGGCCCAGGGTGTCTGGAAGATTCGGGGTCAGACCGGACGAGAGGGTTCCCGCGAGGTTTATCTGGCTCTGTAATTGGTAAGAACTGATCACCGAGGAGACTTCGATAAACACCGGTGTGTCGGCGTAGCGCAGCTTGACGATATTGAGCAGCATTTGCTCCTTCCAGGAATTCGCGAGCGCCTCGGCGTAATCCAGGCGATCCCGGTTCACCGAGCCGGCTCCGATCGTCGCACAGGCGGCCAGTAACCCCAGCAGGGGCAGTTGCAGTCCGAGTTGCAGCCACCTGATCAGGCTGACCCGCTTCAACATCCTTTCCTCCCTTGATCGTTGGGGAACCGGGGCACCCTGAGGAGGACACCGATCAGGTCCTGCAATCGCCCACCACCAGCGCCCCCATCGGTTGCCTTGGGCTCCACTTCCCCGGCCCGCTAGAACAAGATACCGAACAACTCTTTCAACAGTTGCTCCAGCGGCATCATGGTGAGCGCCAGCGGTACCATCGGGGCGAGCACCGCCGCCGCGAGTTGGAGGATGATCTCTTTGCTGAAGGGCACGGCACGCATAGTCCGCACCACCTCATAACTGTTGCCCAGATCGGCAAGAGACTGAATATCGCCGCTCCCCACCAATGGTTCGTCGGCCGGCGCACCACCGCGCAGCCATTTGGTGTCGAATTCGCGTACATAACGCTGGGCCAGGATGCCATATTCGCGGTGGCCCGTGCGCCTCGCCTCGGCAAGTTGGGGCGAAAATACCAGCAGCGGGCCAAGGACCAGGCACAGTACCAAGACCACCGCGGAGCCGATCTCAAATTTGAAATCGGGCAGCGTGGCCCCGAGGTAAAAAATGCGGTTGGCGAGATTCCCCGCCAGGATCGCGCCCAACGACAGCAGCAGCGGAACGAAGGCGTAGACCGTGCCGGAGAGAAATCCCAGCCCGCCCGTCCGGTCCGGATGGGTGGGAACCAGCCGCAATGGGATACGTGACACCTGCCAGAGAAAGCGCATCCAGATAAACATGCGAAAAAACCAGCGTACCAGTAAGAACTGGTAGATGGGCAGACTCAGGAAGGCGTACCACAGCCCGGCGAGCGAAAACCGCGGACCTTCCAAGGAGGAGGTGGCAAACCAGGTAGCGGTATTCAGTGCCATGTAATGACGCCATATAAAGACACCGGCGCCATAAACAACGGCGATCAACAGCACCTCGGCGAACACCGAGTTGCGTAGCCGAAATGCCGACGCAATGGCGGCATCAAATCGCGTCATGGCGCTGTCGGGGATCAATTGACGATCGAGGAATTGCCTCACCACTAAACGCATGCGCCGATGCACTACCAGCTCGGCGGCGATCATCAGGGGTATCGCTACCAGGAAGCGGACGTGAACTTCCACGTCCAACAAGAAGGGCACCGCCACGCTTTCGCCCCACAGTTGTCCTTCCAGCGCCGAGAGCAACAGCAGCGGCAGCCAGGCGAACAGCGAGATGACGATGATGCGTTTGCGAGCCAGCTCCAGCGCATCGTCGGTCAGGCGCGCCCGACGCAGGAGCTGAAACAGTGGGCCGCCCAGGACAAGCGAAAAATCCGGCGGATCCCGGAGAACGCTGTCGCTGTATTGAGATGGGGTGGATTTCATCCGGGGTCTCTCCTGTTATAGAGATATGGTGGGCTGTTACTGCAAGCGGTATTTCGGCCCAAGCTGGAGCACCAACCGATGAGATTGACGCTGATAGGGTAGATAGTAAATCACCTTTTGCGAAGAGTCGTTGTAATACCCTTTCTGGATTGATTGTATGATCCAGACGCCACTGACCCTGTAGCCGCCGATGGCAGAAAAGCCAACAGGAAGTGATGTGAAAATGACTAGGACGTCGATGGGCCGATTCTGGGCTTGGCTGTTTTACCCTTTTATCGTTCTCGAATAGAGAACTATTTCTTGTTAGGACCGGTTCTTGTTCTCAAAAAAAGAACGATAAGTGCCCATTTTCACTAGATGCCCGGAGCCACTGAAGGCCAATGCCAATTACTGAGAGGATTTTCTTCTCATTAGCGGATTCAGAGACGGCGCCCGAGGCGGACCAGTCGGAGTCTGTGTAACATCGCTTCTGTAAATTCCCCTGTGCGTAGGCTCGGCAGGCTGAAGCGGAAGAACGCACCAGTGGGATTTTGGAGGGACTTCTTCGGGATGGTTCAATTGGCGGATAACCCTGAAGGAGAATACCATGGCCATGCGTGTTGAAAACCACCCGCTGGAAGCGGCCTATGCGGTACTACTGAACGAGGGCCTTGACGGCGCCGGCGAGGCGCTGCGGATTTTGGTCAATGAGGCCGGCAAGATCGAACGGACCCACCACCTCAATGCCCAACCGTACGAACGATCTGAGGAGCGTTCCGGCCATGCCAACGGCTTCAAGCCCAAGACGGTGCTGACCCGCTTGGGCGAAATCACCTTTGCGGTTCCCCAAGTGCGCGACAGCAGTTTCTACCCATCGGTGCTAGACAAGGGCTCACGGACGGAGCAGGCGCTGAATTTGGCGTTGGCGGAGATGTACGTCCAAGGCGTATCCACCCGGAAGGTGATCGAGGTCCTGCAGCGTCTGGTCGGGCCGGAGGTATCGATTTCGTCGACCCAGGTCAGTCGCGCGACGGAGGCCCTGGATGCCGGGCTCCAGGCGTGGCGGGAACGTCCCCTCGGAGAAACCCCGTACGTCTTCCTGGATGCCCGTTACGAGCGGGTACGGGAGGCCGGACAGATCCTCGACTGCGCCGTCCTGGTGGCGGTTGGCGTCTCGGCCGACGGGCACCGCCGGGTGCTGGGGGTATCGGTGGCCCTCTCCGAGGCGGAGGTGCACTGGCGCGGGTTCCTGGACAGCTTGGTACGGCGCGGTCTGTCGGGGGTCAAGCTGATGGTCGCGGATGACCACGCCGGTCTCAAGGCGGCCCGGCGGGCGGTGTTCCCAAGCGTGCCCTGGCAGCGCTGCCAGTTCCACCTGCAGCAGAACGCCCAAGGTCATGTCACGCGGCTCGATCAGCGCCACGCCGTGGGGCAGCGCCTGCGCGCGATCTTCAACGCACCGGATCGGGCCGAAGCCCAACGCCTGTTGGACCAGGCCCTCGCCCAGTGGCGCCGGGAGGCCCCGAAATTGGCGGCCTGGGCCGAGGAGAACCTCGCGGACGGCTTTGCGGTGTTCGAGTATCCCCCGGCTCACCGTACCCGGCTGCGCACCACCAACGGCCTTGAGCGCCTCAACCGCGAGATCAAGCGCCGTACCCGTGTCGCATCGATCTTCCCCCATGCCGCGTCCTGCCTGCGGCTCGTGTCGGCTCTGCTCGCAGAATGCGACGAGGAGTGGATGACCGGAAAAATCTACTTGAATCTCAAACCCTGACTTCCCTGACCCCGGGGGTCCCTTGAAACCTTTTACAGAAAAGATGTTGCTCAATCTGAGATCGGTTGGCGTTGTGGAGAAAGATGATGAGCGAGAAGCATGCAGAGCAGAAGCCCCAGGCGAGCGAAATCATGATGTTCGGGGTGATCTGGGGGATGGTGGGCGCCATCTACTCCGCGTTATTTCTGATTTTCTTGGAAATACTCATTTTCATCGGGTACCAGAATATCGCCATGCCGCTGGCCGGGCTGCTGGCCGGTGGCTTGGGGGCCGCGTTCTATGGAGCCATGCAGGTGGCCTTCATGGGCACCATCGCCGGCGTGCTCGCCACCTTCGGTTATCTAGTGGCCATTGCTGAATCAAATGTCCACCCCCTTGAGGTGTTTATCGTCGCCGGGGTGGCGGGCACCGTGCTAGGGGCCGGTTTTGGTGCCCTGGATCGGTTTCTTATCCGCGGCTCGCTGGCCAAGGCCCTCTCGGGGATGCTGGGAGGATTCATCGCCGCCTCCCTTACCTGGCCATTCACCCTCTGGCTGCACTGGCCGGTGCCGATCTGGTTGACCGCCGGGATCCTGGTGGCCGTTACCGGCTATATCTATGTCGCCTCGGTGGAACGGATGGAGCGGATTGTCGGCGGCCACATCCCCTATCCCGTGCGCGGCGCGATTTTGGGTGGGAGCCTGGCGGGAGTGATCGGCGTCACCGTCTGGGCGGTCGGCGGCACCGTCACCGGCACCGTCGATCCCACCGTCATGCAGGCCATCGAAACCGCCGGGACGCTGATCCCCCATGGGGTGGCGGGCGGAACCCTGGGCGGAATCCTGGCCGGCTCCCTCATCGCCTATCTTGGCCTGACGCCCAAAGGTTAGCCGGTTGTCTGCTTAGGCGATTTCTGTCAATCGCCTGATTGATTCGACCAGGAGAGGAAAGCATCCTCGGTCAGCCTTCCGGGCATTGACGAAAAACGGCTATTTATCGTTCTTTTTTCGAGAACAATGCCTCTTTATCAGCGGAATTGTTCTCGGATGGAGAACAGAAAATCGGCGGCACCAGCCCAGGCCCGAAAGCCATGCGGGGGGTGGGCGCCTTCTCGGACTGGATCCGGGGATTGCTGGCGCTCGTGCCCAGGTCAGCGCGGGCCTACAAACTCCTTCCTTGAATCCAGGACCGGCGGCCACACACCAAAGGAGTTGAGGCGCCACCCTCTTCGCTGCCGATTAGGGATAACCTAATAAGAATTGCTATCTTGTAGAATCTTGCGATAACCGATCCCTCAGTGCCTGACGGAGAAATAAATGGAAATCCTGGAAACCCATGAAAAGATTCACGAAGCCGGCCACGGCCATGAGCATGGACATGGCGGACGGCCACCCAACGCCAAGCGCATCGCCATCCTCATCAGCCTGCTCGCCGCCCTGTTGGCGATCTTCGAGATGGGTGGGAAAAGCGCCCAGAACACCTCCATCATCGCCAACATCGAGGCCGCCAACCTCTGGAGCTTCTTTCAGGCCAAGACCATTCGCATGACCCTGGTGCGGACTCAAGCCGAGGCCTGGGCGATCGCTCCGCCCCAAAGCGGGGCGGAACAGGCGTCCCTGGTCGAGAATCAGATCCAGAAGTGGCAGGCTGCCGCCGCCCGTTACGATTCAGAACCCGAGACCGGAGAAGGACGCAAGGAACTGGCGCAAAAGGCCAAAGCGGCTGAGGAAAAACGCGATCAGGCCTTGGCGGCCTACCATGTGTTCGAGTACAGCGCCGCCGCTTTGCAGTTGGCTATAGTGCTGGCATCGGCCGCCATAGTGACCGGGGCCATGGCGCTCGCCTGGGCGGCCGCTGGTCTGGGTCTGGTCGGCACCCTCTTGGGCCTTCTGGGCTGGCTGGCACCAACCTTGCTGCATCTGTGAAGGAACGCCGCCGATCAATAGCCGGCCAACTCGAGATAGCCCCGCCCCAAGGGCTGGCCGGTATGAGCATCGAGGATATCCACCGCGCCTTCCCAATAGCGCACACTCAGATCCATCTCCTGATCCGCCACTACCGCCCGCACCTTGAAGCCTTCCCCGCCCGGGCGTAACTCCATCTCCCATTCGATGGGATAACGGCGACCTTCGGGACTCAGCCACCACTTGAGCGGGCGCAGCTCAACATCCTCGCGGGCGAGCCGCCGGACCTGACCCCGAGGGTCGGTCAGGCTGCCGCCGGAGTGGGGATCCGGATGCCCCGCGCTATCCCGCAATTGGTAATACATGAGGTCGCGCCCATCAGCGAATTGGAGCGAGAACCAATCCCAACCGACCTGATCGGCGCCCAGGGCGCTGGTGCTCCATTCCCGATCCAACCAGGCCAGACCCCGAACCTGGTGTCTCACGCCTTCCAGCAGGATCTCCCCCTGGGTCTCGAGGCGGGTCAGGGAATAGTAGTAGGAGGCATTGCCGGGCTCGGCGCTTTTGCGGCTCAAACCCTGATCGCCCTGGAGCACGACGGCTTTGTCCGTATCGAGACGAAAATCGAAGCCGAACTCCGGGGTGATCAGTTGCAGTTCCCAGGGCGGCGCGTCTCCGCCACCCAGTTGCCAATCGCCGAGCCAGACCTTGAAGGGGTGAAGGCTGGTTCCGGCCAGATCCAGCGCGCCCCGGGCGAAACGTTCGACCGCCTGATGCCGGCCCGAGGCCACATCCGTCAGGGCGGCATGCCCCATCCAGATCTGCTGGCTAGCCCAGGCCGAGGCCCGCTGGGGCGGCTCCGGGCTCAGGGCAAAGCGGAAAAAGGTGACTTGAAAGCCGAAACGACGGCCTTCGGTGGTCATGAGATGACCGGTGACGTACCACCATTCACTGCGGAATTCCGGATGGGCGGCGTGATCCTCGGGAAATTGAAAGGGGCGGGGGGCCAAGGCGCGGGCAAAGCCCTCATCCGCCTGGCCGCCAAGGATGGAACGGACCTGAAGCTGGGAAGGGGGTGGCTTGGGCTCGCAACCCGCCAGAAATAGCAAGGATAACAGCACCAGTCTGGGGAGCACGGGACTCATTCCTCCCGCAAGGCCGCGGCGGCTGGGATGCGGGAGATGCGCCGGGCCGGATAGAGGCCCGCCAAAAGGGCCGCCGACAGGGCCAGCCACACCGCCTCGATCAACACCCCAGCCGGCACCAGTGGGGCGAGTGTCCAACCAAAGGAGCGTAGGTTGATGACCTCGATCAACACCTGCGCCATCAAGAGACCGATGGGAAGGGCAAAGAGTCCGGCCATGAGCCCCATCAGCCCGGTCTGGATCAACACCAGGCCGAGCAGCTGGCCCGGCGTCACCCCGATCGCCCGCAACAAGGCATGCTCCCTGGCCTTTTCCAGAAACAGGGCCATCCAGGCGCTGAGTATGCCGACGAAGGCAACGCCGATGGCGAGCAAGCGTAGTACCTGGGTGATGGTGAAGGTGCGCTCGAAGATCTGCATGGATTGTTCCCGGAGGCTGCGGTTGTCCCGCACCATGATGCCCTCATCGAGCGCTTCGGTTACCCGGCGGATGTCGATGAGCGCCTGGCCGAGGTCGCTCCCCGAACGGAGATAGACGCCCAGGGTGGCGATGGCGGGGTCATTCCACAGCCGGGCATAGTGTCCCCGATCGAGGGCCAGCAGCCCGCGGCTGGAGCCATAGTCATAAAACACACCACCGATAAGAAAAGCCTTGTTCCCCATGGGAGTGAATACTTCCAGATGATCTCCAGGGCCCAGGCCCTGGTTGTGGGCAAAGGGTTCGGAAACCAGGAGGAGTTCTCCGGCACGAAAGCGATCCCAGAGACGTTCAAGGGTTTCGCCGCGAAAACGGAAGCCCCGATGACTCTGTTCCGCCATGCTCAGGGCCAGCAGTTCCTGGGGGCCGCGGGAGGTGTCGATCTCCAAGCGGCGTCCCGAGCTGATTTCCGCCACTTCAGGCCGGGCCCGCAGGGCTTCCATCACCCCCTCGGGCAACAGGCCGTCGGCTCGACGGGAGACGGTATAGGGGGCGGAGACATAGATATCGGCCTTGAGGGTATAGCCCAGCCAGTCCTCGAGCGTGGCCCGAAAACTGGCCACCATCACCCCCATGCCGACAGTGGCCGAGACGGCGACACTCAGGGCCGAGATGGCCAGCCCGGTCCGGCTGAGACCTGAGCTGAGCCCCCGTCCGGCGAGACGACCCATACTGGGCCAGAACCTCGCCAACACCGGGATCATTGTTCCATTTAGGAGAACAATAGCATAGGGAATGACCAGACTATAACCAAGAATGAGAACAAAAAGGGCGGCAAACCCCATTTCCAGCGATTGCCCCGGCCATCGTGCCATCAGCCAACCCAGCAGACCCAGCAAGAGTCCGCCCATAGCCAGCCAGGGCGCGATGCGGTGGCTGCGGATCTCCAGAACCGATCGTCTCAAGGCCATTTGCGGCCGCGAACCGGCGGCTTCCAGAGCGGGTCCCAGGGCCGCGGCAAGAGTGGTGAGGATCCCGACGACCAAACCCTTCATCAACACCGCCGGGCTGAGGATCAATTCCCGGACATGGAGCACGTAATAGAGATCGTTGATGGTGCGGGTGACCAGGTGCACCAATCCCTGCGCGATAACCATCCCGAGCAGAAGGCCCAGGGCGGAACCCAGAAGGCCGAAGAGGAAGGCCTCCACCAGAATGAGGCGGAACAACTGTCCCCGGGTCACCCCGAGTACGCGCAGGTTGGCGAGCAAAGGACGACGCTGTAGTACCGAGAAGGTCATGGTGTTGTAGACCAGCAGGGCGCCGACCAGAAGCGCCAGCAGGCTCAGGGCACTGAGATTGGTATGGAAGGCCTGGCTGAGCTGGGCGGTGGCCGCGGAGCGGATCTCGGGTTCAACCAGCCGCAAACCCGGTGGTAGGGATTGGACCAGGGCGGTCGTTTCGCCGGGATCCAGGATGAGATCGATACGCCCCAGGCGACCGATCTTGCCCAGGTATTCCTGGGCCGTGGCAATGTCGGTCAGCAGCCATCCCTCCATCGCCGTCGCCGCGGCTGAGTCCAGCAGACCGACAAGCCGACCCCGGTGGATACCCTGTCGGGTATGGAGATCGAGTCCCATGTCGACTTCGAGACCAAGTCGGCGGGCGTCTGCCGGCGTCATGAGCAAACTGCCGGGTTCCACCAGCAAAGGGCGCAGCAATTGGTTGGAGAGCTGGCCGGAGAAGCTGCGAAAGGGACCCTCGGTCAGAAAATCGACCCCCACGAGGCTGAATCTCTGTCCCTGGATCCCGACTTGGCCCTCGACTATGGGTGTGGCGCGCAGATGGCGCCGTTTCACCAAGTCGACATAGAAGGCTTCGGGGATATCGGCGGCCACGCTTAACAACTGATGGGTGGTACGACCCGTCACCTGTTCCATGGAGAGCTGGAATCCCTTGCGGGCGCTTTGGTTGGCGAGGTCGACGGCGACCACCACCGCCACCCCGAGCAGGATGCCGAGCAGGTTGAGCCAGGTCTGCCAGGGCCGTCGCCGCAGAAAGACCAGATTGGCGCGCAGCAGGCAGGTTACCATGCCGTCATGTCACCCGCCGCTTCCACCAGGCCATCGCGCAGGGTGAGGAGGCGATCGGCGCTACGGGCCACCTGGAGATTATGGGTAACCAGGAGCAAGCTTTGATCGCCTTGGTGCCGCAGTTCGGTGAGCAGCTTGAGAACCTGGTGCCCCGTGGAGGCGTCGAGGTTTCCGGTAGGCTCGTCCGCCAACACCAGGGCGGGTTGGTGGGCCAGGGCGCGGGCGATGGCCACCCGTTGTTGCTCCCCTCCCGAGAGCTGGTCCGGAAAGGCCTCCAGGCGATCTCCCAATCCCATGAGGGACAACAGATGCCGACTCCGCTCCCTGGCCTTGGCGGCCGATACGCCGTTGAGTTCCATGGACAGGCAGACGTTTTCACCCACGCGCAGGGTCGGGATGAGGTTGAAGAACTGGTAGATAAAACCGATATGGCGCCGCCGGAAGAGCGTGGTATCCGGCTCCTGCAACAAGTCCACCCGCTGCCCGGCGACATGGATTTCACCTTGGTCCGGGCGGTCGATACCAGCAATCAGGTTCAGCAGAGTGGTCTTTCCCGAGCCACTGGGGCCGAGCAGGGCCACGCATTCCCCGCGTCTCATCTCCAGGTCGATAC
>WBZP01003148.1_pt1 | contig 18189 bp, 22 predicted proteins | sample 5204301 | NCBI WGS metagenome assembly WBZP01 (sample SAMN12412401, study PRJNA552823) | activated sludge metagenome | isolation source: activated sludge from nitrification reactor of wastewater treatment plant... | place: USA: Pennsylvania | collected 2017 | reverse complement strand
GCTGGCGAGCCTCGCGACGACCTGGCCGGAGACGCCGACCGCCGGATTCCGGCGCTGGGGCAGCGGTGAATTCCGCCGCTTCGGCTTCCTGGTCTACGAGGCGACGCTGTGGGCCGGCGGCGACGATCCGCTGCGCCCGCCGCTGGCGCTCAAGCTGACCTACAAGCGGAACATCAGCGGGCGCGACATCGCCGACGCCAGCGTCAGGGAGATCCGCAATCTCGGGGTTGCCGACGAGGCGCGACTCAAGGGCTGGGGCGAACGGATGGTCGGGATCTTTCCCGATGTTCGTCCCGGCGACCATATCGTCGGCGTGCAGTTGCCCGACGCGGCGCGTTTTTTCCACAACGACCGCGGCATCGGGACGATCGACGACCCCGACTTTGCCCGGGCCTTCTTCGCCATCTGGCTCGACGCCAGAACCAGCGCACCCGACCTGCGCGCCGCGCTGCTCAAGCGCCAGGATTCGTGAGGCGATGACCGCCGGCCGCACTCTCGCCTACGGCTTGCTCGGTCTGCCGCTGGCCTTCGCGGCGCTGCCGATTTACGTCCATGTGCCGCGCTTCTATGCCGAGGTGGCCGGGCTGGAACTCGCGCTGCTCGGCGCCATCCTGCTCGGCACGCGGCTGCTCGATGCCGGGATCGACCCGTGGCTGGGCTGGCTCGCCGATCGCGTGCCGCGCCCGATCATGGTGGCGCTGGCCCTCGTGCCCTTCGCCGCCGGCTTCGTCGCCCTGCTCAATCCGCCAGTCGACCACGTGGCGTTCTGGCTGGCCGGCTCGCTGGCGCTGACCTACCTCGGCTTCTCGGCCGCCTCGGTGGCCTATCAGGCCTGGGGCGCCGATGTCGGCAGCACTTCCGCCCAGCGCACGCGGTTGACCGCGGCACGCGAGGGCTTCGGGCTGGTCGGCGTCGTCCTCGCCGCCGCCCTGCCGGCGCTTCTGGCCAGCGATCTCGGCGAGGGGATCAGGCGTCTCTCCTGGGTCCTGCCGCCGTTGCTGCTGATCGCGGCGGTCACGACCTTCAGCCGGGTCGGCGCCGGCCAGCCGGTGCATGCGCCGCGCCAGCCGCTGCTGCCGAGCCTGCGCCTGGTCATCAACGACAGCGCCTTCCGCCGCCTGCTCGGCGTCTTCGTCGCCAACGGCATCGCCGCCGCCCTGCCGGCGACGCTGTTCCTCTTCTTCGTCGCCGACGTGCTGGAACTGGAGCGGGCGAGCGGCCCGTTGCTGGCGCTGTACTTTGTCGCCGGCGCCGCCTCGCTGCCGCTCTGGGTCAGCCTGTCGGCGCGCTTCGGTCGCGTTCATGCCTGGCTGGCGGCGATGCTCCTGTCGATCGTCGCCTTCGCCGGCGCCAGCCTTCTCGGCGCCGGCGACCTCTGGCCGTTCGCCGCGATCTGCATCGCTTCCGGAATGGCGCTCGGCGCCGACTTGGCACTGCCCGCCGCCATCGCCGCCGATCTCGGCGAGCGTCAGGGGCAGGCTGGCGCCTGCTTCGGCGTCTGGAACTTCGTTGCCAAACTCAACCTGGCGCTGGCGGCCGGGCTGGCCCTGCCGTTCCTCGCCCTGCTCGGCTACGTGCCGGGCAGTGGCGACGGACTGGCTTCCCTGACGTTCGCCTACGCCTTGTTACCGCTTGCTTTCAAGGCGCTGGCCGGCGCGCTGCTCTGGCGCTGGCGCCATTCCCTGGAGATCTGACATGAAACTGCTGCTCGCCGCTCTCTTCACCCTTGGCCTGACCGCCTGCGCCTCGAAGGGAGTCGAACAATATCGCGCCGAACAGCCGGCCCTCGACCTCAAGACCTATCTGAACGGCACACTGGACGCCTGGGGGATGTTCCAGGGGCGCTCCGGCGAAGTGCAGAAGCGCTTCCATGTCGTCATCGACGCCCGGTGGACCGGTGATACCGGCGTTCTCGACGAACACTTCAAATGGTCGGACGGCACCACGTCACGCCGCGTGTGGACCTTGACCAAGCAGGCGGATGGCACCTTTCGCGGCACGGCCGACGATGTCGTCGGCGAGGCGATCGGCGAGGTTGCCGGCAATGCCCTGCGCTGGCGCTACGTGCTGGCGCTGCCGGTCGACGGCAAGGTGTACCACGTCGATTTCGACGACTGGATGTTCCTGATGGATGACAAGGTGATGCTGAATCGTTCCTACATGAGCAAGTGGGGCTTCGATCTCGGCGAAGTCACGCTGACCTTCGTCAAACGATGAACCCGAAGATCACCGGCTGGTCCGGCAAGCGCGTCTGGCTGGTCGGCGCGTCCAGCGGGATCGGCGCCGCGCTGGCCGGCGAACTGGCGCGGCGTGGCGCGCGCGTGGCGCTCACTGCTCGCCGGGTCGACAAGCTGCGTGCGCTCGGAATCGAAGGAGCTTTGCTGCTGCCCGGCGACGCCACCGATGTGCGGGGCCTGCGCGGCGCCCGCGACCAACTGATCGCCGCGTTCGGCGGCATTGATCTCGTCGTCTACCTGGCTGGCGATTATGTGCCGATGCGCGCCGGGGATTTCGACCTGGCGGTCGCCGAGCGGATCGTCGGCGTGAACCTCAATGGCGCCATGCGCCTCGCGGCGATGGTGTTGCCCGACCTGCGCGCCGGCGGCGGGATCGCCTTCGTCGCCAGTGTCGCCGGCTATCGCGGCCTGCCCAAAGCGCTGGCCTACGGGCCGGGCAAGGCGGCGCTGATCCACTTCGCCGAATGCTTGTACCTCGATCTCGCGCCGCAAGGGATCGGCGTCTGGGTCGTCAACCCCGGCTTCGTTGCGACGCAACTCACCGCCAGGAACGATTTCGCCATGCCCGCGCTGCTGACCCCGGAGGCGGCGGCGCTGGCCACGGTCGACGGCTTCCGGACCGGCAAATTCGAGATTCACTACCCGAAGCGTTTCACCCGCGTCATGAAGTTGCTGGCGTTGCTGCCCTACGGGTTGTATTTTCCCCTCGTCCGCCGCCTGACCGGAAACTGAGATGAACCTCGATGCCCTGATCGAATTCTTCCATGGACTGACGCCGGAAAGCGTCACCCGCTTTCCCGAGTTCTACAGCGCCGATGCATATTTCAAGGACCCGTTCAACGAGGTGCGCGGCGTCGACGCGATCCAGCGCGTCTTCGCCCACATGTTCGAACAGGTCGGCGAGCCGCGCTTCGTCGTGAGCGACAAAGTGGTCGATGACGGCGGCGCCATGCTGATCTGGACTTTCAGCTTCCGGCCGGCGCGCTGGGGCGGGGGCGGGACGCAGGTCATCCGCGGCGCTTCCCACCTCAAGTTCGACGCCGCCGGCAAGGTCGATTACCACCGCGACTACTGGGACGCGGCCGAGGAGTTCTACCTGAAGCTCCCCGTCGTCGGCATGCTGATGCGCGGACTGCGCCGGCTGCTGGCGGTGCCGGGCGCCGGCGTCAGCCCCTGATCCGGCGCGTCCACTCGGCGAGCGCCTGCATCTGGCTGCCGATCAGGGCGGCGATTTTTTCGTCGGTCAGGTTGCCGTCGGCGTCGAAGCCGCCGGCAAAGGCATTGGAGAACACTTCCGGCTTGCTCAGCAGGTGCAGGTTGAGGAAGACGCAGACCTGGCGCAGGTGGTATTGCGAGCGCGAGGTGCCCATGCCGCCGCCGGCGCCCATGATTGCCGCCGTCTTGCCCGAAAGCAGCACGTTGTCGGGCTCGCGCGAAGCCCAGTCGAGGATGTTCTTGAGCGCCGGCGCCAGCGAGTAGTTGTATTCCGGGCAGGCGAAGACGATGGCGTCGGCGGCGCCCATCTGCGCCAGCACGCGGGTCACGGCGGCCGGCTTCTCGCCGATGTCGGCGTTGTAGAAGGGAATGTCGGCAAGGCTGGCGACTTCCAGCGTGACGCCGGCGGGCAGGCGGGCCGCGGCGGCGCGCAGCAGGCCGCTGTTGGTCGATGCGCGGCGCAGGCTGCCGGAAATGCCGAGGAACTTCAGGTTGGTCATCGTCGATCCTTTCTCGTTGGTGCGTGGGAGAAGCGGTATGGGCCGCGGGACTCAGGAAGGATGTCCGCCAGCCTTGCGGCGGGCAGCCAGCCAGTTCCAGACCCAGCTCCCGGTGACCTCGCGACCGGTCAGCACGTAATCGAGCTCGTTCGGCCGGTACAGCGTGAGTTCGAGATTGCGGCGGGCCGCCAGCGAACTCGCGATGAGCAACTCGTCGCCGGGGGCAAGCGGAAGGCTGTCGGGGGGCAGCAGAATCAAGTCGTCTTCGCGGCGAATCAGCAGCGTGACGGCGGGCAGGGGCTGGCTGCGGTCGGTTCCGTCGCGCAGGATATCGCCCAGTGTCATCCGCCGGTCCTGCATCAGGGCGCGATAGGCAGCCTGAGCTTCCGAAATATTCAGCTTCTGGCCCCATAACGTCGGTGTCCGGCCGTCACACAGCCCCTGCAGGCAACAAGCCAGGGCGTTGCTCCAGGCCTCGTCGCGCTCGCGCAGCAGGTTGTCCGGAATGCTGGCATCCGCCGCGAGAGCCGGCGTATCGGTCTTGAATCCCCGGGATCAGCGGCTCTCGACCGGCGCCGGCTGCGGTGCCGGTTGCGGTGCCGCAGCCGGGCTGTCGCCCGCCGACGGGAAAGTGCTCAGCCTCTGGATCTCGGCATCGCTCATCACCTGCATGACGTTAATGACCTTGCGCACACCCTCGGTGGTCCGCGCCACGGCGACGGCGACCTTGGATTCGCGCTCGGTGACGATGCCCATCAGGTAGACGATCCCGTTCTCGGTCACCACCTTGATGTGGTTGGCGGAAATGTTCTTCTCGTCGACCAGGCGCGCCTTGACCTTCGACGTGATGTAGCTGTCGTTGCTGCGTGCCGAAAGCGAGGAGGCCGGACCGACGGCGGTCTCGTTGATCACCTCCTTGACGCCGAGCACCTTCGCCGCATGCTCGCCGATGGCGATCCTGGCTTCCTCGCCGGGAACCTCGCCGGTGATCAGCAGGCGCTGGTTGAAGGAGGTGAAATTGAGATGGGATGCAGCGGCGTACCTCTCGGGAACGCTTTGCGCCGCCTTCCATTCAATGCCCTCGTCGTCTGTCTGAACCCCCGTCGAGCGGCGGTCCTGCGCGGACATCACGCCGACCGTGGCGCCGGTGGCGATGACCGCCGGCACGCAGCCGGTGATGAAGGGCAGGGCCGCGACCAGAGCAGTGACGGCGAGGGCAAGTCTGGGATTTCTCATTGTTCGACTCCAAGAAGCAGCGCGTCGATGCCATCGCACAGGCAATGGATGACGAGCAGGTGGGTTTCCTGAATTCGCGCCGTCCGGTCGGCCGGCACGCAAAGATGAATATCGTCGTCGTTCAGCATTTCGCCGATCTGGCCGCCGCCCCTCCCGGTCAGCGCGACGACGAGCATGGCGGCTTCGTGCGCGGAGCGGATCGCCTCGATCACGTTGCCCGAGTTGCCCGAAGTCGAGATCGCCAGCAGGACGTCGCCGGCGTGGCCGAGCGCCCGCACCTGCCGGGCGAAAACCTGGTTGAACGAGTAGTCGTTGGCGACGGCGGTCAGGATCGACGTATCGGTGGTCAATGCGATCGCCGCCAGTTCCTGACGCTCGGCCTCGAAACGGCCGACGAGTTCGGCGGCGAAGTGCTGCGCATCGGCAGCCGACCCACCATTGCCGCAGGCGAGGATCTTGCCGCCGCTGATCAGGCAGGCGGTCAGCGCCTCGATCGCGCCGGCGATCGGCGCCGCCATCGCCTCGACGGCATCGAGCTTGGTCTGGGCGCTGTCTTCGAAATGCCTGGCGACGCGGGCTATCAGATCCATGTCTATCGGTGGCCTGGAGCGGACAATCGAGTCATTCTACATCACAGTTCGGCGAAGACCTCGAACTCGACCCGCCGCCAGGGATTGACGTGTTCGGTCAATTTCGAGATGCGCGCCACCAACCTATCCCCCTGATCCATCGCCGCCGCCACCGCGCGGTTCTCGGCGCGCGGCACGTAACCGAGCTTGTGGCCGCGCCATTCGACGCGAATGGCTCGACTGTCGTGGCGGTTGTCGGGCTCGCGGATCAGGTCGAGACGATCGCCGACCGCCATCTGCCGCCACTGCTCGTGCACCGCGTAATACTGGCTGCCGGCCAGCGGCGAGCTTTGCACCAGCATGCGGACGCTCTCCGCCTGCGCCGCGCCCAGCCACAGGGCCAGGCTAATCGTCAGCAGCGAACGCATCGCGGATCCATTCGAGTTGGTCGCCATCGATCAGCACGCAGTCGAAGCGGCAGTCGCATTCCGGCTTGCCCGCCAGATAGTGCCGCGCCGCGAGGACGATGCGCTGGCGCTTGCCTGCGGTGATGCTCGCTCCGGCGCCGCCGAAATCCCCCCGGCCGCGCAGCCGGACCTCGACGAAGACCAGTGTTTTGCAGTCACGGCAGATCAGGTCGATCTCGCCGCCGCGCACCCGGAAATTGCGCTCGACGACGCGTTGACCGCAACGTTCCAGGTGGCGCGCCGCCCGTTCCTCGGCTTCGCGACCGCGCGTCGTGGTGGTATCGTTGGCCTTTGCCTGCATGCTTGGTGAGATGACGGAAGAATTCGCCGCATTGTATGTCGTCGCGACCCCGCTCGGGAATCTCGCCGACCTGACCCGCCGCGCCGAGGGTGTCCTGCGCGGCGTGCCCTGGGTCGCCGCCGAGGATACCCGCCACAGCGGACCGCTGCTCAAGCAGCTCGGTTCGCCGGCGCGGGTGCTGCCGGCCCATCGGCACAACGAGCACGAAGCCGCCGCCCGCATCGTCGACCGACTCCGGGCCGGCGAGGCGGTGGCGCTGATCTCCGACGCCGGGACGCCCGGGATCTCCGACCCCGGCGCCCGCATCGTCGCCGCCGTGCGCGCCGCCGGTTGCCGGGTGATTCCGCTGCCCGGCCCGTGTGCGGCGACCACTGCGCTCTCCGCCTCCGGCCTGGTCGACGAGCACTTTCTGTTCCTTGGCTTCCTGCCGAGCAAGGCGGGCCAGCGGCGGAAAGCCATCGAGGAACTGCGCGGCTATTCCTGCGCCCTGGTCTTCTACGAAGCCCCGCATCGTGTCCTCGAAACCGTCGCCGATCTCGCCGCCGTGCTTGGTGAACGCACGCTGGTCATCGCCCGCGAGCTGACCAAGCTGTTCGAATCGATCCATTCCGGCCCGTTGACCGCGGCACTCGAATGGCTGAAGGAAGACCCCAACCGTCAGCGCGGCGAATTCGTGCTGATCGTTTCCGGCGCCCCGGCCGGGGGCAATGACGCCGATGGCGAGCGCGTCTTGAAGCTGCTGCTGGCCGACGGCCTGCCGGTCAAACAGGCTGCCCGCCTGGCGGCGGCGATCACCGGTGCGGCGAAGAATGCGCTGTACGAGCATGCGCTGGCGCTGAAAGACCGCGAGTCGTCACCTTCGGCTGCCTGATCTCCGCTCTACCGCCGCCGCCAGACCTGCCAGCGCTCGCGCCCGGAAAATACCGGAATCGAGTCGTCGACCGCGGCATCCTCGATGCGCTCGAAGTTCGGCAACAGCAGTTCGTCGAGTTGTTCGGGCAGGATGCCGAAGGGCGGTCCTTTGGGCTGGTCGCCGATGAAGAAGAAGCCGGCCATCAGGCCGCCTCGCGGCAGCAGTTCGGCGACGCGCCGGCCCCAGTCGGGCCACAGCTTGCGCGGCAGGGCGCAGAGGAAGGCGCGTTCGTAGAGCCATTGGTACGGTCGACGCGGCGAAAAGGTGAAAAAGTCGGCGCAGACGAGGTCGACCGCGGCAGTGCCGAGGATCTTCCGTGCCGCGGCGACGGCAACCGGCGAGAAATCGAGGGCGGTGACCGGCCAGCCTTTTTCGGCGAGATGCGCGGCTTCCCAAGCGCTGCCGCAGCCGGGAATCAGCGTGTTCAGCGGCGCCGGCTGGCGGGCGACGAAGGCGGCGAAGGCGTTTGGCACACGGCCGGCATCCCACGGCGTGATTCCTTCGCCGAAACGCTTGCTCCAGAAATCCGGGTGTTCCGGACGCTGGTCGTCGGGTTTGATCCGGGTCGGAGGGGCGGCCGGATCGCTCATGCTAAGATTGCCGCCTTCCAAATCCCTGCTGCGTGCCGCTCCATGTCCGCTCCGTCGAAGATCATCATCGCCTCCCGTGAATCCCGCCTCGCCATGTGGCAGGCCGTCCATGTCCAGGGGCGCCTGGCCGGCCTGAATCCGGGGGCCGATGTCGTCATTCTAGGCATGACGACCAGGGGTGACCAGATTCTCGACCTCCCGCTCGCCGAGATCGGCGGCAAGGGACTGTTCATCAAGGAGCTCGAAGTCGCGATGCAGGAAGGCAGGGCGCATCTCGCCGTGCATTCGATGAAGGACGTGCCGATGGCGATGCCGGAGGGCTTCGTGCTGGCCGCCATCTCGGCGCGCGAAAACCCGCGCGACGCCTTCGTCTCGAACAGCTACGCCGGCCTCGATGATTTGCCGGCCGGCGCCGTCGTCGGCACCTCCAGCCTGCGCCGCGAAGCGATCCTGCGCGCCAGATACCCGCAACTGGTGATCAGGAGCCTGCGCGGCAACCTCGACACGCGCTTGCGCAAGCTCGACGCCGGCGACTACGACGCGATCATCCTCGCCGCCGCCGGCCTCATCCGTCTCGGCCTGGAAAATCGCATCAAATCGGTGTTGACCGCGGAACAGTCGCTGCCGGCGCCAGGGCAGGGCGCGCTGGGCATCGAACTGGTCGCCGGCGATGCGGCGATGGCCGCCGTTGTCGCGCCGCTCGACGACCCGGAGACCGCGCACTGCGTCAAGGCCGAACGCGCCTTCTCGCGGGCGCTCGGCGGCAGTTGCCAGGTGCCGCTCGGCGGCTACGCGGTCATGGAAGAGGGCAAGCTGTGGCTGCGCGGGTTCGTGGCGACGGCGGATGGCCGGGAGATGGTCAGCGGCGAAGTGCGCGGCGCCGTCGGAAGCTCTCCCGGCGACGACGAGGCGCTCGGCCGCCAGCTCGCGGAGCAGTTGCGGGCGCAGGGCGCCGGCGCCATCCTGGAAAAGCTCGCTCATTGCCGATGAACGCGACCGGCCCGCTTGCCGGCACGATCATCGCCGTGACCCGGCCGCGGGCGCAAGCCGCGCCGCTGGCCGATGCCATTACCGCCGCGGGGGGAACCCCGCTGGTCTTTCCCCTGCTGGAAATCCTGCCGGTCGTCGATCCACAGGCGCTGGAGGCCGACGTGGCCAGGCTGCCGGGCGCGGCGCTGGCCATCTTCATCAGCCCCAATGCGGTCGACCACGCGCTGCCGCTCATTCTGGCGCACGGTCCGTGGCCGGCCGGGCCGGTGCCGGCGGCGGTCGGCCAAGGCACGGTGAAGGCGCTGGCGGCGCGTGGCGTGACCGGCTGCATCGCGCCGCGCGAGCGCTTCGATTCGGAGGCGCTGCTGGCGCTGCCGGACCTGGCGGGCGAACGGGTCAGCGGCAAGCGCGTCGTCATCTTCCGCGGTGACGGCGGCCGCGAATTGCTGGCCGACACGCTGCGCACGCGGGGCGCCACGGTCGAGTGCGTCGCCTGCTATCGCCGCGCCGGTCCCGCCGGCGGCGTCCGGATCCTGCTGGAAAGATGGCGCGCCGGGCGCCTCGACGCGCTGACCGTGTCGAGCAGCGAGGGCCTGCGCCACCTGCTCGACCTGCTCGACGACGAGGGCCGCTCCTTTCTCGCCCGGACCCCGGTCTTCGTGCCGCACGCGCGCATTGCGGAAAACGCGCGGGTCGCGGGGCTGCACAAAATTATCCTTACCGGTTCGGCGGATGCCGGCATCCTTGCCGGTTTGCTTGCTTATAATTGGCCGGCATGACACCTGACAACACGACTCCCCCTTCTCCGCCGGCGGCGCGCCCGCCGTCACCGCCCGCTTCGCGCTTTGGCCCCTGGTTTTTCGTGGCGCTGGCGGCGCTGGCGTTTGCCGGCTGGCAATGGTTCGAGACGCGCCACCGGCTTGCCGACATCGAGCAGGAAACCAGCCGTCGCCTGGCCGAGGCCGATGCCGCCAGCAAGGAGGATCGCGGGGCGTTGAAGCAGATGCGCGAGCAGGTCGACGGCTTGCAAGGCAAGCTGGGCGCTGCCGATGCCAGGCTGGCCGAATACCAGGCGCAGTCGGATGCCCTGCAGGCGCTCTACCAGGACGTCGCGCGCAGCCGTGACGAATCCGGCGTGCTCGAAGCCGAACAGGCGATCGCGCTGGCCGGACAGCAATTGCAGCTGGCGGGCAACGTTCCGGCGGCCATTCTCGCCCTGCGCTCGGCGGAGGCCCGTCTCGCCCGCGTCGATCGCCCGCAGTTGCTGTCCTTGCGCAAGGCGCTGGCCGCCGATCTGGAACGCCTGGCGGCGCTCCCCGCAGTCGATCTGGTGGCGACCAGTGGGCGGCTGGAACAGGTTCTCCTGACCATCGACAAGTTGCCGCTGGCGATGGACGTCCGCCCGCAGGAATCCCGCGAAAAGCCGGTCGAGGCCGCGCAGTTGCCCTGGTGGAAGCGCACCGGGAACGAAATCTGGCAGGAGCTGAAGGGGCTCGTACGCATCCAGCGCTTCGATCGCGAGGAGGCGGTGCTGCTGGCGCCGGGACAAAGTTTCTTCCTGCGCGAGAACCTCAAGCTGCGCCTGCTCAATGCGCGGCTGGCGCTGCTCTCCCGTGATCAGGTGACTTTCCGCGGCGAACTGAAGGCGGCCCTCGATATGCTCGGGCGCCTTTTCGACGGTCGCGACAAGGGGGTTCAGGCGGCGCAGGCGACGCTGCGCCAACTGCTGGCGACCGAAATCGTCATCGCCTTGCCGACCCTGAATGAAACCCAGGCGGCGCTGCGCGTCCTGCGCAACGGCAAGGACAAGAAGTGAAGGCGCTGTTCTGGATTCTCGCCCTGTTCGGGCTGGCGGTTGTTGTCGCCCTCGGCGCGCGGGTGAACGATGGCTATGTCCTGCTGGTCCTGCCTCCGTATCGCGTCGAGGTCAGCCTGAACCTGTTCATTCTGGTGCTGGTCGCGTTCGTTCTTGTGCTCCATGTGGCGCTGCGGACGTTGGCGCTGACCTTCGGCCTGCCGAAGCGGGCCAGGGAATATCGCCAGCGGCGCCAGCGCGAGCGTGCCGGTCTGGTATTCCAGGACGCCGTGCGGCTGCTGTTCGAGGGACGCTTCGGGCAGGCCATGAAGAGGGCCGGCGAAGCCTACGCGGCCGGAACTTTCCGCGGCGTTGCGGCGCTGGTCGCGGCGCGTGCCGCGCAACGCATGCGCGAGCCGGAAAAACAGCAGGAGTGGATGCGGCGGGCTATAGCCGACGATCCGCACAACGAAGCCGCGGCGCTGATGCTGGAAGCCGAGATGATGAACGAGTTGCGCCGCTTCGATGAGGCGCTGGCCGTGCTTGGCCGGTTTCAGGGCAAGCAGGGTCGCCACATCGCCGCGCTGCGCCTTGAATTGCGGGCGCGCCAGGGCACCGGCGACTGGGACGGCGTCCTGAAACTCGCCCGCCAGCTCGAAAAGCGCGACGCGCTGCCACCCGAGGTGGCGCGCGAGATCAAGACCCTCGCCCACCTCGAGAACATCCGCCGGCGCCGTGCCGATGCCGGTCGGCTTCAGGATTACCTGCGGGCCATCCCGGCCGTCGACTATGGGCGCCGTCTGATGCTGGCCGGCGCCAAGGCGCTGGTCGAAGCCGACGCGCTGCCGGTGGCGCAGAAACTCATCGAAAGTGCGCTCGACGGCTATTCCGAGGCCGGGTGGCAGCCCGAACTGGTGACCCTGTATGGCGGCATGACCGGGCCGGGACTGACCGCGCGCATCGCCAGGGCCGAGGACTGGCTGCGCCAGTATCCCGGCGAAGCGGCGCTGCTGCTGGCGCTCGGGCGCATGTGCATGAATCAGCGTCTGTGGGGCAAGGCGCAGAGCTATATCGAAGCGTCGCTGGCGACCGAGGAAACGCGCGACGCGCACCTCGCGCTGGCCGAACTCTGCGACAAGCTCGAGCGCGGCGACGAGGCCAACCGCCATTTCCGGGCGGCGGTAGGTTTCGAGGCACGCTGAAGAGTTCCGCCGGCGGCGATGCTCAGGCCCAGTCGGCCGGTTGCAGGAATACCTCGTAGAGTTCGGCTTCCGGAGTGCCGGCTGCGGGCTTCCAGTCGTAGCGCCATTTGACGATCGGCGGCAACGACATCAGGATCGACTCGGTGCGCCCGCCCGATTGCAGGCCGAACAGCGTGCCGCGGTCCCAGACCAGGTTGAACTCGACGTAGCGGCCGCGCCGGTAGGCCTGGAAATCGCGCTCGCGCTCGCCCCAGGGCATATCGCGGCGTTTGGCGAGCACCGGCAGGTAAGCCTGGGTGAAGGCGTCGCCGACCGCCTGGGTCAGCGCAAAGCAACGCTCGAAACCGCCCTCGTTCAAATCGTCGAAGAAAACGCCGCCGACGCCGCGCGGCTCGTTGCGGTGCTTGAGGAAGAAATAGTCGTCACACCACTTCTTGTACTTCGGATAGACCTCATCGCCGAAGGGGGTCAGCGCATCCTTGCAGGCGCGGTGAAAATGGGCCACATCCTCGCGTCGACCGTAGTAGGGGGTCATGTCCATGCCGCCGCCGAACCACCAGACGTCGTCCTCGCCATCCCTGGTGGCGACGAAACAGCGCACGTTCATGTGCGCCGTCGGGCAATACGGGTTGCGCGGATGCAGGACCAGCGAAACCCCCATCGCCTCCCAGGCGCGGCCGGCCAGTTGCGGGCGCACGGCGGTGGCCGAAGCCGGCAGCGACTTGCCGGTGACGTGCGAGAAATTGACGCCGCCGCGCTCGAAGAAAGCGCCTTCCTCGATCAGCCGCGAAATGCCGCCGCCGCCTTCCGGGCGCTCCCACGAGTCGGTGCGAAAGGGCTGGCCGTCGAAGGCTTCGAGTTCGCCGACGATGCGGCTCTGCAGGCCGGTGAAGAAATCCTTGAGACGGGCGGTGTCCATTCTCTCTCCGTCGAAAAAGGAGCGGTCAGTGCTGGCCGCGTGTCATCGCCGGCGCCGGATCAGCGACCGACGGCGCGGTGGCCGATGTCGGTGCGGAACTGCATGCCGTCCCAGGCGATCTCGGACGCAGCCTTGTAGGCGCGCTTCTGGGCCAGTCTGGTGTTCTCGCCGAGGGCGGTCACGCACAGCACACGGCCGCCGGCGGTGACCACCTCGCCATCCTTTTCGGCGGTGCCGGCGTGAAAGACGTGCGCATCTTCGCCGAAACTGTTGCCCTTGGGCAGTCCCGAGATGACGTCGCCCTTGCGCGGAGTGTCCGGGTAGTTGGCCGCCGCCAGCACGACGCCGAGGGCGACGCGGCGATCCCATTCGGCCTCGACCCGGTCGAGCGTGCCGGCGACGCCGTGTTCGAGCAGTTCGACGAAATCGGATCGCAGGCGCATCAGGATCGGCTGGGTTTCCGGGTCGCCCATGCGACAGTTGAATTCGAGCGTCCTGACCGAGCCGTCCTTGCCGATCATCAGGCCGGCGTAGAGAAAGCCGGTGAACGGAATGCCGTCGGCGGCCATGCCCTTGACGGTCGGCAGGATGATTTCGCGCATCGCCTTGGCATGCACTTCCGGGGTCACGCAGGGGGCCGGCGAGTAGGCGCCCATGCCGCCGGTGTTCGGGCCCTGGTCGCCGTCGAAGATGCGCTTGTGGTCCTGGCTGGAGGCCAGCGCCAGCACGTTCTTGCCGTCGACCATGACGATGAAGCTGGCTTCCTCGCCCTCCAGATATTCCTCGATGACGACACGGGCGCCGGCATCGCCGAGCTTGTTGCCGGACAGCATGTCGTCGATGGCGGCGTGCGCTTCTTCCAGCGACATGGCGACGACGACGCCCTTGCCGGCGGCCAGACCGTCGGCCTTGATGACGATGGGGGCGCCCCTCTCGTCGATGTAGGCGTGTGCCGCGGTCGACTCGGAAAAAGTCGCGAATTCCGCCGTCGGGATGTGGTGCCGGGCCATGAAGCGCTTGGCGAAATCCTTCGACGATTCGAGCTGTGCGGCTTCCCGGGTCGGGCCGAAGATCTTCAGGCCGCGGGCGCGGAAGACATCGACCACACCGGCAGCCAGCGGCGCTTCCGGGCCGACGACGGTAAGGTGCACCCCTTCCCTTTCGGCGAAGCAGGCGAGGGCGACGGGGTCGCTGAGATTGACGTTCTTCAGCCTGCGCTCGCGCGCCGTGCCGGCATTGCCGGGAGCGACATAAACCTTCTGCAGCCCCGGGTTCTGCGCCAGTCGCCAGGCCATGGCGTGCTCGCGGCCGCCGGAACCGATGACCAGCAGTTTCATGGCCGAGTCCTTGGGTTTCATTGTTGTCAGTGCCGGAAGTGGCGGGCGCCGGTGAAGACCATCGCGATGCCGTGCTCGTCGGCCGCGGCGATGACTTCCTCGTCGCGCAGCGAGCCGCCCGGCTGGATGACGGCGACAGCGCCGGCTTCGGCCAGCACGTCGAGACCGTCGCGGAACGGGAAGAAGGCGTCGGAGGCGACGACCGAACCGCGAAGATCGAGGCCGGCGTTCTGCGCCTTCATGCCGGCGATCCGGGTCGAATCGACGCGGCTCATCTGTCCTGCCCCGACGCCCAGAGTCATGCCGCCGCCGCAGAAGACGATGGCGTTCGACTTGACGAACTTGGCGACGCGCTCGGCGAAGAGCAGATCCTCGATCTGCCGGGCGGTCGGCCGCACCTTGGTGACGACTTTCAGGCCGCTCGCTTGCGCGGTGAAGTCGTCGGGCGTCTGCACCAGCAGGCCGCCGCCGACGCGCTTGAGTTCCAGCTTGTTCAGCTCACGACCGAGCGGCACGACCAGCACGCGCAGGTTGGTCTTGGCGGCCAGCGCGACCTTGGCTTCGGCGGTGAAGGACGGGGCGATCAGCACTTCGACGAAGTGCTTGCGGGCGTTCATGGCTTCAACGACATTGAGACCGACTTCGCCGTTGAAGGCGATGATGCCGCCGAAGGCCGAGGTCGAATCGGTCTTGAAGGCTTTTTCGTAGGCGCCGAGCAGGCTGCCGGCTATGGCGACGCCGCAGGGGTTGGCATGCTTGATGATGACGCAGGCCGGGGCGTCGAAGGCCTTGACGCATTCCCAGGCGGCATCGGAGTCGGCGATGTTGTTGTACGACAGTTCCTTGCCCTGCAGTTGGGTGTAGGCGGCGATGCTGCCCGGCAGCGGCGTGGTGTCGCGGTAGAAGGCGGCTTGCTGGTGCGAGTTTTCGCCATAGCGCAGGATTTCGGTACGGTCGAAAGCCAGTTGCAGCCTGGCCGGGAAGGTCGCCGGAATTGGCGCGGCTTCGGCCGGCTTGGCTTCGGCGCCGTCGTCGAGGCCGGTCAGCCAGTTGGCGATCATGCTGTCGTAGCGGGCGGTGTGGGTGAACGCCTTCCTGGCCAGGTTGAAGCGGGTAGCGAGCTTGAGTGCGCCGCCGGTGGCCTTCATTTCGGCGAGCAGCGGGGCGTAGTCGGCCGGATCGGTGACGATGGCGACGCCGGCGTAGTTCTTGGCCGACGAGCGGACCATGGCCGGGCCGCCGATGTCGATGTTCTCGATGGCGTCTTCCAGCGTCACGCCCGGCTTGGCGATGGTGGCGGCGAAGGGGTAGAGATTGACGCAGACGAGGTCGATGGTCGGGATGCCGTGTTCGGCGATGGTCGCCAAGTGTTCCGGCAGGTCGCGGCGGGCGAGGATGCCGCCGTGCACCTTCGGGTGCAGCGTCTTGACGCGGCCGTCGAGCATTTCCGGGAAGCCGGTGTAGTCGCCGATCTCGGTTACGGTCAACCCGGCATCGCGCAGCATTTTCGCGGTGCCGCCGGTGGAAAGGAGTCGGACGCCCTGGGCGGCGAGCCCTTGGGCAAATTCGAGAACACCCGTCTTGTCGGAGACGGAAATCAGCGCTTGTTTGATGGTCATGGCGATCTACAGAAGTGAATGTTCGGTGAGTTTCTTGCGCAGCGTGTTACGGTTGATGCCGAGCATCTCGGCAGCCAGCGTCTGGTTGCCACCCGCCTTGGCGAGGACGACCTCGAGCATCGGCCTTTCGACGCTTTTCAGAACCATGTCATAGATCGCGGCGGGTCTCTCGCCGTCGAGGTCACGGAAGTATTGCTGCAGCGAATCCGTGACACATTTCCCCAAGTCATGTTGGCTCATGCCGCCAACGCCTCCTCTCTGTACTTTAAGGTTTTGTGCTCTTCCGCCAGGCGGAAGAAAAAGTCGTTCACTGCCTGCATCTGTTGGTCGATGCCGGGCAGGACGTTCATTTCCTTGCGGAAGGCCGCCGACCCGGCCAGCCCCCTGGTGTACCAGGAGATGTGCTTGCGGGCGACCTTGAACCCCGTTTCCGGGCCGTAGAAAGCGTAGAGGTCTTCGAGATGCTTCAGCAGGATGCTGTGGATCTCCCTGACCTCGGCCGGCGGCAGGTGCTCGCCGGTCTTCAAATAGTGCTCGATCTCGCGGAACAGCCACGGGCGGCCCTGCGCGGCGCGGCCGATCATGATGCCGTCGGCGCCGGTCATGTCGAGCACGCGCCTGGCCTTTTCCGGCGTCGCGATGTCGCCGTTGGCGATGACCGGAATCCGGATCAGCGTCTTGACCAGCGCAATGGTTTCGTACTCGGCCTCGCCGGTGTATTGCTGGCAGCGCGTGCGGCCGTGGATGGCGACGGCGCGGACGCCGGCCGATTCGGCGATGCGCGCGATGGTGGGCGCGTTCCTGTTGGCCAGATTCCAGCCGGTGCGGAATTTCAGCGTCACCGGGGTGCTCGGGACCGCGCCGACGACGGCGTCAAGAATCTTGCCGACCAGTTGCTCGTCCTGCATCAAGGCCGAACCGGCCATCACGTTGCACACCTTCTTGGCCGGGCAGCCCATGTTGATGTCGATGATCTGGGCGCCGTGGTCGACATTGTGGCGTGCGGCCTCGGCCATCATCTTCGGGTCGGCGCCGGCGATCTGTACGGAGATCGGTGCGACTTCGCCGCTGTGGTTGGCGCGGCGCAGCGTTTTCTTGCTGCCGTAAAGCAGGGAATTGGAGGTCACCATTTCCGACACCGCCAGCCCGGCGCCCAGCTTCTTGCACAGTTGGCGGAAAGGGCGGTCCGTCACGCCGGCCATGGGGGCGACGAACAGGTTGTTGCGAAGCTGGAAACCGACGAAATCCATGGGCGCGCAAAGGACATGGCGAAACAGGGAAGCCGCACAGTTTACCCGAGTCGGCGCCCAAAAAACAGTCAAATCGCGAAGGCGACGGCGAGCAGCAGGGCAAACACGAGTTGCAGGCCGGCGGTGGCGGCGAGGATGTCGTTGAAGGCCGGGCCGGGGGCTTCATGGTGGAAGCGCCGGACCAGCTTGAGAGCCGGCGGCAGCGACAGCAGCGGCAGCGCGGAGCGCCAGCCGAGGCCGGCGGCGAGCAGCGGCAACAGGGCGTAGGGCGCCAGCATCTCGCCGATGTAGAGGCGTCGGGTCGCTGGCCGGCCGAGCAGCACGGCCAGCGTGTTCTTGCCGTTGCGGGCGTCGCCGTCGCGGTCGCGGTAGTTGTTCACGGTGATGACCGCGGCGGCGTGAATGCCGACCAGCGCCGCCGTGAACAGCGCCATCGGCGTCAGGCTCAAGGTTTGCAGGTAATAGCTGCCGCCGACGGCGACCAGGCCGAAAAAGATGAAGACGAACACTTCTCCGAGCGGCCGGTAGGCAATCGGCGCCGGGCCTCCGGTGTAGGCCCAGCCGGCGGCGAGCGAGGCGAGGCCGATGACGACGATCGGCCAGCCGCCGTGGGCGACCAGATAGATGCCGCAGAGAAAGGCGAGGGCGAACGCCAGCCAGGCAGCGGTCTCGACCCGGCGCGCACTCAGCCAGCCCTCGGCGGTGGCGCGCTTCGGGCCGACGCGGTCGGGCGTGTCGGCGCCGCGGCGGAAGTCGCCGACGTCGTTGAACAGGTTGGTGCCGATCTGGATCAGGGCGGCGCCGAGCGCGGCGGCGAGCAGCGGCAGCCAGAGGACGCGGCCGCTGTCGTGGAAGGCGATGGCGGTCCCGACCACGACCGGCGACAGCGACACCGACAGCGTCTTCGGGCGGCAGGCGAGGAACCAGGCGGTGCTTTTTTTCATGTGCGGCAGACTCGGGGCGAATGGCGTGACTTTAGCCTAAGCGCCGCGCATTCGCCCTTGGCCCAGATCAAGGCCAAGGCTGCCCTCCCCGGATTGGCCTGGTCG
>WBZP01001194.1_pt2 | contig 18189 bp, 14 predicted proteins | sample 5204301 | NCBI WGS metagenome assembly WBZP01 (sample SAMN12412401, study PRJNA552823) | activated sludge metagenome | isolation source: activated sludge from nitrification reactor of wastewater treatment plant... | place: USA: Pennsylvania | collected 2017 | reverse complement strand
AAAAATCTCCCACGCGCCCTCGCGCTGCCGCATCGCCCGCATGGTGGTCACCGCGCCGCCAGCGAACACCGCAGAGCCGAGTCCCATCAGAACCCACTTCAGCGACAGCGCCGGTCCTCCCACCGATGGAGCATTGCCAAACACAACCATCACGACGCCCGCCGAAGTGATGACCAGCGCAAACAACGTCCGCCAGGACAGAGGCTCCCCCAGGAACAGCCATGAAAACATCGCCACAAACAGCGGCGAACTGTTGTTCAGCAGCGTCGCAACCCCCACCGGTAGGTGAGAAATCGCAACGAAGTAGAGCAAAACCCCTCCCCCGCCGAGCGTTCCCCTCAACAGCAGCGCCCATGGGTAATGGGCCTGGAGCTTGATCATTCCGCTGGCTGCCAAGACCGCCACGGTTGCCGCCCCGAGCAGAAAGCGCATGCAAGCGACCTGCGCACCCGGCAGATGAGCCGCAGCTTCCTTCGCACACACCGCCATCACCGCAAACAGCAGCGACGCCAAAACCAGGAGCCCGCTACTGCGACCAGCTCGAAGGCTCGCACTGCGATCGACGGCTTCCACGCACCCCCGCTGTGGGCATTGCAGGATTCGAACCTGCGGCCTTTGGCTTCGGAGGCCAACGCTCTATCCAGCTGAGCTAAATGCCCGGACTCACAGACGAAGAGCATTCCTACACGGGCTGCTGATGGTCTGCAAGTGCAAAATAGGTCCGTCGACGAAGGAAAGAATTGTCTGCCGAGAAAGCATCCCTTACAGTTGAACTGCCCGGTCGCACAAGTCGCGACGCTGCGGGTGAAGGAGCGGACTCGATGAGACTTAGAAACTTCCTCTGCACACTTGCCGTCCTGTTTTCGCTGGTTGGTCAGGGCTCACTGCTCGACCCAGGCAACGCATCAGCCGACCTCATCATCAATCGTCCATTCTCGGGCAAGCGCTCGATCGAATTGAACATCCACGGCAGCGCCTATTACGACTCGGGACTTGGCGGCGGTCGCGGTTGCTGGAACTACGGCAACGGCTACTGCGGCAACTACTACGGCGCTTACTCGGTCGGGCCCGGCATCTCGATGCTGTTCCCAATCCTGCACAACGGCTTCATCCCATCGATCAATAACGCCGTCTACATCGGCTTCTTCGTCGACACCATCTTCCACCCGAGCTACTACGGCTGGAACACGTGGTTCCTATCACTGCCGATCGGCCCGATGCTCCAGTGGCGGTTCTACCTGATCGAGATGATCAGCGTGTACGCAAACCTGGGCTTTGGAATCTGGCCGTGGTTCACCGATAGTGCCTACGGCGGAACCTGGATCCGAGGCTTTCCGCTGTTTCAGCTCGGCGCGAACTTCCACTTCACCCAGAAGATCGGGATGAACATTCAGTTTGGCTATCCCAGCGCTCAGCTCGGGCTCAACATCTCGTTCTAATCTGGCTACTTCGCTAGCTCTGCCTCGACCCGCTGTGCGACCTGCTCGGTCTCCACCATCGAAAGTTGACCACGCGTGAGCGATACCAACCCCAGTACCTTTGAAAGCACAAACACCGTGCTGTGCTTCTGCTTCAGTTGATATGCCTTGCGCACAGCCCCCTTCCAATCACACGCCACCAGCGCCCCGCCCCCCGAGTCAAGCGACTTGAGCGCGTCTTTGACGTAGCCCTTGGCAGGCCAGAAATCGTAGCCCCCCACATCGGCCAACGCGACGATCCGAAGGTCGGTTGGATAGCGAAGGAGCAGCGCCGACAATCGCTCCTTGAGCGCTGGATTCTGCTCACTGCTGTGTCGATCCTGATGCACCACCACCACCACTTTGCCGCTCAGCCCCCGCAATGACACCGGCCTATCGGCCAAATCGACCAGTTTCGCTTCTAGTAGCGCATCTACCGATGGCATCTCGGGGCTTTGGACTGCCGCCACCACCGCATCGGCCCGCACCACTCGTTCCGGTATTGCCAGCGACGAGAAAAGAACCAGCGCAAGGCCGCTGAAAATCAGGACGTTAGATTCTCGAACCATGCTTACTACGATGCCATGCCGCATGAGGGAAAGTCCTCTCTTGACAAGTTTCCGACGGCAAGGCTAACACTGCACAATTGTCGGTGTAGCGTACCGCTTAGCCGAGTACGAATCGGCAGCTTGCGATCACTACTTTCCGACGGAAATACCGTTGTGGGCAAGTGACCAACATCGGTAAGACAGGCTGTTTTAGGAAGACTTGCGATGACGTTCGTAGAAGCAGCAGTCCAAATTCTGCGCCGCGAGGGGAAGCCACTCCATATCAAGGAGCTGACCCGGCTGGCCATCAAGCACAACCTGCTCTCGGTGGTGGGGAGAGACCCCGAGGCCATGATGGAGACCCGCCTGCTGATTGAAGCCAAGCGACCTTCTGCGGACCTAGTCCGTGTGAGTCCCGGCATCTTCGGGCTCCGAGTTTATCCGCCGCGTAGTGAGCGCGGCGAAGCGGTCAAAGCGGAGGGAGACAAAGTGACCAAACCGAAGGCGGAAGCCACGGTAGCATCAGCAAAGGACCGCGCCGACCGTGGGGGCAAGCGCCGTCGATCTGGCCGCGCTACCGAGAGCCCAGAGGCCGTGCTCGCTGCGAACCCAGCCGAGGTGGTGGCCCCAACCTCCACCGCAACTCCGGCAGCGACACCGAGCAGCATCTCGCCTGCCCCAGTCAAGGCACGCGAGCCAGCCCCGGCCGAAACAGCCGCCAAGCCAGCCGCAGCCAAGAGTCGGCGTCGGACCCGAGACCGTGCGCCGGACCGAAGTTTGGCACCCGCCCCCGCTGCAACAATTCCGGAGAGCCCGACTCCAGCGGCTGCGCCGACTCCAGCGATAGAAGCCGTCGCAGTCCCCGTTCCCTCAGCCGCGCCACCGGCCGCGCCGTCTGCGGTGACACCGCGACCCGTTGCGGCCCCTGCTCTTGAACCCGTGGCAGTGCCTGCCGCTGTGCCGACCCCTGTGCCCTCTGCGGTTTCTCCGGTGCGCAGCGCAGAGCCCCCCGCAAGCCATCTCACACCGATACCTGCGGCGGCGACCCCTTCGGCAAAGACTCCGGTCCCGCCGCCTGTGGACACCAGCAAGCCAACGGTTCCGCCAACCCCCCCGGTAGTACCGGCTGTCGTGGCCTCGGCCCCGGTCACGCCAGAGAAGCGACCAACCGAAGGTGTCATCGAGCCGAAGCAGGAAACCCCACGCCCCGAGCGGCATCCAGGTCACGGTCACCGCGAAGACCGTCCCACGGGCGGTCACCGCGAGGAGCGGCAGCATGGTCATCCCCGCGAAGAGCGGGGGTCCAATCATCCCCGCGAAGAGCGCTCTCACCCTCGCGAGGAGCGCGGACCGGCTCCACCACGAGAGGATCGCGCCGCAGCCCCCCCGCGTGAGGATCGGCCCGCCCCAAGTGCAACCACCCCCGCACCGAACAATCAGAGCCAGAGCCAGCCTCAACAACCTCGGCAGATGAGCCTGGCCGATGCCGCCTACGATGTCATGCGCGGTGCCTCTGACGGACGAGCACTAACCCATCGCCAGATTGCGGAAATTGCCGTCAAGCGGCGACTCGTTCGAGGCGAACTGGTCGATGTATCCCGTGCGATTCGAGTAGCGCTGGTCCGAGAGCAAAGACATCGCGATAGCGAGGGACTACGGCCACGCATTCGCACCCTCGGCCCAGGCCAGTATGCGCTTGGTGAGCGCAAGCTAGAGCCCGAGCTATACAACGCGGAACGAGAGCTGCTCGACCGAGCCAGTCGAACTCGCGAAGCGACCCGCGTGGCACTCAGACGACGGTTGCGGCAGCTTCCGCCGGGTGCGTTCGAGCTGATGATGCGATTGCTGCTCGAACGCATGGGCATGGTTGGTGCAGAGATCGTGAAACGCGGAGAGGGCGTGGCCTACTACGGTGGAAACATCAGCCGAGGTGGTCGCTCGCTCAAGGTGCTGGTTGCGATACGGCCCGGAGAGGGCGAGCTGTCGCGTGAAGCGGTCGCTGAACTACGAGCCGGCGTCCGCCTGCGCAGCTTCGATGAAGGTCTGGTTCTGTGCGCAGCACGCGCAGGTGGCGCGGCACTCACGGAGCTCGCAGCAGCCCCTGGCATCGAGCTGTATGACCAGGACGCCCTTACCGAGCTGCTGATTCGACAGCACCTTGGCGTCCGTCGCATGCACTTGCCGGTCGATTATCTCGACACCGAGCTCTTCAACGAACTGCTCGATCAAGGCTAGCGCACACAGCGCAGCTCTCCGTCCTCGCAAAGAGGACAGCTCTCATATCCTAAAAAGACGCATGTGGAGTGACACACCCTACGCCAGAAGCGGCGCAGGGTGCTCTAGCGGGAATTACGCTGGGGCTTCGTTGCAGGTGAAGGTAGCGGACAGACCGCTCAGCATCGGGGTGATCCGTGCATCAGCAGTCTGCATCACCACCTCGACCTCTAGGAAGCCCGCACGAACGTCCGCTGGCAGCATGATCGGAGACGGCGAAATGCCCGACGCTCCCTGCCACGGCGCGTTCATGAGATCAGCAACGGTCAGAGCCCCACGGTAGCGAATCGTGACCTGGGTGCCCGGCGGAGCCGAGACGTTCCACGACAGTTGCTTCCACGTCGTGCGTCCACCGCAGCCACCGAAGATGTTGCGATAGACACCGGCCCGCGAGGCGTTGCGAAGCTGATATCCGGTCATGTCGCTATAGGTATAGGTTCCCGCAAATGGCCGCCAGGTCGTCACCGCATAGTTGTTCAGCGGGTCGATCTTGTAAGCCATGCCATCGCTGACACCCCAGACCTTGCCGTCGTAGTCAATCGCCGCGCCAGCCGTGGTGCCGTTGATGCCGTTGGCCGAGGTCAGCAGCTTCTTCAAGGTCATCGTGGTCGTAGCGGCAGTGTTTCCCGTGGCAGGTGGCGGTGGCGGATCTGCCGAGGCATCCACATGCGCCATGCCACCGTTGTGAACGGCCGCAAAGGCCTGGTTGTTCTGATCCACGCCGATGCCACGCAGGTCTGGCCCGACGTTCAGAACCTCGTAGTAGCCAGTGGCAGGAACGGCCGGTCGGCTCGGATCCGGTGGCACGAAGCGATAGACGCGGCCACCGTTACCATACGACGCTAGGTAGATGTAACCACGGGCATCTGCCGTCACACCGTATCCGTTGTAGTACACGCCGGTCGGCTTCGGATAACGCGTGACGGTGTCGTTATTGTTGACATCGAGCTTCACCAGACCACCGCAGCCGCCGCCGGTGGCATCGTTGTCCCATTCGTTCTGTGCCCAGACGTTGCCAGCGCGGTCGAGCACCAGACCGTACGGACAGACACCGACGTTGATCCGCTTGAGCAGCGCACCAGTTTTGGCATCCAGACGTACGATCGACCGGGTGTTGTACTCGCCGATATAGACGTAGGTACCAAGGGTTCCGTCTGCTCCCAGCTTGCCGTCGAAGCCTGCTGCACGCGGATACGAACCCACCGACAGCTTGGTGTTCCACAGCACGCACTCGTCGGGGCTGTTCATCTGACTGGCCTGCCACCAGAACGGCGAGGCAGCAGTCAATGGCTGGTCCGACTCGTAGGTATCGATCTTGCCATTGCCGTTGCGATCGACGCAGGCCGTCTTATCGCCAGCGATCTTGGTCGCCGATGCCTTGTTGCCGTCATTGCTGGCTCGGTTGGCCACCACGGCATCACCGCCCAGGCCCACGGTCGTACGCGATGGATCCGCATACGCACCAGGGTACGTCACATAGGCGGCGACCTGCTTCATGGTACGGGTGTCGACCTTCGAGATCGTTCCGTTCCCGTTCTGGGAAATCCAGATAAACGACGTCAGGTTGTTGATGTTGCCGGTGCCGTCCAGGATGACGTTGCCGTTCGGGTCGACCTTGACGCCCGTCGAGCCGCTGTTCATCGCGTTGAACGGAGAAACGGTCCCAGGGCCCGCCACGACCTCTTTTTCCGTCGGGCCGGTGTTGGGGTCATAAGGCTGACCAGGCGTACAGAAGGTCGCGCCTTCTGGGCAGATCTCGCTGCCGCCCGAGTTTTCCGCACCGCACGAAGCGTTGAGTAACGTCGCAACGCTGAGTGAATAGAGGATCAAACTTCTCATATCTGTACTCCTTTATGATACGAACTCAATTATACTCTATGCGGACAGCACTAAGGCATTTACCTGTACTCTATTCGGTTTAAACCGTAAGGCTCAGTATGTAAATGTACACTTAGTAGGAGTAGCGCACACGAAACCTAGTTCGTTGCAGCGCGCTATTCGTAGACAACAAGAATTGACAGAACCAACCAGAGCGCGATTATCCGCCGACAATCACGTTTCCCGAGCCTTCTATCAACTTACCGACGCCGCCGCAGTGTCTCGTCATATCACCTAGACGATGGGCAGCTTTGCCATTGATGAAGACCGTTCCAGAGCCAGCTCCGGCGTTCCACATATTTGGCCCACAGCAGGCAGCATGAACACCTGGATCTTGGATTCGCAAGGCGGGCCTGCTGTTGACATTGACATTTCCAGAGCCAGCGATAGCCGGTCCTACACAGCAATGAGGACAAGCCACACATCCATGTGCATCAGCAGGAACTTGAGCTTTGTCGCCGAGACGTCCTTGCGGGGGCATCGTGGTTTCTCCACTAGTTGATGTTAACTGTCGAGCCTTTGATCGTATTGGTGCCGCTCGACTGCAAGGTCATCGTCCCACTGGCCTTCACTTCAACGTTAGAGTCGGCCTTGATCGTGTAATTACTACCCGCGTGGCACTGGGTGTTCTGCGAGCTTTCGGTCTCGATATTCTTGGCCTCAATACGGACCTTCTCTTTGGCCTTGATCAGAATATCGCCAGTCTTGCTCTCGATCGTGATCTTCTTGTTCTTGGTATCGATGAGGATATAGTTCTCCTCTTTACCATCGTAGATCTCGATTTTGGTGGGCTGACCGCCGGCGTCGTTGAGCACAATTCGGTGCTTTTGGCTTGACTGAATGGTCACACGCGGATTTGAGGCATTGTCATTGAAAATGAGCTCATGCCCACACCGCGAGCTAAAGGCTCGAATGTCATTTTTCTTCGGATCGGCCTGACCACGAAAGTCCGCGTGATCCTTGTTAAAGCGACCGGTGGCTGACTTGGCGTCCTTGTTTGCAAACGACGGCTTGTCCATGCCATTCCACAGCGAGGAAATCACCACGCCTTGGTTGAAGTCGCCATTGACAAACGCAACCAGCACTTCGTCCTCCTTTTCCGGGAGGAAGAAGGCACCGCGTCCGCCAGAACCAGCCCCTGACGTGCCGATACGGCACCAGAAGCTCTCCTCTTGTTGGCCGGAGCCCTGGCTGGCTGGTAGCGTCGGAAACTTGACCTTGACGCGGTAGTCTCCGCCATCGTGGACGTTGTCAGTGACGATTCCAACGGTCATCGAGTTGGCATTACCACCGCTGACTTGACCTGCTTTAGTGTCACGATCGGTCTTAAACATCGCGTCTCCTACAAGCTCGAAAAATCTCTCTGGTTATCGATGATTACATCGAACCATTTATACAAAACCACCTGGTGGCATATTGCCCGTACCGCCAACAACTGGACCAACCGGTACATAGGGTGGCGCAAATGTCGGAATTGGACCCATCCCCAGCACGTTGGTCACCATAGTCGATACTTTCCAGATCATAAAGCACTGCTCAAATGCCTCGGCAACTGACTCAAACAGTTGTTTGTGATGAAGTGCTTGGGGATCTCCAAGCAATCCGATCATGGCATTCGAAAGCGCAGACTTTGAAATACTGGTATCAACCTGAGTCAGTGTGGCCACTGGACAAGGAACATTCGGCATCGGTGGTGCCATTGGACCAGGAAAGGCAGCAAAGGCAGGATACCAAGGCAAACCAGGCACTTTGATGGTTGCCTGATAAGCCATCCAACCATTGCTGATTGCAGTGGCAATCGCATTTGAATAGCGAGCCTCTGCGGGCGAACCTTTGGGCGCGGAAGCCATGATCAGCGGTAGCCACGGCGGGCCAACCACTTGTCCCATCGTGGCAGTGACCGCGTTCACCATAACACCCGTCATTGCTGCGAGTGACTGCCACTGACTCCAAGCCGAGCAGATTGCACTACAAATACCGTCCAGGTAGGTGGCAAACTGATCGCCGATCTTCTTGGCAGTATCGGTGTGATACTTGTTGACAGTCGCTGGCACAAACATCGGCGGCACTGGCGGCATGCCGACCAGCTCCGTCATTTTGAAGGCTCTCGTATACTGCTTCCCCGCCTCACCCTGAGGCTGTTTCCAGTCCATAGGCAACTTGGTTGCGAAGCTGATGAACTTCATCTTCGCTAAGTTTTGCATCACCGAAGCTTGAGGCGCTGGCATACGGTTTTCCCCAGTTTCACTTTACTAACACTCGGTACCGATCGGCAACGACATAGCCGACCCGTTCTCCAAAGCCCATCGCTCACAGCCGATCACCCAGGCCCCATCGCATAGGGCCAGTGACATGGTACGATGGCTTATGCCCTTCTCTCCGCAGCCCGCAGAGGTCGTCCTGTACCCCGCTCCATTTGTCCCCACCGAGCACCATGAGCTGGTGATCAGCAACCAGCGCGTGGTCCAGTTTGCCCCTACTGCGATGGGAGCCGGACACCCCGTGGCGGAGTTTCCACTCGCAAAGATCGAGTTCGTGGGGCGTATGACAGAGCGGCCGTCTGCGGTCCTGGGCATTGTCTCGGTAATCGTCGGGTTTGTCTTTCTTATCGTCTTTGTGGCCAAAGTGTTGCCAGCCTTCATGTACGCCGGTGTACCCGACAAGACCGATGTCACGCTCGAGGGAGACGAGTCGGGTATCGAAGGTCGCGACTCCAACGACGACGATCCCTTCGCCAAAGAAAAATCCACAGAGGACGGTGTCCGCGAAAAAGCAGAAAAGAAAATGGCCAAGGTGAAGGCGATCAAGTTCGGCATCCCGCCGATCAACGAAGACATCGTCTGGGGCACTGTGGCCCTACTCGGTGGCATCGTGGCGCTGTACCTGGGGCGCAGCATGTACCGTCGTCAGGAGTTCACCGTCTTCTGTCGTGTCGGTGAGATCGTCTGCCGCATCCCGGTGCACAGCGAAATCCAGCAAAACATGGTGCTATCGACGCTCCAAGCCGCCAAGCAGTCGCTGCCGAAGTAATCCCGAGCACGCCTGGACTCGCCGCCTGTCGACGACGCCCCCCTCGGCACCTGTCCGTAGCTCCACTTTGACCCCCGAACCCACCAGCGGTGCGGCAAGATTCGCAGCCGATGATGGTCCCTGCCGATGCTCAGACAGGCCAGCCCCGATCAGCGCTACCAACGACGTGGCAGGCATTTCTACAAACCCAAAGCGACGCCCTGAGGCAGGCCGGTCTGTGGCGAACGATCGAGTCACTCCAGAGCCCGCCCGGGCCTACCGTTCGCATCCAGAACCAAGAGCTGATCTTGCTGTGCTCGAACAACTACTTGGGCCTAGCGACCGACCCCCGGCTGATCGCAGCGGCCAGTGCGGCCGCCCAGAAATTCGGAGTCGGCAGCGGTGCCTCGCGACTGCTCAGTGGTTCGATTGAACTGCACGAGCGGCTCGAACAGCGGTTGGCCGCGATCAAAGGCTGCGCGGACTGCGTGCTGTTTAGCTCCGGTTACCTGGCCAACGTCGGCACACTCGCAGCACTGCTCCAACCGGGCGATACCGTGCTGTCCGATCGGCTCAACCACGCCTCGATCATCGATGGCTGCCGGCTCTCCGGTGCCCAGATCGCGGTGTTTCCACATCGTGACGTCGAAGCGGCGGCAGCCCTTCTGAAACGATCCACGGGACGGGTGTTGATAGTGACCGATAGTGTCTTTTCCATGGATGGTGACGTGGCCCCACTGTCCAAGCTGCTCGATCTCTCGCAAGAGCATGGTGCCCTGCTGATGGTCGATGAGGCGCACGCGACCGGCGTCCTTGGACACGGACTGGTCGCGCAGCCAGCGCTGGCGGGGCAAGTACCGGTCGTGATGGGAACCTGCTCCAAAGCACTCGGTTCTCTCGGTGGCTTCGTTGCGGGCAGTAAGCTGCTTTGCGATTATCTGCGCCAGCGGGCCCGGACTTTCTTCTTCGACACCGCCCTGCCCCCGCCGGTGCTTGCCGCCACGCTGGCCGCGCTAGATGTACTCACCGCCGAGCCTGAACGTGGCCAGCGCGCCTGCCAGCTCGCCAAGCGGCTTTATCTGGGCCTGCGTGAGCTGGGATTTTCGGCGTTGGAACCCAGCGCCGCGATCGTCCCCGTTGTCTTCGGCGAATCGACCCGAGCCCTGGCCGCCGCCGCCGCACTCCGATCGGCTGGCATCCTGGCTCTGGCGGTGCGTCCCCCTACCGTGCCCGAAGGAACGGCCCGACTTCGGCTCTGCACGATGGCCACGCACACTGATGCCCACATCACCCGCGTCTTAGATAGCTTTGCCAAGCTTCCCAGCGACCTTCGTCGCCCACACCCTCCGTAAGCGCGAGCCAAGTCGCGCCTCGGCCTTGTGTGTAAGATATCCGCATGGGTCAGCGAACTTACTACTTGGGGATCGATCTGGGGACGACGAACTCAGCGGCGGCGGTCTTTGACGGCGAGCGCATCTCGGTCGTACGAACGACGCAGGGAACGCTCCTTACGCCATCCATCGTGCGTTACGACAGCCGAGGGACACTGACCGTTGGTGCCAAGGCCGCCAAGTTTCTCGACAGCGATCCGAAAAACACCCGCGCCGAGTTCAAACGGCTCATGGGGACGGCGTCCAAGCTCGACTTTCCAGCCGCCAAGCTGGCCAAGCTCCCCGAGGAGCTGTCGGCTGATGTGCTGCGCTCGCTGCGTAACGACGTAAAGGACCAGTACGGCTTTCTGCCTGAGCAGGCGGTGATCTCGGTCCCAGCGCTGTTCGAGCTTCCACAGAGCGCCGCCACAACCAAAGCGGCCCTCCTAGCGGGATTCACCAAGGTCGAGCTGATCCAAGAGCCGATCGCCTCTGCGCTAGCGGCTGGCTGGACAGCTTCCGAAGGGGTCGGCTTCTGGCTGGTCTACGATCTGGGAGGAGGAACCTTCGACGCGTCTCTACTGGAGACCCGGGACGGCATGCTGCGTGTCGTCGGCCACGATGGTGACAACTTCCTCGGTGGCCGTGACTTTGACTGGGCTGTTGTCGACTGGATTCTCGAAGAGGTGTCCAAGACCGAAGGCCTCCAGATCAGCCGCGCTGATGCGAAGTGGGCGAGCGCCATCCGCAAGCTCAAGCACGCCGCCGAGGAAGCCAAGATCGAGCTGACCCGCAGCGAGACCGCCGATGTCAGCGTCCCCGAGTTCATCGAGCATGAAGGTCGCACCATCGAGGTGTCGCTGACCCTCGATCGTTCTCGACTGGAGCAGCTCACCGCACCACTTGTGCAGCGCTCGATCGAGGTCTGTCGACGACTCCTCCAAGCGCAGCAGGCGCAGGTGCTGTCTCGAATCGTCCTGGTCGGCGGTCCAACGATGATGCCGTGGTTGCGACGAATGGTCAGCGAAGCCCTGCAAGCACCGTTTGCCGAGGGTTTGGACCCTATGACACTCGTCGCACAGGGTGCAGCCATCTACGCCGCGACGGCTGGGCTCGACATGCAGCCTGCCAAAGTCGAATCGACCTCGGGCTGCAAGCTGTGGCTCCAGTTCCCGGCGATGTCCTCCGACTTGCAGCCCTATATCGTCGGCAAGCTCCTGCCCGATGAACGAGGCCAAGGCGACCTCCCCCAGCGCTTGCGGCTGATACGTGCCGACGGAATGTGGCAGAGCCCGGAAACGGCGATCGATCCCGACGGCGGTTTTGTCCTCCAGGTCGAGCTACTGCCCAGACGCCCGAATGTCTTCAAAGTCGAAGGCATACTCGCCGATGGCAAAGTCGTCGGCATGCAGCCCGCAACGGTGACCATTGTTCAGGGACTCACCATTGCCGACCCGCCGCTGTCTCGCACGATTGGCGTTGCCCGCGCCAGCAACACCGTTCAGGTCTTCTTTGAAAAGGGGACGCCCCTGCCCGCCCGTCGAACGATCTCGCTCACTACCGTTGAAAGCGTCGCCCCGATGGGGGCCACTTCACGAGAAGAGTTTGCGCTCAAGATTCCCGTCGTCCAGGGCGAATACGAGCAGGCCCACCTGTGCCGTCTGGTTGGGACGCTCGAGATCAAAAGCACGCAGATCAAGGCAAGCCTTCCCGGTGGCTCGCACATTCAGGTCAGCCTGGAGGTCGATCGAGGTGGTCAGCTCTCGGCCCGCGCCCTGGTCCCATCTCTCAATCAGGTCTTCGAGCACGTTGCCCAGCTCCTGGTGCCAGAAGCCAGCGTCTCAGTGCTAGAAGCCAGCCTCAAGTCAGCAACCGATCGCATGGCGGAGCTGCGCGCCAACGCGTTCCGACAAGGCCAGAAGAGCACACTAGAGCGACTCAACAAGCCGCAGAAAATCGTGGTCGAGCTGGAGCGAGACATTGCTGCCGCCAAGGGTGGGGATGCTGATGCAGCGCAGAAGGCTCGTCGTTCCCTCATCGAGTTAGATGCGCTCATCGATGAACTGGAAGTCGAAAAACACTGGCCGGAGCTGTCCCGCAAAGCGGTGCGGCAGGTGACCGGAGCCAGCATGCTGGTGACCCGCTGGGGGACTGAGTCCGAAAAGCGGCTGCTCAGCGATGTGGTTTCTTCCGTCGAAAAGGCCCAGAACCGCAAAGACGTCAGCGAGTTACAGCGCCAGCTCCGACTCGCCAACGAGCTGGCCACTGCTGCCTACTATCGCAATCCCGATGTCTGGGAAGATGAGTTCCGCGACGCTCTTTCGCACGTCGAACGAGCGAGTGACCAAGCACGAGCCCAGAGCCTGGTCCAGCAGGGCAACCAGGCCCTGGCCGCTGGCGAAACCGAAAAGCTGCGCGACATCGTTGAAAAGCTCTGGAAGCTGCTCCCTGCCTCCGCAGAACAGCGCCGTCAGGGCTACGACTCGGGTGTACGCTAGCTTTCCTCAGCACACCTCGCTACCGTTTGCAGCACATCGTCCAGCCCCACCCCACTCCGCCAAGGAATCCACATGAACATCTTCATCACCGGTGCCTCCGGGTTTGTCGGTGGCGCAGCGACTCGGCGACTGCTCGCCGATGGCCACACCGTACGAGCGATGTCCCGCTCGGAAAAAAGCGATGCCGCAATCCGAGCACTCGGGGCGGAGCCCGTACGATGTAGCCTCGATGACGTCACCGCAGAGCATCTGCGACCGAGCGAGATCGTCGTGCACTCAGCAGCCTACGTCGAGGCATGGGGCCCAAAGGACGCCTGGGATCGCATCAACGTCGGTGGGACCAAGCGAATGCTCGAAGCAGCGCGCAGCGCATCCGTCCATCGCTTCATCCACATCGGCACCGAGGCCGCACTGGTCCATGGACAGCACCTGCGAGGCGTCGATGAAACGTATCCTCTGGCGTTTCAGAGTCCCTATCCCTATTGCCGCACCAAAGCACTCGCCGAGCAGGCTGTTCGAGACGCCAACACGACGGGCTTTACGACTCTGGTGCTCCGGCCACGCTTCATCTGGGGTCCAGGCGATCAGACCCTGCTCCCGGTCATCACGCTCATTGCCAAACAGGGCAAGTGGACGTGGATCGATGGGGGCCGCGCCCAGACCTCGACCACGTACATCGAAAACCTGGTGGAAGCGATCAGGCTGGCACTGACTCGCGGAACGGGCGGTGAGGCGTATTTCATCCTCGATGATGGACAGCGCACGATGAAAGAGATCGTCTCGGCCATGGCAAAGACCGCTGGCGTCGAACTGCCAAACCGGAGCATACCCAGTTGGCTGGCTGACGGTGTGGGTGCCTTCTGTGAGCTGCTGTGGCGAGGTCTCCATCTCAAAGGCGATCCGCTACTGACCCGACATGCCGCGATGGTGATGGCCCGCGACTGCGTCCTCAACGGTGACAAAGCGCGACGCGATCTTGGTTACATGCCGCGCTATACCGTGGAAGAGGGACTGGCCAAGATGAAGGCCAACACGCGATTTTCGTAACCTGAGCGAGCGCGGTTTCACTCGGGCGAGATCAGGCCCCGTCTCAGTGCAAAGCGAGTGAGCCCCTGGGCATCATGAAGCCCCAGTTTGCGCATCAAGTTGGTCCGGTGCGAGTCCACTGTCTTGGGTGACAGACCGAGCCGCACCGCGATTTGGCGATTGGTCTGTCCCTCGGCCACCTGCTGCAGCACCTCGCGTTCGCGAGGGGTCAACCGATCCAGATCATCTTCCCTCTGATCGGCGGACATCACGTCCTCGGCCACCAGAGCCGCAACCTCTGCACCAAGGAACTCGCCGCCCGCAGCGATGGTTCGCACCGCCTGAAGCAAATCGGACAACCCGCTGCCTTTCACCAGATAGCCATGCGCCCCAGCACGCAGGGCCGGTCGGACATATTCCGGCGCGGAATGCATCGACAGGACCAAGATCCGGCAGCGTGGTGCCACCGTGCGAATTCTCACGATGGCATCGAGGCCGTTGCCACTCGGCATCGACAGATCGAGCAGGATCACATCGGGCGACAGCCGCTGAGCCAGGGCCACGACCTCAGCTCCTGAGCTGGCCTCAGCTACGATGGAAAGGTCCGATTCCCTTTCGAGCAGCACCTTGATGCCAGCGCGCACGATGGCGTGGTCATCACAGAGCACAAGCCGGGTCACCGCATCACGATATCACTGCTGAAAGACCTCTGACGGCCTTCGTCTAGCTCGCCGCTGCCACTATGATGGCAGAGTGCGCCTCTCGATCCTGCTCGCTCTGCTGGCTGGCCTGTGCGCGTCCTGCGCGGGCGATCTGCCACCTCCTCCCCCCAGCCGCGCCGTAACCATCGGTACGCCGGATCGGGATGCGATTCACCTGGGCGGAACCGGTGCCATGACCCCGCTGATGACGCTGCTCAGCGAAGAGTGGACCCGACGCGGCAGCACGCCCCACCTGCTCATCGAAGAAAGCATCGGATCGGGTGGCGGCATCCGGGCTGCTTATGACGGTGCAATCGACCTTGGCATGGTGTCTCGCCCACTCAATGACGAAGAACAGAAGCTGGGCTTGGTCGTCATCTCAGCAGGTCGAGACGTGGTTGCGCTGGTGGCTCATCCCGGGCTAGTCGCCGATGGGTTTCGCTCAGAAGAGCTACCGGCGCTGTACCGAGGTGAGCAGACCCGCTTCGCTGGTGGTGGCACCGCCGTCCCACTGCTTCGGGATCGGAGCGAGTCCGCCAATGCCGCCCTGGACCGCGTGGTGCCAGGACTGCTCCCAGCTCGCGAGCAAGCGTACAAACAACGGCGGCTCCGCGTCCTGTATAACGACCGAGCGATGGCCGAGGCGATCGCAGCGACCCCGGGGGCGTTCGGCGTCTTCTCGCTGAGCTGGCTCCTGGCCTATCGGCTGCCGCTCAAGGTGCTCAGCATTGATGGAGTCCGTCCCTCCCCTGAAGCCGTCGCTGATCACCGCTATCTCGGTAGCCGTGAGCTGTACTTCGTCGCCAGACAAGAGCGCTTGCCCCGCACCACGGCGTTCTTGACATTCCTCCGCTCGCCGGAGGTGCGCAAACTCATCCGTGCCTACGGCTACCTACCTTCGCCCCAGGCCGACTCGCAATGATTCCGTTTGACCTGACCAGTTGGTTCCGTCGCCGCATGCTGCCCCTGGTCGCCCTGGCAGCGCTGGTGATGCAGGTCTCGGCCCCGACAGCCTATTATCTGACCAAGCGACACGAGCTGTGGCAGCAGGCCCGCGCCGAGGCAGCCCGCACCGCGATGCTACTGCACGGCGAGATCGAGCAGCGGCCCATCCTGTGGCGCTATAACGTGCCCAAGCTGCTTGAGCGACTCGCTGCCGAAGGGATGCTCCACGGTCGATTCCTGGACATCCGCACCAGCACTGGCCAAGTGGTGCCGCTCGATACCGCGCCCCCCCCGGCGCGTCCGCTGTGGGGTCGTGCTGAAGTGAATGTTGGCGGAGAACCCGCCGCGATGGTCTGGGTCGCGCTGGATATGGCCCAGTTACAACGCGATACCATGCAGCTTGTCATCGGATTTGCTGGGCTGGCGCTGCTGCTGGCCATGGTGCTGTACCTTGTACCGGTCCATACCGTCGCAGTCGCCCAAAAGCGGATCAGTACGCTGCTCGGGGAACTGGCGCTGACCATCCAAGAAGAAGACCGTCGCCGCATTGCCCGCGATCTGCACGATGGGGCAGGACAGGCACTGACGGCAGCCCGACTCCGGTTGCAAGCGCTCGGCAGCGCGCCCAGTGACCCAAGCGCAATCACCGAAATCGCCAAACTGCTCGACAATGCACTGGGCGAAGTGCGGCGCTCTGTGTATACGCTGTCGCCGCCGGCCCTCACCGAACTCGGCCTCGCAGGAGCGCTCAAGAACCACTGCGAGACGTTTGCTGCGGCCACCGGCCTGAAGGTGTTTTGTGAGCTCACCGAGCTCCCCACACTCCGCCCCAAGGTCGAGACCGCCTGTTATCGGATTGTGCAAGAAGCGCTCGCCAACTCCGCTCGTCATGCCAACGCCCGCCGCGCCTGGGTCCAGCTCCATCATGACGACGGTGAGTTGCGGCTATCGATCTACGATGATGGGGTGGCCCCGTCTCAACCGATCAACGAGGGTCTTGGTCTACTCGGAATCCGTGAGCGTGCCCGACTGCTGGGAGGCCACGCCGAGGTGACGATGGCTCCTGACTCCGGGTTACGCATCGAAGTCACCATCCCCCTGTAACCCCGCGCCGTCTGAACACACGCTGCGGCAGGGCGTCTTGGACAAATTCAATTTGTTCACCCCCCCTTACCAGGGCGTCTTGGACAAATTCAATTTGTTCACCCCCCCCTTGCCAGGGCGTCTTGGACAAACTCAATTTGTTCACCCCCCCCTTGCCAGGGCGTCTTGGACAAATTCAATTTGTTCACCCCCCCTTGCCAGGGCGTCTTGGACAAACTCAATTTGTTCACCCCCCCCTTGCCAGGGCGTCTTGGACAAACTCGATTTGTCCATCCCACCTCTTGCCAGGGCGTCTTGGACAAATTCAATGTGTCCATCCCACCCGTGCCAGGGCACTTTGGACAAATTCAATTTGTCCGGTTCACCCTGCGCTAGGGAGGTCAAGACCTGGCGGCCATCACCGCCCCACCTCGCCGAACTATGCGCCGATCATGCCCGGTAGACGAGTCGGGGCCTGGTTCATCTGCCATAGCAGATTGTTCAGTCGTGCCCGCCGTACCGAGTCGACGTACCGATGCAGACTCTGCTTGTGTCGCTCGGCCATATCTTGCAGGCGAATCCCCAGCCCCTTGAGGTCGCCATCCAAGGATTCGTAGCAAACCTTGCCTCGCGCCCAGATCTTGTCGCCTGTACCTGGCAGCGCAAACTCCAGGTGCAGCGGCGAGCCGAGTAGGGTCAGGTCATCAGGAAGCCGAGGCGCGGTCAGATAGAGCCCGGTCTCGGACAGGTCGCGGGTCAGTCCCAGAAATACCCCATCGGGCAGGTACTGCTGTACGCAGATTTCAACCGGCAAGCGAAGCTGCTGACGACGATCTTGACTCATGGTCAAACTCCCGGCCCTGTGGTTGCAAGGCGCTTATGTCAGATGATGTAGGACATGGCGGAGGGGGCCGCAAATTATTTTGGTGAATTTCGTTGACCGCCTCGGAGGCAGGCCGTACCGATCTGCCTCGTGAAGCCCGTTGCCGACCGACCGAAGCCCAAGCGGCTTGTGACCTGGATTGCCACCGTCTTTGGCCTGGGTGAGGTTGCGCCATGGCCTGGTCATTACGGGACACTGGTGACGGTTCCACTCGCCCTTTTGCTCCACCGGCTTGGGCCGATCCCACACCTTCTTGGCACGCTGTTCCTGTTCGCCATTGGAACCTGGGCCGCCGAGCATTACTCCGAGCAGACCGGCAAGCACGACCACCGCGCCATCATCATTGATGAAGTGGTGGGCTATCTGGTGACGGTTTGGCTCGCCCCGTGGCACTTTCTCAGCTTCTTTTGGGGCTTCTTTCTGTTCCGGGTGCTCGACGGGCTCAAGCCGGGACCGCTGCGGCTGCTCGATCGCCACGTCAAAGGTGGCTTTGGGGTGATGATCGACGACGTAGGAG
>WBZP01003144.1_pt1 | contig 18203 bp, 17 predicted proteins | sample 5204301 | NCBI WGS metagenome assembly WBZP01 (sample SAMN12412401, study PRJNA552823) | activated sludge metagenome | isolation source: activated sludge from nitrification reactor of wastewater treatment plant... | place: USA: Pennsylvania | collected 2017 | reverse complement strand
ATTAAGAGGCGTTTTTGGACAGCCTCTGGCGAGCTAAGCGATTGAAAAAAAACCCTCACCCCTGCCCCTCTCCCGCCTGCGGGCGAGGGGTTTTTAGACAGTCTCTAAAGGGGGGTGGCGCGTAGCGCCGGGGGATCGGTGTGGAACTTAACAGTCTTGGGACGAACGCCCGCTGGGTCGGACCGCTTTACGCCCCGCGCAGGCTGCGGATCGGCCAGCCGTGTTCCCGCGCGTGCCTGGCCAGAACGTCGTCGGGGTCCACCGCCACCGGATAGGTGACCCGGCCGAGTAACGGTAGGTCGTTGCGGGAATCGCTGTAGAACCAGCTTCCGGCGAGGTCGTGGCCGGTTTCCACCAGCCAGGCGTCCAGTCGTTCCACCTTGCCGTGCTGAAAGCAGGGGATGCCGACCGGGCGACCAGTATAGCGCCCATCGACGAACTCCGGTTCAGTCGCCAACAGGTGCGGCACACCGAGCATCTCGGCGATGGGTTCGGTGATGAAGCGATTGGTAGCGGTGATGATCAGCAAGGTATCGCCGGCGTCCCGGTGGCGCTCCACCAGTGCCGTCGCCTGGGGTAGCAGGATCGGGCGGATTTTGGCCTCGATGAATCGCGCCCGCCAGTCCAGCAGTTCGACCAGCGGGTTTTGGGCCAGCGGCCGCAGCATGAACGCCAGGAATTCGTGGATGTCCAGCGTGCCTGCCCGGTATTGATCGTAGAATCGCTGATTTTCGCGCTCGTAAGCCTCACCCTCGACCAAGCCCCGCTCGACCAGGAATTGACCCCACAGATAATCGCTGTCGCCGCCCAACAGGGTGTTGTCGAGATCGAAAATCGCCAGACTCATCTCTTCAATGTCCTCTCTTCGAATGCTTCTCTTGCGGCGGTTTTAATCGAGACCGTATTGCCGGAGTTTCTTGCGCAGCGTACCGCGGTTGATGCCGAGAATGATGGCCGCCTTGGTCTGATTGCCACGGGCGAACTTCATCACGATGTCCAGCAGGGGCGGCTCCACCTCGCGCAGCACCAGATCGTACAAATTGTTGGGTGCCTGGCCGCCCAGATTGTGAAAATAGATGCGCAGGGCTTCGGCGACGTGATCGCGCAGCGGGGTAGCGGGCAGCAGGTCGACCGGAGGTTCGGGATTTTGGGTGCTCATGCGGCCAGATGCTCCTGATTGGCCAGACGCTCGAAGAAAGCGCGGGCCAGTCTCTGTTGTTCACGGGCCTGCTCGACCGAATTGACCCGCGCCCGAAACGCGGCGCCCTCGCGCCAGGGCTGGCTGTACCAGGCCAGATGTTTGCGGGCGATGCGAACCCCGGCGGTCTCGCCGTAAAACGCATACAGGCTGTCAAGATGATCCGCGACCCACCCGCCGATTTCGGTCATGGTCGGTGGCGGCCGCCGTTCGCCGGTGACCAGAAAGTGGGCGATGTCGCGGAAAATCCAGGGCCGGCCCCAGGCGCCGCGACCGATCATTACCGCGTCCGCGCCGGTGCAATCCAGCACATGGCGGGCTTGCTCGGGACCGTCGATGTCGCCGTTGGCGATGACCGGGATCGAGAGTACTCGCTTGATGGCCTGGATGCTGGCGTAATCAACCGGACCATGGTGACCGCAGGCACGGGTACGGCCATGGACCGTCAGAGCCTGGATGCCGGCCTGTTCGGCGATGCGGGCGATGGTGACCCCATTGCGGTGGGTGAAATCCCAGCCGGTACGGATTTTCAGAGTGACGGGGACCGCAACCGCTCCGACCACCGCCTCCAGAATGCGTCCGGCCAGTGCTTCGTCGCGCAATAGCGCCGCGCCGGCCAGCGTCCCGCAGACCTTTTTGGCCGGACAGCCCATGTTGATGTCGATCATTTGCGCACCCTGTTCGACGTTCAAACGAGCGGCTTCGGCCATGGCGCGCGGGTCGGCGCCGAGAATCTGCACACAGCGGGGTTCCGGTTCGTCGGCATGGTCCAGTCGCAGCCGGGTTTTGCGACTGTCCCAGAGCCTGACATCGGCGCTAACCATCTCCGAAATCGCCAGCCCCGCGCCCAGCCGCCGACACAATTGCCGGAATGGCCGGTCGCTGACGCCAGCCATCGGCGCCAGAAACACGGGCGGAAACAGGGAATAGGGACCAATTTGCATCGGATGCTTGCGCGGCGGAAAGGGCAATCATCATACCGGAATGCATCAAGAGGATGAAGCGTGGTGGTTGCTGTTTCTGATGTGATTATTGCAAAAATATGCCGTGCTTATTAGACATGCTCAAAGAAGTAAGGTCTCCCGTGGCGCATCGATCAACATGCCTTTATCCGGTATTCGATGCCATGCGTCCGGCGGGCGAGTTACCCCAGCGCCGCTAATCCGTCCCAGCGCACCCTGGATGCGCTCCAGCTTCCGCCGCGCCGGGATAGACGAGCCGGTGGCACAGTACACCGCTCGGATTCGCGCTCAATTCGGCCATGACCCGAGGCAGTTCGGCGAACGGGCTTTCGCCGCTGATCAGCGCGTCCAACGTGGGATCGTCCAGCAGCGCCATCACGGTAGCCATGCGCCGTCGATGATCCCAGCGTCCGCGCTGAGCGGTGGCGATGTGACCGACCTGGGAACTTTGGATCACGAGCCGCTGGCTGTGAAAGGCTTCGCCCAGCGGCAGGCTGACCGGCCGCGCGCCAAACCAGCTTGCTTCCACCACCGTCGCCTCGAATCCGGCCAAGCCCAAAGCGGTCGTCAGACCGGCGGGCGAACCGCTGGCATGAATGACCCGATCCTGCTCCCCCACCGCCTGCTCCGGCGCGGCGAAGCGGACGCCGAGCCGGACCGCGATAGCCGCCTTACTCGGGTCCACGTCCACCAATTGCACCGTGCAACCCGGCAGCCGTCCCGCTAGCCAGGCGATCAGGCAACCGACCACGCCGGCGCCGATCACCGTGATCCGGTCGCCCAGCCGGGGCGTGGCGTCCCACAACACGTTGAGCGCGGTTTCCAGATTCGCCGCCAGCACCGCCCGTGCAGGGCCAATCGCTGCCGGCACCGGAGTCAACGCCGCCGCTGGAACCACATAGCGGTCCTGATGCGGATACAGGCAGAACACGGTGCGCCCGCATAATGCAGTCGGACCGGCCTCGACCACGCCGACGCTGCAATAGCCGTACTTGACCGGCGCTGGAAAATCGCCCTGCTGGAACGGCGCGCGCATGGCCTGGTCCTGGCTGGACGGTACCTCGCCGCGAAACACCAGGCTCTCAGTGCCACGGCTGATCCCAGAATACAGCGTCCGCACCCGCGCCTCGTCCGGACCGGGTGCTTCCAATCTTTCGGCGCGTATCTCGCCCCGACCCGGCGCCGCCAGCCAGAAGGCGCGCGCCAGTGACTCATCGTTTGTCATAATTCTTAATTCGATCCCCATCACGTCGGTATTCGCCATCGTCCATGCGTCTTTCAACCCTGTCCCCACGCCAGCCGCTGATCGTTAGCACCCTGCTCAACCTCGCCGTCGTGCTGCCGCTGATAGTGGGGCTGGCGACCACCCTGGCCTGGATGTTCCAGTTGCCCGCCGGTTACGTCCTTCAATGTCTCGCCACCTTCGCCGGCCTGCTGCTGGCCCTGCTGCCGTTCCTGCCTCAGCATCAGCCGCTGGAGCGCTTCGGCGCGGCCAACGGCGTTACTCTGCTGCGCGCCGGCATCGCCGCACTGGCCGCCGGCCTGATCGGGCGGACGGAACTATCACCTGAACTGGCCTGGGCGCTGGCCGCGCTCGCCGGCATCGCCTTGATCCTCGACGGCGTGGACGGCTGGCTGGCGCGGCGCGGTGGCTGGCAGAGCCCATTTGGCGCCCGGTTCGACATGGAAGTAGACGCCTTTTTCATTCTGATTCTGGCGGTGCTGGTCTACCAAGCCGATAAAGCCGGCGCCTGGGTGCTGCTGTCGGGCGCGCTGCGCTATGGCTTCGTCGCGCTGGGCCATGTCCTGCCCTGGCTGCGCCAGCCACTACCGCCGCGCCAGCGCCGACAGATGCTGTGCGTCGTTCAAACCGCCGTGCTGGCGCTCTGTCTGATCCCGCCACTGATGCCGCCGTGGACCACGCTGCTGGCAGCCGGCGCGCTGGGGCTGCTGACGTTCTCCTTCACGGTGGATACCGTCTGGCTGGTCCGCCATCCGTTCCCGGAGAAGATTCGACGCGAGCGGCGGTGAGTGGCGTTGACGGCTGACTGTCCAACACCCGCAGCAGCAACGGCCCCAAACCTTCAATGCCGCCCAGCGCCGCCGGACCCGGCGTTACGCCCGCCCGGAATCCAGCCGCATGAAACGCGCCGATCAGGTCCGGATCGCGCGAGAACACCTGAACCGGCACCTGCCAGGAAATCTCGCGCCCGCCGACGATGGCCGGGGGCTGGTGATCGCCCAGAACCAGCAGCAGCGCGTTGGCGGGCGCGTGCTGGCGCAGATAGCCGCCCAGCACCGCCAGATTGTAGCGAACGCTCTGGATATAGGCGGCGGCCAGCGCCGCGCCGTCCACCCGCTCGTTCAACTCCACGCCGCCAGAGGCCACGGGCGCGACGGGCGTGGCGTCGAACCGACTCCAGTCCGGCTCATAGGGCGGGATGGGCGCGAACGGAGCATGGCTGTTGATGGTGGGGAAGAACACGAACAGCGGTGGCCGGTCGGCCGGCGCCACCTCGACTTGATGCAACCGGTACAGGCTGTACTGGTCGGGAATGACCCAGCCGCCGTAAGCGGGGCCACGATACTCCAGACGCTCGGCGTCCAGAATCCGGTCGAACCCATAAAATCGCCCCTCTGGCCAAGCATGCCGCAGTCCGGGCATCAGAGCCACGCACCGGTAACCGGCGGTGGCGAACCGGCTGACCAGGGTGGGCCGGCTGGAGGCCAGCAGATCACGGTAATCGCCCTGATCGGCGATGCGCAGACCCGACAGCAGGCTGGAGTGCGCCAGCCAGGACAAGCCGCCGAAGGTGCTGGACTCGACCCGCGCCGAGGCTGCCCGCCAGCCGGCATCGGCCAGCGACCGCTCCAGGGTAGCGAAATCGCCGGCGAGCGGGACAGCAAAGCGGGGATCGTCGAATACCAGCGCGCCCTGCGACTCGAAAAAGATCACGAACACGTCGCCCCGCCCCAACCGGCTCAGATCCGACACGGGTGGCGGCGGTTGCGCGACGATCCAACCTTCGTCCCGCCACACGGTCGCGGCCAACACGACCTGAACCTGTTCGGCCAGCATGGCGGTCACCGGCAGCGCGAACATGGCATCGGTCGGCAGGCGTGGACTCAGGCGACCGACGCCATACAACGCCAGCAGCGTCAGGGACAGAACGCCGAGCGCGCGCCGGGCGGGAGCATGGTCGAGCGTGGTCATGACGGCGCCGACCGCCCAACGCAGGACAGCGAATAGCGCGACCAGCAGCGCCAGCAGCGCTACGCCGCCCAGCAGCACCCGCCAGCCGGCCACCCGATCCAGAAACAGGGCCGCCACCGCGGGGATATGCGGGCTGTCCCAGTACAGATTGATGGAGCGGCCCATCAATGCCGGCGCGGTGACATCCAGATAGCGCCCCAGCGTCAGGACCACGAACAGTCCCAAAACCGCGTTGCGCCACCCGTGCGCCAGCGGGCCGCGCCAAGCGGCGACGAGAACCAGCGCCAGCAACAGCACCGCCAATTCGACGGACAGTTCGGGAACCCAGCGCACCCCGATCGTCGGCCAGCGGTTCTGAAACGTCAGCGCCGAGTTGAGAACGAACAGCGCCAGGAACACGCCAAGCGCGTTCGCCATCCAGCGGCCGATGAGACGCCGCCGGGTCTGGTTCTCCGCACTGCTCATGCCCGCACCACGTCTAGTTTTGCGTCGATGTTCTGGAACCACTGGCCTGCCGCTCGCGGGCCAGTTGCCGGGCGTGGGTCAGATCGGCTTCGTTCATCTGGCTGGCGATGGCATCCAGCGACTGGACCGCGCCCACGTAGCCGTTGGACACCGCCAGATCCAACCACAGGTAGGCCTTGGTCATGTCCCGTTCGACACCCCGGCCGGCGCCGTACAACATCCCCAGTCCGTACTGGGCTAATGGCAGGCCGCTGTCGGCGGCCTGCTCGAACCAGCGGAACGCCTGCGAATCATCGCGGGACACGCCGCGCCCGGTCGCGTAGCTGAGTGCCAGCATCAACTGGGCCAGCGGCAGATTTTGCTCGGCCGCCTTGCGGTACCAGGCCACGGCCTGCGCCAGATCGCGCGGCAATCCGCCCCGTCCGTCCGCAATCATCAGCCCCAGATTCAACTGGGCCAGCGGCAAATTTTGCTCGGCCGCCTTGCGGTACCAGACCGCGGTCTGCGCCTCGTCGCGCGGCGTGCCCCGGCCAGTGGCGTACAGCACCCCGAGATTGAACTCCGCCGCGGCATCACCCCGTTGGGCGGCCTCGCGAAACCACTTCAGGGCTTGTCGATCATCCTGGGTCACACCGATCCCTTCAACGTAGAGCATCGCCAAGCGGAACTGACTGGCGACATGGCCCTGCTCCGCCGCCTTGCGGTACCACTCCACCGCCAGACCATCATCACGCCTGACACTTTCACCGCTGGCGTACCGGCTGGCCAGCCGATAGCGCGCTTCGACATGGCCCTGTTCCGCCGCCTTGCGCAGCCAGTCCAACCCAACCGCGTCGTTGTGCGGCGCGCCGCGACCCGCGAAATAACGTTCCGCCAGCAAAAACTGTGCTTCGGGTTGACCGCCAGCCGCCGCCAGCCCCAACAACTGCATGCCCTTGGCCTCGTCCAGCACCACCCCGCGACCGTTCAGATAACCGTTGGCCAGTTCCAGTTGCGCCACGGGTAGATTCTGCTCGGCCGCGCGGCGGAACCACTGCAAAGCCTCCCGCTCGTCGCGCGCCACGCCGCGCCCGTCCGCGAACATCCGTCCCAGATAGTACTGCGCCAAGGGTTGACTCTGCTCGGCGGCCAGGCGATACCACTTCATTGCCTCCGCATCGTTGCGGGTGGTGCCCTGCCCGTCGGCGTACAGCCGCCCCAGATTCAACTGCGCCAGCGCCAATCGCTGGTCGGCGGCCTTGCGAAACCAGCGGAATGCCTCCTCGGCGCTGGCGGGCGCCCCCCGGCCGTTCAGAAGCCGCACGGCCAGGTTGTACTGGGCCTCGGCATGGCCCTGATCGGCCGCCTTGCGATACCAGGTCACCGCATCCCGATCGCTGACCGCTACCCCGCGGCCAGCGGCCACCATCGCGCCGAGGCTGAACTGGGCGCCGGCATGGCCCTGTTCCGCCGCTCGCCGGTACCAATCCACCGCCTCCTTGTCGTTGCGCGACACCCCGCGCCCGCTGGCGTAAAAATTCCCCAGTTCGAACTGGGCGCCGGCATGGCCCTTCTCCGCCGCCCGCCGGTAGCTGTTGGCAGCTTCCCGATCATCCCGACTCACGCCCTGACCCGCGGCATACTTGCCGGCCAGGATATACATCGCCTCGACGTGACCCCACTCCGCCGCCTTGCTCAGCCACAACAGCGCTTCCTTCTCGCTGGGCGCGGCGCTGGGGTTGGCGGCGTACAGCATCCCAAGCTGGAGCTGCGCGTCGGTATTGCCTTGCACGGCCGCCTTGCGGAACCACTCAATGGCGCGGTCCTGGCTTTGCCCCACCCCCTGGCCGCGCAGGTACATCTGCCCGATCATGGTCTGAGCCCGGGGATCGCCCTGTTTCGCCCATTCCATGTATTCCTGGAACGCCTTGGCGTAGTCGCCGTGCCGGTAGGCCTCGGCGGCGCTGTTGGTGGCGGCGTTGGGCGAGACCGGCTGGGCGTCGCCGTAATGCCATTTGCCGGTCTCGTCCTGCCATTTCTTGACGCTCGACTCAGCCGGCGGAGCGGCCTGGACCACGCCGCTCAGAAGGATTGCTAACAACAATGCCCACTTGCGCATGACTGCCTCCGCTTGAAGCGTGACGGATATCCTTGAATTCCCGGCATCCGTCACCATTTAAATTCGGCTTGCGATCACCGCCAGCCACCCGCGTTTTTCGCCGCCGCTGGCATCTACACTATTAGAATGGCGCGTCTATCATCCACACTTCGACTTTATTCCTAAGCAACGAGGAAATCCGCATGGCTATCAATCTGCAAAAAGGACAGCGCATCAGCTTGGAAAAGGAAGCGGGACATGGCCTGAGCCGGGTCGTCATGGGGCTGGGCTGGGGCATGAAGCAAGTTCAGTCCCGCGGCTTCCTGGGTTTCGGCGCCGGTACCCGCCAGGAAGCCGTGGATCTCGACGCCTCTTGCCTGCTGTTCGATGCCAGTGGCAATTTAGTGGATACCGTCTGGTTTCGACAACTGGAAAGTCGCTGTGGCTCCATCCATCACAGTGGCGATGATCGCGCCGGTGGCGGCGAGGCTGGGGCCGAGAATGAGCGCATCGCCATCGAACTGAACCAGGTGCCCGCGGCGGTGCAAACCCTGATCTTTACTGTCAACAGCTTCAGCGGCGAGGGCTTCGCCGGGATTCCCAGCGCCTTTTGCCGGCTGACGGATGGCGCCAGCCACGGCGAAATCGCCCGCTTCGATCTGTCACTGGAAGGTGGCGACTACACCGGCCTGATCATGACCAAGCTGTACCGCCACAACAGTGAGTGGAAGATGCACGCTCTCGGCGAGCACGCCAGCGGTCGCACTTTCCACGACCTGCTGCCGGCGCTCCGGCCCCACCTGTAAACCCGCCGGAGCCTGTATCATGGACTTGCAACCTGGTCAGAACTTCTCGCTCACCCAGCGCCAGCCGGCGCCGGCCGCCGTCGACATCGCCCTCGCCTGGGAACCGGCCAATACGCCACTGTCCATCGATTCCAGCGCCTTCGTCCTGACCGGCCAGGGCAAGGTGCGCGGCGATGACGATTTCATCTTCTACAACCAACTGACCCTGCCCGGCGGCGGCATTCAGCGCGCCAGCGACGGCCGCGCCTTCACCGTCGCCTTCGCCGCCCTTCCCGCCGGCATCGAGCGGATCGTCATCGCCCTAACCATAGATCAAGGTCGGCGGCGCGGGCACTCGTTCGGTCAGTTGAGCCAGGTCCGGGCGGAAATCCGCGACGCCGGCAGCAAGGCGGTGCTGGCTGCTTTCCCGCTGAACACCGCCATGATGGCGGAAACCGCATTGATTGTCGGTGAACTGTACCGGCGCAACGCCGAATGGAAGTTTCGCGCCGTCGGCCAGGGCTTCGTCGGCGGACTGGGGCCGCTGGCCCGACAATACGGCGTGGACGTGGCCGACGATCCCGACGCGGCCGAATCGCCGTCGCCCGCGCCGGTGGTTCAAGCCACGCCACCACGTCCCGCCACTCCGGCGCCGGCCGTCGCCCCGCCCAAGCCGATCCGGCTGGAAAAAATCACCCTGGACAAAAAAACTCCCAGTATTTCCCTGGAGAAAAAGGCGCAGGGCTTCGGTGAAATCGTGATCAACCTCAACTGGAACCAGGGCGGCGGTGGCAAGGGTTTCTTCGGCCGGCTGACCAGCCGCAAGGTGGATCTCGATCTCGGTTGTCTGTTCAAGCTGCGCGATGGCCGTGCGGCCGCGGTACAGGCGCTGGGCAACAGCTTTGGCAGCCTGCAACAACCGCCCTATATCCAGCTCATGGGCGACGACCGCAGCGGCGCCAGCGCCGCCGGCGAGTTTCTGCGCATCAACGGCCGCCAATGGGACGAACTGGAGCGCATCGTGACCTTCGCCTTCATCTACGAGGGCGCCCCCAACTGGGCGGAAACCGATGCGGTAGTGACCATCACGATTCCCAGTCAACCGACTTTGGAACTCCGGGTGGACAGCCATCGCAACGATCAGCGCATGTGCGCGCTGGCGATGCTGGAGAACCAGGGCGGCAATATCAAGGTCACAAAGCTGGTCGAATATTTCCAGGATCACCGATATCTTGATGAGGCCTACCACTTTGGCCTGCGCTGGGTAGCCGGGTCCAAGGATTAGTTTTTTCCACCCTTCAATAACCGAGGAATACCCGCATGGCTCTCGAATGGTTGAAACAGCGTTACAGTGAAGTCTCCGCCAGCCTGAAAACCGAAGTCACCAAGTTCAAGAACAAGAGCTTCCTGGAAGCGGTGGTGGCGGGCTGTGCGCTGGTCGCTCACGCCGACGGTATCGTTCGCCCGGAGGAAAAGCAGAAGATGATGGGTTTTCTGCGCAACTCCGAGGTGCTGTCGGCGTTCAGCACCGAGGAAGTGATCGGCATTTTCGACAAGTACGCCAAGCAGTTTGATTTCGACCACCAAATCGGCCAGGCCAGCGCCCTGCAGGCGGTCGCCAAGGTCAAGAGCAACGAGGCCGAGGCGAAGCTGATGGTGCGGGTCTGCTGCGCCATCGGCGCCGCCGACGGCAATTTCGATGATCAGGAGAAGGCGGTGGTGCGCAAGATTTGCGCCGAGCTGAGCCTGAATCCCAAAGACTTCGATCTAGCCTGAGCACGGCCATCCATGGAACAACATCTTGGCTTTCCGCTGGAAACCATCGCCATTTTTGTGGCGGTGGTCGCCTTTTCAGTCTGGCTGGACCTCAAGCTGCACAAGGACAGCAAGGACATCAGCATCCCCAATGCGGTGGCCTGGTCGCTGTTCTGGATTGGCCTGTCCATCGCCTTCTTTTTCTACCTCAAGATTCACCACGGCAACGAATACGCCGATCTGTTCCTGGCCGGCTACATTCTGGAAAAATCGCTGTCGGTGGACAACCTGATGGTGTTCGTCGCCATCTTCGCCTCCTTCGGCATCAAGGGCGCCCTGCAACACCGAATTCTGTACTTCGGCATTCTGGGCGCGGTGGTATTCCGCATGCTGTTCATCGCCTTCGGCACCAGCCTGTTTGGCCTGAGCACCTGGATCGAGTTTGTGTTCGCCGCCATCGTGGCCTGGACCGGCTACAAGATGCTGGCGGGCGTCGGTGGCGATGACGAGATCGAGGATTATTCCGATCACTGGTCGGTGCGGTTGACCCAGAAATTGGTGCCGATCTTTCCCCGTCTGCATGGCGACCACTTCGTCGTCCATCACGGCCACGTCAAAACGGTGGTCGAGCAGGACTCCAGCGTGTCGGTCAGCCGGGAAGCAACGGTGTACGCCACGCCGATGTTGCTATGCCTGGTTTGCATCGAGGTGTCGGACATCATCTTCGCCTTTGACTCGGTGCCGGCGGTGATCGCCGTAACCCGCGAACCGTTGCTGGTCTATTCGTCGGTCATTTTCGCCATTCTCGGTCTCCGCTCGTTGTACTTCGTGCTGGCGGCGGCGCAGAAATACCTGGTGCATCTCGACAAGGCGGTGGCGGCGCTATTGTTCTTTATCGCCTTCAAGCTGGCGCTCCAGGCGTCGAACCACCTGTTCCACTGGCCCGGATTTGAGATTTCCTCGAACCTGAGCCTGATAATTATTCTCGGTACGCTGGCGGTGGGCGTGATCGCCTCGCTGCTGTTCCCCGGGCAGGAGGAGGTCGAGGAGGAAGGCGTGACGCAACCCGAGAAGCTTGAATCCGGCCAGGAGAAAACGAAGTAACCTCGCGCTTTCCCCGAACCCATGGCGCCGGATGGGATCCCACCCATCCGGTCGCCCGTTTCACACTCACCATCCAAATTATGGAGGACTACCCACATGGCTATTTCCCTCAATAAAGGCGGCAAGTTATCCCTGAACAAGGAAGCGCCGGACCTGAAGAAAGTCCTGATCGGTCTGGGCTGGGACGCCCGCGCCACCGACGGCGCCGATTTCGACCTGGACGCATCGGCGTTCCTGTTGGGCGCCAGCGGCAAGGTCCGTTCGGAAGCCGATTTCATCTTCTACAACCAGTTGAAATCCGCTTGCGGTTCGGTGCAGCACACCGGCGACAACCAGACTGGGGCCGGCGAGGGTGACGACGAGGCGCTTATGGTGGACTTGAGTCGCGTACCGGCGGATGTCCAGAAAATCACCTTCACCGTGACCATCCACGAGGCCGAGGCGCGCAAGCAGAACTTTGGCCAAGTGCAAAACGCCTTCATCCGACTGGTCAACGCCGAAACCAATACCGAAATCGCCCGCTACGATCTCGCCGAGGATGCCTCGACCGAGACCGCGATGATTTTCGGCGAACTTTACCGTCACAGCGGCGAATGGCGGTTCGGCGCGGTCGGTCAGGGCTATGCCGGGGGATTGGCGGCCATGTGCCGGCAATACGGCATCAACGTCTAAATGATTCATCGATCCCTTCCAAACTGATCAACCTCGGCAACGAGAAAGGAGCATCGGAGATGGCCATATCCCTTCAGAAGGGTGGAAACGTTTCCCTGAGCAAGGCCGCGCCGGGTCTGAAGAAGGTGCGTTTCGGTCTGGGCTGGAATGCCCGCACCACCGACGGCGTCGATTTCGATCTGGACGCCTCCGCCTTCTTGCTGGACGGCAACGGCAAGGTCTTGAGCGACCAGCATTTCGTGTTCTACAACAATCCCTTGGATCCCTCGGGCGCGGTTGCGCACAAGGGCGACAACCGCACGGGCGCGGGTGAGGGCGACGACGAGGTCATCGAGATCGAACTGGGGCCGATGCCGCCCAACGCCGCCAAGGTGGCGTTCGTGGTCACCATCCACGACGCCGAGGCGCGCAAGCAGAATTTCGGCCAGGTCAGCAACGCCTACATTCGGGCGCTGAACGCCGACGGCGAGCAGGAAATCGCCCGTTACGACCTGTCCGAGGACGCTTCGGTCGAGACGGCAATGATCTTCGGCGAACTCTATCGCCACAACGACGAGTGGAAGTTCAAGGCCATCGGTCAGGGCTACGCCGGCGGGTTGGCGGCGGTGGCCCGCGATTATGGCGTCAGTCTCGGTTAAAATCAGCGGCGCTTGATCGCCGCGCTGAACTAACCCGGCCCGCCGATTCCACGGCGGGCTTTTGCTTTTTTGGACAAAGAGATCATGAGCGAAACTGTCAAATACCTGCTCGAAGAGAGCCGGATGCCCAAATCCTGGTACAATCTGGTTGCCGACCTGCCCAAGCCACCGCCGCCGGTGCTGCACCCCGGCACCCTGCAACCGATCGGCCCGGATGATCTGGCGCCGCTATTCCCCATGGCGCTGATCCAGCAGGAGGTCGCCACTGAGCGGGAGATCGAAATTCCGAAACCGGTTCGGGAAATTTACCGGCAGTGGCGGCCCAGTCCGCTGTACCGCGCCCGTCGGCTGGAACAGGCGCTGGGCACCCCGGCGCGGATTTACTACAAATACGAAGGCGTCAGCCCAGCCGGCAGCCACAAACCCAACACCGCCGTCGCCCAGGCGTTCTACAACAAGGAAGCCGGGATCAGGCGGATCGCCACCGAAACCGGCGCCGGGCAATGGGGCTCGTCGCTGGCCTTCGCCGGCGCGCTGTTCGACATCGACGTCCAGGTGTTCATGGTGCGGGTTTCATACAACCAGAAACCCTACCGCCGGGCCTTGATGGAAACCTACGGCGCGCGTTGCGTGGCTTCTCCGTCCGAGGAAACGGTCTGTGGCCGGGCGATTCTGGCCCAGCGGCCGGACCATCCGGGCAGCCTCGGCATCGCCATTTCCGAAGCGGTGGAAGTCGCCGCCCAGCGCGACGACACCAAGTACGCACTCGGTTCGGTGCTCAACCATGTGCTGCTGCACCAGACCGTGGTCGGCCTGGAAGCGATGGAGCAACTGGAAATGGCCGACGACTATCCGGATGTGGTGGTCGGCTGCACCGGCGGCGGCTCCAATTTCGCCGGCATCGCCTTCCCCTTCCTGGGCGCGCAACTGCGCGGCGGCCGGCGGGTTCGCATCGTCGCTATCGAGCCGGCGGCCTGTCCCAGCCTGACCCGCGGCCCGTATGCCTACGATTTCGGCGATACCGCGCATCTGACGCCACTAACCAAGATGCATACCCTGGGCTCGACCTTCACCCCGCCCGGCTTCCACGCCGGCGGCCTGCGCTACCACGGCATGGCGCCACTGGTCAGCCACGTCAAGGAACTGGGTCTGATCGAGGCCCGCGCCTACCATCAACTCGGTTGCTTCGAGGCCGGGGTGCTGTTTGCCCGTGTCGAGGGCATCCTGCCAGCGCCGGAAGCCAATCATGCGGTCAAGGGCGCGATTGACGAAGCACTGCGTTGCAAGGAGGACGGCGTCAGCCGGGCGATCCTGTTCAACCTCTGCGGTCACGGCCACTTCGATATGCAGGCTTACATGGATTACTTCGCCGGCAAATTGACGGATCAGAACTACGACGAGGCGGAACTGGCAATGGCGCTGTCGGGTCTGCCAGCGGTGACGGAAGTCTGATATCCCCCGGCGCTGTCGCGCACCCCCCTTCCCAAAGGGGGGCCGAACCCTCAACCCAGGCGTTTCAGCCAGAAGTCCATCGGCTTGGGCGATTCCAGCTCCTCGTCCACATCCCGCCACGAGAACAGGGAAAGTCGCGAAACACCTGGATGCGCAACCGCGCCAGGGCCGGGAGCCAGGCGTTGATCGCATTACCGGACAGGCGTTGGAGATGGATGGATTCGGCCATGCGGAAAATTTCTCTCGGTCAGGCTCGGGGTTGAACGAAGCGAAAGAGCGTGCACTCCAATACAGAGCGAAGTTTAGCCTATGGTTTTGCCCTGCGCTGACCGTTAGACTGATGCATGAGCAACTCAGTCCACATGGTTATCCACCCCTCGAACGCGGAGCGCGCCATGCTTCCCCAAATCAAGACCATTTTGTATACGACAGCCCTCGGTCCCCACACGCGGCCGGTATTTCGCTTCGCGGTCGGCCTGGCCCGGCAACATGGCGCCCGGATTGTGTTGCTGCATGTGGTCGAGCCACTGAACAACTCGGTGCGGTTCCTGATGGAATCCTACCTGTCGCCGGACAAGGCGCGGGAGTTACATCACGAAGCGACCCGCGGCATTCTGGAGAAATTCCACAAGCGGCTGGAAGCATTCTGCGCTGAAGAGCTCGGTGCCACGCTCGAACAGACCGAGGTCATCTCGGAAATCCGTGTCATCAGCGGCGTTCCCTACGAAGTCATCCTGCACGAGGCCGACCGTTGCGGAGCCGATCTGATTGTCATGGGCACCCACACCGGCGCTAACCGGCGCATGGATTTCCTGGGTTCGACCACCCGCCGGCTGACCCTGTTGTCGAAGTGGCCGGTACTGATCATTCCCGTTACCGATAGCACCAGCAATGAATGGTCCGAAGCGCTTATCTGAACGAGGGCGCCATCACCCGCCGGCCAGCGCACGATGGCTGAACTGGGCGGGAGCGTTGTTGGCCGTACTGTCGGGCGGGTCCGCGTTCGCCGGGGATGGGGAGGTCTATACCTGGAAGGACACCGCCGGCCGTGTCCACTACGGCAACCGCCCACCCGAAGGTCAGGCCGCCGAACCGGTCCAACTCAACGCCAAGCCGGTTTCCGTGCAACCGACCGAACACATCTATACCTGGACCGACGCCGAGGGCAGGATTCACTATGCCGCTCGACCGCCACCCAACATCCCCGCCAAGGAACTCAAGGAAGAAGATGGTTCGCTGTCCCTGATTCACTCCGGCAAGCTGCGCGAGGGTGAAGAACAACTGTTGCAAAACTTGCAGCAGGACCAGTGAAGGTAGCTCGCGCTGCTCGGGAGGCGGGCGCCAACCCACAACGCCGGACCCGTTGCGCCACGATTGCGTTCAGTCCCCTCTTCCCTTGTCAAGGGGGAGAGGGCTAGGGTGAGGGGGTAAGTCGTTGAAACTGCGGCCCTCACCCCCAACCCCTCTCCCGCAAGCGGGCGAGGGGAGTGAACGGTTACGGGCCAGCAGGGATCGGCGGGATGCCGGCCCACGATGTGCGGGTGCAGTTGCGGAACCACGCTGCCGATAGCGGTTCACCCCGCCCCGCCCCGTGTTTCCAGTTCCTCCCAACGCCCGTAGGCCACCGCCAGTTCCGCCTCCAAGGCCCGTAATTCCTCCATGCGCTGGGTGATCGCCGCCGGCTCCCGCCGGTAGAACGCCGGGTCGGCGGTCAGGGTGTGCAAATCCCGCTGCCGCTGTTCCAGTTCCTCAATGCGGGCCGGCAATCGCTCCAACTCCCGCCGCTCGTTGTAGCCGAGCTTGCCGGACGCGGCCGTTTTTAGCGGCTTGTCGGCGGCAGGCTTGGGTTCCGGCTTGGGTTTGGCGACGGCGACCGGCTCCGGCGCGGGGCGCTGACGCAGCCAGTCGCTGTAACCGCCGACGTATTCGCGGATGCGGCCCTGGTCTTCGAATACCAGGCAACTGGTGATGACGTTGTCCAGAAAGGCCCGGTCGTGACTGACCAGCAGCAAGGTGCCGGCGAACTCCGACAGCAGTTCCTCCAGCAGTTCCAGGGTTTCCAGATCGAGATCGTTGGTCGGCTCGTCCATGACCAGCAGATTGGCCGGCTGGCTGAACAGCCGCGCCAGCAACAGCCGATTGCGCTCGCCGCCGGATAGCGACTTGACCGGCGAGCGCGCCCGCTGGGCGCTGAACAGGAAATCGCCCAGATAGCCGATGACGTGGCGGCGCTGGCCGTTGATCTCAATGGTTTCCCGACCGCCAGCGACGCTGTCCAGCACGGTTTGTTCGGGGTCCAACTGCTCGCGCAACTGGTCGAAATAGGCGATTTCCAGTTTTGTCCCCCATTGCACCTGGCCGGCGTCCGGCGACAACCGTCCCAGCAGCAACCCCAGCAGGGTGCTTTTGCCGCAGCCGTTGGGACCGATCAGGCCGATGCGATCCCCGCGCTGGATACGCACCGAGAAATCGCGGATCAGCGGCTCGTCTCGCCAGGCGTAACTGACGTTCTTCGCCTCGATCACCAGCTTGCCGGAGGCTTCGGCCTGCTCCAGCTCAAAACTGGCCTTGCCGACCCGCTCGCGGCGCTGGCGGCGTTCCTCGCGCAAAGCCAGCAGCGCCCGGACCCGACCCTCGTTGCGGGTGCGGCGGGCCTTGATGCCCTGCCGAATCCACACCTCCTCCTGCGCCAGGTTCTTGTCGAACTTGGCGTTATGGCGAGCCTCGACTTCCAGGAGCGCCGTCTTTTTCTCCAGGAACGCCGCGTAATCGCCCGGCCACGAGGTCAGCGCGCCGCGATCCAGTTCCAGCAACCGGGTCGCCAGCCGTTGCAGCAGGGCGCGGTCGTGGGTGACGAACAGCAGTCCGCCGCGAAATTCCAGCAACTCTTCTTCCAGCCACTGGATGGTTTCCAGATCGAGATGGTTGGTCGGCTCGTCCAGCAGTAGCAGATCCGGCTCGCGCACCAGCGCTCGCCCCAGCAACACCCGCCGCCGCCAGCCGCCCGACAGTTCCGCCAGCGGGGTATCGGCCGGCAGTTGCAAACGGCTGAGCACGGTTTCGACCCGCTGCTGCCAGCGCCAGCCGTCGCGCGCTTCCAATTCGTGTTGCAAGCGTTCCATGTGCTGCATGTGTTCGGGTGCGTGATCATGCGCGAGTCGCGCCGCCGCCTCGTGGTAGTCGGCCAACAGCGCCCCCAGCCCTTCCAGCCCGCCGGCGACGACCTCGAACACGGTGGCCGTGGTATCCGCCGGCAACTCCTGCGCCAGAGTGGCGACGCGCAAGCTGGGCTGACGCCAGATATCGCCGCCGTCGGCGTGCAGTTCATCGGCTAGCAGGCGCAGCAGGGTGGTCTTGCCCGTGCCGTTGCGGCCGATCAGACAGACCCGCTCGCCGGCATCCAGTTGGAAACTGGCGCCGTCCAGCAGCTTTTCGGCGCCGAAGGCGATGGAGAGGTTGTCAATGCTAAGTAAGGGCATTACGGGAATTTCCGTTATCCTCTTCCAAGGTCACGCTGCCGGGAAAAATCGGCATCGTCGCCAACATCCGGCATATCGGCCAAAAGCGATTTCAACCCGTGCGGCGACACCATTTCTTCTTCTGCAATGAGCAGGACTTCGATTCGGCGATGACAGAAGGCTTCGGGAACGGAGATCGTATCGGGTGTGTCATCATAAATCTGGCGAATGGTTTGCATGGTCTTATCTCGTTTGCAAAGCGATACTCACTCGTCTCTTTATCATATTTTCAATCGATCGTAACTACCAACGTATCCCACTGGTGTGGCGTGGATCACTCTTGGTCTGGAAAGTGCCCGTCAGGCCTACGCCTGGGTGGGTCCGCCTCGGCCTGATTCTCCCGGGTTGCCGAAGGCCGCCCTT